>OJHJ01000535.1_pt1 | contig 11528 bp, 8 predicted proteins | sample 1595201 | NCBI WGS metagenome assembly OJHJ01 (sample SAMN05416832, study PRJEB24817) | seawater metagenome | isolation source: Sea water | place: Canada:Atlantic | collected 2013-07 | reverse complement strand
AGATAGCGTAGCGTCTCGTGGGCTCGGAGATGTGTATAAGAGACAGGTCTACGATTTTTTGTTATTATCTTAAAAATTGGCGCGTTATTCTCTCCTATGCGCTTGTTCTTACCAATTAGCTTGCTATTCTTTTCAATTGGTTTTCTTAACCATTTGTTTACTTATTTTTCCTGGGGCGGCTTGAGTAAAGGCTCACTATTAATGTATGTATCATCTATATTTATTTTTTTAATGGGTATATTGTCTGAGCAAATATCATCTTTGCATTACCGAAATTCAGAGAACGACAATACGTAACAATATTTCTATCCAACAAATGAACCTTCTCTTTATCTCAAGAGCACACCCACCAATAATTGGTGGCATCGAAAACCAGAATGAAGCATTAGTGCGCCACCTGTCTACGTTGGTAACTTGCAATAAAATCATCAACAAACATGGTAAAAAAGCACTTCCGTTGTTTATCCCTTGGGCGATAATTTTAGGGCTTTTTAAATTAAAGTCTTCGGACCAAATTCTACTTGGAGATGGAGTTACCGCAATCATTGGCTGGTTCATAAAACTATTTTCTAACAAACCAGTTACATGTGTTTTGCACGGTTTAGATATTACTTGGGGTAACCCTGTTTACCAGAACCTATGGGTCCGTTTTTTCTTTAAACGAATTGATCATTTCATCGCGGTTAGCCACTCAACGCAAGAAATTGCAATAGCGGCAGGAATACCTGCATCAATAATCACTATCATCCCAAATGGTGTCGAGCCATCAAGCTTAGAACCATTATCAAAAACAGAATTTCTAAAAATCTTACCTATTAACATTAAGAACAAATTCGTCTTGCTATCTTTGGGCCGGCTTATAGACAGAAAGGGCGTTTACTGGTTTGTCGCAAACGTTGTTACGAAACTACCAAAAAACATGGTTTATTTAATTGCCGGTGATGGGCCAAATAAAGAAAAAATTCAATTACTTATCGACGAGCTTAATTTACAAAAAAACGTAGCATTACTAGGTGAAGTTAATGAGCAATTCAAAAACAGTTTATTTATGCATAGTGACTTGTTCATACAACCAAATATACCAATCAAAGGCGATATTGAAGGATTTGGAATCACCCAATTAGAAGCAGGAATGTATGGCTTGCCATCCATATCATCTAACCTAGAAGGGATAAAAGATGCCATAAAAGAAAACGAAAACGGTTGGTTAATTGAACCCTTAAATTTCAATAACTATGTAAACACGATATTGGAAAAAGAGACTCTTCTAAAAGCATCATCAAAAAACATTAAAGAACATACAAAAGAATACTGCCTAACAAATTTCGAATGGCCAAAAATAACAAAGCACTATATAGACACCTTAAATAACTTGAACCCAGACAAAACGCATCGCACAGGCTTTTCACCAACTACTAATCGCAAGAACAAAGCACAAAAAATCCTCAAAGTCTTACATGAATACATTGAATCACCAGTTAAGAATCAAACTATTTTAGATATAGGAACCGGTAACGGTGAAATATCCTCCTATATTGGCGATACAAATACAGTTTTCAGCGTCGATATTGCTGACACACGGCAGTCCAAAAATAATTTTATTTTTTCACTTTGTAACGAAGCACTACCTTTTCAAGATAATAGCTTTGATTTTGTTATTTCAAACCATGTTATCGAACATGTTCAGGATCAAATACTACATATCAAAGAGATTAAGCGCGTCCTTAGAAAAGGGGGGATTCTTTACTTAGCAACTCCAAATCGTTTATGGCCTTTTGAAGTTCACTATCAACTGTACCTTCTACACTACCTGCCGCAAAAAATATTTCTAAAAATTCTAAAAAAAACAGGGCTCTATAAAGAAGATATTAATTTATTGAGCCTGTGTACTATACAAACGTTATTTAAAAAAAGTAATTTAATAAGCTTTAGTGGAAAAATTATTAACAAACCATCGGCCTACTTAATGAACACACCTATCTGGCTTGAAAAACAGCTGAATAAAATACCAATGAGTTTGTTAGAAAAAACCACGTTTATACACCCAACTTTTATTTTTATTTATCGAAATAAAGAATAAAAAAGCCAACGCAATATCAAGTCTCTTAAAAAACTATAATTATGCCGACTTTGTGCCATTTAAATACGCTAGACCCGACAAATATTTTACAAGCAATTTTGTAACTTTATAAGGAAGTGTTTCCTTTTTTATACACCAATTCAACATATCAACCATCAACCAAAGTACTGGTCTAGTAATCAACTCAAGTAGTTTTAAATGTGCTTTGGAATACCTAATATCCACTTTAGCATATGATAGCTCAGAATATTCAACGGGATGTTTCTCAATGAAACGAGTAGACCCTTCTTTTCCTGCTATATATAATTTTTTTGTCACCGATAATAACGATAACTTGTCATTGTGATGTACGACTGCTTTTTCCACTAACGAAACGATATAACCTGATTTTATTAACGTAATAAACAAGTCCCTATCCTCAAAGCCAAAGTGATATTTCTCATCGAAACCACCTACAGCCTCAAACACCTGACGATTAACCATAAAAACTGATGTTGTCATACTTGATTTTTCACCATCTCTAAACCGAATTGCTCTTTCTTTCGCTACTTCGTTTTGGTATTTCGCCCAAAAATCACCTTGCGGCGCATGTATCTGCCCAAAACAAACGTCGTTACCTTGTGAATATTGTGCAAGCAATAAAACCAACACCTCTGGTGTTGCCAAAGAGCAATCTGCATCTAAAAATAGAACAACATCACCGTTACCAGCAGAGGCTCCCTTATTTCTAGCAACGCTACATCCAGCGTTTTTTTCAAGTCTCATTAAAATGACATTCGACATATTGTTTTCAACAATATTTAAACTTAATGGGATGTCTGAACCATCATCGACAATGTAAACACGAAAACTCCAACTCTTTGGTAATCGTTGGTTAAAAATCGAGCGTAATGTTTCTCCCAAATACGGATTATCTTTGTAAACTGGGATAACAATATCAAGTTTATTTTCGTCACTTCTCATTGTTATCAATAACCTGATTAAATACTGCAGCTAATCTTGATGTTAAATTTTGCCTTTCGTATTCATGTATAAATTTATCATCCGCTTTTCGGGAGTTCACAAGATTTCCATCTAACCAATCTGCATAAAGTTCCTTTATTCCCTGTAAGACCTTAGTTTCGTTAAAATCAGAAACCAATTCATACCTTTTGGCAAACTGTTCGATAATATTTTGGTTATCACCAAGAGGGGCTATCGAAAGAATTGCACCTCCTGAACGTAGATATTCATATGTCTTCCCTGATATGGCTTGTACCTTTGAGAAAGATGGTGATTGGAAGTTTACTAACACATCAGCTACTTGCATTTCTCGAATAGATTTGGAGTGTGCCACTTGACCCATAAATATAACATTACTGTTGAGTTTTAAACGACTCACAGCATTATAAATGGTTTCTGACTGCTTACCCACTAAAACAAGCTCTACTTTTAACTCCAAATCTAACGCTTTTTTAATAGCTTCGAATAAGATTTCAGGATCTCTACCTGATGAACTAAAACTCCCACAATACAACATCCTCATACACTTGTTTTTCTTGACTCTTAGTTTAATTCCTTGAAAATCTCTTTCATCATACCCATTTGGTATAAACAACATTTTATGCAAGGCTTGCGGGTGCTTTTTTTTATATGCTGCATATACTGAAGGCGTGTTCAATATTAGTCTATTACAATTATCTATAACTTTTTTTTCTAGGAGGGGGATGATACTCGCACCATAAACACGATTAATTTTTCCCTCTGATTGGTGAGGATTCATACTCCAAGCGTCCCTAAAATCAACAACAAGTGGAATTCCAAACTTTCTTTTCAAATAAACAGCACTAAGCGCTTGGGGAAAAGGAGGGCACGATACATAAAGTAAATCAAACTTTTCTGTTATTAAAAGCTTTTTAATTACCTTCAAAACATTGTACGCCCAACCGTAAGGTACTAAGTTAAAAGGTCGCTTAAATGGGGTTAACGATTTAACTTGAACAACTTCCTGTTTACATTCTATGTTTTTATTTCCTAAGCCTTCGTCTAGTGTTACTACTGTAACTCTCCAATCATGTGCCCCAAGAAATTCAACAAACTTTTCAGAACGAATACTTCCCCCAACTCCGCAACATGGAGGAAAACCGTAGGCAATGAACAGTACTTTACGCATAGCTTTACTTATCTTATTAAACTTCGAGCATTCGTTTTATTATCGACTAACGCATCAATTGAAGGTTGTCTTCAACTTCAATCTTAAAATCACAACTAAACTTAGTGCCATCACCCATAAGTTGAAGTTTAGGCGTCCTTTCCTTACACCCGTAACCCTTCGAAAACCAACTGTTTACACAGCTCCAAACACCGAAACTAGTATGTAATTTCACTTTAACCCCTCTAATATTAACCATTGCTATTTGATTAACTATAGTAACAACTGCCTCAGGCGCTAGAATAAAGTTCACTAAGACATCAGCTTTACCATCAAAGTTATCATTTATCGTTATAACTGAGTTTATTGGATTTAAGGTTATTTTCCTACGATGCATTGATCCATAGCCATGATGTCGCATATCAATTTGATACGCATCTACATGTACAACTTCGGCATTTGCATTATTTCCGAGCCTAAACAACTGTTGTTCATTCATGTCATTCTGTTCATTACCTTCGACACTAAGAGTGCTATGGTTTGTTGTAGCCCGAAATTTATTTCGTTCTTTAGGAAACGCTGTGTATACATAAGTGCCTGGGTCCACAATAAAAGGAATGTCATCAATACAAAGTTCAAATGAAAGTTGATCATTATGAGCATGCCCTCCATACCCATTTTGCCCAATTCCTCCACAACGAACGGCCATATACACTCGCTTTGATTTCAACAAATATATTCCAAAATCTGGGTACTTGTTTCTATCTAATGTTTTTTTTGTTTCAAAAAGGCGTTTTGGCGTAATTAGGTTAGACTCTACTACAGCCGCGCCTGCAAAACCCTTAAATTCATCACAATCAAACAATGTTGAAATTACTGCTACTAAATGTCGATGATCTAATAGTTCTTCATAATATTCTCCATTAACCTGTTTATACACTGGGAACAATTTCAAAAAACGTCCGCTGTCATTATCACCAATTTGAGGGACTAATCCATCTGGGCGCGTCATATCTATTGTAAACTCTGCCATTTTTTGGATTCTTTCAATAAACCAATCAGGAAAATTTATTTCCTTATTTGGCATAGACAGTGTCAGCAATACCGCATAAACCACCATTTCACTAGACAACCGATGGTAGCTAGTAGATGCCTCAAAGTTACTACCATCTGAATTAAATTGTATCTTTACTTCTTTAACTAGCTCCTCTATAGAAAAACTAAACCACTTATCGATTTCTTTTGAACTTGGTAAGTACGCAGCTACAAATAACAAGCCAACAATGTTTGCTAAATAATGATTACTCCTAAGATGGGGGTACCACTCCAGGTTATTTTTAATATGTTTCCCATGCTCATAAATACTTCTTTTAAATACTTTTAAAAACGCCTCGTCAAACTCAGCGCCAAAAGCACAAAAAAGGTCATACGCGACTAACCAATTTGAAACACGTATACCCACATCCATGGTACAACCCCAATTCACTCCATAACGTGGTGGGTTTGTTGCAATAAAGTCCAACACCTGATTACGAAATTCACACAAATACTTTTCATCTTTGTCAGCCAAACCATACTGCAAAGCAAGCTGCGTTAAGTGATGCATTCGCGCCAACTCCCAAGGTCCTTTTATATCGACTCCGACCTTAGGGCCAACCTTAATTTCCCTATACCAAGTGTTTGCGCTCCATGTGTAATTTGATTTAAAATCGCGTCGCCAATCAATTAATTTATATTTTGAATCAAGTAATGCCAAAATTTTTTTTGATTCAATATAATTGGTCTTCCTTACCATCTCTTTTACATTTTCTAATGCGCCTGATTTCCCCATAGCGATAAAGGGTTTATCCACATAGTCCACATTAGTCCAACCTAACCCCAGTAAATCAAAATCATGCTTCAAATGTTTATTCGATATATAAGCAATATCATTTGAGCACGGCTCCAAAAATTTAAGCGCTGGCTCCTGCATATAACCTTTTATCTGCCCGTCTATACTTAACGTCTCAAATGTAGAAAACCTTTTATCTTTTTCTCGTAAAAAAAACTCACAAACTAACCTTTTCAATCCCAATAGTATTTGTTGAGCCAGCAAACAAAGCTTCCCTCGTCTTTTATGCTTCACTTAGCTCCTTTTAATTTACTAAAATGGGTCCGTAAAGCTATACGACTAATAAAAATAACTAATAAAAACAAAAGCACTGCATTAAAAGCCTGTGCCCAAGCAACCCCAGTTACACCATATTGTTGAAATAAAGCAACTGAAAGAAAAAATCCAATAGGTGTACTAATAGCCACCACCATTAAGTTATAACGCATTAACCCTAAACCGACTAACGCAACACCTATCACTGCACATGATGAATAAATCACATATTTCAACAATAAAATATTCAAATAACTAAGAACAATTACATAACTTTCACCATAATAATAATGGATAATTAACCACGCTAAAAAATATATTAATAATGCTATTACAACACTTAAACCAGCCATTTTTAATTGCGTTTCAAATATTTTTTTTCTAACCCAAGATTCATCAAAACTACGTTCACTAAAATATGGTGTCGCTATTGCTTGTACTGTACCTGTCACCTGCATTGCACCTAAAACAAAGATAACTGCCAACGAATAGTACCCAATGATAGATCTATCGGATAATAAATAATCTAGTACAAAGACATCAGTAGACATTCCAATTGCACTTAAAATATTTGCCATAAAACTAAAGCTAGCTATTTGCATATAGTGACTTGTGGGAGGATTGCATGCTTCAGCTCTCACAAACCTAAAACCCACTTGTTTAAGTATCGGATACAAACCTATTATATAAGCTAATATTGTTGAGAAAATAAACCCTTCAAATCCCCAAACCCATGAACAAACAACAACAACTAAAACAGATTGGATTCGAACCAAAGCTTGTGCTCGAGCCATTTCTTTGATTTTCTTTAGTGCTTGTAAATACGTCATAAATAGGCTGGTTAATGCCGCGAAAGGTATACCAATAGAATAAACAAGCAACCAAAAACCAATCTGTTTTGATGATGTAATAACATCAGACAAAACTAGACAACCCAGTAAAGCTAGAGCAAGCAATGTTGCAACCATTGTATTAAACGTTGCTCTCTTTAAAATGCCTTCCTTTTCGGCCTGTTGACGCTTTTCCGAACAGAGTTTCAGAACAGCTGTGTTGAACCCAAATCCTGCAATCAATATAAAAACAGATGCATAGGATTGTATGATTTTTATTTGTCCAAATTCATCCGGAGTCAGAAACTTGGCAACTAAAAGCAAGCTTCCAAACCCTAGCGCCTGCGTTAAAAAATTAACTGATAAAAGGTCAAAAAAGCCTTTTTTATTCAATTCGCCAAAAACTTTCATCTTAGTGATAGATGAATAAAAAGGCTATTTTGCTTCTGCTAAGACAAATAATGCCCCGCCAAAAACATATGTTGTCATTTTTTCACCAAAGTACTTCCGGACTAATGAAGCTCTCTTCGAGGGATAAAAGTATGTAACATCAGACACCTTATAATCTAAAACATCGAAAGACTCAGACACCTTATTCAATGCACTTTTAATAGTATACCCACGCAAATGTCCATTATGGTGTTTATGACCAAATTGACGATCTAGCGGAACCTTACGGCCCATTGCTTGAAAAGCCCAATCATGGCTGATAAGGCATCGTTCAATAGGCATTTTTAAAACAACATATTTACAAGACTTCCCCACCTCGGCTAAAAAAGAAGAATCATCAATTACATGTTCCGTGATATCAGACAAAATGATCAAGTCGTATATTGAACTATTTTCACTTGTGTTATTACCAAACTCGGCATTTATAAATTCTATATCAGAATACAGGTGCTCACCTATTTTGCAAAACTCCTTGCTTAACTCATAGTTTCTTGTATTTTTTGCCTTAACTAAATTTCCCAACGCATTAATAACAATACCTTCTGCACCACCAATTTCGCAAATATAATTTATTTTCTCAATGTTTAATTGGCGAAAAATTAAATTTGCCATATTGACTGCTTTCCATTTTAAAGTTGCCTCTCTATCAGAATCTTTTAACTGCTTTATAGCCCAGTTATCGTAAAACTTCTTTGTTTCTCCCTTATCATTCATCACTCAAGGCCTCCTTTGTTTTGGCAACCAAATCTAAAATATCTCTGCTTTCAAACAAGAATGCATTTCTATTTCTTTGACATACATTACTAGCTATAACCGGGCAATTAAAATGAAGCGCTTCATCGATACTTATTCCATACCCATCGTTTGATGTTGGCCTTATCATTAAATCTGATTGTTTAAAGATGGGCCATAATTGTTTTTGACCAGTCATAAAATAAAAATTTTTCTGTATCCCTAAACTCTTAATCGACTCCTTAATATCCTTTAGGTATTCTTCATTTTCACTTTCATCAGCAAGAGCGAATAAAAAGCCTACATTTGGGTAAGTTTTTTTTAAATATGCTGTTAATTCAACGCACATATCTAGCCCATACATATCAACACCATGATAAAAAACTAATTGAAATGCGTTAGCTACTATTAGTGGCTGATGTGATTCAATAAATTCGCTTGTCTCTTCAGTATACGTTCGACATATCTCTGCCTCCTCTTCCTTGGGTGGAGCCAAAAAAGCATTTTCGATTAGTTTTTTTTGTATCGGAACTTCTATTTTATTCAGGTCGTAATATTGTTGCAGATGCTCACCAACCATAATCAGTTGATCAATTTTTTTAAGAATTAAAATAAATAAAATCCTTTTAAAACCTCTTAAATCAGATACCCAACGACCGGAGTGATCCGTCAATTTGAGGTTGGTACTATAAGGCCTAAGAACAATAGCTAGCATGCTTTTAACATCTGTTCCGTGAAGATGAATAATCTCTATGTTTTTTATAAATATTAAGCCGGCTAGTTTCCAAAGTCTGATAAATATAGTATGTTTTGAATAATCAACAACCTCAACATCCCACCCATCTTTTCGTAGTAACTTTGAGTGCCTGTATATGTGAACACTAACCCCTCCTAATGGTGGGAATTGAGGACCTATATGCACATATTTTTTTTTAACCATTTATTTCTTTATCTACTATAAATGCTATTTCCATTGACTGAATTTGTTGCCATAAAGGTATCGGCCATTCACCTTTCTTGATTCCGGCAGAAAATTCTTTTAACTCTTCAATTTGCCCCTTTTCTTGTTTTCGACTTTTTAGGCCCTTAGTATCAAGCCCAATCATACTTAATTGCTTGTAATCAGCCATGGTTATTACTTGCCCATCAACATATATTTCTAATTGTTCTTTTGGGTGTTGATCATTGCCTAATGCTGTATATGTCAATGTTGCTATTGAACCATCCCCAAAACTCATAGTAGCGACAAAATTATCAGTTGATGAATAATAAGAACTTTGTGGATTAATTGAGTGTGCTGTTACTTTCATAACCCGGCTATTTGTTAAATAGGTAACCAAGTCATAAATATGGCAAGCTTCTCCTATATTACGTCCCGCACCTTCATCCCCATGAACCCAATGATCTAGAGGAATAAATCCCGCATTCATTCTATAATTGATAATCATAGGGTTTGTTCTATTTTTCACGGCATCCTTAATTCGCTTCGCATATGGCGAAAAACGCCTATTAAACCCTGTCAACAAAAGCGGCACTTCCTTACCAGAGCTCTTATAAAATTCTTTTATTCTGTTTAACTCTACCAAGTTTACTGCTAAGGGTTTTTCAACTAGCACATGCTTTCCTGCCGTTAACGCCTGTAAAACCATATTCGCATGTAAGTTATGACGCGTTGTTATTAGTACTGCATCTATATCTTTATCATTCAATATTTGCTCATAGTCAGTTGTTGCATAACTTGCCTTGAATTGCTCCATTACAGCTTTTGCATTGGTCCCAGAACGACTTACAATTGATTGAATATGAAAATCATTTGAAAGTGCCTGGATGTTTGGCAAATGCATGCTTTTCGCAAACCGACCGGCACCAATAATAGCCAGTCGGATTTTATTTTTTGTTGCCCCTAAAACTCGGGGGTTGGAAATGCATTTATCACGCTGCAACTTTTTCGAATATGTCAAAAGAACTAACAATGAGTTAGACAAAGAGCCTTTTAAGTCAGTATAAGCTTGCCTTGCTTCTTCTATTGGATACGTTTTTGTAATTAAACTTTTTACATTTAACTTAGATTCAGCGACAAGGCGTAAATACTCGCTCATATTTCTATTTTCTGTCCATCGTACGTATGCAATCGGGTAGTCTTGTCCGTATTCTTCATAGTTTCGGTCATAACGCCCAGGTCCATACGATGTTGAGATGAAGAAATCAATTTCTTTTTGATATATGTCTGACCTTTTAATATCCAGTCCAACGTCACCAACCAACACAACTCGACCCTTCTTTCTACACATATTAAATGCTGTAGATATTATCTCACTTGACGAGGTTGCCGCTGTCACGATAACACCATCAGCACCAGATGCATTCGTTAGTCTGGATACATGTTCATTATTATCACTATCTTTAGAATTCAGCCCCTTATCAAGGCCGAGTGTAACAGCAACATCAATTCTCACTTGGTCAATATCGATACCTATAACTCGACAACCATTAGCTCTAAGCAATTGAGCCGCAAGTTGCCCCAACACACCTAAGCCAATAACAACAAAAACTTCTCCTAGTGTGGGTTGTGCACGCCGAACGCCTTGTAGCGCAATTGAACCAAGCGTGACTGTGCTTGCTTCTTTATCATCAAGCTTATCGGGAGTCCGAACAGCTAAATTCTTTGGCACACAAATTACTTCTGCATGATAAGCATAATCAGCCCCCGCACAAGCCACGCGATCTCCCACTTTAAACCCCTCAACACCATCTCCAATCTCCAAAACAATACCTGATGCAGAATATCCAGTAGGTGAAGCAGAGCCAACCTTACCACTGACTTCGGAATAAGTTCTACTCAGCCCATTTTTAAAAACATTGCTCAAAACTTTCTTAATGTTATTAGGTTCTTTAATCGCATGCTTCCATAAAGGAACACCACTACTACGAACTGAATTCATTTCGGTTCCGACTGAAACGCAAGAGTGTCGAACTTGAACAAGAACATAACCTGGCTTAACTTTTGGAGAAGGGATGTTTTCAACCGATACCTCCCCTTTTAATATTAAAACTTGTTTCATGTGTAAGCCTTATTAATCTCAATGTGACTAGGCCTTTCAACAAAGCACCTGTCTCTTATACACATCTGACGCTGCCGACGAGCGATCTAGTGTAGAT
>OJHJ01000533.1_pt1 | contig 11563 bp, 11 predicted proteins | sample 1595201 | NCBI WGS metagenome assembly OJHJ01 (sample SAMN05416832, study PRJEB24817) | seawater metagenome | isolation source: Sea water | place: Canada:Atlantic | collected 2013-07 | reverse complement strand
GAGATAGCGTAGCGTCTCGTGGGCTCGGAGATGTGTATAAGAGACAGGGTTTCCAGGCGTCGAAGCCTCCCGCGTTGTTGCCACATTGGGCCGCTGCAACTGGGGCGGCGAAGCCCAAAGAAAGCATAAGTGCCGTGGCAAGACGTTTGGTGGGGCGCATGAAATAACCTCTGACTATATTAAACTTCGGCTGACTCTAGCCCAGCTGTTTCGAACTTCAAATAGCAAGACGCATTCCAAGCGAAAGGGCGCCCCGATAGGGACGCCCTTTGCTGTTGGTCTGGCCACCCGTCCGGGTGGAGACCGCGTTTAGCAGCTGTAGTACATGCCGAATTCAACAGGGTGGGGTGTGTGCTCGTATTTGTGCACTTCTTCCATCTTGAGTTCGATATAGCCTTCGATCTGGTCTTTGGTGAAGACGTCACCGGCCAGCAGGTAATCCATATCCGCCTGCAGCTCTTCCAGCGCTTCGCGCAGGGAACCGGAAACGGTTGGGATATCGGCCAGTTCTTCGGCGGGCAGATCATAGAGGTTTTTATCCATGGCTTCGCCCGGATCGATCTTGTTCTTGATCCCGTCAAGGCCGGCCATCAGCAGCGCGGCAAAGCACAGGTAGGGGTTTGCCGCCGGATCGGGGAAGCGGGCCTCTACGCGTTTTGCCTTGGGGGATTCGGTCCATGGGATACGGACACAGCCCGAGCGGTTGCGTGCGGAATAGGCGCGCAGAACGGGGGCTTCGAAACCGGGGATCAGACGCTTGTAGCTGTTGGTCGCCGGGTTGGTGAAGGCGTTCAGCGATTTCGCGTGGGACAGGATACCGCCGATGAAATACAGCGCTTCCTGGCTCAGGTCGGCATATTTGTCGCCTGCGAACAGGGGCTTGCCGTCTTTCCAGATCGACATGTTCACGTGCATGCCGGAGCCGTTGTCGCCATAGATTGGCTTGGGCATGAAGGTTGCGGATTTACCATAGGCGTGCGCCACGTTGTGGATCACGTATTTGTATTTCTGCAGCTCGTCCGCCTGTTCGGTCAGCGTGCCGAAGATCAGGCCCAGTTCGTGCTGGCAGGACGCCACTTCGTGGTGGTGTTTGTCGACCTTCATGCCAAGACGTTTCATGGTCGACAGCATTTCGGCGCGCAGGTCCTGTGCTTCGTCCGTGGGGTTCACGGGGAAGTAGCCGCCCTTGAGGCCCGGGCGGTGGCCCATGTTGCCCATTTCATAGTCGGTGTCGGTGTTCCAGGACGCGTCGGACGCATCAACTTCGTAGGATACCTTGTTGATCGAGTTCGAGAATTTGACGTTATCGAACAGGAAGAATTCGGCTTCCGGACCCATATAGGCCACATCGCCGATGCCCGAGGATTTCAGATAGGCTTCGGCTTTTTGCGCGGTGCCGCGGGGGTCACGCTCATAGGCTTCGCCTGTGTCGGGCTCTACAACAGAGCAGTGCACGCAGATGGTTTTTTCGGCATAGAACGGATCAACATAAGCGGTGTCCGTGTCGAGCATCAGCTTCATGTCGGAGGCTTCGATGCTTTTCCAACCCGCGATGGAGGAGCCGTCAAACATGAACCCTTCTTCGACAAAATCTTCGTCAACAAGATCGGAGACGATTGTCACGTGCTGCAGTTTACCGCGTGTATCGGTGAAACGTACATCAACGTATTCGATGTCCTCGTCCTTGATCTTCTTCAGGAAGTCCTTGGTGCTCATTGGATGATATCCTTTTCTTGAATCTCGTAAATTCGATTAAAGCGCGTCTGACCCGGTCTCGCCGGTACGGATGCGGATTGTTTGTTCGATGGGGCTGACGAAGATTTTGCCGTCGCCGATCTTTTCGGTCTTCGCGGCCGATACGATGGCCTCGATGGCGGCGTCTACCTGATCGTCGTCCAACACGATTTCGATTTTTACCTTGGGCAGAAAATCCACGACATATTCAGCGCCACGGTACAATTCTGTATGGCCCTTTTGACGCCCGAAGCCTTTGACTTCGATAACGCTAAGGCCCTGAACGCCAACCTCTTGGAGCGCCTCCTTGACTTCATCAAGCTTGAACGGCTTGATTACAGCTTCGATCTTTTTCATCTGAGGCCTCCCTGCCAGACGGGTGATTTTCGGTCTACATCGGTGTCATCTCACCGTGCGGGCCGACGGTCTACCAGACGCGCGATGGAGTCCACCGAAAGAGGCGAAAATTTGTGCGCATCGGCTGTTTTATGTGCGTTGCGATTAAAATCTGTGCAGTTTGAAAATCCATGTGCTGGCAGGCTTGGCTATCGCTTGGGCAGGTGGTTTATCTTTGGGCAAAAGACGGACCAGAAAGGGGCTGCCATGCAATCGATTGCCATCATCGCGGACACGCTGGACTTTGATCAATTGGCCAAGGGGCAGGGGCATAAGTTCGACCACGGGCATGCGATTGTCGTGACCGGTGGGGCCGGGCGCACGGGTGCGGCGCGGCTGTCCGGGCGTGCGGCGTTGCGGATGGGGGCGGGGCTGGTCACACTGGCCGTACCGCCCGCCGCGCAGATGGAGGTGGCGATGCAGATCACCGCCCTGATGCTGTCGCGCGTCACAGGCCCCGAGGATCTGGCAGAGCTGGCCGGTGACAAACGCGTGCGGGCGCTGTGCATCGGGCCGGGCTTGGGGCTGAAACCGGCCCATGTGGCGCTGGTGCGGGCAGTGCTTGAATGCGGCAAGCCCTGCGTGCTGGACGCCGACGCGCTGACCCTGATCGCGCAGGAGCCCACCCTGTGGGAGCGCCTTGGCCCGCACTGCGTGCTAACCCCGCATGGCGGGGAGTTCGCACGTCTTTTCAAGGGCATATCCGAGGGTGACGCCGATAAGGCGCAGGCCTGTCTGATGGCGGCGCAAAAGGCGGGGGCGGTTGTTCTGTATAAGGGGGCGACCACCCTGATCGCGCATCCCGACGGCCGCGTTGCGGCGCATCACGGCACGGGCGATCGCGCGGCCCCGTGGCTTGCCACCGCAGGCGCGGGGGATGTGCTGTCGGGCATGATCACCGGTCTGCTGGCCCGCGGCATCGCGCCTTTCGAGGCGGCGCAATACGCCACGTGGCTGCATGTAGAGGCCGCGCGTCAGTTCGGACCGGGGCTGATCGCCGAAGATCTGGTCGAAGAAATCCCCCGCATCTTCAAGGCGCTGGACCTCTAGCGGCCGTCGGGTGCAGGCACGCGTGGCAGGTGAGAAAAACTATACGTCATGCGCGTTTTTCCCCCTCGCCACTGGGAAATTTCTTTGATAGTGAACGCGCAATGCGGGTGTGGCGGAATTGGTAGACGCACCAGATTTAGGTTCTGGCGCCTATGGCGTGGGGGTTCGAGTCCCTTCACCCGCACCATTTCAACTTATTGATAATCATACATAATTCGCGCGCTTCAGCGCCTGCGTTTTGATGTCTGTCTTGGCTGTGAACCATGCGCCGCGCCCGAAGGGTGTTCGGGCGCGGCGGGGCTGCGTGGGTTACGCGGCGGCTTTCAGCGCTTTGTCGGCCTTGTCGGCGACGGGCTCAGCGGCGGATTTGGCCGTTGATGCGGCCTCTGTTGGCGCGTTCGATTTCAGCAGGGCCGACAGGTAGGATTTGCTGGCCTGCTGGGGCGAGCTGCTGACCGGCGCGATCGAGTCGATCAGGCTGCGGGCCTGTGCGGCTTCGATCCGGGCTTCGGCTGCGGCGCGGGCTTGCGCCTCGCTCATGCCGCTGTCTTCGGCGTCCGAGGTGGCAACCGGGGTTGGGGCGACGGGGGCCGGAGCCTCCGCAGCGGGGGCTTGCGCTTTCTGCGCAGGGGCGGCGGCCTGAGACGACTGCGCAGGGGCAGTTTCAGCGGTGGGCTGCGTCTCTTGCGCGGCCGGCTGGTCGTCTTTGGCTTTGGCGGTGTTCTTTTCGGTGTTACCGGTCTCGGACTTATCTTTCTGTTTCTCGGCCCCTTTGGGCTGAGACTGCTGGCTGCCGCCAGAGAAAAGTGAACTTATTAACATAGATGTGCCTTTTCAGTTGGTTACCTACATGACTGAAGCAACTGCCTGACCGGTGTGGCGAAAAAATGGTCCAATTAAGGTTAATGCAAAGCTGAAATACCCGCGCAGATAGTATGCTGCGCGGGTGGGTGTGGTTTGATCACTCCTCCGGCGGGCGCAGAGCGATAACATGGATGCCATCGCCGCCCTTGAACTCTTCGTTCTTGCGCATGAACTTGATCTCGCCGCTGGTGGTGATCTGGGCGAGCAACCGCGCCTCGGGGCTTTCGGCGCGCCAGTCTTCCAGCGTGAACTCCTCGGACAGACGCGTGCTGCGGAAGCGCCAGCCTTGGGCGATCAGATCACGCAGTTCCGCATGGGTCGCCTCTAGTCCCAAGGGCCGACCGCCAAGGGTGCGAGGCAGTTGGTGGCGGCTGCTTTCGGATTTCTCGCGCATCACCTGAAACACATTCTCGCGGCCGAATTCCGGCGCCAGGTCGGTGGTGACCAGCGTGTTGTAAGCGTCGTTATCCGTGGCAGCGATCAGCGTGGCATAGCTGACGAGTTCCACGCGCTGCTCTGCCGCCTCTGACAGAATATCGCCCGAGAATGTATCGATCCCCGCCGCACGCGCCTTGCGCAGGCGGATGAAGTTGGGGTCGGTCATCAGCACCGGAATCTTCGCTTTCTTGAGCACTTCGGCCAGCTGCGTTGTCCAGTCCGAGCCGCCGATGATCACCACGCCGGGCGTGTCCGCACCGGTCAGCCCCAAAAGCCGTGCAAGGGGGGCGAGGGTGAAGCCGTTGACCACCACGGTTACCGCCACAAGCGCAAAGGCAAGCGGTGCGATCAGGGCCGCGTCCTCGAACCCGAGGCTGAGCAGGCGTTCGCCAAACAGACCCGCGACCGCGACCAGCACGACGCCGCGTGGTCCGGTCAGGGCCACCAGCAGTTTTTCGCGGAACGGGATGCCTGACCCGACGAGCGAGATAAACACCGTCACAGGCCGTGCGACCAGCACCACCACAGCCACAAAGGCCGCCGCGCGCCAGTCAAGATTGCCAAGCGCCTCGACATCCAGCCCTGCGGCCAGCAGGATGAACACGCCCGACACCAGCAGCACGGTGGCATGTTCCTTGAAGCGGCGCATTTCCTCGTAGCTGGGCAGTTTGGAGTTCGCGATCACGATCCCCATGATGGTCACCGCCAGCAGCCCGCTTTCATGCAGCACGGCATCGGACGCGGCAAAGACCCCCAGCAGCAGGGCAAAGAGCACGGGCACCTTCATATACTCGGGCACCCAGCCGCGTTTGAAGGCGCGCGACAGGCCGATCCCCGCAGCGACACCGGCGGCAGTGGCGACGGCGGCACCGATAAACAGCTCCAGCATCGCCTCGGACGCGGTGGTGGCGGTGTTCAGCGCGATCACGACCTCGAAGGCCAGCACGGCGGCCAGCGCGCCAATGGGGTCGTTCAGGATCGCCTCCCATTGCAGCAGGGTGGCAGGGCGGCGCGACAGCCGCGCGGTGCGCAGCAGCGGCGCGATGACCGTGGGGCCGGTCACGATCATGATCCCGCCAAAGACGGCAGAACTGGACCAGCTGAGCCCCGCCACATAATGCAGCGACAGCGCCGACATCAGCCAGCCAAGGGGCGCGCCGATATAGACCAGCCGCCGGACACCGCCGACCGCGTCCTGCAGCGTGTGAAAGTTCAGCGACAGACCGCCCTCGAACAGGATAATCGCCACGGCGATAGAGATCATCGGCCCCATCAACGGCCCGATATCCCGTGCGGGGTCGAAGATGCCCAGAACCGGCCCGATCAGGATGCCGGCCACCAGCATCAGCACGATGGCGGGCATGCGCAGCCGCCATGCGATCCATTGAGACCCCACCCCGATCGCGCCGACCAATGCGATCGCAGTTACAGGATTTAGCGCGCCGAGTGTTTCTGTTGCCACAATGTGAACCCTTTATAATCAAAGCGATGACGTAACGCGGACCATCCCGCTGACAATGGCCGGTGTGAAATTTTAAGGGGTTTCCCTGTCGCAAGCCAGCGATCTGTCGTGTTGAACGACAAAAGGCCCCGACGTCAGGGGCCTTTTGCGCGAGGGTATGGGGCAGGGCGCGTGGCCCCGCGAGGTCAATCGTCGACGCGGCTGTCGGCCAGCGTGCTAAAGGCGAGGTTCTTGAAGATCAGCCGCAGCGGCCCCCGATTGGCAGGGGACTGGATCATGAGCAGCGCGATCATATCTTCGGCAGGGTCCGCGTGATAGCCGGTTCCTGCGGCACCTCCCCAGTTGTATTCACCGGCGGAGCCCATTGACGGGGCATTGCCGGTTTCAAGTCGCACACCGTACCCCAGACCAAAGCCGTAGCCGGGGCCGGGCAGGTAGTATTTGCCGGGTTTGATGCCCTCAAGGTGGTTCGAGGTCATCAGCTGCACCGACTTAGGCGACAGCAGCCGTGTGCCGTTCAACTCTCCGCCATTCAGCATCATCTGCGCGAATTTGGCATAGTCATGCACCGTGGACATCAGCCCGCCGCCGCCCGACTGGTTCGGCTTGCGCACGCGCGGGTCAAAAACATCGCGGCTGCCCAGTTTGGCCTGATCGGCGAAGGGTTCGGCGATCCGCGGGAAATCCGCAGCGTCATCGATGTAGAAGGCCGTATCCTCCATCCCCAGCGGGTCGAAAATACGCGCCTTCATGAATTCTTCAAGCGTCTGGCCTGAGGCGACCTCTACCACCGCGCCCAGAACATCCGTCGCGCGGGAGTATTCCCATGTGGTGCCGGGGTCATGCTCCAGCGGCAGGGACGCCAGCAGATTGGCCTGTTCGATTGCCGTGTTCTCGGGCGAGGCGACCCCGGCCGCGATATAGGCCTCGCGCGCGGGACCGGCTCCGAAGAAGCCATAGGTCAGCCCCGAGGTATGGCGCATCAGGTCGCGCACCGTCATCACGCCTTTGGCGGGGCGAGTCACGGGCTTGCCCTCGGCGTCTTTCTCACCGGTGACCACGGTCAGGGTTTTATAGGCGGGCAGATAGGTTGAAACGGGCGCGTTGAGCAGCAGTTTGCCTTCTTCGACCAGCATCATCGCGGCGACGGATGTGATGGGTTTGGTCATGGAGTAGATGCGGAACAGCGTGTCTTCGGTCATCGGCTCCCCGTCGGGGGTGCGTTTGCCCATGGTGGACAGATGCGCGATCTTACCGTCGCGGATCAGCATCAGCACGGCCCCCGGCGTCATCCCCTTGTCGACCAGCGCGCCAAAGGTGGCATCCATCCGCGCCAGTCGGTCAGGGTCGAACCCCAAGGCGGTCGCATCGCCGCGGGGCAGCTCTTGGGCCCATGCGGGGGTTAGGGTGGCAAAGGCGGTGCCAAGGGCCAGCGCCCCGGCGACCAGACCTGATCTGAAATGTTTCATTATATCTCCTCCCGGTTGTTGTGATCCGGTGGGACCACGACCCGAGGTTAGGAGCGTGCACGCCGCTGTGGCAACCTGCCTGACGGCTGTCAGGGCAGCGGCGCGGCTTTGTGACGTAGGGTAACTTGTGCCGCAATGCAGCGTTTGCGGGGGCGGGGCGAGGGGTTTTTCGGCCTATGCAGGAAAGACCGTAGGCGCGTCGCCCTCTGCCCATTGCGGGTATTTATCCATCACGGCGGTAAAGGCCTGCGCGGTCAGGAACCGGTCCAACCACGCCTGCAGGCGCGGCCAGGGCTGCGCGTCGAACCAGGGTTTGTCGATGAAGGCGAACTGCCGCACGAAGGGGGCAATGGCCATGTCGGCTAGGCTGGGAGTGTCCAAAATATAGGTGTCAATTTGCGCGTCCAGCGCCGTCAGATGGGCGGCGGCTTTGGCCCGCTCTGCCTCCGGATCGGCGTCGGGGTAGCGGGTGGCGTATTTCGTGCGGTCCAGTGCCTGTTTGAACGGCCCGTCGCAGCGGTTGATCCAGTCCCATCCCGCGTCAGGCATGTTCAGCAGCCCTTCGGGATCGTGTCGGCGCAGAGCCCAGATCATGATGTCGAGGCTTTCGTCAATGACCTCGCCCGTATCCAGCGCCAGACAGGGCACTGTCCCACTGGGCGAGGTCGCCAGAAAGGCGGCGGGCTTGTCGCGCAGCACGACCTCGCGCAGCTGCACCTGCTGGCGGGCCGACCGCAGCGCCAGCCGCGCGCGCATGGCATAGGGGCAGCGCCGAAAGGAATAGAGCACGGGCATCATGGCAGCACGCTGAGCCAGAGCCACGCGGTCAGCACCGACCCCACCGTCGCCACCAGCACCGAGCTTGCCGCGACCCGCCGCGCGCGCCCATACATATTGGCGAAGATATAGGCGTTGAACCCCGGTGCCATCGCTGCCGTCAGCACGCCCGAGCGGAACAGATCCTGCGGCAGGCCAAAGCCGCTGCCCATGAACCAGACAATCGCGGGATGGACGATCAGTGCCAAAAGGCAGACCATGGCGATGGTCTTGCTGTCGCCCTCGGGGCGGTACTGGATCAACACGCCGCCCAAGGCAAAGAGCGCCGCGGGCAGGGCGGCGCGTACGATCAGCGACAGCGCGTCGTCGATCACACCGGGGATCGCCAGCCCGCTAAAGTTTACGGCAAAGCCCGCGAGGATGCCCAGAACCAGCGGATTGTGGAACATCGCCCGCGCCACATTGCGCGCAAAGGCCGGACCGGATTGGCCCCGGTTGCGCACGAACTCCATCACCGTGATCCCCAGCCCGTAGCAAAACGGCGAGTGGATGGCGATGATCGCAAAGTTCCCGATCAGCGCCTCGGGCCCATAGGCGCGTTCCGTGATCGGCAGCCCCAGCAGGACCGAGTTGGAAAAGAGGCTGCAGAACCCGATGGCCACACAGTCTTCCCAGTCGCGTTTGAACAGGATGCGCGCGCCGAACAGACCCAGCGTGAAACAGACCGCCGCGCCGGTGTAGAAGCTGAACAGCAGTCGCGGGTCGAAAGAGGCCGAGAGATCCAGATGCGCGATCGATTGGAACAGCAGGCAGGGGATCGCGAAGCTTTGCGCGAACCGCATGACCCCGTCGATGCCCGAGACCGGAAAATACCCTCGCCAGACAGAGACATAGCCAAAGCCGATGACAAGGAAGACGGGCAGGATGACTTCGAGAAGCGTTTGCACGAGAGATATGGCCTTGGGTGCGGGTGGCGCTGTCGGAGTGGGGGTTTCACACCCCCACGCCCCCGTGGAGTTTATAGGGCAAAATGAAGTCCGGACCCCGCGGGCGGGGGCTAGACCGGAAAGCTCAGGGTCATGCCATCAAAGGCGGGTTCGATATGGTCGGGGGTTTCCGCGGCCAGCGTGTCGTAGTCGAGGTCGTTGTGCATATTGGTCAGCACAGCGGTTTGCGGTGCCATCTCTTCGATCCAGTCCAGGGTCTGGGCCAGGTGGCTGTGGGTCGGATGCGGGTCACGGCGCAGCGCGTCGACGATCCAGCAGCGCAGGCCCTTGAGGTGGGGCCAGATGTCATCGGGGATCTGCGCCACATCGGGCAGATAGGCCACATCATTGACGCGGAAGCCAAGCGCATCCATCCCGCCGTGGTTCACCAGAAAGGGCGTGAAGCAGAGCGTGCCACCGGGCCCGTCGATCGTCACGTCGCCGTCAATATGGTTCATCTCGAGGATGGGCGGGTAGGACGATCCGGGGGGCTGGATGAAGACGTAGCCGAAACGGTCCAGCAGCGCCTCCCGCGTGGGCGTGTCGGCCCAGACCGGCAGACGTTGGCGCATGTTGATCACAATCATCCGCAGGTCATCCAGCCCGTGCACATGATCGGCGTGGGAGTGGGTATAAAGCACCGCGTCCAGCCGTCCGACGCCCGCATCCAGCAGCTGGCTGCGCATATCGGGGGAGGTGTCGATCAGCACCGATGTCGTGCCCGCATCCGTGATCCGCTCGACCAGGATAGAGCATCTGCGTCTTGCGTTCTTGGGGTTGGCCGGATCGCAGGCCCCCCAGTGCCCGCCAAGACGCGGCACCCCGCCGGACGAGCCGCAGCCCAGGATGGTGATCTTCATCTCGGCCATCAGGCGGCGTCCTGATATTGGGCGGCCTTGGTAAACAGCCGGTCGAAATTCGCCTGCGTCTGCGCGGCAAAGCTGGCATAATCGATGCCGAAAGTTTCAGCTCCACGCCGCGCCGTATGGGCGGTAAAGGCGGGTTCGTTGCGTTTGCCGCGATGGGGCGGCGGGGCAAGATAGGGGCTGTCGGTTTCGACCAATATCCGGTCCAGCGGGGCATCGGCAAAGATGTCGCGCAGGTCCTGGGATTTGGGGAAGGCGGTGATGCCCGACATCGACAGGTAGAACCCCAGATCCAGCGCCGCACGGCCAAGCGCCTGCGTCGAAGAGAAACAGTGCATCACGCAAGGGTAGGCCCCGTTGGCATGTTCCTCTCTGAGGATACGGGCCATATCATCATCGGCGTCGCGGGCGTGGATGATCAGGGGCAGGCCGCTGTCACGGGACGCGGCGATATGGGTGCGCAGGCTGGCTTGCTGCGCCTCGGCGCTGTCAGCGGTGTAGTGGTAATCCAGCCCCGTTTCGCCGATGCCCACCATCTTGGGGTGTTTGGTCAGCGCCATCAGATCGTCATAGCTGGCCATCGGCTCTGTCGCGACGCTCATCGGGTGGGTGCCGGCGGCATAGAAAACCGGGGCATGCGCCTCGGCAATGGCACGCACGGCGGGTTCGTTCTTGAGCTTGGTGCAGATGGTGACCATGCGTGTCACCCCTGCGGCTTGGGCGCGGGCGATCACATCGGGCAGTTCACCGTCGAAATCGGGAAAGTCCAGGTGGCAGTGACTGTCGGTGATCGGGTGAATGTCGCGGGTGCTGTCTGTCATGCCTGGGGTCCTGCCTGTTCGTCTTGCGTGGGCTAGCGCGGTGCGGCGTCGCCCATCTTGAACAGGGTATCTAGGACCAGTGCGGCAGGGTCAAGGTTGACTGCCATCCCGTGGCGCGCGCGGGTGCCGATGTCTTGCGCGGTCTCGGCCCAGACCCGTCCTTGGGCGGGAGTAGGCGACAGACGGGTCAGCACTGCGGCCTCGTTCTGGGCGGCGGCGGTTTCGGGTGGGCGGCCAAGGGCACCGGTGCGGGCCAATCGCAGCATCAGCAGATCCACCAGCGTGAACAGCAGTGACAGTTTTTCTTCGGCTCCGCGGGCGGCGGCGGCCTCTGCCAGTTTGAGCGCGCGGGCGCGGTCCAGCCGCGGCATCGTATCAAGCAGGGCGACCAGTTCGCCATACATCGCGAGCCCGCCCATCAGCGACAGGGACAGCGCGCCGCCGACAGACCCGCCGGAAAGCGCCGCGAGCGCTGCGGGATCGCCCTGAATATCCACCTCGGACTGGCCGAGCGCCTGCGCCATATCGTCCGGCGTCAGGGTGCCAAGCCGCAGGGTCCGGCAGCGCGAGCGGATGGTGGGCAGCAGGCCGGAGGGGCGGTGGCTGATCAGCAGCATGATTGCGCGGGCGGGCGGCTCTTCCAGCATCTTGAGCCTGTCTCTTATACACATCTCCGAGCCCACGAGACGCTACGCTATCT
>OJHJ01000531.1_pt1 | contig 11622 bp, 9 predicted proteins | sample 1595201 | NCBI WGS metagenome assembly OJHJ01 (sample SAMN05416832, study PRJEB24817) | seawater metagenome | isolation source: Sea water | place: Canada:Atlantic | collected 2013-07 | reverse complement strand
CCGCAGATCATGACGGGTCTGAACCAGACCATCATGCTGTCGCTGTCGATGGTGGTGATCGCGGCCCTCGTGGGGGCGGATGGCCTTGGCGTGCCGGTGGTGCGCGCGCTTAATCAGGTGAACACGGGGCTTGGCTTTGAATCGGGGCTGATCATCGTCGTGGTCGCCATCATGCTGGACCGGATGCTACGGGTGACACGAAAATGAGCGATCAAATGACCAACCCCGCAAACGCCGTCGAATTCGACAATGTGTCCATCGTCTTTGGCCCGAAACCGGCCAAGGCGCTGCCCTTGATGGACGCCGGACAAGACCGTGCCGAGATCGAGGCCGAGACAGGGCAGATCCTCGGGGTGCATAACTGCACGCTTGACGTCAAACAGGGCGAGATCCTTGTGCTGATGGGCTTGTCCGGCTCTGGCAAATCCACCTTGCTGCGCGCGGTCAACGGGTTGAACCCGTTGGTGCGTGGATCGGTGCGGGTGCATGATGGCGACTGGAGCTGTGACGTCACCGCCAGCTCTGCCGCGGATCTGCGCCGCGTGCGCCGCGAATGTGTGTCGATGGTGTTCCAGCAGTTCGGACTGCTGCCGTGGCGCACGGTGCGCGATAACGTGGCGCTTGGGCTGGAACTGGCCGATGTTCCCAAACGCGAACGGCTTGAACGGGCAGAGGCGCAGCTTAGGCTTGTCGGTCTGGCCGATTGGGCCGATCGCAAGGTCAGCGAACTGTCGGGCGGGATGCAGCAACGCGTGGGGCTGGCCCGCGCCTTTGCCACCGAAGCCCCGATCCTGCTGATGGACGAGCCTTTCTCGGCCCTTGATCCACTGATCCGCACCCGGCTGCAGGACGAGCTGCTTGATCTGCAGCGCGAGTTGAAACGCACGATCATCTTCGTCAGCCACGATCTGGACGAAGCCTTCAAACTGGGCGGGCGTATCGCGATTATGGAGGGCGGGCGCATTGTGCAGTGCGGCACCCCGCGCGAGATTTTTTCGAACCCCGCGTCGGACTATGTGGCGGAGTTCGTGGCCAATATGAACCCGCTTGGCGTGCTGACGGCCCGCGATGTGATGGGCCCGCCCGCCGCGACATCGGACGGGGCCGTCGCCGCCGAGACGCCGGTGGCCGAGCTGATTGGCAAGATCGGCGATGATGCGCAGGCGATCCCCGTGGTCGAGGACGGAGAGACGATCGGCACCGTGACCGCAGGCAGTATCGTATCGCGCTTGCAGTCCGAATGATGCTTTGACCTCAGGCGCTTGGCGGGTCATCACTACGCCACAGGACCGCTCAGCGCAGGGGATGACAGGATGACGGATCAGGAAAGCTCGGGCCGCCAGAGCAATGCGCTTGGCGTGGCAGGTGTGCTTTTTGCAGGCACCGTCTGGGGCACCACCGGCACCGCCGCGACCTTTGCCCCTGACGTGAGTGCTGCGGCGATCGGTGCCGCGGCGATGGGGATCGGCGGCATCGGGCAGGCGCTGCTGGCGCTGCGGGGCATCTCCCATGCGCGTGCGCAACTTTGGCAGCAGCGCGGGTTGCTGCTGCTGGGGGCCTTGGCGGTGATGATCTATCCGCTGGCGTTCTATGGCTCCATGCGGTTGGCGGGGGTGACCATCGGGACCGTCGTCACCATCGGCACCGCGCCCCTGTTTGCCGCGCTGATCGAATATGTAATGGAGCGATCTTTGCTGACCCTTCGGTGGAGCCTTGGCGCGCTGGCGGGCGTGGCGGGCATGGTGCTGATCTGTCTGGCCGAGGGCGGGCATGGGGCCGTGGGGGGCACCAATGTGCCGCTTGGGGTCGTGCTGGGTCTGCTTGGCGGGTTTACCTATGCGCTTTATAGCTGGACGGCGCGCGCGATGATGCTGCGCGGCCTGCGGTCTTCGGTGGCCATGGGTGCCACCTTTGGACTGGGCGGGCTGATGCTGATGCCTGTGCTGTTGGCGACCGGCGGCCCGCTGCTGGCCTCGTGGGGCAATGCGGCGGTCGGGCTTTATATGGCGTTTGTGCCGATGTTTCTGGGCTATATCTGTTTCGGCTACGGGCTGTCGCGGGTGCGGGCGAGTACCGCCACGACCCTGACGCTGATCGAGCCGGTGGTCGCAGCACTGCTGGCCGTTGTCGTGGTGGGCGAACGCTTGCCCCCCCTTGGCTGGGCCGGCGTCGGGCTGGTTGTGCTTTGCCTGCTGGTGCTGACGGTGCCCACGGGGCGGGGCGCGCAGCCGGTGGCTCCGATCCCGCCCAAGTAGTATCGGATTCGACTGACGCAGCGACATGGGTAAAATTCTTGCGCTTTTGCTACCTACATCGCGACGTTTTGGTCTAGAAGCATCGCCAAGCCGCCCCATGCCCCGCCATGGCCCCGATAGATTGCAATGACGACCTTACCAAAAAGGACCGCCACAGATGAGCGCCACAGCCCGCAAGACCGCCCCCATGCCGACGGATATTCTGGCCCGCAAAGGGGGGGCTCCGCTGGTGAGCCTGACCGCCTATACCACGCCGATGGCGCAAGTGATGGATGGCATCTGCGATTTCGTGCTTGTGGGCGATTCAGTGGGGATGGTGCTGCACGGGCTGCCCTCGACGCTTGAGGTCACGATGGAGATGATGATCCTGCACGGTCAAGCGGTGCGGCGCGGGCTGACCCAGTCGATGCTGGTGATCGATATGCCCTTTGGCAGCTACGAGCAAAGCCCTGCACAAGCCTTTGAGAACGCGGCACGTTTGATGCGTGAAACCGGTGCCGGTGCGGTCAAGCTTGAAGGGGGGGAGGTGATGGAAGACACCATCGCCTTCCTGACCAAACGCGGCATTCCGGTGATGGCGCATATCGGCCTGACGCCGCAGTCGATCCACACGCTTGGCGGCTACAAGGTGCAGGGGCGCGGTGCGGCCGCCACGCAGCTGATGGCCGATGCGCAGGCGGTGACGCGGGCGGGGGCCTTTGCCGTGGTGCTTGAGAAAGTGCCGCAGGCTTTGGCGGACCAGATCACTGAAACGGTCGCCATTCCCACCATCGGCATCGGTGCGTCAGCGCAATGCGACGGGCAAATTCTGGTGGTCGATGACATGCTGGGGCTGTTCACCGCCTTCAAGGCGAAATTCGTAAAACGCTATGCCCATCTGGGCGATGACGCAAAGGCCGCGGTGCAGGCCTATGCCGACGAGGTCACGGCGCGATCCTTCCCCGGACCCGAGCATGTATTTTCTGACGAGGTTTCCAAAACATGACACCCGAAATTATCCGCACGCTGGTTGAACTGCGCAGCAAGGTCGCCGGATGGAAAGCCGCGGGCGAAAGCGTCGCCGTGGTGCCGACGATGGGCGCGCTGCATCAGGGGCACCTGAGCCTCGTGCGGGCCGCAAAAGAGGCGTGCGACCGTGTGATCGTGACGATCTTCATCAACCCCAAGCAATTCAACAACCCTGAGGACTACAAGAACTACCCCCGCACCGAGGAAGAGGACGCGCGCAAGCTGATCGCGCTGAAGGCGGATGTCGTCTATGTGCCAGATGGGGAACAGATGTACCCCAACGGTTTCGCGACAACTGTGTCGGTCGAAGGCATCACCCAAGGGCTGTGCGGGGCGCATCGGGCAGGGCATTTCGACGGGGTTGCAACCATCGTGACCAAGCTCTTTACCCAGACCCAGGCGGACAAGGCATTCTTTGGCGAAAAGGATTATCAGCAGCTTCAGGTGGTGACCCGTCTGGCGCGTGATCTGGACCTGCCGATAGAGGTGATCGGCTGCCCCACCATCCGCGAGGAGGACGGTCTGGCCATGTCCTCGCGCAACCTGCTGCTGTCGGATCGCGCCCGCACCTGGGCCCCCGAACTTCACCGCGCGATGGAGGAGATGTCAGAGGGGCTGCTTGCTGGTGGCGATCTCGAAACGCTCCGCGCGGCGGCAGTGTCGCGGGTGGAACGTGCGGGCTTTACGCAGGTGGAATACCTTGACCTGCGATCTGCTGACCAGTTGGAGCTGATGACCACGCCCGACCGCCCCGCACGTCTGTTGGCCGCCGCGTGGCTGGCCGGTGTGCGGCTGATCGACAATATCGCCGTCGGTTAAATCGCTCTGGAATATGCAAAAAAGCGGGGCCCGCGAAGGCCCCGCTGATCGTTTGGCTTGAAATGGGTCGGCGTTACTTGCCGCCGATGCTGAGGGCAGAGGCCATACCGGGGGCTTTGGATTCCCCGCCCAGCTTCTCGCGCACACCGGCCTCGATCTTGTCGCCGGTGTCTTTGTCGATGTTGCGCCAGTATTCAAAGGCACGGACCAGCACCTTTTCGCTGACACCGTCGCACAGGTGCCCCACCACGTTCGACACCAAACGTTCGCGGGCATCGGCGTCCATCACCTCGCGGACAAGCTTGCCGGCCTGGCTCCAATCATCGTCATCGGGGCGCAGGGTATAGGCCTGACGCACCATGTCGCCATCGGAATACCACAGGCCCGCTTCATGCTGATGCGGCTGCGCAGAGGGCCCACCGTAGGAGTTGGGCGCATATACCGGATCAGACACATTTTCAGTCCGGCCCGCCCCGTCTTTCGAATAACTATGGGTGGGCGAGACAGGTTTGTTGACCGGAATCTGCTTGTAGTTGACACCCAGCCGCGCGCGGTGCGCGTCCGCGTAGGAAAAGCCCCGTGCCAACAGCATCTTGTCTGGCGACAGACCCACGCCCGGCACCATATTGTTCGGCTCGAACGCGGCCTGTTCGATCTCTGTATGGAAATCGGTGGGGTTGCGGTTCAGGGTCAGCTTGCCGACCTCGATCAGCGGGTAGTCCTCGTGCGGCCAGACCTTGGTCAGATCAAACGGGTTGATGCGGTAGGTCTTGGCATCCTCGTAAGGCATGATCTGCCACTTGAGCGTCCAGCTCGGGTAGTTCCCGTCGCGGATGTTGTTGAACAGATCGGCGCGGTGGTAATCGCCGTTGGTCCCCGCCAGCTTGTCGGCTTCGTCCTGGCTAAGGTAGGCATTGCCGTCGCCCTGATCGGTGTGGAAGTGGAACTTGACCCAGAATTTTTCGCCCTCGGCATTGACCAGCGAATAGGTGTGGCTGGAATACCCGTTCATCTCGCGCCAGTTTTTCGGAATGCCACGGTCGCCCATGAGATAGGTCACCTGATGCGCGCTTTCGGGCGAGAGCGTCCAGAAGTCCCACTGCATATCGTGGTCGCGCATGTTGTTATCCGCACGGCGTTTCTGGCTGCGGATGAACTGCTGGAACTTGATCGGATCGCGGACAAAGAAGATCGGGGTGTTGTTGCCGACCATGTCAAAGATGCCTTCGTCGGTGTACATCTTGACCGAGAAGCCGCGCGGGTCGCGCCATGTATCGGGGCTGCCGCGTTCGCCTGCCACGGTTGAAAACCGCATCACCACATCGCATTTCGCGCCGGGCTGGAAGATATTCGCCATCGTGTATTTCGACACGTCTTGCGTCGTCTCGAAGGTGCCAAATGCGCCCGAGCCTTTGGCGTGGGGCTGGCGCTCTGGAATACGTTCACGGTTAAAATTCGCCATCTGTTCAAGCAGATAGTGGTCATTCAGCACGATCGGGCCATCGGGGCCAACGGTCAGCGAATGTTCATCGCTTTGAACGCGAATGCCGGCGTCTGTGGTTGTGGGAGGGGTTTGCTTCTTGTCGGTCATCTGTAGCTACTCCTTCAGGGTCCACAGGCAAAACCTGTAGCGTGACGGATGGTTCCCGTCCAAATGCGTAAGGAGTTGGATAGAGCTGTGGCCGCCTGGCGCGCTTAGTGGGTCGCCGTGTGAAAGCGGATCACCTGCGCGTTATCCGCCGGATCGACAAGGAAATGCCCGCAGACGCCAAAGACCTCGCGCAGGAGGGTTTCGGTCATGATCTCGGAGGGGGTGCCAATGGCGCGCAGCTTGCCATCTTGCAAGACGCAGATCCGGTCGCAGAGCGTGGCTTGGTTTAGGTCGTGCAGGGCGATGATCGCCGTTGTCGGCAAGCGCTGGATCAGTTCAAGGATCGACAGCTGGTGGCGGATATCCAGATGGTTCGTCGGCTCGTCCAGCAGCAGCACTTGCGGCCTTTGGGCCAGTGCACGGGCGATATGAACGCGCTGTTGTTCACCGCCCGACAGCGTATGCCAGTGGCGGTCGCCAAAGCCCGACAGATCCACATCCGCCAGCGCCTGCGTGACGATGGCGTCGTCCCCTGCGCTCCACCCGCGCAGGGCGGACAACCACGGGGTGCGGCCCAGTTCAACGGCATGGCGCACGGTGATGCGATCTGCGGTATCAGCGTGTTGTTCGACCAATGCGAGCCGCTGTGCAATGTCGCGCTGGCGCATCTTCGCAAGCGGTGCGCCGTCCAGCTCGACCCGCCCGCGCGAGGGTTTCTGAATACCGGCAAGCATATGAAGCAACGTGGATTTGCCGGACCCGTTCGGCCCGATCAGCCCCAGCTTTTCGCCCGGCCGCAAGGACAGGGACACATCATTGACGATGGCGCGGTTGCGCACCCGCCAGCCCAGTTCGTGACAGGACAGAATCATGGCGACGTCCTTTTGCCAATCAGGATCAGTGCAAAGACGGGCGCGCCGACCAAAGCGGTCACCACGCCGATGGGCAGCACCTGGCCCGGTACAATCACCCGCGAAATCACATCGGCAAAGACCAGAAACACCGCCCCCGCCAGTGCGGAAGCAGGCACGAGGATCGCATGACGATGCCCCACGACGATGCGCATGGCATGGGGGATCACCAGCCCGACAAAGCCGATCGCTCCCACCACCGAGACCATCACCGCCGTGACCAGCGCCGCCGTGCCGATCAGCAGCAGTTGCACGCGGCGCACCGGAATGCCCAAGGACGCGGCGCTGTCGCTGCCGAAGGTAAAGGCATCCAGCGCACGGGCGTGCCACAGACAGGCCAGCAGACCGATCATCGCCGCGGGCAGGGCGCTTAGTACATCGGGCCAGCGCACGCCCGACATATTCCCCAAAAGCCAGAACATGATGGCACGGGCCTGTTCGGCATTGGCCGATTTCGTGATCATCAGCGCGGTCAGGGCGTTGAACATCTGGCTGCCCGCAATACCGGCCAGCACGATCACGCCCGCGGCCCGCAGGCCCACACCGCCCCCCGCCGCCTGCGCCAGCAAGGCGACAAAAGCGAAAGCCACCAGCGCCCCGCTGAACGCACCGATAGACAGCGAGATGGCACCACCCCCCAGCCCGAGGATGGTCACCGCAACAGCACCCGTGGACGCCCCCGCAGAGATGCCCAGCAGATAGGGATCCGCCAGCGCATTGCGCAGCAGTGCTTGCAACACGACGCCCGACAGCGCCAGACCGGCGCCACAGCACATCGCCACCACGGCCCGCGCCATGCGGTAGTTCCACACGATGCCCTCGTCGATCTTGTCGACCGCATAGCCCGCGTTCAGCGCCTTATTGGCCAGCACCTTCAGCACCACCAGCGGCGGGATAGAGACCTCGCCGATGGCCGCACCAAACAGCAGTGCGGCCAGCAGCACCGGCGGGATGATCACCCACCAGTGCCACTGCGGCCTGCGCATCACAGAGCGGTCGATTGCGGTCATTCGGCTAGATCGAAACCGGACAGCGCGTCAGCCATCGTTTCCAGCGCATAGATCGCACGCACGGTCGGGTCCATCGCATGGGCGTCCATGGTGATGATGCGGCCCTCTTTCACCGCGGTCATCTCGCGGGCGACGGGGTCGTTCATCAGGAAGGCGCGCTTTTTCTCGATGTCATCCGCAGGGAAGCGGCGACGGTCCATTTTGGCAAGCACGATGAACGTCGGGTCGGATTTCGCCAGAGTCTCCCAGCCGACCAGCGGCCATTCCTCGGCCGAGGTCACGACGTTTTCGACGCCAAGCTTGTCCATCATATAGGCGGGCACACCCTGTTGACCTGCGACATAAGGGTCCGCCGCCATCTCGGACGACGAGAACCAGAACAGCGCCGAGGTGCCTTGGGGCAGGTTCAGCGATTTGGCTTTCTCGACCGCCTTTGCCTCGCGCGATTGCAGGTCTGCCAGCAGCGTGGCACCGGCGTCTTGCGCGTTGTAGATACGGGCGAGCTCTTCGATGCTGGTATACAGCTGCTGGGTCGTGAACAGTTCAGATCGCGTGCCGTCCGCGCCGACAGAGTTATCCTTGGCCGCGCAATCGGTGGGCATCACATAGGTCGGCACGCCCACCTCGTGAAAGCTGTCGCGGGTGCCGACCATACCTTCGGGGCCGACGTGCCATTCATACATCACGGTGACCAGATCGGGGCGTTTGCCCAACACGCTTTCAAAGCTGGGGTCGTTGTCCGCCAGCCGTTCAATCGCATCGTTTGTCTCTTTGAACTCTGGCAAAACGGGGCTGAACCAGACAGAGGTTCCCGCGATCCGGTCCTGCTGGCCCAGCAGATACAGGATCTCTGTCGTGGATTGCCCGATGGTCACGGTGGTCTGGGGGGGCGCGTCAAAGCTGAGCGTGTGGCCGCAGTTGTCGATGGTCAGCGGATAGTCTGTCTCTGCGCCAAGCGCGGTGCTGCCCGCAAGGCTCGCAATCAGGGTCAGGCTAGAAAAAAATGTTTTCATATCAAGGGCTCCGGTTGGTCCGATGCCGGGGTCTTTGAATAGAAAGAGAAGGGGCCAGCCAAATGGCGCGCGGGCGCATTTTGGTCTGCGCGTGTGGTAAGATCCGGTCCCATCATCATCCTCTCCCGAGCAACCCCGCCCGGTGTTTCAGGTTCAGTGTCGGCAGGTCTCCTGACTGACGGATCGCGGCTGTCCCCGCCTTCCCGGACCTTTAGGCCCAGTGGCATGATGGAGGTAGCTCACCGTCTACAGTTGCGGGGGCAGTTCCGGTTCATCCACACCAAAGCGCGGATGGCGAATTCCCTATTATTTCCCGAAGGAAACCGACCCGGTTTCGATGACAGTTGTCCGCCCACCCGTCAAGTTGCGTTTTTGCGGTCGTCATCGCGGGACAAAGGCAAATAACGCAGGCCACGGTTCCGCAGAACGGGCGAGAGGCACATAACAAACGGAAGGAAAACCAAGTGGCAGCCCGTAGGGGAGTCGAACCCCTCTTTTCAGGTTGAAAACCTGACGTCCTAACCGATAGACGAACGGGCCACTTAACTTGTGAGCGCTTCTTTAGGCAAAGCCATCGGCGGGCGCAAGTGCAAGCCGCATGAGAAAGCGGGGAAATACGGCAAAAAAATCACAGATCTTGGTGCCGTGTTTCAAGGGGCGTATGGCGAGGGGGGATCGTCGCGTGAAACGCGCGCCGCGCGCGGGATGAGGGCGCGCGTTTCCCTTAGATTTCCCAGTGAAAACCTGTCGCTTTTTCGGAGACGGTCCAGAGTTTCTCCATCACGGGTTTGTCGTAGGCATGGGGGTTCAGCGTGCCTTTGCCAACGGGCCCTCCGGTTTGCAGCCATCCGGTCGGGCCATAAAGCGCGCGCTGCGCCAACCCGTCTTCGGTCGCGCACATGACCTCGGGATACGCGCCTTTTTCGGCGGATTGCACCATTGGCGTCTTGCTCATCATCCACCAGGTGACCCGTGTGAAAAGCCCGCCGCTGGTGCTGATCAGCGAGGTCGCCGACGCGCCGGGGTGGCAGACGTATACCTCAACGCGGCTGTCGGTGGCTTTCAGCCGGTCCTGAAGCTCATAGGCAAACATCATCTGCGCCAGCTTGCTTTGGCTGTAGACCGCGTTGGCGCTATAGTTCTTGTCCCAGTTCATGTCGTCGAACTGGATCGTCTTGATCCCCATGTTGTACCCGAGGCTGGACACCACAACGATCCGGCCCGCGCTTTCCTGAATGCGATCAAACAGCATCCCGCACAGCAGGAAGTGTCCGTAGTGGTTGGTGCCAAGCTGGCTTTCGAACCCGTCAACGGTCAGCTGCTGTGTCGGCACCTGCGCGATGGCAGCGTTGCAGATCAGCGCGTCAATCCGGGGAACGGTGCTTTGCACCTCTTCAGCCGCGGCGCGCACGCTGGCCAGATCAGACAGATCCATCCGCACAAAGCTCACCTCGGCGTTGGGACCGAAAGCGTCCTTGAGCGTTTTGACCGCGGCGATGGATTTGTCGGCGTTGCGGTTCAGCATGACGACTTTTGCCCCCTTGGACAGCAGGATGCGCGTGGCCTGAAAGCCCGCACCGGCCGTCGTGCCGGTGATGAGATATGTTTTCCCCTTGAGCGATCCAAGGCGATCAGGTGTCCAGCCTTTGGGTCCGAAAGTCGTGTCCTTCATCGTCATGTTCCTTTTCGATGTCAGCGCGGCAGCGATGCGCGCTGTGTTTGATGTTGAAGGGTAAATAGCTCTCGGTTGGCTCTCAAAACAGGCGAGATCGTCGCGAATACTTGCCTGATTGTATCACGCGCTTGCGAAAGGCGGATGTGACGCAGTAGATTGCCCTCATGAGCAAAGACCAGATCAGACAGCTAATCCGGAACAACGCGACCCAAGAGGGGCTGACGGGAACCGGCATTGACGGGGTGCGCCTGTTTCGGGCCACGCAGGCGATTCCTTGCGTGCCGGCGGTCTATGAACCCAGCGTTATTGCTATCGTCAGCGGGGCGAAAGAGGCCGTGCTGGACGGGCACAGGTACATCTATGACGACAGCCGATATATGTGCTGCCCGATGTCGATGCCGGTGAAGGCCGGCACGCCGACCGCCTCTGCCGAAAGCCCGCTCTACGGGGTTATCATTTCACTCGATAAGCGGGTGATGACAGAACTGTCGATGGAGATGGAAAATACCGGCAATGTGATTCCCGAGGTTAAAGGCGGTTTGCGCGCGCAGGGGATCAGGCTGGCCGCTTGGGATGATGCCTTTGCCGACGCGCTGCTGCGTTTGCTGCAATTGGGTGGCAATCCGGCGGATACGGCGATCCTTGGCGAGGCACGGCTGCGCGAGCTTTATTACGCGATCCTGAAGGGGGAGGCAGGGCGTTTTGCCAGACAGGCCTTCGGCGCGGGCAATGCGATTGCACGGTCGATCGCGCATGTATCCTCTCACCTGGACGCGCCGATCTCTATCGATGATATGGCGTCCCGCGCCGGGATGAGCCGCGCCGCCTTTCATCGCAAGTTCAAACAGGTGACGACGATGGCCCCGATCCAGTTTGTCAAATCCATGCGGCTCAACAATGCGGCGATGAAGATCGCAGGCGGCATGTCGGTGAACGAGGCGGCGGTCGATGTGGGATATGTCAGCCCGTCGCAATTCAGTCGCGAATTCAGGCGGATGTACGGGCAATCACCGCGCCAATGGGGGGATGCCCAGCAGTTTCCGGTTGAAATGGGCCAATAAGGGGCTGCCATCGCCCGTGCGTTGGCAACCCCTTTTCACAAGTCTGGTGCTATGATCAGACGTCTACAACCACCTTGCCGATGGCCTGCCCGCTGGTCAGGCGGTCATAGGCCCCGCCCACCGTATCAAGGTCGAATCTCTGGTCATCAACCAAGGGCTTCAGCGCCCCTGCGTCCACAATCTCTGCCAGTTTGGTCAGGATCTCCCCGTGCTTTTCACGGCCTCGGTTGGCAAGCATTGGAAGCAGCATAAAGATGATATGCAGCGACAGCCCTTTGA
>OJHJ01000528.1_pt1 | contig 11737 bp, 14 predicted proteins | sample 1595201 | NCBI WGS metagenome assembly OJHJ01 (sample SAMN05416832, study PRJEB24817) | seawater metagenome | isolation source: Sea water | place: Canada:Atlantic | collected 2013-07 | reverse complement strand
TAATGATACGGCGACCACCGAGATCTACACCAGATCGCTCGTCGGCAGCGTCAGATGTGTATAAGAGACAGGTTAAGACGCAAGTTATAAAGCGGCAGTTTATTCTGCCAACGCGCGCAGGCGTCCGCGATGCCGGGGTGTTTCTTCCAGTTATGTTCATAGGCACCGGACATGATGATCGCACGGGCCACCAGATCGGCGTCGTCGGTGATCAGGATGCCGCCTTCGCCCGCGTTGACCATCTTGTAGGACTGGAAGGAAAAGCAGCCGATCTTGCCGATGGTGCCGATCTTGCGGTCGTGCCAGAGGGTGCCGAGCGAATGAGCCGCATCCTCGATCACCGGCACATTTGCGGCATCGCACAGCTGCATGATCGCATCCATATCCGAGGTATGCCCCCGCATGTGGCTGATGATCACCGCGTCGACACCCGGCAGCTTGGCGGCGAAATCCGACATATCGATCCGGTAGTTTTCCCCGACCTCGCAGAGCACCGGCGTATAATTGGCGTGGATCACGGCAGAGGGCACGGCCGCGAAGGTAAAGCCGGGGATCAGCACCTTGGCGTTCTGCGGCAGGTCCAGCGCCAGCAGCGACAGAAACAGCGCGGCAGAGCAGGACGACACCGCCAGCGCATAGCGGCTGCCCATCATCTGCGCAAACTCCGCCTCCAGCAGGGACACCGGCGCATCGGCGGCAGCGGTGTAGCGAAACAGATCGCCGCTTTGCAGCAGCTGCTCTATCTCGGCGCGGGCTGTGTCGGGAATGGCTTCGGCGCTGTGCATGTCGGGCAGGGTCATATTTCAATATCCTGAATGTTTGTTTTCAGAATGGTAAAGCAATGCGCCTATGGGACCAAGCCTTTTCCCCGTTCCGCTTCATGAATGTTTTGTGACTATATCCCCAGCCGGTCGCGCAGGCTGAACCAGCTCATGGCGAGCGCAAGCAGCGGGCTGCGCAGCGCGCCGCCGCCGGGGAAGGTCGGCGTGGGCAGGGCGCTCATCGTGTCAAAGCCGTCGCCATCGCCCTGGATCGCACGGGCCATCAGCTGCCCTGCGTGGATCGCGGTGCCGACGCCGTGGCCGGAATAGCCCGAAGCCGACAGGATGTTCGGGGCCACGCGGGCCAGAAAGGGCAGCCGTTTCATGGTGATCGCCAGCGTGCCGCCCCAGGCGTAGTCGATCTTGACGTCGCGCAGCGCGGGGAAAACCTGGCCCATGGGTTTGCGCGCCTTGGCGGCGAGGTCGCTGGGGAAGCGGTAGCCATAGCTTTCGCCGCCGCCGAACAGCAGCCGCCCATCATGGCTGAGCCGGAAATAATTCACCACGAATTTGCTATCGGCCACGGCGACATCCCGGGGCAGCACGTCTTTCACGCGGTCGCCCAAGGGTTCGGTGGCGACGATAAAGTTGTTGATCGGCATGACCTTGGCCGCGACCTTGCGGTTCAGCCCGCCCAGATAGCCGTTGCAGGCCAGGATCACATGGTCCGCCGTCACCCGCCCGCCGTCGGTCTGCACAGTGGCGGGGCTGCCTTCGGTGATGTGATGCACGGCGCTGCGTTCATAGATCTCGACCCCTGCTGCCTGCGCCGCCCGTGCCAGCCCGAGGGCGAGGTTGAGAGGATGCAGATGCGCGGCCCCCATATCCAGAATACCGCCGCGATAAGCAGGCGACGCACAGACGTTGCGCAGCGCGTCGCGGTCCAACACCTCTATCTGGTCGTAACCATAGCGGTCCTGCAAGAAACCGGCATAAGCGTGCAGATGCTCTACGTCACCGGCAGAACTGGCGGTCCAGGCGACGCCGGGCTTGAGGTGGCAATCGATGTCATGGGTCTTGATCAGGCTTTTGACAAGCGCTTTGGCGTCCTCGCCCAGATCCCATAGGCGCGTTGCGGCGTCGCGTCCGACCATCTTTTCCAGCGTGTCCTGTTCGACGCGCTGACCACTCCCCAATTGCCCGCCATTGCGCCCCGAGGCCCCAAAGCCCACGCGCTGCGCCTCGACCAGCACGACGCGGCGTCCGGCTTGTGCCAGATGCAAGGCGGCGGACAGTCCGGTATAGCCGCCGCCCACGATGCAGACATCGGCGCGCTGGTCCCCCTTTAGGGTTGGGTAGGGGGTGCTGGGGGTCGCGGTCGCAGCGTACCAGCTGTCGGGGTATTCCCCGGCACGGTCATTGGCATAAAGCAGGTCCATAAACGTCAGACGTTCAGCAGCAGGTGCTCACGCTCCCACGGGGAAATCACATGAAGGAATTCTTCATACTCGGCGCGTTTCACGATGGCATAGACGCGGGCGAACTCGGGGCCCAACACCTCGTGCAGGGTCGTGGCCTCTTCAAACAGATCCAGCGCGGATCCCAGCACCTGCGGGATATCCCCGTCGCCGTCATAGGCGTCGCCCTTGAATTCGGCTTTGGGCTTTTTCTGTTCCATCAGGCCCAGATAGCCGCAGGCGAGCGAGGCGGCGATGCCGAGGTAGGGGTTGCAATCCATCCCGGCGAGGCGGTTCTCGACCCGGCGTGACGCGGGGCCGGAGAGGGGCACGCGGATGCCCGTGGTCCGGTTGTCGCGGCCCCATTCCAGATTGATCGGCGCGGCGTGGTCTTTGACGTAGCGCCGGTAGCTGTTCACATAGGGCGCAATGACGGCCAGCGCGTCGGGCATGTGGTTCTGCATGCCGGCGATAAAGTGGTAAAACGCGTCCGTCTCGCCGCCTTGCGGGCCGGAGAAGATGTTCTTGCCCGTCGTGGCATCCAGCACCGAATGGTGGATATGCATGGCGCTGCCGGGTTCGTTGGCGATGGGTTTCGCCATGAAGGTGGCATAGCAATCGTGGCGCAGGGCGGCTTCGCGGATCAGACGTTTGAAATAGAACACCTCGTCGGCCAGCCGCACGGGGTCACCGTGGATCAGGTTGATCTCAAGCTGGCCCGCGCCGCCTTCCTGGGTGATACCGTCAATCTCGAACCCCTGCGCTTCGGCAAAGTCGTAGATGTCGTCGATCACGGGGCCGAATTCATCGACGGCGGTCATGGAATAGGCCTGACGCGCGGCAGCAGGGCGGCCGGAGCGGCCCATCATCGGTTTGATCTCATGCGCGGGGTCGAGGTTGCGCGCGACCAGAAAGAATTCCATCTCGGGGGCGACAACCGGCTCCCACCCTTGCGCGCGATAAAGATCGACAACGCGTTTGAGCACATTGCGCGGCGAATATTCGACCGGATTGCCGTCGCGGTCAAAGGCGTCGTGGATCACTTGCAGCGTCCAGTCGCCGGTCCAGGGGGCGGCGGTCGCGGTCGAGATATCGGGCCGCAGGATCATGTCTTTTTCGATGAACCCGTCGGCACCGGCGGCGTCGCCCCATTCACCGGTGATGGTCTGGTAGAAGATGCTGTCGGGCAAGTGGAAATATTCCTGCCGTGCGAATTTTGTGGCGGGCACCGCTTTGCCGCGTGCGATGCCGGGGAGGTCGGGGATGATACATTCAACTTCGTCGAGCCGCTTGCCCTCCAGATATTCGCGTGCTGCGGGGGGAAGCTCTTCAAGCCAGTCGGACATCATAATCTCTCTTTCTTGAGGAAATCTGCAATATGGTCGGCAATTTTTGCATTGTCGGTGGGGGCGTCCAGCAGGGCAGAGGCCGCCTGAAGCTGGTGATCGGGCACCACGCCCTTGCCGCGGGTGCGGATCAGCCCGTCGATAAAGTCTTGGGTGAATTCGGGGTGGGGCTGGATGGTCCAGATGTGATCATCATACAGCAGTGCCGCATTGGCGCAGAAGTCGGACGCGCCGACCACCTTGGCCCCGTCGGGCAGTTGGGTGACCTGATCCTGATGCCAGGCGTTCAGGGCCAGGGTCTCTCCGTCGATGGTGTATTCGGTGCGGCCCACGGACCAGCCGCCGGCGAATTTTTCGACCTTGCCGCCAAGGGCTTGTGCAATGATCTGGTGGCCAAAGCAGATGCCGACCAGCGGACGGCCTGCCTCGTGGATGGCGCGGATCAGCTGTTCCAGCGGGGGGATCCAGTCGTGATCTTCGTAGGCACCGTGTTTCGATCCGGTGATCAGCCAGCCGTCCGCATCCACCGCCGAGGCGGGGAAGTCGCCATCGACCACGGACCAGATCTGGAAGTCGAACCCGTGCCCGCCCAGCAATTTGACGAACATATCGCCATAATCGCCAAGCGCGTCTTTCATATTGTCGGGGGAGTGGCCGGTTTGAAGGATACCGATTTTCATGGGGGGCATCTGATTACACCGTGTCCAGATAGATTTCGACCTGCTCTTGCGGGGTCAGCTCCTGCATATAATGCAGCTCTTGCCGTTTGGTGAGGATAAAGTTGCGCACCATTTCGGGGGCAAAGATACGCTTTACCTCGGCGGAGTTTTCAAAGGCGTCGATCGCGGATTTCCAGTCGCCGGGGATTTGCGGCAGGTCGGCGGCATAGGCGTTGCCGGTGATGGGGGCGGGGGGCTCTGCCCCGTCCTCGATGCCGTTCATCGCGGCACCCAGCACGGCGGCCAGCATCAGATAGGGGTTCACGTCGCCGCCCGACACACGGTGTTCGATCCGCCGCGCCTTGTGGCTGCCGGACGGGATACGGATGGAGGAGGTGCGGTTCTCGTAGGCCCAAGAGATCCCCGTGGGGGCGTGGGCACCGGGCACCATACGGTCAAAGCTGTTGGCATGGGGCGCAAAGACCAGCGCGCAGCCTGCCATGGCGTTCATACAGCCCGCCACAGCGTGACGCATGATCGCCGTGCCTTGGGGGCCGCCGTCGTCAAAGACATTGTTGCCGTTCTTGTCGAGCACCGAGAAATGCGTGTGCAGGCCCGACCCGGGGTAATCCTCGTAGGGTTTCGCCATGAAGCTTGCGGCAAAGCCGTGGCGGCGGGCGAGGCCCTTGACCAGCATCTTGAACAGCCAGGCATCATCGGCGGCGCGCAGGGCGTCGTCGCAATGCATGAGGTTGATCTCGAACTGGCCCAGACCCGCTTCGGAAATGGCGGTATCGGCGGGGATGTCCATCTCTTCGCAGGCGTCATAAAGATCGGTGAAGAATTCATCGAACTGGTCCAGCGCGCGGATCGACAGGGTTTCGGCGGCCTTGCGGCGTTTGCCCGACCGCGGCGACAGCGGCACCTGCAGTTTGCGGCCCGAATCGTCGATCAGGAAAAACTCGAGCTCGACCGCGCAGACCGGCGTCAGCCCGCGATCCTTGTAGCGTTCGACCACCGCGCGCAGGGCATGGCGCGGGTCGCCGCCATAGGGGCGCCCGTCCTCGTGGAACATCCAGATCGGCAGCAGCGCAGAGGGCGCATCAAGCCAGGGCATTGGCAGAAAGCCGCGTTCGGTCGGGTGCAGGATGCCATCGGCATCGCCGCTTTCAAACACCAGCGGGCTGTCGTCGATGTCTTCGCCCCAGATATCGAGGTTCAGCACCGACATGGGAAAGCGCGTGCCGTCCTCTACCACCTTGTCGGCAAAGCGCGTGGGGATGCGCTTGCCGCGGGCCTGACCATTGAGGTCGGCGGCGGCCACACGGATTGTGCGGACCTGAGGATGTTTGCGGAGCCAGTTTTTCATATCACACCTTGCAAGCGGCGGGCATGAACGGCGTTCTTACAACGTGAAAACCGGGGGTAGCGCCCACGCGCTAAATAATTTGATCAAAAAACAGATACTACCGGATCAGATTTAGACGCAAGCGAATTTTCCGCACCGCAGCCTGAGGCACATGGCGGTTCAAACGGCGGTTGATCAGCCCGAAGATGGCAATGATCACCAGCGTCAGCAAAATGAAGTAGCCCGCCAGAATGGGGTAGGGGATAAACGGGTTAAACGTCTTATCCGCGAAATAGCTGGCGTAATACAGCGCGTCCCCGCGTTGTTGCAGCGCCGGAAAACCGGTGAAAAACACCAGCGTTGTCGCATGAAACAGGAAGATCGCCTCGTTTGTATAGGCGGGCCATGCCAGCCGCAGCATGGTGGGCCAGATGATGCGCTTGAACCGCGACCAGCCGGAAATGCCGTAGGCATCGGCGGCTTCGGTGTCGCCCTTGGGGATGGATTGCAGCGCGCCATAGAAGATCTCGGCCGAGTAGGCAGAGGTGTTGAAGAACAGAACAATCAGCGCCCCAAGCCACGCAGAGGTGAACATATCAAAGAACGGGTGCACAGATTTTAGGCTAAGGAAAAGGAAATAACCAAAGAAGAACTGGATGAACAAGGGCGAGCCGCGGAACAGGAAGATAAACCATTCGGCCGGTTTGCGCAGCCAAGGGCTGGGGTGGGCCTTGGCCACGGCCAGCGCGGTCGCCAGCAGGAAGCCGCTGACCAGCGCGAAAAACCCGTAGTAGATGTTCCAGATCATGCCCGACCCGATCAGGGTGAACTGGTCACATAGCGTAAAGTCGCTGCGCGGCAGCAGCCGTTCGCCATAGCCAAGCGAGCGCAGCCCGTAGGATTGGATGGTTTCCCAACAGGTCATGCCGCTGCCTTTCGCTGTGCTTCGCCGCCGGCGGTGGCCTGACCCTTGGTCAGACGGCGCATCAGCCGGTCGAGCACGATTTCAGACACACGGGTAAAGCAGAGGTAGAACACCAGCAGCGCCAGAAAATACCACATGCGCCAGTCGGGGTGGGGGTAATCGGTAAAGCGCGGGGTCTTGGCTCCGCCCAGATCACGCGCCCAATAAACGATGTCTTCGACGCCCAGCAGGAACAACAGTGGGGTGGCCTTGATCAGCACCATCCAAAGGTTCCCCAGACCGGGCAGCGCATAGACCCACATCTGCGGCACAAGGATACGCCAGAAGGTCTGGCGCGGGGTCATGCCATACGCCTCGCCGGTCTCGATCTGGGCGCGGGGCACAGCGCGCATCGCGCCATAAAGCACATTGGCGGCAAAGGCCCCGAAAACGATGGCAAAGGTCAGCACCGCGAGCGAAAAGCCATAGGCCTCGTGGACCCATTGGGCAGAGTTGCCAAGCGGCATCTTGGCGGCCTGACAGACGATAAAGTCGCTGCCCTGACGGATCGGCTGATCCCAGTCGGGGCATTTCACCTTGTGGCGCAGGTATTCGATGCCCTGATCCAGCGCGATGACGAAAAACAGGAAGAAGGCGATGTCGGGCACGCCCCGCACAATGGCGATATAGGCGCGGCCCAGCCATGACAGCGGCGCAAAGGGCGACCGCGCGGCCATCGCGCCGCCAAAGCCAAAGGCAAGTGCTGCGGGGGCGGTGATGGCGAGCAGCAGCAAGACGGTGCCGAATGCACCATAAAAGGCCAAATGCTTGCCCGTGGTCAGGTAGCACGTCAGCCACGACAGGCCGGAAAGCGTTTCTGGGTCGGTGCAGGCAAAAATGGCGGAATGTCCCGGTGGTATGCGCCCTTTGGCGGGCGTCTGGATTTGGGTCTTTAATCAGATCGGCAGGCAGAGAAAAGGGGCGGCATCTGCGCCGCCCCGATCAAGATCAGAATGTTTTAGCGTCTTCGCCGAACCATTTGATGATCAGCTTGTTCAGGCTGCCATCGTCCTTCATGGACTGGATCGCGGCGTCAAATTTCGCTTTCAGCTCTGTGTCGCTTTCGCGCAGGCCAAGGCCGATGCCGCCGCCCAGTGGCACGTCGTCACCGACAAAGACCATCTCGCCGCCGGATTCCTCGACCGTGGGGACCAGCGCGTCCTTGTCGGCGAAAACCGCATCCGCTTCGCCATTGTTCACGGCTGCGACGGTTTCATCATAGGTGGCGAATTCCAGCAGGGTGGCACCGGATTCAGCCACGTGACCGGCCTGGATCGTGCTGGTCTGTGCTGCAACAACACCGCCCATCACATCGGCATCCGCCGATTTCGCCGCATAGGCGGACGCCGCGGGCGGGAAGTAGTTCTGTGTGAAATCAATCACTTCTTCACGCTCGTCGGTGATGCTCATACCGGCGATGATGGTGTCGTAGTTGCCCGATGTCAGGTTCGGGATGATGCTGTCCCATTCGTTGGTGACCCATTCGCAGGTCAGCTCGGCACGGGCGCAGAGCTCGTCACCGACTTCGCGCTCAAAGCCGTCTACTTCGCCCGCGTCATTCAGGAAGTTATAGGGAGGGTAGGCCCCTTCGGTCCCCATGCGGATGGTCTTGCCGTGGGCGTCTGCCATGGCAAAACCGGTGCTGAGCGCCAGTGCGGCGGTTGCAAGAACGAGTGTTTTCATTTTTGAAGTCTCCCAGTTTATTGTTTTTAGGTGGTTTTACTCTGCGTGAGTGGCCGAGAGGAACCCGCGCAGACGTTCTGATTTAGGGGCGCCGAACAGGTCTTCGGGGGCCCCTTGTTCTTCGATCAAACCCTGATGCAGGAACACGACGTGATCCGAGACATCGGCCGCCAGTTTCATATCATGGGTTACGATCATCATGGTCCGCCCTTCGGCGGCCAGATCCTTGATGACTTTGACGACCTCTTGCTCAAGCTCGGGGTCCAGCGCCGAGGTCGGTTCGTCGAATAGCAATGCTTCGGGCTCCATACACAGCCCGCGTGCGATGGCGGCGCGCTGTTGCTGGCCGCCCGACAGTTGCGCCGGAAAGACATCGCATTTGTCGCCGATGCCCACCTTGTCGAGATAGGCCCGCGCGGCGGCCTCAACCTCGGCACGGTCGCGGCGCAGGACGGTCAGCGGGGCCTCCATCACGTTTTGCAGGATCGTCATATGGGACCACAGGTTGAACTGTTGGAACACCATCGACAGGTTCGTGCGGATGCGCAGCACCTGTTTGGGATCGGCAGGGCGGCGGTGGTGGCCGGTGCCTTTCCAGGTGACGGCCTCGCCGTTGAAGCGCAGATCGCCCTCTTGGCTGTCTTCCAGCAGGTTACAGCAGCGCAGCAGCGTGGATTTGCCGGAGCCGGACGACCCGATCAGCGAGATGACGTGCCCGCGCGGGGCCTTGACCGACACCCCCTTGAGCACCTCCAGAGGGCCATAAGCCTTGTGAAGATTGTTGATCTCAATAACGGGGGGCTGATCTGTCACTGTGCTGCCTTATTGTGCATTCCGCAGCAAGTTAAGGTGATTTCAAGGGGGATTTGCAATCCAGAACTTGGGTTTCGCCCAATAATTCAACGGTTGACCCCGCGTAAATTCACCGCCTGCGCGTAAACTAGTCTTTGTCTTCAATCTGCTTGCGCACGATGGCGCTGTCGGTGTCTGTGACCCCCAGCAAGTTGGTCACCAAACGCAGCAATGCGTTTTCCTCGTCAGAGCGGCTGCCATCGGCCAGCACGACTTCCCACAGGGCTTTGATCACGGCAAGGCGGTCGTCATAGGGGACGGCATCCTTGATCGCGCGGGTAAAGCGGACGGTATCGGGGGCTTCGGCTTCCAGCGCTTCGGCGTCCGCCCGCAGGGAGGCGGTGCCGTCAGCGTCCAGCGCATAGCGTTTCGCGATGATCTGGTCGATGCGCGCGCGCTCGGACGGGGCGTATTCATTATCCGACTTGGCGATGCGCACCAAAAGCGCGGTCAGCGCAAGGCGGGCATCCCCATCGGGAAGCTGGGCGGGATCAGGCTGGGTCAGCCGTTTGATGAATTCTGCGAACATGGGCGTGATATAGAGCGGTTGCGGCGCAAGGCCAAGGTCACAAAGCGTTCAGCGCTTTTTCGCGGGCGGCGGTCATGTCGGCGTCGCTGAGGCCAAGCGCGGTTTCAATCGCCAGCAGCTGGATCTCTTCGTCGTCGTCACGTGCGCCATCGGCCAGCGCCACAGACCACATCGCATCGCCAAGCGCCTTGCGGTCCTCATAGGGGACTTCCTCGCGCAGGATCTGGGCGAATTCGGGCGTACCGGGGGCGTGGCGTTCCAGCGCTTCGCAGGTGGCGCGCAGTTTCGCGGCCTCGATCGGTTTCAGGCCAAAGGTCTGCGCGAGGATGCGGTCGATCTGCCCCACTTCGGCAGCGCGGTAGGTGCGGTCGGCCAGCGCCACACGCACCAGCAACGCCCCAAGGGCAAGCTGGGGGGTCGGCTGTGGCAGCGGCTTGGGGTCCGGCTTGCGGCGGGGGAATAGACGTTCAAACATGGCAACTCTTTATCCTTGCGGGCACATGAGGCTAACCCGATTCCGCGCGCAGCGTTCCGTTTTTCCCATATTCGCAAAGGGGTGATGTATAAAAAGCGCAATGCCGCAGGGGCAGGCGGAGCGGGGGCGTCGGGGGGCCTGTCGCGGCCTTAGGCGTCATACCCTTCGACGATGACCAGATTGCCATCGGACACGGACGACCGGATATCCTTGGCCGCCTGATAGCCCTCGCTTTCATAGCAGGCCACCGCATCGGCCAGCGAGGCAAATTCGATCACCACGATGCGCGGATGCGACGTGCCTTCGCGGATGTCGGGCGCGGCCCCACGCACCAGAAACTTCGCCCCAAAATCGGCAAAGGGCTTGGCGTTGGCGGCGCGGTATTTGTCGTAGACTTCGGCATCATGCACGTCGACGTTAGCGATCCAGTAACCTTTGGGCATCGGGGGCTCCTTATCGGGGTAGGGTTTTGAACTTGGCCGCCAGACGGGCCGCTTCTTCTTTCAGCCCAAAGGGCGGGTTCAGCACGAACATGCCTGACCCGACCATCCCGTGACCGGGGCGCGCAGGGGCAAAGCTGACCTCGTGACGCAGGGCCTCGGGGTGGGCCCCCATCAGCGCGCTGAGCATCGGTTGATGCGCTTTATTGGTCAAAATCGGATACCATAGCGCAATGACGCCGACGTTCCACGCGCGCGCCAGCTTGCCAATGTGGCGCGGGATATCGGCGTAGTCTGTCTTGATCTCGAAGCTGGGGTCGATCAGCATCAGGCCACGGCGCGGCGTGGGCGGGGTCAGGGCGAAAGCCATGTCGAACCCGTCGCGGTGGTGGCATTTGACGTCATAGGGCGACATCGCCAGATCAAGTGCGGCATGTTCGCCGGGGTGCAGTTCGGCCAGATGGATGCTGTCGCTGTCGCGCAGCAGCTTGGCCGCCATCAGGGGAGAGCCGGGATAGGCGTCTGCGCCATGTTCACCGGTGATCTGGTCAAGCACCTGTGCGTAAGGGTGGGCATCGTCGAACCAGCCGCGCACGCGGCCAATGCCCTGCGCCGCCTCGCCTGTTTTCAGCGCCGGGGTGTCGGAAAGGTCATACAGCGCGCGCCCCGCATGGGTTTCCATATAGGACAGCGGTTTGTCCTTGCGGGTCAGATACCCCAACATCCACGCCAGCAGGCTGTGTTTGTGAACATCGGCCAGATTGCCGGCGTGGTAGATATGTTGGTAGCTGAGCATGCCGTTGGCCGCCTTTCGCGAGGGTCAGACCAGCCGCGACATTTCCTTGGCGGCGCGGATGAAATCCTTGAACAAGGGGTGCGGATCAAAGGGCTTGGATTTGAGTTCGGGGTGGAACTGCACGCCGATGAACCACGGGTGATCGGACCATTCCACGATCTCTGGGAGCATGCCGTCGGGCGACATCCCCGAGAAGGTAAGACCCGCTTTTTCAAGCTGCTCGCGGTAGGCGGTATCGACCTCGTAGCGGTGGCGGTGACGTTCGTCGATGGACGTGGTGCCATAGACTTTGGCCACGTTCGACCCTTCTTTCAGCGTCGCGTCATAGGCGCCAAGGCGCATGGTGCCGCCTTTGTCGTCGTCGACCTTGCGTTCAACCCTGTCTCTTATACACATCTCCGAGCCCACGAGACGCTACGCTATCTCG
>OJHJ01000524.1_pt1 | contig 11794 bp, 10 predicted proteins | sample 1595201 | NCBI WGS metagenome assembly OJHJ01 (sample SAMN05416832, study PRJEB24817) | seawater metagenome | isolation source: Sea water | place: Canada:Atlantic | collected 2013-07 | reverse complement strand
TCTACACTAGATCGCTCGTCGGCAGCGTCAGATGTGTATAAGAGACAGGTCTTTTGGGCTGCCTCTGATATTGGCTGGGTTGTTGGTCACTCCTACATTTGCTACGGGCCTTTATTGAATGGCTCAACAACCGTTATTTTTGAAGGAAAACCAATTGGAACGCCTGATCCTGGTGCGTTCTGGCGTATCATTTCAGAACACAAAGTCGCGTCTTTATTTACTGCGCCAACTGCCCTTCGCGCGATCAGAAAAGAAGACCCTGATTGCGAGTACATTAAAAAATACGACATGTCTTGCATGCGCGCATTATTTCTTGCTGGCGAACGTTGCGACCCAGATACATTACATTGGGCTCAAGATAAAATGCAAATACCTGTCGTGGATCATTGGTGGCAAACAGAAACTGGCTGGGCGATTGCTGCAAACTGCTTAGGTCTTGAAGAGTTCCCTGTTAAATCAGGTTCACCGACTAAAGCGGCTCCTGGCTATGACATACAGTTTTTAGATGAAGCTGGGCAACAAGTTCCAACCGGTGAAATGGGTGCTATTGCCATCAAATTACCGCTACCTCCAGGCACCTTCCCTACCCTTTGGCAAAACGAAGAGCGTTTCTTTAGCTCTTACTTGGAAACGTTTGAAGGCTTTTATGAAACAGGTGATGCCGGTTACCAAGATGAGGACGGTTACGTTTACATTATGGGCCGTACCGATGACGTGATTAACGTTGCTGGCCATAGGCTTTCAACCGGCGCGATGGAAGAAGTGATTGCAGAACACCCGGACGTTGCAGAGTGCGCCGTAATTGGTGTTGCAGACAAGCTTAAAGGTCAATCTGCGATGGGCTTTGCTGTTTTACAGTCAGGCGCAAACCGTGATGATGCAGACGTCGTTAAAGAACTTGTCGCGTTAATACGTGAAAAAATCGGCCCTGTGGCTGCCTTTAAAATGGCAACCGTCGTAAAACGTTTACCAAAAACACGTTCTGGCAAAATTTTACGCGGCACAATGCGTAGCATGGCTGACGGTGTTGAACATAAAGTTCCAGCAACCATCGACGACCCAGAAACCTTAGGCGAAATCGCCGAAAACCTTAAAGCGCTTGGTTATCCAAAAAGCACTTAATTTTAGAAAATTTAAGGAGCACATTTCTAAATGAGCAATATTAAATCAGCAGGCCTACGTTTCCGTGAAGCGATGGCTGAAGAAAAACCACTTCAAATCATGGGCACCATTAATGCCTATGCCGCTTTACTGGCTGAAAAAACAGGCTATAAAGCGATTTACCTATCTGGCGGCGGTGTTGCCAATACATCGTTCGGCCTTCCTGACTTAGGCGTAACAACACTAAACGACGTGCTCACAGATGCTAGCCGCATTACAGCAGCAACAGACGTACCATTACTTGTGGACATTGATACGGGCTGGGGCAGCGCTTTTAGCATTGCTCGTACGATTAAAGAGTTTGAACGCGCTGGCGTTGCTGCGGTTCATATTGAAGACCAAGTGGCTGCAAAACGCTGTGGTCACCGTCCAAATAAAGAACTGGTCACGAAAGAAGAAATGGTAGACCGCGTTAAAGCGGCGGCCGATGCAAAAACAGATTCTGACTTCGTATTAATGGCGCGCACCGATGCCTATAACAGCGAAGGCCAACAGGCTGCCATCGACCGTGCCTGTGCTTATGTTGAGGCTGGTGCGGATATGATTTTTGCTGAAGCCGTTTATGAGCTTGACGATTACCGTGCATTTACGGCTGCGGTTGACGTGCCTGTTTTAGCGAACATCACTGAGTTTGGTCAAACCCCATATTTTACTACTACTGAACTGGGTGAAGCTGGCGCAAGCATGGTTTTATATCCTTTATCAGCTTTCCGTGCAATGAGTAACGCTGCGTTAAACGTATACGAAACAATCCGTAAAGAAGGCACTCAAGTTAATGTAGTCGATACCATGCAAACACGTATGGAGCTTTACGACGTTTTGGGTTATCACGAATATGAGCAAAAATTAGACGCACTATTTTCGAAGGAGAAATAAAGAATGGCTGAGAAAAAAGCTGGCGGAGCGGGGCTCCGCGGACAATCAGCAGGTGAAACTGCTTTATGTACTGTGGGTAAATCTGGCACAGGCTTGACTTATCGTGGTTACGATATGACAGACCTTGCTGAGAATTCTTCTTTTGAAGAAGTCGCTTACCTATTGTCATACGACAAACTTCCAAATCAAACTGAATTAGATGGCTACGTTGCTAAATTAAAAACATTACGCGGCTTACCGGCTGCACTAAAAACAGTATTAGAAAACATACCTAAAGATGCACACCCAATGGATGTAATTCGCACAGGTTGTTCTATGCTGGGCAACTTAGAAGAAGAAAATGACTTCTCTGAACAAACAGACAAAATCGACCGTATGATTGCTGTTTTCCCTTCAATTATTTGTTACTGGTACAAATTCACACACGAAGGCGTACGCATTGAAACTGAAACAGATGATGATTCCGTCGGCGGACATTTCTTGCATATGTTACGTGGTGAAAAACCAAACGAACTCCATAAGGAAGTAATGAGTGCTTCGTTGATCTTATACGCAGAACATGAATTCAACGCGTCAACCTTTACAGCTCGCGTTTGCGCCTCTACGTTGTCTGACATTCACTCGTGCGTAACAGCGGCTATTGGCACCTTACGTGGCCCACTACACGGTGGCGCTAACGAGGCTGCAATGGACATGATTCAAGATTGGAAATCTGCTGAAGAAGCTGAGGAAAAAATGATGGGCATGCTTGAACGCAAAGAGAAAATCATGGGGTTCGGCCACGCCGTTTATACCGTGAGTGATCCGCGTAATGCTGTCATTAAAAAATGGTCTGAAAAACTAGCGAAAGATGTTGGTGATACAACACTTTACCCTGTGTCCGTTCGCTGCGAAGAAATCATGTGGCGTGAAAAGAAATTATTCTGTAACGCTGATTTCTTCCACGCATCGGCTTACCATTTTATGGGGATTCCAACGAAATTATTCACTCCTATCTTCGTGATGTCTCGCGTAACAGGCTGGACAGCGCACGTTATGGAGCAACGCGCTAACAACCGTATTATTAGACCAAATGCTGACTACACGGGTCCAGATCCACGCCCAGTTACAGCAATTGCTGACCGGGACTAAACCCACACGAAGCAATGCCGAAATACAGCCAGTCTTGATTGCTAAGACTGGCTTTTTTAACTTTACTATTGAGTGACTTATGAATACTGATTACCGCAAAAAACTTCCAGGTACCGACTTAGACTTCTTCGATACAAGAGCTGCTATCGAAGCCATTCAACCCGGCGCTTATGCAAAACTACCGTACACATCACGCGTGTACGCAGAAAACCTAGTCCGTCGCTGTGATCCTGCTTCATTAACTGACTCACTTAAACAAATCATTGAACGCAAACAAGATCTTGATTTCCCTTGGTATCCTGCTCGTGTTGTTTGTCATGACATTCTTGGTCAAACAGCCTTAGTTGATTTAGCTGGCCTACGTGATGCAATTGCTGAAAAAGGCGGTGACCCCGCTGAAGTTAACCCGGTTGTTCCTACTCAGCTTATTGTTGATCACTCCTTGGCTGTAGAACACGCTGGCTTTGAAAAAGATGCGTTTGAAAAAAACCGTGCCATTGAAGATCGACGTAACGATGACCGCTTCCATTTCATCAACTGGTGTAAAACTGCCTTTAAAAATGTCGACGTGATTCAGCCCGGCAACGGCATCATGCATCAAATCAATTTAGAAAAAATGTCACCGGTTGTACACGCACGTGATGGCGTTGCATTCCCTGACACGCTAGTTGGCACAGACAGCCACACGCCTCACGTTGATGCATTAGGTGTTATTGCCCTTGGTGTTGGTGGTTTAGAAGCTGAAACTGTGATGCTAGGTCGTCCTTCATACATGCGCTTACCCAACATTATCGGTGTAAATTTAACTGGCAAAGCTCAACTAGGCATCACTGCAACTGATATCGTTTTAGCGATTACTGAGTTTTTACGCAACGCGAAAGTGGTTTCATCTTATTTAGAATTCTTTGGTGAAGGCGCCCGCAGCTTAACCATCGGTGACCGTGCAACCATATCAAACATGACGCCTGAATTTGGTGCATCAGCCGGTATGTTCTTCATTGATGAGCAAACCATTGATTACCTGACATTGACTGGTCGTGATGCTGAACAAGTAAAATTAGTTGAGACGTATGCCAAAGAAACAGGCTTATGGGCAGATGATCTTGAAACAGCAGAATACGAACGCGTACTAACGTTTGATTTATCATCTGTCGTGCGTAACATTGCTGGCCCATCAAACCCTCACCGACGTGTACCGACATCTGAACTAGCTGAACGCGGCATTTCTGGCGTGGTAGAAAACGAAGAAGGCTTAATGCCAGACGGCGCTGTCATTATCGCTGCAATTACCAGTTGCACCAACACGAGTAACCCACGCAACGTTATTGCTGCAGGCCTTATTGCACGTAACGCCAACAAACTTGGGCTTACTCGTAAACCATGGGTTAAAACATCGTTCGCACCGGGTTCTAAAGTTGCACAACTGTATCTTGAAGATTCAAAGTTACTACCTGAGCTTGAAGAAATGGGCTTTGGCATCGTTGGTTTTGCTTGTACAACTTGTAACGGCATGAGCGGCGCATTAGATCCCGTCATTCAAAAAGAAGTTATTGATCGTGATTTATATTCAACCGCTGTTTTATCTGGTAACCGCAACTTTGATGGCCGCATTCACCCCTATGCTAAACAAGCTTTCTTGGCATCACCTCCATTAGTCGTTGCCTACGCAATTGCTGGCACCATTCGTTTCGATATTGAAAAAGACGTCTTAGGTAATGACCAAGATGGCAACCCAATTACATTGAAAGACATTTGGCCAAGCGATGAGGAAATTGATGCTATCGTGAAGGAAAGCGTTAAACCTGAACAATTCCGTGAAATCTACATTCCTATGTTCCCAGAAAATGTTGCCCAGACTGAACAAGTGCACCCGCTCTACGATTGGCGCCCACAAACAACCTATATCCGACGGCCACCCTACTGGGAAGGTGCATTAGCCGGTGAACGTACATTGAAAAACATGCGTCCATTAGCTGTATTAGGCGACAACATCACCACCGACCACTTATCGCCATCCAACGCAATTATGCTTAACAGTGCTGCTGGTGCTTACTTGGATAAAATGGGCCTGCCTGAAGTGGACTTTAACTCGTACGCAACTCACCGTGGTGATCATTTAACCGCTCAACGTGCGACCTTTGCTAACCCAAAATTATTGAACGAAATGGTTCAAGAAAATGGCGAAGTAAAGCAAGGCTCATTAGCACGTATTGAACCAGAGGGCGAAGTATCACGCATGTGGGAAGCCATTGAAATTTATATGGAACGTAAGCAACCACTGATCATTATTGCTGGTGCAGATTACGGACAAGGTTCATCACGCGACTGGGCTGCAAAAGGTGTTCGTCTAGCGGGCGTTGAAACCATTGCTGCTGAAGGCTTTGAACGTATTCACCGTACCAACTTGGTTGGCATGGGCGTACTACCATTAGAATTTAAGGCCGGCGACAACCGTAACACGTTTGCTATAGATGGCACTGAAACCTACAGCGTAAGCGGCGATATAGCCCCTCTCGCCACATTAACATTAACCATTACCCGTAAAAATGGCGAAACAGTTGACGTACCAGTCACCTGCCGCCTTGATACCGCGGATGAAGTATTGGTTTATCAAGCTGGCGGCGTATTACAACGCTTTGCTCAAGACTTTTTAGAATCATCTACAGCAGCTTAAGCGGATAACGTTATATGTCACACGTACCTCAAATTAAAATCCCTGCCACGTACATGCGTGGTGGCACCAGCAAAGGTGTTTTCTTCAACTTAACCGACTTACCCCAAGCAGCCCAAGTGGCCGGCGAAGCGCGCGATAACATTTTATTGCGCGTCATTGGTAGCCCAGACCCGTATGGCAAACAAACGGATGGCATGGGTGGTGCCACATCAAGCACCAGTAAAACCGTTATATTGTCTAAAAGCAACGAACCTGAACACGACGTTGATTATTTGTTTGGGCAAGTTGCTATTGATAAAGCGTTTGTCGATTGGAGCGGCAACTGTGGCAACTTAACCGCGGCTGTTGGCTCGTTTGCAATCAGTAACGGCCTTGTTGACCCAAGTCGCGTACCAGAAAATGGCATTGCCACGATTCGTATCTGGCAAGCTAATATAAAGAAAACCATCATTGCTCAAGTACCAATGACTGATGGCGAGGTACAAGAAACAGGCGATTTCGAATTAGACGGTGTTACCTTCCCGGCCGCGGAAGTTCAAGTTGAGTTTATGAGCCCTGTTGACGCCTCTGAAGCTATGTTTCCAACTGGAAACCTTATAGATGAACTCGACGTACCTGGTGTCGGTACCTTTAAAGCCACGATGATTAATGCAGGCATACCAACGGTGTTTTTAAATGCAAAAGACATTGGCTACGAAGGAACCGAACTACAAGACGCGATTAATGGCAGTCCGGAAGCGTTGGAACGTTTTGAAACCATTCGAGCCTACGGTGCAATTCGCATGGGCCTTATTAAAGATGTTTCTGAAGCGACTGGGCGCCAACATACACCCAAAGTTGCATTCGTTTCACCGGCTGCAGCTTATGTGTCTTCAAGTGGGAAACAAATCACACCAGACGACATTGACTTAAATGTACGTGCTTTATCTATGGGTAAGCTACACCACGCCATGATGGGCACCGCCGCTGTTGCAATAGGTACAGCTTCAGCGATACCAGGTACACTCGTTAATTTAGCCGCTGGCGGTGGTGAAAGAGAAAACGTTACCTTTGGACACCCGTCTGGCACACTTAAAGTCGGCGCTGAAGCGCTTGTTGAAAATGACGAGTGGCGTGTTAACAAAGTGATTATGAGCCGAAGTGCTCGCGTTCTAATGGAAGGCAACGTAAGAATACCCGGTGACTCATTCTAGTTGTCAGTTATTTATCTAAAAAGGCAGCGATTCAGCTGCCTTTTTTATGTTCGCTTACCTAGGTATCACTCATTTACAGGCAAGTTAACCGGGTCACTATCTTCCAAAGGACCATTAATGTCTTTCCATCCGTCAACCCCTTCACGGAACCACAAGACGTTTGTATAGCCCCATTCATGGGCACGTTTTGCTGCATTCCATGCCATCCAACAGTCTTCTATGCAGTAAAAAACTAATTTTTTATGTTTATCATTATTAGTTAGCTCTTTAAGGTTATTAGCGAAATACATCTTGATTATAGGTTTTAATGTTTCTTTACCAACATTCGGCAACCAAACACTACCTGTGATGTTTTTACGCGGCGTACTAACTAACCATGCGCCGTCAAAATCAAGCGACTCCTCTCTAAAAATTGCCCCGTAAACGTCAATTAACAGTAGCTTATTATCATGAGAGAGTAATTCTTTGAGCTTGGAGGCCGACACCTTTGTAACACCCGTAGGAGGTGCTTTTGTTGTTGGTGCGTGATATGGAAGCCCACGGTAGCTTTCTTCTACAATATTATGTTGTTGAAACGCACATGCTGCTGAAACTAATGAAAGTAGCAAAATGGATAAACTTTTACATAATCGCATCAGAAAAAGCTAGTTTACACGCTCAAAAACTTTGTTTTCGTAGTTAGAAAATAAGTGGGTCACTGACCTTGAGAACTCGCTTTTTAATAACGCGTTTGATTGAAAGCGGCTTGGCAACTTAATCCCCATAGCATCAGTCATTGTAAAACCATCTCTAGCCGCCTTTGTAAATGTTGCATCTAGCCAAGTTAAATAGTCCACCATGTCTGTTATTGGTGCTTTGTCGCTTGTAACAGGGCCGTGCCCTGGCACAAGAACGTTTAACGATAACCTGTCTAACGACGCATTAAGTGCCTTAAGCCACTGGTTAATTTTGGCGTGCGGCGTAGTTAATGTACGTTTATGAAATATTAGATCTCCAGAAAACAAAACACCCGTTGAATGGTCAAATAACGCCATGTCTCCACTGGTATGGCCTGATAATGCTAATAGTTCAAGTTGATGTCCGCCAATACTTACTTTGCTCGCCTTAGTTTTTTTATTTGGTGCTAATACATCGGTTCCGCGCATCCAATCACCAACCATTAAGTAAAGATTATCAGCAAACCCAGCACCTTCATTGTTAATATTTTGTATGGTTTCTTCTAGCGCATAGACTGGAACATCCTTAAACGCTAGGTTTCCTAAAAAATGGTCTGGGTGATGATGTGTAATATAGACGCGGTTAATAGTTTTATTCGTCACAGTAGCTATAGCAGCACGCATTTGTTGCCCATACCTTAGCGAGGGCCCCGTATCAATAACAATAACCCCATCAGAAGTAACTATAAAACCTGTGTTAACTATATTTCCACCATTCTTAAAAGAAAAATCTTCTGACTTGCCTACAAACACATAGGTATTTTCAGCAATTAATTTTGGTGTTAATTTGTAGTCAAATGATGTAGCTGTAAGAACACCGGAACAAGCAATTAATACTGTAAAAATAAGCCCAATTTTAAGCTTCATTATTTAAACTCCGCTTCAAATTCATTACCATTATTATCAGACCCAGTCATATATATTAGGCTTGATGGCTTTTTATTCTTAAAGTTAAACGTTAAAACTGGGTTTTCGTTAATGGGTTCGAAAAGTTCTATATGTGCCAACACATCACCTACTTCATTTCTAAAATTAAGGTGTTCAATAAAAAAAGCGGGGATACCGGGGACGAGGCCTGTGTCCATCGGGTGATTAATCCGTAACCTTACACGGCTAGAATTATCATTTTTCCAACGTTTACCGTATACATTTCCTAAAGAATCCATCCAATCATTAGCTAATCTACCTGTACTAGCGACAGTGCAACCACCACCGGCCGAATTGACCCATACACCACCAACGTGCCATACATTATCGTCTGTTAGAACTGCAGCTCTAACGGGTGATGCTTGTTGAATTTTAAAACGAAAAGAAAGTATTGCATCAGCGCTAGTAGGATAGTAACGGGCTATCAATGGGATTGGATTGAAATCTGCAAATATAACAATTTTTTTTATTCCAGTCAGTTCACTTGCATCAACGGTAACAGGGACATTCATTGGGTCTTCTGCATATGATGGAGCTATTACTTTAACTTTGTCATCAAAAACGGCCGGATGCCCTTTAAGAAAAGCCCCGTACATATCATCCCATTGCACAGAACCTAGCGGATCTTTAACAAGGTTGTCCGCACTGCATATAAACGGTACAAAAAACAAAATTAAAAGTAATATTTTTTTCATTATTTGATTAGAATCCGTGGATATACATAATTATCTAAATCAGCTTCAAATACCAAATCTTCAGTAAACGGTAGGCCTTCAGTTTCTGGAGGTGATGCAATTGTGTTCATATCAACCTCATATAGAGTTCCTTCAATCGACGCTTCTTTTAATTCTAATTTATAGAATATTCCATTCCATAAATTAATACCATATTCGGCTGGATTTTTATGTAGAAACAAGATGTCATAAGACAGTCCAGCAATGTCAGATCTGGTAATGAATCCACTTTTTTCATACGGATAAGGAACATGACACATCACTTGCTTTTTTCCCATCATGCATTGAAAGGGTCGCATTGAAAGAAACTGGTTTTCAAAAGGTTTGTCGATTATAGAGACTGTGTAAGCTACTTTTTCATTATCTTCTATGTCTGTAAACGTCACATTAGCAAAGTGCGTCAACTCATTTCCAGAACTTACTAAATAAACCTTTTTAGTACCCTCAAGTACATCAGCAAATAAAGGTAATGAAATAGTAAAAATAATGATTGTTAATAAAAACCTAATCAAAGATATTCTCCAAATTTAGCGAACTCTAAGGATGTTGTAGCCTAGGGGGAAATATAACTTGTGTTATATTTCTTAAACAGTTCACTCAGTTCACCCGATTTTTTTAACTCTTTGATAGCAACAGTTAATTTATCAACTAAAGGCTGCCTACCTTGTTTAACTGCCATACCAACGTTCCATGTAGATTGGTATGAGAGCGGCATAGAAACAGGCGTGAATACATATTCATCAGCATTAACCCCTAAAGCAAATTCAATTTGACTACGTGGTGCAACAACACTTCTAACTTCACCCTCTTTTAAAGCCTGAACAGCTTCTTCTACTGTTCTGTAATGTGCAACATTAGACCTAAAACGCCCACCCATAGTTCCCACTAGATAAAAATCAGGAAGCGTATCTAATTCAACGCCAATTTTATGATCAGCAAAGGCCTTCATTAAAGGTGTTGAGGAATGAGCATTATGTCTAACGGCAATAGTTTCTTCTTTAAAATACGCATTACTAAAGATAACTTTGTCATTTGCTTTAGAAAAAACTTTATTTATAGGTGCATGAAGCATGACGTCGGCAGTACCCCCGCCAAGATAATGACCTTTCCAAATTGTGTTTCGCAAATCGTCTTCCATATTTTCGTCAGCACCAATCGCCCAAATAATGGGGTCAACACCAAGTTTTTTTGCAAGCAATTTACCCAACTCTACTTCAATACCTTTTAACTGGCCATTTTCACGAAAAGAAAAAGGGGCATAGTTTTTATAAACGGCAACGCGTAAATAGCCCTTTTCTTGAACATCAGAAAACGAAAAAACCTGTTGGGAGAATACTCCCAACAGTATAAGCGCAATAAACAGCTTCATATTAATCGGCCGGAACAGTTTCTACCCAAGCTCTGATAGCCCACATAGCTTCTTGACTGAAGATACCTTCAAAAGCCGGCATGTAAGTAATACCATTTCGAGTTGCGCCAGTTCTTACGCGATAAATGAACCATTCATCACCTTCTTCACCTTCTTCTAACTCACGTAAATCAGGTGAGATACCACCAGAAACAGCACCTAAACCATGGCATCTAGCACAATTTGATGTATATGCCGCTTTACCAACTTTAATAGCTTCTTCATTACCACTGTATGGGTTAGCTTCTAACCATTCTTCACCTAAAGGCGGGAGTGTTGATGAATCAACTGGTTGTGGAGCCGCATCACCGTGAGCAAAAGCTTTACCACCTATAATTAATAAAGTAAATATTAAAACTACTGACAATTTTTTCATTTGATGTACCTTTTTATTTATATTTATTACAATTTAATTATATTAAAAGTGAATGAACGCTATATGAATATTATTCTGTTATTCCTTTATTGAATTCTATCATATTTTGCAAAATCAACAGAGCAAAAAAAACCCGCCATAAGGCGGGTTTTTGTGTAAAAGCCTGGTAGTTCCCTACTTTCACATGGCTACTGCCACACTATCATCGGCGCTAAACGGTTTCACTTCCGAGGTCGGAATGGGATCGGGTGGTACACGCTCGCTATTGCCACCAGGCAAATCGGCATCAGAGAATATCTCTGCAATAATTTAGAAAGTTGTACATGGAATTCATAAGTTTGTTATTTACTATAACAACCCTTTTGGGTGTTATATGGTCAAGCCTCACGGGCAATTAGTACACGTTAGCTTCACACATTACTGCGCTTCCACACCGTGCCTATCAACCTTGTAGTCTTCAAGGGCCCTTCAGGATTCTTAAAGAATCAGTGAGAATTAATCTTGGAAGAGGCTTCGCGCTTAGATGCTTTCAGCGCTTATCCTGTCCGAACGTAGCTACCCGGCAATGCCACTGGCGTGACAACCGGAACACCAGAGG
>OJHJ01000517.1_pt1 | contig 11955 bp, 9 predicted proteins | sample 1595201 | NCBI WGS metagenome assembly OJHJ01 (sample SAMN05416832, study PRJEB24817) | seawater metagenome | isolation source: Sea water | place: Canada:Atlantic | collected 2013-07 | reverse complement strand
ACGAGATAGCGTAGCGTCTCGTGGGCTCGGAGATGTGTATAAGAGACAGAATCGATACCCGTCGCCATTACTTCTTTTGCTGTAATGTGGGCTATCTTTTCTACCAATTCTGGATTTTTTGCAGCCCCTAAACCAATGTTATGAGGAAATAAGGTCGCGCCAATTACATTGTTGTGACCGTGCACTGCATCTGTGCCCCACATGGTTGGAATTGCAGAGCCGTCGAGGCTGTCATCAATAGACGCTTGGTATAATTTTTCAGCTAGGGCTACCCAATCATCCGGCGTGGCGTGCTTATTATTATTTGGAAAGGCACCGCCCCCATTTAAATACGAACCGAAACCATACTGACGCATCTCTTCAACCGTGATATTGCGAATTTCCGGTTGGATCATCTGCGCTATTTTTTGCTCAAGCGTCATTTTCGATAAAAGATCTGACACTTGCTTTTCTACAGCAGGGTCTTGTTTTACTTCTATGTCGAGTTTAGGCCATATTGCTGCCGCGCCGCTTACAGCAGAGCCAGCTTTTAGCGAACTGCTCTGGTTAGCACTATCAACATTATTAATGGATACGTCTTTTTCAGATTCAGCGCAGCCACTTAGTAAAGCACCAGCAATGACTGAAGCGAGTAATGTATTTCGCATGGTGATTCCTTAATCTTTTATCAGTTGAGTTACGCGGCTGCCTATCAAACCGTAATAGGCGATATACAGGTAGCAAGACGCCGGTAGCAAGAATGACATAGTCACTCCGATGCTATCTGCCAACATACCCTGGAATAACGGGATGATAGCGCCGCCCACAATGGCTAAACATAAGATGCCTGAGCCCTGTGGCGTATCCTTACCAAGCTGCTGAAGTGCCAGACTGAAGATGGTAGGAAACATAATTGAATTGAACAGACCCACACCAAGTACGGTCCATAACGCAAGCGGTCCCGTGGTTGATATTGATAGCACAATGAGAAAGATAGCCATGGCTGAATTAAATGCCAATACGATACCACCAGACACTTTTTGCATTATCAATGCACCGATAAAGCGCCCTACCATGGCGCCCCCCCAATAATACGCCAATAACTTAGACGCTTTCGCTTCGGTTAAACCGGCAACCGAGGGGCTGGCAAGGTAGTTAACTAACATACTACCAATAGCAACTTCAGCGCCCACGTACATAAAGATACCGACTGCCCCGAGTACGAGATGCTTGTGCTGCCACGCGCCACCTTTGAAGATTCCGGTATTACTGCTGGTGTGATTAAGCTTAGGCAGCTTTAGATACAAAAATACGAGGGCAAGCAATAGCAATGAAGCTGCCAATATAAGGTAAGGAATCTGAACATCAGAGGCCGATGCGGTGGCAGCGTTGTGCTCACCGGTTGCACCGTACATTAAATACGAACCAAAGAAAGGCGCTACCGTGGTGCCAAGTGAATTAAATGCTTGTGTCATAGTAAGGCGAGAGGAGGCGGTTTTAGGGTCGCCTAACGCAGTGACATACGGATTTGCTGATACTTGTAAAATGGTAATACCGGATGCCAACACAAATAAGGCCAGCAGGAATACACCATATATTTGGCTCTCTGCAGCGGGATAGAACAATATGCATCCCAAACAGGCTATGCCAAGCCCCAATACAATGCCTTTTTGGTAACCAATTCTAGAGACGATTGCGCCAGCGGGTAACGAGACAATAAAATACGCACTAAAAAAGCAAAACTGGATAAGCATTGCTTGTGTAAAAGTGAGGTTAAACGCACCTTTCAAATAAGGAATAAGAATATCATTCAAGCAGGTAATAAATCCCCACATGAAAAATAACGTTGTTAATGAAATGAGAGCAAAACGATAATTACCGTTTGGCGCCGCACTGTTCATTGGTTGCGATTCAGCTTGCGATGGTATGTCCACTGATAACCTCTATTGCTATTTTTGTAATTAATGATAAATTAACATTTGAAAGCGCTTACAAATAGATGCACACTCTTTGTAAGCGCTTACATTTCAGTGAATAATTACATGAAGCGTTGCCGAATTCAATGTAAAAATCATGTTATTTTTGATTTATGAATAACAAACCATAATCAAAGTTTGTTAAGCCTAGGACATGAGAAAATGCCAAACATTACGCTGCCCGCCGACTCCTTATTGTTATCAAAGGACTTTTTATACGGCGTAGCCACCTCAAGCTTTCAAATAGAGGGGGATAGAAGCGGGCGACTAGACTCAATTTGGGACACATTTTGTTCACAAAATAACACCATTGAAGACAACTCCAATGGTGATATTGCGTGCCAACATGTGGAAAAATGGCAGGAAGATGTTGCACTCATCGCAGGATTAGGAGTTGATGCATATCGACTCTCAATCTCATGGCCTAGGGTGGTTAACAGCGATGGAACTATCAACCATATCGGCATGCAGTTTTACGTAAACTTGGTTGACGAGTTAGTAAAACGCAACATCAAAGTATTCGTCACCTTGTATCACTGGGATCTTCCTCAGTATTTAGAAGAAAAAGGCGGATGGTTAAATAGAGAAACGGCCACAGCCTTTGCGCATTACACTGACATAGTAGCCAGTGCGTTAGGTGATAAAGTGTATTCTTACGCTACCTTAAACGAACCATTTTGCTCAGCGTACCTAGGCTACGAACTCGGTATTCACGCACCGGGCAAAACCGGCGTGGCCAACGGCAGAAAGTCTGCGCACCATTTGCTGTTAGCACATGGTCTGGGTATGAAGGTGCTTCGCGAGAAATGCCCTAACAGCTTAAATGGTATTGTGCTTAACTTTTCTACTTGTCACAGTGCCACAGAATCACCAGCCGATAAGTTAGCCGCAAAGCTTGCCGATGAATACCATAATCGTTGGTATTTACAGCCTATTATTGAAGGCACCTACCCGGATGTGTACGACCAACTGCCCGTAGAGCAACAGCCGGATATTCTCGAGGGTGACATGGACATTATCTCCCAGCCGATAGATTTCTTGGGCATTAACTTTTATACGCGCACCGTATATAAATCCACAGAGAATAGTTGGTTCGACGTACAAGAACCTGAGGATGTGCCTTTAACTGCCATGGGCTGGGAGATTACCCCCGATGCCTTTACTGAGCTGTTAATAGATTTGCACCAGCGATATTCACTGCCACCCATTTACATTACCGAAAACGGCGCCGCCATGGATGATGAAATGGTAGAGGGTGAAGTTGCTGACAGCGACCGCGTTGACTATTTCAACTCCCATCTCAACGCCGTACACAATGCCGTTAAGGCAGGTGTGGATATTAAAGGATATTTCGCGTGGAGCCTGATGGATAATTTTGAGTGGGCACTTGGCTATACAAAACGATTTGGCATTGTGTATGTAGACTACAGTACTCAAAAAAGAACCTTAAAACAAAGTGGTATTGCCTATCAAAAACTGGTCAACAGTAGAGTTAATGTTACATTAGCGGGATAGGATTAAAGGAAAAGTACCCCACACTATGGCAACGATATACGAAGTTTCAGAAGCAGCAGGCGTTTCACTGGCTACCGTTTCCCGCGTTATGAATGGAAACACGAAAGTAAGCGACCGCACCCGTAAAAAAGTTGAGACCGCAATGGCTAAATTAGGCTATCAGCCAAATGCCATTGCACAGTCCTTAGCGTCTAATAGAACCAATAGTGTGGGCCTATTAGTTTCTGAACTTCACGGTTCATACTTCGGCGACTTAATGAGTACCGTAGAGCAGGCGTTAAAGCAGTATGGTAAACACGTTATTATTACTGCCGGCCACGTGGATGAAAAACGTGAGCATGACGCCATCGAGTTTTTGAAAAGTCGCCGGTGCGACGCCCTTATACTGCATGCTGAAGCGGTGTCAGATGAATACTTAACGACCTTGTGCAAATCCGACCTACCCGTTGTGGTTATTAACCGAAAAGTAGACGGACTGGATGATCATTGCTTTGTTGTTGATAACGAAAAAGGGGGGTATTTAGCTGCCCAAGCAGCAATACAGCAGGGGCACAAAGAGATAGGTTACATTAGCGGCCCCAAATTCAAAAAAGATGCGAGCGATCGCCTAGCTGGGCATAAACGCGCGCTTACTGAAGCAGGCATTGAAGCGAAAGATGACCATATTTTTGAAGGTGATTTTCATGAATCATCCGGGCAAGAGGGCATGCATTATTTGAAACAGCACTTTCCTGATATTACCGCCCTTATCTGCGCCAACGACGAAATGGCGTCTGGCGCAATGACAGCGGCACGAGAGGCGGGGCTTGAAATTCCACAGCATTTGTCTATCGTGGGATTCGATAACGTGCTGTTTTCCCGTTATTTATACCCAAAGCTCACCACCATCAATAACCCCATTCAATCCCTTGGCGAAATGGCAGCGCGCTGGGTGCTTAAGAATGTCTATGACACCAAAATAAACCAAGCTATTGAGCATTTGTTTGTGCCTGAAGTCGTTGAAAGACATTCACTGAGCAAACGTTAATATGATAAAAAATGTGCCTACCTCGCTTTATTATACGCTTATCGTCTCCCTCGGAGGCTTTATATTTGGCTTTGACGCTAGTGTGATATCTGGCGCCATTGGCTTTATTGACGTTGAATTTGGCTTAAGCGACTGGCAACAGGGCTTTGTTGTAAGCTCTCCTACCCTTGGCGCATTGTTTGCTATGCTGTTTGCGGGTGCAATAAGTGACGCTATCGGTAGACGTAAATCACTTATAATAGTTGCACTACTGTATTTCATCTCGGCCATTTGCTCAGCATTGGCACCAAACTATGCGCTATTGGTTGTTGCTCGCTTCATTGGCGGTATTGCGTTTTGCTCATTAATTATTGCACCGGTCTATATTTCTGAAATTAGCGCGGCTAAACACCGAGGCAAGATGGTGTCGGTGAACCAACTGAATATCGTGCTTGGATTCGCCTTGTCCTACTTCAGTAACTATTATTTCTTGCAGCTCAGCAACAGTGAATTGACATGGGTACAAGAGCTTGGCATTGATACCTATACTTGGCGCTACATGCTAGGACTTGAAACCCTTCCCGCTGCGCTCTGGTTTACCCTGCTTTTCTTTGTACCTAAAAGTCCTCGCTGGCTCATGCTGAAAGGAAAAACCGACGAAGCCAAGCAGTCAATATCTGCGCTTTTCGACCCACGTGAAGCAAAAATGCAGCTTGATGAAATTTACTCATCGCTGTCAGAAAAGAGCTGGTCGTTAAAAGAGCGACTTGGCTCTCTCACCGTTAAATCGATGCGTTATCCATTGTTTATTGGTATTACCATCGCCATTGCTCAACAAATTACTGGCATCAACGTCATTTTCTTTTACGCCCCCACTATTTTTGAACAAAGTGGTGTGGGTACCGACGCCGCATTTATGCAAGCGGTTTGGATTGGCCTGGTGAACGTCGCTTTTACCGTGGTTGCCATGTTAACCATCGATAAATGGGGCAGAAAGCCGCTGCTTGTTATTGGCCTTTGCGGTGTTGCTATTAGCATGACGGTATGTGCCTACGGCTTTAAACAGGCAGTGTATGAAATTGACAGCAGCGATATTGCAGCAATTCAGCAAACAGACCAGCAGCTTGCTGCCAAGCTCACAGAGATAAAAGATGTGGTGTACTACTCAGATGTCACCTTTAAACAGAGTCTGCAGGCTACGCTGACTACCGCTGAATATGACACCCATCAGCAGAATATACTCAACAGCAGTATTACTATGAACGCGCCTTTAGTGCTATTTGGCATTATTGCCTTCGTGGCGTCTTTTGCTGTATCTCTTGGCCCTGTAATGTGGGCCATGCTAGCGGAGATATTCCCTAATCAAACCCGGGCTATCGCCATATCTCTTGTGGGCGTGATTAATTCACTCACCAGCTTTTTAGTACAGTTTGTTTTTCCTTGGGAATTAATGAATTTAGGCGCTGCGGCGACCTTTTTCTCCTACGGTATTTTTGCCCTAGTAAGCTTAGTATTGGTCGTTAAATACTTCCCTGAAACTAAGGGGAAAACCTTAGAGCAAATTACCGAGTCGTTTGAGGTTAGATAAAACTAAACGCTAATTATGTGGCCGCAAAGAAAGCAAACTAATTTACGCCAACTGGCGCTTGTGCAACCCTATGTTTTCTACATTAGCTTCTTCTGACACCACGTGCTTATCAATAGACAGCGCAGTGGGCAACACATGAGAGGCCACGATAACTAATCTACGCTGAACCTCTTTTTCTAACAAAGCGCACACCTGCTCTTGGGCTCTAATATCAAGGCCTTCAAACGGCTCATCAACCATTAACACGATTGACTCGGCTAACACGGCTATTGCCTGCTGCACCTCTCTGCACAATGGCAGCTGCATCCCAAGATTCAGCTAACTACGCTAGTGAACAATATCTTCGATAAGTTTTATGCGCCTCACACCGCTGGCGTAAATCGCGCAGCGCAAGAAGATATGGCCGTAGGAGAGCCTGTGCAGAACCCAGGTCGAGAGTGGCAAATTTCACTGCGGTATCAGTTTTAATCTAGCATATTATAAAGCGCCTCGCGTAAAGAGGCGCTTTGTAGAATCGCAGTGTTAACAAAAACGGAAAATTAGCTGCTTGTTCTCTTTCTTCAAGCTATGCCAAATTTTGTAACGCCTGCCATAGCAACCTAAATGCAAGTAAGGTAATAACGGCTTTGAACAACCAATTGAAGGTTTCGTTTGGCACGCGTTTGAGCATTCGTAACCCAACAAACGTACCTAATGCGCCACTTGCAATCATGGCAACAATAACACCGCCCCACTGACTGAAAGAAAAACCCACGAAGAGAAAAACGAATGCTTTCAACGCATGTTGAATAGTCATACAGGTTGCGAGTGTTGCGGTAATACGCATTTTGTCAGCAACACTACGATGAACAAATGCAGCAACTAAAGGCCCTGTTGCACCCACAAACATTGAGATGATTGTGGTAATAAACCCTGCAATGCTGCGCCCAATGGGAGATAGTTCATGCGCTTTAGGTTTCTTTCCCCACATCATAAAAAGGATAAACCCAGAAACCGCGAACTGAATAAACACCAAAGGAAGCTGCACAACAATAAATGATGCCAAAATGCCACCTAATAAGGCACCAAAACTAAAGTACATGACGATTTGCTTATCGACATGCGTGCGGGTCATTAACGCTCTATTCCCGTTTGAGCCAAGCTGAACCAAGCCATGAACTGGAATAAGCGCAGTTATTGGCAAGGTTGAGGCTAGAATAGCTAATAGCAGAACGCCACCGCCTATTCCCAGAGATGCTGTAATCAAGGAGGTAAAAAATGAAGCCACTATAAGCAAAGTAGCGCTTAGAGTGCTCAGTGCACCACCTGCTGTTATGAGTTCATAAAAAATATTCAAACAAGGCTTCTCCTAAAAAAACCGCAACACATAATCAACATGGGGGTGATCAAATCTGCTTACTAAGGCGTTTAAAATTCGTCCAACGCAAATGGTGAAACGCCATGGCTACGCCAAGATATGTAATGAAAGCCCTTGATACTTTATTAGATGAGCACAGCACCATATCGTCTAAGTCCATAGCACGCCAAATTCTTAAAAACAGCGGGTTAAGCGAGGATGATATAAAGGTGTGTGTGAAAAAGCGAACGCTATCACACACCTATATTTTTGAGGCATAACGACTGTGACGTTTGATAAACAGACTAGGGTGCGTTTTATCAATTAAGTTTTCCCCTATTACAAAATCAAGCAACATCTTCTGCAATACTTGAAAAGGTAGATGCCGCTCTCTACCAAGCTAAAACAACCGGAAGGAATAAGGTAATATGCGCCTAAGCCGTGTGTAAAAAACAACACAACATTAAGAAAAATTTACACTCTCTATTTTACTCAACTTGCCACGCCAGAACCTAACGCCCTCAAAAAAAACAACAAACCCAATAAAAACAATAATTTGTAAAAATAAATATGGAAAAAACTCACTTGGCACGAATAAAGCATATATTAGACTAACGGATAACAAGAGTCGTAATGTGAAGCCAGGAAGGCTTTTGAAATGGAGAGTCCATATTACGAAATAGCGAGCTTTGATGGAAGACGATTGTCACGATATAAGGATTGCGTCATCCACGGAAAATGGAATTTACTCAGCACCGCTTAAGGAAATTGTTTTACGTTGCATTACTCATCGATGATGCGGTTGGGTTGGAATAAAACCAGCAAACTGAGCAGGATGCAGCAACCTTGGTTAATACGGAAAATAACTAAGATTGTCAGTACCCTCATCGAAAGTTTCGACATTGATGTCGCATGCTACGAAGGAATGTTACCTATTTGGACTGGTTGAAGAATGTGTGTTACTTCAGCTGGACCATAACGAGGACATTGATAAAGTCATCGATTTTATCAATGAGTTGTCATCAGACGACTACCCTCTCCCCACCAAGACCCATCCCGGTCTTTACACAACTCTGATTTTTGCCCGCCTTTGGCGGGTATTTTTTTGCCTGCTCGAAAGAATGAGAGCGAGTTCATGGTATTATGTACGCTCTTTGCAATATCCTCTATTTAGGTTAACTACTTTGCAGCCTTCTTCGTCTTCTCCTGTCGTATTTAGAATGTTGTTCTGCGCCATGCTTGCCACCTCGGTAGGACAAAGTGTAATGCTAGCGACGCTGCCATCAATGGGCCGGCAAGCGAATTTATCTGAATTTCATATAGCGACAATCATGTCGAGCTCGGCACTTATTTTTGCTATCGGTACAAATGTGTGGAGCAGAGTAGCGCGACGTGTTGGGTTCAAGCGTACATTGCTTATAGGTCTGGCAGGCTATAGCGCGGGAACGTTTGCTTTTGCGAGTGCGTGGATGGCTGGATTTTCAGGCATTATCAGCGGAACTAGTTTATTTTTAGCATTACTCATAAGCCGAAGCTTGCAGTCTACAATTATGTCGGCTACGCCACCGTCTGCAGTTGGCTATGCTGTGGCAATTAGTGCCCCAGCACTGCGCGTTAGTGCAATTAGTAAAGTAACATCTGCCAGTAATGTGGGCCAGATCATAGGGCCGGCCTACGCAGGTTTGCTAGTTGGATTTGGTCTCTTGGCCCCACTTTATAGCATAGTGGTGCTTACCCTATTGGCATTTGCCCTCGTACTTTATAAATTACCGGTTTTACCGCCGCAAAACTCCACTGAACAAAAAGTGCCTACGGTCGCTTTAGAAGATAAGCCACCCCGCGTTCCCTATGTATTTGTAGCAAGCTGTGTATGCGTATTTGCAGCTATGGCAATGATGCAGCAAACCATGGGCTTTTTCTTTATCGATTTTTATGGCAAGAGCCCTGTAGAAGCCGCTCGCTTAGTTGGGTTTGCAATGATGATGAGTGCAGTCACGTCATTAACCGTTCAGTTCACCATTGTGCAAAGGGCGCGATTGAGTAAAGAAATCATGATGTCCTTAGCCCTTCCTTTATTGTCCCTAGGCTATCTAATTTTGTATTTTCAACAGAGTTTTGCTGTTTCATACATAGGCATGGCTGTTATGGGCTTAGGTATGGGCATGGCGTATCCCTCACTTGCTGCAGCAGCGACAACCTATTGCTCACCGTCGCAACAGTCATCAATTACCGGTTTAATTACCGCAACAACGGCAATGGGATATATTGTAGGCCCGCCACTGGCTGCAACACTCTATCAAGTCAACATTGCACTGCCATTTGCAGCAGCCAGTATATTGATGGCACTTATTTCATGCGTCGTTTTACTCACACTTTATAAAATAAGGCGGTCGGCAGCCCATTAAGCACGTTACTTTTTCAACGTAACCTCAGAAAATATTGGCTTATTTATGTGATTAGCGAAATAAAGTTAAATAAATGCGGAACCTTTTCTAAACTTTGCCCTCTTACTTATACATGAAGTCGTTGAGTGTTCGGTTTTATGTAGTGTTTATGTGTTTTCCAAGTGATATTGTGTTTTTTAAGGGGCGTTTTGCCCCTTTTTCTTTTCTACCTTTCCTGTTTGTATCCCCTCTCTTTTTCTATCTGTTTCCTTTTTTAGCGCTTTCTATAAAGTCGAATTAGATCAGGTTTATTGTCCGCATTTTGCACATGTTAATGATAATCATTATCAACTATTATGCTGATTATTAAATCGAGGAGTCAATAATGCCAAAACCAAGTCCGCGCCTTGCAGAAGTAACCAAAACAAGCCGCATCTCCCCTTCTATCCAAAGAATTCATTTAGGCGGCAAAGCGCTTCGTACATTTCCGTCAACAACGCCAGGGGCTTACGTTAAGTTGATGTTTGACCTTGAAGGCCAACCGCTTACGGCTGTGGTCGATAAAAGCCAAGTTGCAATGCGTACTTACACGGTAAATAGCTTTAATCCATCAATACCTGAAATGACTATTGATATGGTGCTACATACCAGTGATGGTGCAACAGGTCCCGCATCAGCATGGGCAGGCTCTGCCAAACCTGGCGATACCATACTGCTGGCAGGCCCAGGAACCAGTAAAGGGTTAAGCGACACCTACCAATGGGTTTTACTTGCAGGAGATATGACCGCTTTGCCAAGTATAAAGAATCATCTTGCTGCGCTGCCTAAAAACACAAAAGGCTATGCCGTTATTACCGTTGAAAGTGAGGGTGATATCGTCAACATACCTAAACCCGATGACGTTGAAGTTATATGGGAAACAAAGGCACCTTTGCCTGAAGTTGTGGCTTCACTTTCGTGGCATGAGGAATTACCCGCCGTATGGATAGCCTGTGAATTCAGCGATATGCGAAATATAAGACGCTGGCTGAAAGACGAGAAAAAACTGCCTCACGAACAGCTTTATATCAGCAGCTACTGGAAAAAAGGTCGTAGCGAAGATCAGCACAAGATAGAGAAGCGGCAAGATAGCGAAGCGTTTATGAATAGTTTAAGCGAAGCGTTTGTAAATAGTGAAAAGGCAGGGTAAGCGAGCCCTTTCAATCCATGCAGAATTTTCAGGCGCTTGTAATTACTGCACGAATGATAATACGCCTTGTAATCCAAATCTAACAATATTTAACAAATTCAATAAATTATACATTGGACTGTGAATTGCACCCTTACTATTGAGTAAGCATCTCAGGTCGACTCCAAAGGCCAACAAATGCTTTTATTCATTATGACAAGGAGAAAACATTATGAACAGTGATCGTATCGAAGGTAACTGGAAGGAAATGAAAGGTAAAGTCCAGCAGAAATGGGGCAAACTTACCGACGACGACCTAGATAAAATTGATGGTCGCAGAGAAGAATTAATTGGTAAAGTACAACAGGCATACGGCAAAAATCGCGACGAAGCAGAGCGCGAAGTTGATAGCTACCTGAACTAACTAATCCTGCTTTTTATCACATTAAAAAGCGAAAGTTAGCAAAAAGCGCCATAGGTTTATCTATTGAATACGATAAATCTATTGGCGCTTTTTAATGTGTACTAACTAAGACTTGGTCAACGTCTTTATTAGTAACTTGAATCTTTATTTTTTTCTGAGGCGCTCATACTTTTTTCCCACCACGGAAAAGAAAAGTCGATATTATCTGGATCTTGCGTGTTTGCATATTTCATGCGAACCGAACTCCAAAATGCTGCTTTAAATATCGGGTCGTAGATAACAAATTCGCCCTTCTCGCGATATTGCTCGAAAAGCTGCTGATATGCGCCAACAGGAGTTAGCGGATTATCTTGCTGAAAAACAACATCACCACCGTAAGCCTCATAAAGGGCTTTAGACACTTTCCAGCTTTTAGCCATGCTTTGCGCTAAGGCCATGCGGTAACGCTCAAGCTCTTCTTCAGGGTATTCACCCGCATTGTCTAAATCGGCAGTCCACAGTTTTATTACCGAATAGGCTGACTGAATTTCACTGTTTTCAGGGGTAATTTCATTTTTCTTGGCAAAGTCAGCGAGTACC
>OJHJ01000505.1_pt1 | contig 12223 bp, 11 predicted proteins | sample 1595201 | NCBI WGS metagenome assembly OJHJ01 (sample SAMN05416832, study PRJEB24817) | seawater metagenome | isolation source: Sea water | place: Canada:Atlantic | collected 2013-07 | reverse complement strand
CACTAGATCGCTCGTCGGCAGCGTCAGATGTGTATAAGAGACAGGCCACGGCGTTATGTCCGGCCCTGCGGTCGAACGCGTTAGCAATTCGGTGATGAAATCGCTGGTCATCACGGACAGCATCGCGCCGACGCCCGCCGTCAAGCAAGCTACAAACATCCGGATCGTGCCTACAGCGCCGATCTTTGCGCAGGCGATCCTGAACATCTGGAACGGCACTTCGGTCTCGTCCCTGTTCGACGCCGACACGCTAGAGCCGATCTACGACGGCATGTACAAACCCGGCTAAGCGCCCCTGAAACAACGGCTGGGGGCGCTGCTTAAAGCTCCCAGTCGTCTTGCTGCGGCAACGGCCCGATGGCCATCCAAGACGCCCTGACGCGCGCGATACGCGTATCGCCCCAGGTGCGGAACACCAGTTCAAAACCTTCCTTCGTCACATTCTCTGATCGCAGATCCGCGCGCATGACCGTGGCGTTATCCACGTCCCACAGCGCAAGCGAGGCGTGTACCGTGGGGATATCGCGGTACGGCGTGGAAAAGGTGATATGGTTGCGCCGCTCGCGCTGGCCCTTGCCCGTCCACATCTCGCCACCATCCTGAAAATCGGAGAACAACACCGTCTCTCCGCTATCGATACCAACGCTGCTTGCGTTCATTCTTTTCATGATGATGGCCTGCCCCAACCTGTCCTACCGCTACAATCCGACAACCATAAGTTAAGGTTAACAAATAGAAAAGGCCCCGCGGATGCAGGGCCTTTCCATCAAAACGGGCAAGGAAACGTCAGAGGCTGGGTTGCTTGCTCGACAAGCCGATTTCGTCCCCCATGGCAACCATGTCGGACAGCAGCTTGGCTGCGTCGTCTACGGGGCCAGGTTCATTCACGAAACCCTCTTTTGCCGTTGTGTACATGGCTTTGGCTTCGGCGATCATTTCGTCCAGATGCTCTTGGGTCATATCACCCTTGGACACCGCGCGTTCGGCCAGAACCGATACGCCTTCGGAAGAAATCTCGGCAAAGCCGCCGGTTACCACATACTCAGCAGTGCCTTCCGGGCCTTCAACACGCAGCACACCGGGGCGCAGCGTGGTGATGGTGGGGGCATGATCAGGCATTGCTGTCATGTCCCCGTCCGCACCCGGAATCTGAACGGCCGTCACCTGCATCGAGGCCAGCCGCCGCTCGGGCGAAACGAGGTCGAATTGCATTGTGTCTGCCATTTTCAGCGCTCCTTAAGCGGCGTCTGCCGCCATTTTTTCAGCTTTCGCTTTCACTTCTTCGATGCCGCCAACCATGTAGAAGGCACCTTCGGGCAGGTGATCGTATTCACCGGCAACAACCGCCTTGAAGGAGGTGATTGTCTCTTCCAGTGGAACCTGCTTACCGTCGGAGCCGGTGAACACTTTCGCAACGTCGAAAGGCTGGCTCAGGAAGCGTTCGATCTTACGCGCACGGGCAACGGTCAGTTTGTCGTCTTCCGACAGTTCGTCCATGCCGAGAATCGCGATGATGTCCTGCAGCGACTTGTAGCGTTGCAGGATACCCTGAACGTCACGTGCCACGTTGTAGTGCTCTTCGCCAACGATGGATGGGTCCATCAGACGCGATGTGGAGCCGAGCGGATCAACAGCAGGGTAGATACCCTTTTCCGAGATCGAACGGTCCAGAACGGTTGTCGCGTCAAGGTGCGCAAAGGATGTCGCGGGCGCAGGGTCGGTAAGGTCATCCGCAGGAACGTAAACGGCCTGAACCGATGTAATCGAACCGGATTTGGTCGATGTAATACGTTCTTGCATCGCACCCATGTCGGTCGCCAGTGTTGGCTGGTAGCCCACGGCCGAAGGAATACGACCCAGCAGAGCCGAAACCTCGGAACCGGCTTGGGTAAAGCGGAAGATGTTGTCGACGAAGAACAGAACGTCGGTACCGGATTGGTCGCGGAACTGTTCGGCCAGTGTCAGACCGGTCAGAGCAACGCGCATACGCGCTCCGGGAGGCTCGTTCATCTGGCCGTACACCAGCGCAACCTGCGATTTTTCCAGATCATCAGGGTTGATAACGTTGGATTCGATCATCTCGTGGTACAGGTCGTTCCCTTCACGGGTACGTTCACCAACGCCCGCGAAAACCGAATAACCGGAGTGCACTTTGGCGATGTTGTTGATCAGTTCCATGATCAGAACGGTTTTACCAACACCGGCACCACCGAACAGACCGATTTTACCACCCTTGGCGTAAGGTGCCAGAAGGTCGATAACCTTGATGCCTGTTTCCAGCACTTCGGATGTGGTCGACTGTTCCGCGAATTCGGGCGCGTCCGCGTGGATCGAGCGACGCTCGGCCGATTGGATGTCGCCTTTTTCGTCGATGGCTTCGCCAACAACGTTCATGATGCGGCCCAATGTGGCGTTACCCACTGGGATCGAGATTGGCGCATCTGTGTCTTCGACGCGCTGGCCGCGAACCAGACCTTCGGTCGCGTCCATCGCGATGGTACGCACGGTGTTTTCGCCAAGGTGCTGAGCCACTTCGAGGATCAGTTTCTTGCCGTGGTTTTCAGTTACAACAGCGTTGAGGATCTCTGGCAGGTGATCCTCGAACTGCACATCGACGACGGCGCCGATGACTTGTGTGATTTTGCCGACTGCATTTGCCATGTCGTTTCTCCGATTTGTCCTACAGCGCTTCCGCGCCGGAAATGATTTCGATCAGCTCGTTGGTGATGACGGCCTGACGCGAACGGTTATACTCGATGGTCAGATCTTCGATCATGTCACCGGCGTTCCGTGTCGCGTTGTCCATTGCCGACATCCGGGCACCCTGTTCAGAGGCCGCGTTTTCCAGCAGAGCCGAGAAGATCGCCGTTGCAACGCCGCGCGGCAGCAGGTCGGCCAGGATGGCCTCTTCGCTGGGCTCGTAGTCGAACAGTGTCGTCGCCTCGTCCGCGCCTTCGGTCTCTTCGAAGGTCGCCGGGATGATCTGCTGTGCCGTCGGGATCTGGCTGACGACGTTCACGAACTTCGAATAGAAGATCGTGGCGATGTCATATTCACCCGCGTCAAAACGGCCAAGTACGTCCTTGGCGATCCCCTGCGCATCGGCATAGCCAAGGCGCTTGACGTCGCTGAGGTCAACGTGACCGACCAAAAGGTCGCCAAAGTCACGACGGATGCTGTCGCGGCCTTTCTTGCCAACGGTCAAAATCTTGACCTCCTTACCCTTGGCGATAAGGCCACGGGCATGGGCTTTGGCAAGCTTGGCGATGTTGGCGTTAAAGCCACCGCACAGGCCACGTTCAGCGGTCATGACAACCAACAGGTGAACCTGATCCGACCCTGTGCCGCTCAGCAGCTTGGGGGCGGTGTCAGACCCACCTACCGATGCAGCCAACCGCGACATCACAGCGTTAAAACGCTCTGTGTAGGGGCGGGACTGCTCGGCAGCTTCCTGCGCGCGGCGAAGCTTCGCCGCGGCAACCATTTGCATGGCTTTCGTGATCTTGCGGGTCGATTTGACCGACGCGATCCGGTTTTTTAGGTCCTTGAGGTTTGGCATGTGCCCTCCCTCCCTTAAGCGAAGTCAGCGGCGAAAGAATCGATGGCAGCTTTGATCTTGTCTTCCAGCTCACCCTTCACCTTGCGGTCGTTGTTGGTGATGTCAGCCATCAGGTCGGCGTGCTTGCTGCGCAGGTGCGCCAGCAGGCCCGCTTCAAAGCGGCCGACTTCTTTGACGTCGATCTTGTCGAGGTAGCCGTTTGTACCCGCATAGATCACGCAGACGATTTCCGCGTTGGTCAGGGGGGAGTACTGAGGCTGCTTCATCAGCTCTGTCAGGCGCGCACCACGGTTCAGCAGCTGCTGAGTGGAGGCATCAAGGTCGGAACCGAACTGAGCAAAGGCCGCCATTTCGCGGTACTGAGCCAAGGACAGTTTAACCGGACCAGCAACAGAAGACATCGCTTTGGTCTGAGCCGAGGACCCAACGCGCGAAACCGACAGACCGGTGTTCACAGCAGGACGGATACCTTGGTAGAACAATTCGGTTTCCAGGAAGATCTGACCGTCGGTGATCGAGATCACGTTGGTTGGAATAAACGCGGAAACGTCACCACCTTGGGTTTCGATGATCGGCAGAGCTGTCAAAGAGCCGTTGCCTGCGTCATCGCCCAGCTTCGCCGAACGCTCGAGCAGACGGGAGTGGAGATAGAAAACGTCACCTGGGTAAGCTTCACGCCCGGGCGGACGACGCAGCAGCAGGGACATCTGGCGGTAGGACACGGCTTGCTTGGAAAGGTCATCATAGATGATCAGCGCGTGACGGCCGTTGTCGCGGAAGAATTCCGCCATAGCTGTTGCGGAGTATGGTGCGAGGTACTGCATAGGCGCAGGCTCGGACGCGGTGGCGGCAACAACGATGGAATAGTCAATCGCGCCTGTTTCTTCGAGCTTTTTAACCAGCTGGGCAACAGTCGAACGCTTTTGGCCGATCGCAACGTACACGCAGTACATTTTCTTGCTCTCGTCGTCGCCTGCGGCGTCGTTGATCTGCTGTTGGTTCAGGATCGCGTCCAGAGCAACGGCAGTTTTACCGGTCTGACGGTCACCAATGATCAGCTCGCGCTGGCCACGGCCAACGGGGATCATCGCGTCAACGGATTTCAGGCCAGTCGCCATTGGCTCGTGTACCGATTTCCGTGGGATAATGCCGGGGGCTTTAACGTCCGCGAGGCCACGCTCGGTGGATTCGATGGGGCCTTTGCCGTCGATGGGGTTACCCAGACCGTCAACAACACGACCCAGCAGACCGTTGCCGATTGGCACGTCCACGATGGAGTTGGTGCGCTTGACGGTATCGCCTTCTTTGATGTCGCGGTCGGAACCGAAGATAACAACACCGACGTTGTCTGTCTCGAGGTTCAGGGCCATGCCCATGATGCCGCCGGGGAATTCGACCATCTCGCCAGCCTGGACGTTGTCCAGACCATACACGCGAGCGATACCATCACCAACGGACAGAACGCGGCCAACTTCGGCAACTTCTGCTTCTTGACCAAAGTTCTTGATCTGGTCCTTCAGGATCGCAGAAATCTCTGCAGCTTGGATACCCATTTATCCGACCTCTTTCATTACATTCTGGAGGGAATTGAGCTTTGCGCGGATCGACGTGTCGATCATCTTAGAGCCCACTTTTACGATAAGACCGCCAATGAGGGAGTCATCAACGGTCGCATTCAACGTTACTTTTTTGCCTGTGGTCGCGGCGAGCGACTTGGACAGTTTTTCGGACTGCGCTTTGGTCAGCGCCTTGGCCGAAATCACATCAGCAGTCACTTCGCCTTTTTCAACGGCGATGATGTCACGCAGGTTCTGGACCAGCTGCGGCAGGACGAACAGACGGCGCTTGTTGGCCATCAGTTCCAGCGTGCTGGCGAGCGTCTGGGACAGGTCCATCTTTTTGGCGATGGCACTGATCGACGCGGCTTGCTGTTCGCGCGTGTAGATCGGCGAATTGATCAGATCGCGGAAATCTTCGCTTTCGGCCAATGCGGCTTGCAGCGCATCAAGATCTTTCTCGATCTGGGGAAGGGCTTTGGCCTCTTGGGCCAGCTCGTACACGGCGGTCGCATAGCGTTGTGCGATACCTGTAGAGATTGATGCTGTTTCGGACACGTCCATCCTCTCATACGTCAGGGCCGGATAAGCGAATACATCGCGTCACCGGGGTGTTGGCGCGACTTGAAATTACCCAAGACGTCTAAATCAGGGCGGATGTAGCAGACGGACCCGCATCCCGCAACACAGTATAGTGAGGTTGCCACAGGAAAGCGCCCCTTATTCTTAGCGCAATGCACCCCTGCGACGCTTTGACCTGATCAACCTGCCTAAAAATCAATAGACATCCGGCAATTTCGGGTGTGGCAGCGATTCTTGACGCCGTGGCGCGGGGGTCACATAGGCTGCGGCAGTACCGCCTGAACTGCCGAAGGTGTCACCGCGCCGACCCCTTCCAGAACGCGGATCGACCGGCGCGCTGGCGTGCGTGCAACCTTGCCCTTGGGCGGGTACACCAGCTTGGTCACCTCGACCATAAACGCCCCGCCCGCCATGATCGTCGGCATGTGCCGCCCGACCTTTTCAAACAGCGGCCCCGCGCGCCGGAACGTCCGTCTGGTCGAGGGCAGCAGATACAGCGCACCCAACTGGCGCTCTGGCAGGAACTGGTGTTTGCGCAGTTGCGTTTCGAGCTGACCCAGCGAATAGGGCCGCCCGTATCCGAAGGGCGTGATATCGCTACGCGCCCAGAACCCTGCACGGTTGGGCACGATGAACAGCGCCCTGCCCCCCGGCCCCAACACGCGCCAGCATTCCTCTAGCAGGTCGCCCTGCCGGTCAGACGTTTCAAGCCCGTGCATCAGAACCAGCCGGTCGACATGTCCGGTTTCGATCGGCCAGAGCGTTTCTTCGGTCAGCACAGAAGTATTGGGCATGCCCGCAGGCCAAGGCATGACCCCCTGCGGCCCCGGCATCAGCGTCATCACCCGCCGCGCATCCGCCAGATAGGGGCGCAGCAAGGGGGCCGCGAAACCAAAGCCCACAACGGTCTGCCCCTTGGCCTCGGGCCAAAGCTCAAGCATGCGGGTACGCAGGGAATGCTGCGCCGCGCGGCCAAGGGCACTGCGATAGTAAAAGTTGCGCAGGTCTTGGACATCAAGGTGCATGGGCAAAGGGCCTTGTTGGGTGGATCGCCCCGACCCTAGACCAAAGCCACGCGCCGCAAAAGAGCGGACTGCGCGAAACCCGTTTGCAGCACCGCCCTGCCCGCGCTAGCGTGGTGATCCGCACCCCGAAACCCCGACCGGAGCCGCTGCCATGTCCTTTGATCTTGTGACCATCCCCTGCCTGTCCGACAACTACGCCTTCCTGCTGCGCGACCAGACCAGCGGCAAGGTCGCCTTGATCGACGTGCCCGAAGCCGCGCCGATCGCTGCCAAGCTGGACGAACTGGGCTGGACGCTGACAGAAATCTGGCTGACCCATCACCACCCCGACCACATTCAGGGCGTGCCCGCGCTGATTGCCGACCACCCTGCCCGCGTGATCGGTGCCAAGGCTGATGCCGAACGCCTGCCCCCGCTGGACGCGGCCTATGACGACGGACAATCCTTCACCTTCGGCGCGCATACGGTCGATGTGATCGATGTGTCGGGCCATACCGTCGGGCATATCGCCTTTCACGTCCCCGCGGCCAAATGCGTCTTTACCGCCGACAGCCTGATGGCGCTTGGTTGCGGTCGCCTGTTCGAAGGCACGCCCGCGCAGATGTGGGACAGCCTGCAAAAGCTGATGCGCCTGCCCGCCGATACCACCGTATGTTCGGGTCACGAATACACGCAGTCGAACGCAAAATTCGCCCTGACGGTTGATCCGGAAAACGCGGCACTTATATCTCGTGCAAGAGAGATCGATCAGGCCCGTGCTGATGGCGAGCCGACAGTTCCCTCGACGCTTTCAACGGAACTTGAAACCAACCCCTTCCTGCGCCCGTCCGATCCGGGCATCCGTGCGCAACTGGGGATGGTCAACGCCACCGACACCGATGTGTTTGCCGAAATTCGCGCGCGCAAAGACCGTTTCTGACCGCCGCAATCATGGTCTAAAATCGACGTTCACAATAAATGTGACAGCGATATTGCAGAAAAACCTTGAAGCTGCGCCGTGATCAACCAAACTCTAATACTATGAGGCCATGCTCGGTTGCGGCGCGTCCTGTTTCTGACGCCCCCTCCGACACAGATCGAAAAGGAGCACGCCTGTGCCTTCATTCTCGTCTACCCTAGAACAAGCCATTCACGCGGCGCTGGCCCTTGCCAATGCGCGCAAACATGAATTCGCTACGCTTGAACATCTCCTTTTGGCCCTGATCGACGAACCCGACGCCGTGCAGGTGATGAAAGCCTGTTCTGTCGATATGACCGAACTGCGCGAAACGCTGGTCGAATTTGTCGATGAAGACCTGAACAATCTGGTCACCGATGTTGACGGCTCCGAAGCGGTGCCAACGGCAGCGTTCCAGCGGGTGATCCAGCGCGCGGCGATCCATGTGCAATCCTCTGGCCGGACCGAAGTGACCGGCGCGAACGTGCTGGTCGCGATCTTTGCAGAACGCGAAAGCAACGCCGCCTACTTCCTGCAAGAACAGGATATGACGCGCTATGATGCGGTCAATTACATCGCGCATGGCGTCGCCAAAGATCCGGCTTTCGGTGAACCACGCCCCGTGTCCGGTGCGCCGGATCACGAGGAAGAAGCCCAAGGTGTCACCGATGGCGACAAGAAAGAATCCGCGCTGGCGAAATACACCGTTGATCTGAACGCGAAATCCCGCGAAGGCGACGTTGACCCGCTGATCGGCCGGTCGGACGAGGTGGAACGCTGCATTCAGGTGCTGTGCCGCCGCCGCAAGAACAACCCGCTGCTGGTGGGCGACCCCGGCGTCGGGAAAACCGCCATCGCCGAAGGGCTGGCGCGCAAGATCGTTGCCGGTGAAACGCCCGAGGTCTTGGCCGAGACCACGATCTACTCGCTCGACATGGGCGCGTTGCTGGCCGGCACCCGCTACCGCGGTGATTTCGAAGAACGCCTGAAAGCCGTCGTGACCGAGCTGGAAGAACATGACAACGCCGTCCTGTTCATCGACGAGATCCACACCGTTATCGGTGCCGGTGCCACATCCGGCGGCGCGATGGATGCCTCCAACCTGCTGAAACCCGCGCTTGCGGGCGGCAAGCTGCGCACCATGGGGTCGACCACCTACAAGGAATTCCGCCAGCATTTCGAAAAAGACCGTGCCCTTGCGCGTCGTTTCCAAAAGATCGATGTGAACGAGCCTTCGGTCGAGGATGCGGTGAAAATCCTGCGGGGCATCAAACCCTACTTCGAGGATCACCACTCGGTCAAATATACCTCTGACGCGATCCGGACCTCGGTTGAACTGGCGCACCGCTATATCAACGACCGCAAACTGCCTGACTCCGCCATCGATGTGATCGACGAAGCGGGCGCGGCACAGCATCTGCTGGCGGCCTCGAAACGGCGCAAGACCATCGGCACCAAAGAAGTCGAAGCCGTGGTCGCCAAGATCGCGCGCATCCCGCCCAAGAACGTGTCCAAGGATGATGTGATTGTGCTCAAGGATCTTGAGGCATCGCTGAAACGCGTCGTCTTCGGTCAGGACAAGGCGATCGAAGCCCTGTCTTCCGCGATCAAACTGGCCCGCGCTGGCCTGCGCGAGCCCGAAAAACCCATCGGCAACTACCTGTTCGCAGGGCCGACAGGTGTGGGTAAGACCGAGGTGGCGAAACAGCTGGCCGACACGCTTGGTGTGGAACTGCTGCGTTTCGACATGTCTGAGTACATGGAGAAACACGCCGTTTCCCGCCTGATCGGTGCCCCTCCCGGCTATGTCGGGTTTGATCAGGGCGGCATGTTGACCGATGGCGTTGACCAGCACCCGCACTGCGTTCTGCTGCTCGACGAGATGGAGAAAGCCCACCCGGACGTCTACAACATCTTGTTGCAGGTGATGGATCACGGCAAGCTGACGGACCATAACGGCCGGACAGTGGATTTCCGCAATGTCGTGCTGATCATGACGTCGAACGCAGGCGCGTCCGAGCAGGCGAAAGAAGCGATCGGCTTTGGCCGTGACCGTCGCACCGGCGAGGATACCGCCGCGATCGAACGGACCTTCACGCCCGAATTCCGCAACCGTCTGGACGCGGTGATCAGCTTTGCGCCGCTTCCGAAAGACGTGATCTTGCGGGTGGTCGAAAAATTCGTGCTGCAGCTTGAAGCTCAGCTGATGGACCGCAACGTGACGATTGAACTGTCCACCAAAGCCGCCGAATGGCTGGGCGACAAAGGCTATGATGCACGAATGGGTGCGCGCCCCCTTGGACGCGTCATCCAAGAGCACATCAAAAAGCCCCTCGCCGAAGAGCTGCTGTTCGGCAAGCTGGCGAAAGGTGGTGTGGTCAAGGTCAACGTCAAGAAGGGCGAGCTGGACCTGACGATCCTCGGGTCGGAAAACCCCAAGCTGACGGGCAACAAGCCACCGTTGCTGACAGCTGAATGATACAACGCAGCGCCGTATTTGCGCTTGCCTTGCCCTTTGCCAGCCCCGTGCTGGCAGAGGGTTTTCTTATCTCCCCGCCCCTTGACTGCGACCTTGGCACAGACTGCTTCATCCAGCAGTATGTCGATAGCGATCCGTCGTCTGATGCGATGGATTTCACCTGTGCCGCGCTAAGCTATGACGGGCACAAAGGCACGGATTTCGCACTGTCCAGCCGGGCCCGTATCGCCGACAACATCCCCGTCCTTGCCAGCGCCGCAGGCCGTGTCACCGGTATGCGCGACGGTATGGCTGACAGCGGCTATACCAGCGAAAACGCCGCCGATATCGACGGTAAGGAATGTGGTAACGGCGTCGTGCTTGACCACGGGAACGGTTGGGAAACCCAGTACTGCCACCTCAAACAAGGCTCGGTCAGCGTTACCACGGGGCAAGAGGTCGCTTCGGGCGACACCATCGGCTTTGTCGGGCAGTCGGGAAAGGCCGCCTTCCCCCATGTGCATCTGTCGGTGCGCAAAGACGGGGCCGTCGTTGATCCCTTCGATCCCGATGGGACCACCAGCTGCGACGCGCCCGGTGATAGCAATCTTTGGGCTGAACGGCCCGACTACCGCGCCGGTGGGCTGATCAGCATTGGTTTTGCCGATGCGGTCCCCGCCTATGACGCCATCAAACAAGGCGAGGCAGCGGCGGCGTCCCTGCCCGTGGATGCGGATGCGCTGGTTGTCTGGGGCTACATGTTTGGCACGCGGGCGGATGACATCGTGAACCTGTCCATCACCGGCCCTGACGGCATGGTGATCGCGGATGATGTGACGCTGACCAAAACCCAGGCCCAAGCCTTTCGCGCCATCGGCAAACGTAGCCGCGTGGACTGGCCCGCCGGCACCTATACCGGCACGGTGACGATGATCCGCGGCCTGCAGATCATCAGCCAACGCAGCACGGAAATCGAGGTCAAATAACGCTACCTCTCGGTCAGCTTAAGCTCGATCCGGCGGTTTTGCGCGCGGGCGGCTTCGGTGTTGCCACTGGCAACGGGCTGATATTGGCCAAAGCCGTTCGCGGCCAGCCGTTCCGGTGCAATCCCGAGGAAGTTGATCATATATTTGACCACCGACAGGGCGCGCGCCTGACTAAGCTCCCAGTTATCCGCAAATTCGCCCAACCCCGACAGCGGCTGGTTGTCGGTATGCCCGTCTACGCGAATGACCCAGTCGATTTCAGGCGGGATATCGGCCGCGATGTTGCGTAGGATACCGGCGACCTTGGCGATCTCTCCGCGACCATCGGCGGACAGCGTGGCGGCCCCCGGGGGGAACAACACCTCGGAAGAGAAGACGAAACGGTCCCCCTCGATGCGCACACCCTCCTGATTGCCCAGAAGCGCGCGCAAGCGACCAAAGAACTCGGACCGGTATTGTTCGAGGTTCTTCGTCTCGGCCTCAAGCCGCGCACGTTCAGCCGCTTCAAGCTCGGCGCGGCGGCGTTCTTCGGCGGCGACCCGTGCGAGGGCGGTGTTCAGGTCTGACCCCAGCGATTGCAACTGAACCTCTTTCGCGGCATCGCGTGCGACGGCATCATCCAGCAGGGATTGCAGCTCCCCCAACTGGCCGCGCAGGGCGGCGACCTGCTGGTTCAATAATTCTGTCTGGCGCTGTGCCGCGGCAGTCGCCGCTTCTTCCTGCGCCAGCTCGGACCGGGCAGCATCCAGCAAAGCGGCCTGTTTCTCTGCATCCGACAGCTCTGCCTCGGCGCGGTTCTCAGCGGCAAGCTTTGCAGCAAGCGCATCCGCCAGTTTGGCGCGCAGCTCTGCCCGATCGGCCTGTGTTGCCTCAAGAGTTTCGGTTTCCGCCAGCGCAGCGGCAAGTTCTGCATCCAGCGTTTCCTTGGCAGCGCGGGCGGCGGCCAGCAGGGTCAGCGTATCCTCGGCCTCTTTGCGCTGCGTCTCTAGCGCCAGCGTCATTGCGGTCAGCTCTGCATCGGCATTTTCCAGCTTTTCGCGCAAGCGTTCAGCGGCGGCGGCTTCGGCCAGACGAGCGGCTTCGGCCTCTGACAGCGCGGCGGCGTTCTGCGCGGCGGCGG
>OJHJ01000504.1_pt1 | contig 12239 bp, 12 predicted proteins | sample 1595201 | NCBI WGS metagenome assembly OJHJ01 (sample SAMN05416832, study PRJEB24817) | seawater metagenome | isolation source: Sea water | place: Canada:Atlantic | collected 2013-07 | reverse complement strand
TCTACACTAGATCGCTCGTCGGCAGCGTCAGATGTGTATAAGAGACAGCCCTAACTCTGTCATTATTCTTGAAATGACCTTTTGCAAGCTAGATAGAAGCAAGCGTTGTTTCATTTGCCAATAAGCGGATGCCAGTGAAATTCCCATAGCTAAAACTATGGCAAGGGATTTTCCTTGGCAAGTCATTACTAGGGAATCGGGGTTGGATACAAGCATTGCCGCAATGATTGCGACAAGAATTGCAGAAGACCACGTAAATATTTGTTGTTGTCGAGATCTTCTGTAAGTCAATTCTTCCCTTACAATCTTATGCATCTCAGTTAGTTTAGTTTCGTTAGGGTGTTCGTTCATACTTTCCTTGCATAATATTTTTAAAGGCCATGCCGGTTCTATTTCGGCCTCGAAACCTGTTATATCAAAGCCTCAGCACTGGGGGGTATTGCTTAATGCTTTAGCTGCTCCAATTTTGGCTCAATACTTCAGCCTGCTTCAAGCATAGCTCTATTGCTTTGTCCGCTTTATCAGGGGGATATTTCCAACGCCTTAATGCACGTCTTACCAAGTTACGTAATTTTGCACGTACGCTGTCTCTCACTTGCCAATCAACAGTCGTGCTTTTGCGCAGTTGCTCTGTCACGTATTTAGCTAATTCGCGTAAATTATTATCACCTAATTCTTTTACCGCCGATTCATTTTGAATAAGAGCCCGGTAAAACGCTATTTCATCAGAATTCAAACCAGACTGTTCTGCCAACTTGGCATCATCGGCCATTTCTTTTGCAATATTAATCAACTCTTCAATAACCTGAGCCGTTTCAATAGCTCGATTATGGTATTTCCGCAGAGTTTCCATAATTCGATCTGAATATTTTTTCTCAGATACGACATCAGTTTTCATGCGGGCCTTTACCTCATCCCGCAACAACCTTTCAAGCAAATTAACCGCTAAATTTTTTTCCTTTAAATTTGCAACGTCTTCCATAAACTCAGGCGATAACAATCCAATATTAGGTTTATCTAAACCGACCAAATTAAAAATATCGTCGACATCGTCGGCAATAATGGCGTTATCTATAATTTGTTTTAAAGCCGAGTTCTTCTCTTCATCGGTGCGACGCTTTTCTATAGTAGTAAATTTGGTGACGGCATTTTTCACGTAGCCCCAAAAAGCGATTTCCTTAGAATAGGCTTGTGCCTCATCAAGCGTACCGCAGAGCGTAAAAGAAGAACGGATTTTGGCCATCACATCAAGAAAGCGTTTCTTGCCATCAAGTTCGCCATTGGCCGAGTTTTGTAAGCTTAAAATATGGTTCATTACTCTAGGTAATAATTGCAAAGCATTAACTTCATAATCGCTGAAGTCACAACCGTGCATCATAGCGTGCAATTTATCGATATTCTCTAGCAACAACGCAAATGCTTCACGAGTATTAATAGTGGGCTGACCTTTACCGTTGGAGTTGGTATAGGTCTTCAGTGCCGCCTTTAACTCGTTGGCGATGCCGATGTAGTCCACCACCAAGCCGCCGGGCTTATCTTTAAACACACGGTTAACGCGGGCAATGGCCTGCATCAGATTATGGCCCTTCATGGGTTTGTCGATATACATGGTGTGGCAGTTGGGCGCATCAAAGCCGGTGAGCCACATATCGCGCACTATCACCAATTGCAGCGGGTCGTTCACGTCTTTAAAGCGTTTTTCAAACAGCTTTTTGGTGTCTTTGTTATGGATATGCGGTTGCAGCTTCGCTTTATCTGAAGCCGAGCCGGTCATTACGATTTTGATCGCGCCTTTACTGGTGTCCGACTCATGCCATTCGGGTTTGATGGCAACAATGGCGTTGTACATGTCTACGCAGATTTCGCGGCTCATGCACACAATCATGCCTTTGCCGGGCATGGTGGCGATGCGGCTTTCAAAGTGGGCGACTAAATCTTTACCCACTTGCTGCATACGCGGTTCGCTGCCCACCAGTTTTTCCAGCGCGGCCCATTTTGATTTGGTGCTTTCACGGGCGGCGATGTCTTCTTCATCTTCTATCACCTCCTCCACGTCATCGTTTAAGGCTTCAATATCGGCGGCATTAATATCCAGCTTGGCCAAACGGGACTCGTAATAGATAGGCACGGTAGCGCCATCATCCACCGCATCTTGAATATCATAGATCGAAACATAATCACCAAACACGGCGCGAGTATCTTTATCGGCGGAATCAATCGGTGTACCGGTAAAGCCGATAAAGGAGGCTTCGGGCAAAGCATCACGTAGATGTTTGGAATAACCATAGGTGTACTTTTTGGCGATGATATTCCCGTCTTTATCTTTTACATCAACCAGCTTAGCCTTATCCCCGTATTGGCTGCGGTGAGCTTCATCACTCACCACCACAATATTGTGGCGGGTGCTTAACACCGGGTGAGCATCTTCATCACCTAACAATGAAAACTTCTGCACCGTGGTAAAAATAATACCGCCCGATTGGCGCGCGGCTAGTATCTCACGTAGCTCATCCCGGTCGCCTGCTTGCACAGGGGTTTGTTTTAAGGTGTCTGCCGCCATGGCAAAGGTGTTGTAAAGCTGGCCATCTAAATCATTACGGTCGGTGACGACCACGATGGTGGGGTTATTCATTTCAGGTTGGGCTAGCAACTTACCGGCATAACACACCATCGAGATCGACTTGCCCGACCCTTGAGTGTGCCATACCACCCCGGCCTTACCGGAGCCGGGTATAACCTTATCGCCATAGTTCGCGCGTGGCTCGGCAATGCTTTCCGGGCGTGACGCCGCTATCACCGTCGCCCGTACCGCTTCACGCATGGCATGAAATTGATGATAACCGGCGATCTTCTTGATCGTTACATCCCCATCTTGCTCAAACAACACAAAGTAGCGAATGTAATCTAACAACAGTTCTGGTTTAAAAAAGCCTTTTACCAGGGTTTCTAAAAAGTATTCAAACAGCGGTTTATCGTGTTCATTGCTCACGGTGCGCCAGGCCATAAAGCGCTCTTTATTCGCCGTGAGCGAACCGACCCGCGCATTTAAGCCATCACTCACCACCAGGGCTGCGTTAAACATAAACAGATCGGGAATTTCATCTTTATAGGTTTGCAACTGCTGATAGGCCGACCAAATATCGGCGTTATTATCGGCGGGGTTTTTTAGCTCCAATACCGCCAGCGGCAAGCCGTTGATAAAGACAATCACATCCGGGCGGCGGTTGCCTTTGCTGCCAGTAATGGTGAATTGGTTCACCACTAAAAATTGGTTGTTGCTGACCTTGGAAAAATCCACCAACTGCACATAATCGGTTTTTTCTTTCCCGGTGCGGTCTTTAAACTCAACCTTTACTCCTTCCAGCAACAAGCGATGAAAGGTTTTGTTGTTGTTAATCAGAATCGGCGTTTCCGGCGTAGCGATTTGCAAAGCCACTTGCTCTAAGGTGGCCATAGGTATATGCGGGTTAATTTGTTGTAGGCAGCTAAGCAGGCGATCATGCAGAATGACCTGGCGATAATCGCTGCGTTCGGGGTTGTCGCTATCAGGTGCGATATCATAACCACAGATAGTGTCGTAACCGATAGATTGAAACCATTCGAGGCAGAGTTGTTCTAATTGGTCTTCGGTGATCATGATTTCTTGTAACATATTAATATTATTATTTATATTAGATAAATTTATAATTAGCTTGTTTACCATAAGTAAACTAAAGGTTTACATATTTGCATCTATTGTCTATTATGAACTTAGTTCTCTGCCAGTGGCAGTAGAACCCATAAAGGTCTGACCGCTGAACCCGCCTGGCGAATCAGCGGTTTTTTTTGCCTGCTTTTCAGCTCCATAGAGGGTTCGTCCTAATCTTCTGGATGCTTCTATGATTCGCTAAAAATGCTGTCACAAAGTCAGCCTTGCTGCCTCTAATTCGAATAATCACCACATAACGCTCAATAATAATCGCCACTCGTCGATTTTTCGCGGGCCGTTTTCTCTTGTTATCCCAACCTTCACGCAGTTCCGCACCGCTATCCTGCAAAACCGCTGCTATCCAATCTATTCGCTCCGCTCTTTGCTGTGAAAAAGTATCATCCTTAGAATGAATCGATTCAAAGAAGCAGTGATCAAACATGGATTTTCTAAAACGAACTTGAATATCATCAAATGTTGCTATCGGTTCTTTGCAATATACCCTTTCAAAATGATTCCGATATTCCTGCTCAGTTACATATTGTACCAATGGTGGATAAGCCAAATTACCAGCCTCCATCCAAATCAATTAAAAACACATTAAATTTATTTTCACTTCTATAGGTTGGGCGAACAGGTTTTCCAAATGCCTGCTCAAAATGATTTACCAACTCCCATTTCGCACCACCAACTTTCAAATTATTATTCAATTTAGAAGCCGCCAAACCTGTTAGAACATCGGCCATTTGAATCAATACAGATTCTTTAGAGCGAATGGCCTGTACATTGGCGATATCAGCGGTCAGGTTTGAATAATTCAAGCACCTTGAAAGCTCAGGCAAACGCGTACCCACTCGATTACTCTTAAAGTCACAAAAAATCGAATACTCATTAAAGTCAAAAATCCAATGATGCAGCATTTGATAATAAAACTTATAAAACCCTAATTCTTGATCATCACCATGAAATTTCAACAAGTTAACTTTTTCATGCTCAACAGCAATGCATCTGAATCGTAGGTCGTCTCCCATTGCATGAAATAAATCAGCCAAATCGAGATAAAAAGCAAGTTTAGAAGGTGACACCTTTTGCCATTTAAACTCACCGCCAACCTTATGCTTATCTCTTAAAGCATGTATGGCTTTCTTTACCTTAATTCTTTGATCTGCGGGCAACCATAAGCCGCCAATAACCATATATTGCGCTGTGGGTTTTTGTGAGCTTAATAAATCTGGCCTGCTTTCGTCGCAATAGACTTCAAATTTCATGCAGCCCCTTAGAAGTAAGCTCTAATTCACCGGAAAGAAGTTTTGGCAACAACGTATCTCTTATTTTTATTAGTGTATTAATTTCAAAATGGTTTTCTTTTAGTTTTAAAAACAGATTTTCAAACACCTTTGTTATCTCATCTAAAACAATGAAATCTTTTGGTAAGTTAATTTGAATGCCCTCTACCGCCTCAATTGTCACAAATTCCTGTACTGCCTGTTTCTTATAGAGGTGATAAAAGTACTGAAAATAATCTGACTTTAGGAGAAAAAATATAAACGGATGTTTTATAACACCTTCTTTAATGTTTATGCTGTTATAGTGTAGCGCCATTGGCAAATCATACTCGGTTACAATACCCACTCTACCCAGCGTGCCAATTCGTGTTATCAATACATCGTTAGCTTCTGGCCTCCATTTTTTATGGACTCGTTCATACTCTTCTTGGGTTATATATTTAACTTCTTTGGTGAAATCTAAAAAACCACTCTGAACATGTTTTCCATTAACAAATGGGATACCACTTACCTGCCTTTTAGGCTGGTAGTTTGTCCCTGGCTTTAAATGTTTTACCAAATCAACCATTTTAAAATTATCCCACCCCTCCGGTATTTCACCCAACTCCGAATCAACCAACGCATCGGGGAATAAGGCGGCGGTGGTGAGGAGTTGTGTTTGTTGCTCTGGGCTGGCCGCTCCTGCGCTTCCTGCGCCCGCGGCATTTGTACGTCCCTGTACATCAAGTTGGTCGAGTTCGTCTAGGGATTTGCCGCTGATGGCGGCCATGGCGGCGCGTTCGGGGTCGCCTTCGGCGATGGCGGTTGCCACTGCCTCGGGCCAGCGGTCATCGGCAAGCAAGGCTTCCCTTAGGGCCGCGCTGCGCTCGCTGTCGTGGCGTGCTTGCGCTATTTGTTTGGCGGCGATTTTGGCGCGGGTGGGTTCGAAGTCGACAAACCAGCTTTTAAAGATGGTCTGGGCGATGTGTTCGAGGGTTTGGTTGGTTTGGCGGTTGAGAGCTAACTTTCGATTTATTCCAAAAATAATTTCTGCGGCTTTGTCTTGTATATTTCTTACCGGCAAAAAAAACTCAAATTGCCCTAAGACTTTTGCATTAGCTCCCGCTTGAGCAGATCCGCTCTTTGAGCCTGCGACATAATTCCACCAAGCCTGAGTTCGCATCTGCAACCATACAAAATATGGGTTAGCCAATTCAGGATCAATTCTGAATTTAATTAGATACGATGCAAAAACCGCCTCTTCATTTGATTCAAACAAATAGTTTTCGCCAGTACTATTACCTGTACGAGCTACAACTATGTCACCATTTTCTAGTTTATTTTTAGCTAAGTTTTTTTCATCAACTTCACAATAAGGTACATTATTCCAGTCTACTTCACCTCCTTGAATGTCGGTTATACGCAGAAACTTAGGCCCAACCTTTTCGTCCTTTGCACTAGCCGTATACCCATACGAAACCTCAGCACACAAATCGACGAGTTTGACAGTGCTATTCTCAAACATCGTAGCCCAGCCCCGCCAAGTTCTTCTTAATCTCAGCCTCCAATCGATCCGATTCTTCAAACTGTGTTTTTAGGGTTGCGGTTAGGCGCGCCATTTTTTCGGCAAAGGGTTCGCCATCGTCTTCCTCATCCGCTGCACCGACATAACGGCCTGGGGTGAGCACGTAGTCGTGTTTTTGTAGTTCGGCGAGTTGTGCGGATTTACAGAAGCCGGGCTGGTCGCTCCGGGCTCCATGCCCTCCCGCGACACTTGCGCTTTCCTGCGCGGCGTCTTCATTGTTCCAATCGCCGACCTGCCAGTTATGAAAGGTGTCGGTGACCTGGTTTAAGTCTTCCTGAGTAAAGTCGCGCAGAACGCGGTCTTTCATATAGCCGAGGTTGCGGGCATCAATAAATAGCACTTCGCCTTTGCGGTCGCGCAGTTTTCTGCCGGCGGCGCTGGTGCGTTCGCCTTTGTTTTTGGTGAGAAACCAGATGCAGGCGGGTATTTGGGTGTTGGTAAATAGTTGGCCGGGTAAGGCGACCATGCATTCCACCAGGTCTTCTTCGATGAGTTTCTGTCGTATAGCACCTTCGTTATTGGTGTTGGAGCTCATGGAGCCGTTGGCGAGCAGCAGGCCCAGGCTGCCGTTGGGGGCCAGGTGGTAGAGCATGTGTTGCAGCCAGGCGAAGTTGGCGTTGCCGGAGGGCGGTTTGCCGTATTGCCAGCGCGGGTCGTTTTCATCTACGCCGGTATCCCATTCCTTCATGTTAAAGGGCGGGTTGGCCATGACGAAGTCGGCGCGTAAGTCGGGGTGTTGGTCGTGGGTGTAGGTGCTGGCGGGTATTTTGCCGAAGTTAAAGTCGATGCCGCGTATGACCATGTTCATGGCGGCCAGTTGCCAGGTGGTGTGATTGGCTTCCTGGCCGTAGATGGATACGTCACCAATTTTGCCCTTATGAGCGGTGATGAAGTTTTCCGATTGCACAAAGAAACCACCGGAGCCCATAGCGGGGTCGTAGACGCGGCCTTTGAAGGGTTCGAGCATTTGTACGATAAGGCTAACAATGGATTTAGGGGTGTAGAACTGGCCGCCTTTTTTGCCTTCGGCCAGGGCGAATTGGCCGAGCATGTATTCGTAGACATGGCCGAGGATGTCTTTGGAGTTTAGGCTGGCGTGGGTGAAAGGCACGGTGGCGACCAGGTCGATTAACTCGCCCAGTTTGGCCTGGTCGATTTGTAGTTGGGTGTAGCGTTTGTTGAGCACGCCTTTGAGTTTGGGGTTGTCGACTTCGATGGCGTCCAGCGCGTTGTCGATTAAGTGGCCGACCGAGCTGATCTTTAAAGTTTTTGGTTTTCCGGCACCGCCGGGCAAGGGTAGCTCGGCACCGCCGATGACGGTTTTGTTGTTGTCTTGCAGAAATTTCCAACGGGCTTGGGTGGGCACCCAGAAGGTGTTGGTTTCCAGGTAGTAGTCGCGTACTTCTAATTCGGCGTCGATTTCGGCCTGGTATTCATCGCTATCTGCGCCGCCAAAGTCTTGCGGGTCCAGGTAGTAGTCTTGCTTAGGGTCTTGCAGTTGGGTTTTGAGTTCTTGTCTTCTTAGGTCAAAGGCGTCGGAGACGTATTTAACGAAGATTAAACCTAGCATGACGTGTTTGTATTGCGAAGCATCAAGGGATGGCAGCAGTTTGTTGGCACTGGTCCAGAGCTTTTTTTCTAGGTTGTGAAGGAATTGTTGTTCTTCAGTAGTTTCTAGTTGATTTTGGGTCATTAATTAATCTTCGTTAAAGTAATCGGTATCTATCGTGCAAATTTTATATGTTTCCTTGGTGGAAACACCTAGGCCATGCCGTATCATTAATTCAGTTAGTTGTTGACCATCAATCAAAATAATTTTCTTTTCAATCATTGAAATATAATTTCTGGCTTCTAAACTAAATTTGCTGGTAGTAATAAAGACGCCTTTTCTAGCACGTTTCATTTCCAGAGCACCAACGAAGGCTTGTATGTCGGGCCTTCCTACAGCATTTTCGCTGTAACGTTTAGCCTGTAAGTAAATGGTTTCAAGACCTAAAGGATCTTCATTGATTAAGCCATCAATACCACCATCTGCAGTATATTGCGTAGCACTACCAGATTCTTTACTCCAACCGCCATATCCCATGGCTTGTAATAACTCGACTACTAGTTTTTCTAGAAATGCTGGGCTTTGCTCTTTAATTGTTTGTAACAGATCACTGGCTAGGCTGTTTTGAATTTCGAAGTGGGCTTCTTCGAGCCGTTCTAATGGATCAGTAGAGACAGAAATATCTTCAGTTTGACCAGTATTATTAATCGAAACTGCCTTCGGCTTAGCCGCTTGAAATTCGAGAAATTCTGGGAATTGTTTGAGGTAACTAACATCAATACGGTCCGGCTGTTTCTGAAGCGCTTCAAGACCACGGTCAGTAATTTGTAACTTGCCGCGACCTGGTGAGACTAATAAACCGGCCTTGCCCATAAAGGTTCGAGACCATGAAACTCGGTTACGGATAACTGATTGCTTACCGGACGGAAGTTTCTGAGTCAGGTCGGCTTCAGTTAGATTGAAAAAACTACTAACCACTTCAAATGCGTCACTAATTGTGTGGATTTCACCATCACTAACCGCGTTTAGCAAAGGTCGCATACAGGTTTGAAAATCAGGGATTGCCACGTTGTCCTCCTTGGCACGTGTTTATTCTTATTAGGTCGCTTAATCTAACAGATCTAGATCATTTTCACTATGAGTGAATTTTTATGAGAGCAATAAACAAAGATATAAGTGAAAGCCAATTTTTTAGAATAAGGTCTATCATTTTGTAAATGTCCTCATATTGAAGTGTTACTAATGATGGCGACTGTTATGTGAGATGAATAACACTTCTGCATTTTGGATATGTCGAACAACCCCAAAACTTATTACCAGAGTTTTGTCCCTTTTTAACTTCTCTCAATGTCATATCACTACCGCATTTTGGGCAAGTTTGATTGTTTTCTTTTTTAGCAATAATTGTCTTAACGTGCTTAACATGCTCCCGGTTAGTTTTAAGAGAGGGTGTGAGTCTGCCAGCTTGAATTTTACGGGTGATGCTTTTAACTTCTGTCTCTGAAAGCACTTGTAGTTGTTTAGACTTAATGAATCTAATGTAGCCTTTGCCATAGGTAACATTTTCGGGCATTTCTGTTTTGAACGTGCTGTCACCAACAAAAACCACAACGGAAAACATTTGACCATCACTTAGCCCTAGTAGCTCTTCTAGAACTTTGGTGTGTTTATAGTTTTGGTGTAACGGGTTTTGGAATTTGCTCTTATGCTTGTAAATCTGTTGAGTCCAAGACTTTTGATTTGGGCTACCAAATATCCAGCCCTTTAGGTTTTTAGTTTCGACGACGAAAACACCATACTTTGAGACGATGACATGATCTATTTGAGTGCTGCCATCCTCAGATGGTAACGTAACGTTTTTTATGAGGTGATACTTTTCTTTATCTAAAAACAGTTTGGCACTAAGGTTTACGATGAATTCACCTAAAACGCCTTTGAACCAAGGAGATTTTAATAATGCAGTAAGAATCCCAATGGGAATTAAATACCATAAGGCACTTATTAGTGGGCTAATAATCGGAGTAAAGTCCATTTCTTTCCTCTAGTTCTTTAAAAGAACAGTAATTAATTAAGAAGAAGATACTACGTGGCTAACAATATGTAAGAGTACTCAGGTAATACTTCCATGTATTAAGATAACGATACATCAAGTTAGGTTAATTTGTTAAGCATTTAAAAGTAAATTCAGTCCATGCCAACGATTGTTTGCTAGCCTCTTAGACACTAAAGCTTCGTATTTTTTTGGGGATAAGTCATATACTCTTTGGTGCCGCATACGATTGCAATATGAGCAGGCTGCTACTATGTTTTCTTTGGAAGCAAGTCCACCTAGTGAGTGAGCATGTAAATGTTCACCTGTACACTGTAATTGTTTTGCCTGTTTGATTGAAATGCTATATTTTTCTGAAAATTCTTTGGGATTCGAAATCCACATAGGTTGCTTGCAGTAATAACAGCAGCCATTTTGATGAGAAAAAGAAAGTTTACGTAGAGCGGAAAGGGGTTTTCTTTGTTTTGTCATTATGAGCCTCAAGTGCAATTGAAAGATGTCCTGTAGATCAAATGTATTGAAACTAACAGGCATCAGACGAAGCTCTTCGAACTGACAAAACAAGTGTCCTGATTGGGTCACTTGGAATAACTATAATTAAAATTTATTTGTGACGCAAGAAATTTTGCGTTTTAAGCAGAGTCTCCTAACCATTTAGGCAGCTCAATTATTGGCAACAAAGTGGCTTTGGTCTTACAATAATGAACGCCCGCATACGGCGATTGGAGGCATACCGCCTAGACAGTTACTGAATGCAGCTTAACCTCTACTTTTAACTTCGGTTAGGAATGGGGGGATTACAGGAGCAAGCCTGCGAAAGTGAAAAATCATTAAATAATGAGAAGCCAGCCAAAATCACAGTCGTAGAAAATGGGGATCACGCTGTTGTTTGGCGTGTTTCTTATTGGGTTAAAAATACATATGGCTTATTCGATGCGAAATTTGCTATTAATCGTGCCGCATATGATTTGTCTTTACAGCAAGGTGTTGCTCTAAATACGCCTGTTACCCATGAAGTGGAAATTTCTAAAGAACGTGTTAAGTATCAAGATAGTTAGACATTTTTTAAAACGTATTTTAATTAATTGCCAGTAATTCCACATCAAAGATCAACATCGAACCACCCGCAATTTTCCCCATAGATTGATTGCCATACGCAAGATTACTTGGAATATAGAAGCGGGTCTTCTCGCCCACTACCATTAACTGCAGGCCTTCAGTCCAACCTTTTATGACACGGTTTAAAGGAAATGTGGCTGGCTCCCCACGCTCTACGGAACTGTCGAATACAGTACCATCTATTAACGTACCGTGATAATGAACGGTAACACTGTCTGAAGGTTTGGGATGGATAGTCTCTGTGCCAGTAGTAATGGTTTCGTGTTGCAAACCAGATTCAGTTGTCTTAACACCTTCTTTTAGTTTGTTTTTTTCTAAAAACTCACTACCAATTTGGTTGTTCTCTTTTGATGCGGCAGGGTTATTCATAACGCGTTGAATAATAAAATATACGGATGCAACAAGAATAAGAATAAGAATAATTTTCATAATTTAACTACTTTATAACAACGAGTTGAGAGTTGACCTTTTTAACACCATTCACAGCTCTAGCCAAGCGTATAGCACGAGTTATTTGTGGATAACTATTAGCATGCCCATAAAGGGTTACAACACCTTGGTAACTATCAACCCTTATATCAAAGGCATCAATTTGATTATCTCTTATTAAAGTGGCTTTTACGTTAGCAGTTATATTGACATCATTTTCAGCCTTATATTCACCGACACGGTTTGTTCCAGCCTCATCAAATAATAAGGTAGTACAACCATTCAGAAGCAACGAACTGATTATCAAATTAATTACAATACAAGTTTTTTTCATAGGGTTACCTTAAAGAAATAAAGTGACGGGGTAAATAATATAGTCCGTTTAATAACGTATGTTTACTGATAGTAAGGTGCATAAAAATTTATCTCTCAGCAACGTCGCCATATCACGACATGTTTGTTTTTTTTAATATGGAAGTAAATAAATTTAAAATACAACATAAATATCTGTCTCTTATACACATCTGACGCTGCCGACGAGCGATCTAGTGTAG
>OJHJ01000503.1_pt1 | contig 12300 bp, 9 predicted proteins | sample 1595201 | NCBI WGS metagenome assembly OJHJ01 (sample SAMN05416832, study PRJEB24817) | seawater metagenome | isolation source: Sea water | place: Canada:Atlantic | collected 2013-07 | reverse complement strand
ACGAGATAGCGTAGCGTCTCGTGGGCTCGGAGATGTGTATAAGAGACAGCTCCATTCTGTTGGGGGCGGACGCCCTCACGGACATCGGCGCACTTCAGGCCATGGACGATGGCCAGTCCCTCTTCCAAGCCGCCTCCCAGTTCAACTGCTTGGAGGCCCCTGGGCCGCAGGTGACCTCGGTCGCGAACTACCTCTACGACCCGACACAGGGTCCCCGAGCCAGCATTGGCGCCTGGCCAGCCACGCTGATGCGCCACTACCGGGCCCCCGATGGCCAGGGCGGGCATTTCGTACAGAGTGACGCGCAGCAGCTCAACCTGCTCAGCGCGGCCTGCAAGCCGGGCATTGGTTACGTCCAAAGTGGCTACCTGAGCGCGTCGACGGTCCCGGACCCAAGGGCCTTCTCCAATAGTCTGGACGACCACTTTGAAGACCTGCAGGTGGGTCTGCATGAAGGTGCTCAAGTTGTTTTTGGCGCCAACTGGGACGGCTGGGTGCCACAGCCCGCACCGCACATCGCCCAGGTCTTCACCTCCACCTTGGCAGCGGGTGGCTACGGCGAGCCGGTCAGTGCGGGCAGCGCTTGGGAAGACATCGCGCGCACGCTGCTGCGCGTGGCCTACCTGGGCACGCTCTTGGCTGCCCGGGCCACTGGCAAAGAGCGGGCTGTCCTGACCCTGATTGGCGGCGGTGTCTTCGGCAATCCCCATGGGCTCATCTTCGAGCAGATTCTGTGGGCCGCGGACCAGGTACCGGGGCTGCATGTGGTCATCAATGGCCGAGAGCTGCATGTGCCGAAGGATCAGCTGCGGGCTGCTGTGGCGAGTCGTGGAGGGGAGCTGGTGGCCCTCTGATGTGGTCGGTTGCACTTTTCTTGGGCTAGGGTGTCTAAAGCGCACCACCTGGATTGTTGACATGCTCTTGCTCCTCCTCGCCGCCTGCGACACCACCCCAGAGCCCGTCGAGACCGAGGTCGAAGGCTGCGTTCCCTTCGAGTCGGCCTACACCGCCAACGCGGCGCCCATCATCCAGGCCAAGTGCGGAAGCTGTCATGGCAGCAGCCCGGAGTTCGGGGCCCCCCACAGTTTGGTCGAGGGCTACGAGGATTTGCTCTCAGGTGAAGTTGGCGAGCGCAAGGTCGACGCCATGCTGGCCTCGCTCTTGGATGGATCGATGCCCCAGGGGGAGGGGGAACTCTCCCACAACGAGCTGGACACCCTGGTGGGGTGGGCTTCCTGTGGGCTAGAGCACCCTCCAGAGGACGAGGGGCTCTTCGCAAACCGGGACATCTGGGAGGCCCCTGATTCGCCGCCCGAGGGCTCCGTTGGAGTGGACCTCCTCGCAGTGGATGAGTCCGTGGGCCTGGACGCCATCGACGACTACCGCACCTTCCGTTTCAAGTCGGTGGTGGAAGAGTCCGGGTACATCCACCGCATTGAGCCGGTGATTGATGAGAGCCGTGTGCTCCACCACATCACCCTGACCCGCAAAGGCGGCTTCCCTTACCTCTACGCCTGGGCCCCTGGAACCGGCGCCATCCAGTTCCCCGATGGCGGCATTGCCGTTGAGCCTGGAGACGCCTTTGACGTGGAGATCCACTACAACAACGGCGCCGGCATTCCCGACGCGGTAGACAACAGCGGCGTTCGCCTTTGGGTTGGGGAGAGCGCGGACATCGTCTACGGAATGGCCAGTCCGAACCTCTGGAACATGGTCATTCCGGCGGGCGAAGGAAAGGCCTTCTCGACGACCTGCACGGCCACTCAAGACTTCGAGATCTTGGCCGGCATGCCGCACATGCACGAGATTGGCAGCACCTTCAAGCACGACCTAGTTCGGGCAGACGGCAGCGTAGAGAACCTCATTGAGCTGAGCGGCTGGAGCTTCGAGTCTCAGTATTTCTACGAGATGCCCATCCAGGTCCAAGCTGGCGACAAGCTGGAGATGACCTGCGGCTACTTCAACGACACGGATGAGACGGTGACCGCAGGTCTGGCGACCAGTGACGAGATGTGCTTTGATTTTTTGGTGGTCACGCCGGCGAGCGCTGAGAGCCAGTGTCAGTAGGGCTTGGGAGTCAGTAAGGCTTGCTCAACTGCGGGTAGGACGCGCCTTGAACTCAGAGCGTTGCCGGGCAAGCCGATGTGCCTATGTTCCTGCCCCCAAGCCGGGTCGGGAAGGCTTCCGATTCGATGCAACAGCGGGCCGAGGAAACTCATGTCTCTCAGAATCAACGACATCGCTCCCAACTTCACGGTCGACTCCACAGCGGGCTCCATCACCTTGCACGACTGGATCGGGGACGGCTACGCCATCCTCTTCTCCCATCCCAAGGACTTCACCCCGGTGTGCACCACCGAGTTTGGCGCGGTCGCGCAGCTCGCCCCTGAGTTTGCCAAGCGCAAGACCAAGGTGATGGGCGTCTCCGTCGACAGCGTTGAAGAGCACCACAAGTGGAAGAAGGACATCGCCTCTTTTGCCGGCGTCCCCGCCGACTTCCCCATCATTGACGACACCTCGCTGACCGTGGCCAAGCTCTTCGACATGCTGCCTGCCGAGGCCTACCTGCCCGACGGACGCACCGCCAAGGACAGCGCAACTGTGCGCACCGTGTTCATCATCGGTCCCGACAAGAAGGTCCGTCTCATGATGACCTACCCCATGTCCGTCGGGCGCAACTTTGCGGAGATCATCCGGGCGCTCGACGCCATTCAGCTGACCGACACCGAAGCTCTGGCAACCCCCGCCAACTGGACGCCAGGAAAGGACGTGGTTGTGAGCGGCAGCCTGGACAATGCCCAGGCCGAGGCCCGATACGGAAAGCTTGAGATCAAGTTCCCCTACCTGCGTCTGGCCAAGGCACCCGAGTAGTTGGATAGCCGAGCGCTGTTACATCTTGTCACGCGAACAGCGCTCGCCCCCTCCATAGGCTGAGTCCACCAAACCAAGGCGCTGTCCTTGGGTGGTGGAGCTTTCAGTGAATGTGAACATCGAAGATCTCAAGGCCCTCAACCGCTCCCACGGGGTGGGCTTCTCTCAGGCCAAGGTGCTCTTGGACCGCGCTGGGGGAGATCTCGAGCAAGCCAGACGCTTGGCTGAAGCCGAGGCTCGAAACGCCGAGCTGGTCTCTCAGGGTGGGGGCCCTGAGCAGTGGGCGGCTCGCGAGGCAGGCATTCGGCAGCAGATTCGCGATGCGGATGGCCTGCGCGCCCTTCGCATCATGTGGAACAAAGACCTGCTCACCCCCTTGTTGACTCTGCCCACTGGGCCCGAGATGGATGCCCTTGTGGATGGCGTCTGCCAGGAGCTGGAGACCTCGGCGCCTGACTTTGAGCGGCCGGCCCCCAAGGCTTGGCATGTGTGCTTCCTGCGCGGAGTGCCGGATGTGCGCCTGCGTCTCTTCCACTCGCTGAGGCTCAGTGAGCCCCGGCGCGTGCTGGATGCGTCCCTGAGCATGCTGGGGCACACAGGCAGCGAGCTCAGAGAGCTTTGGGTCAACCTGACCCCGGGATCGGTTCAGGCCCTGGCCGAGATGGCGCTGCCCAAGCTCCACAGCGTGCATCTGCAGGCCCCCCGCGGAAACTTGAGCGCTGTGGCCTCGGCCAGCTGGTTCTCCCAGATCCAGACCCTGGGGATCAGCATGATCTACAACTCGGGCAATGGGCAGCACCCCGAGGCCAAGGAGTTGCTCCAGACGCGCGTCCTGAAGGAGGTTCTGAGCAAGGCGCCGGCGCTGCGGAGGCTCTCGCTGAGCGGCTTTGATGTCGGCGAGCTCGATCTTCGGGAGACCCAGCTGCGCGAGGTCAACTTCAGCGGTTCCCTGGTCTATGAGCCGGACTTTCCGGAGACCTTGGAGCGCTTGACCCTCTGGCGCTGCGCCTTTGGGCACTTTGTGTTCCCTGCGGCGGCCCTGGCCTCGCCCGAGCGGGTGGAGCTGACCCTTTGCGGGGAGCGGGTGGGAGACAGCTTCGTCACCGACGCCGAGCTGGCCAAGTCCATGGTCGACATAGACGGCAACCGCGTTCGCTCGGAGACCGTGAAGCTCGGCGAGCTAGCCCCTGTCCTGCACATCATGAAGCCGCCCGCCTGGGCCCGCTGACCGGGACCTGGCTGTCGTGCTTCGGCTGGGTGCGCTCGTGGAGGCTGCTCTATGTGTCTGAAATCACACCGGCCTCGTGCTTGGCATCGCTCTTGCTTGTGTGGCCATCGGAGACAAACACCATGCGTACCCTGACCCTGATGAGCGCCCTGATCTTGCCCCTCACCCTGGCCGCCTGCGGCAGCCCGGACTGCCCGGAGCCCGAGCCCTTTCCAATGACCACCTTCGAGGTCTCCGAAGAGCTGCTGGCCGACCTGGAGGCGGCCTTTGACCTGGAGCGCAGCGAGCTGCCCTGCGAGGCGGTGTGCGACTTTGTGTACGAGGACGAGGGCGGCGGTGAGAACCTGGACGCCAGCGCCTGCGAGTTGACCTTGGAGGACCCAAGCGAGGACCCCCAGGCCATCGTCGGACAGGTCGAGTGCGAAGGCGAGACCGTAACGGAGTGTGATTAGGCTGCGCTTGGGAAGGAGTGTCACAAGATGCTCCAACCTTTCGCTCTCTGAGCGGTAGAATGGGCGCCTGAACCCGGAAGGCCTGAATGTCCCTGCTCCTGCTGCTCTCGCTCGCTTGCCGAACCAAGGACGTAAACGTCGACACTGGGGCTCTGGTCGATACGGGCACCTTCGTGGACGAAGACGGCGATGGCGTGGGTGCGGCCTTGGACTGCGACGATGCCAACGCGGCCATCTTCCCCGGCGCAGAGGAGATCTGCGATGGCCTGGACAACAACTGCGATGGCGTGGTCGACACCGACGCTGTGGATGCGGAGACCTGGTACATCGACTCGGACGGCGATGGCTTTGGCAGCGGCTCTGGGACCACAGCATGCCAGGCCCCCTTCGGCACGGTCTCCAGCGAGGGGGACTGCGATGACGGCGACACCGCCTACTACCCAGGCGCCCCAGAAGACGACTGCACGGACCCCAACGACTACAACTGCGATGGCTCCGTTGGCTATGAGGATGCAGACGGGGACGGCTACGCGGCTTGTGAGGAGTGTGATGATGCCAACGTCAACGTCTCTCCCGATGCTGAGGAGTTCTGTGACGGCATCGACAACGACTGCAACGGCTTTGTCGACGAGGACAGCGCGGTCGACGCCAGCACCTGGTACGCCGACACAGACTCCGACGGCTACGGCGACCCGGACAACACCGCTCCCGGCTGCGAGGCCCCCAGCGGCTACTTGGACAACGACCAGGACTGCGATGACAGCACGGCAGACATCAACCCCGGCGCGACCGAGCTGTGCAACAGCCTGGACGATGACTGCAACGGCGCCGTGGACGACGACGCGGCCGACGCGCTGTCTTGGTACACCGACGCCGACGCCGACAGCTACGGAAACCCCGACAGCAGCGTTCGGGACTGCACTCAGCCCACAGGCTCGGTGGCCGACGCCACGGACTGTGATGACGGGGACGCGGCCATCAACCCGGCCGGCAGCGAGGTCTGCAACACCCAGGACGATGACTGCGACTCCATCGTGGACGAGGAGGCCTCGGATGCGGCCACTTGGTACAGCGATGCCGACGCCGACGGCTATGGCGACGCCGCCAGCACGGTCGAGGCCTGCACCCAGCCTTCCGGCGCCGTGGGCAACGCCCTGGACTGCGATGACGCCAGCAGTGCTGTGAGTCCTGGGGCCACAGAGCTCTGCAACAGCATCGACGATGACTGCGATGGCACCGTGGACAACGACGATGCCGCCGACGCCAGCACCTGGTACATCGACTACGACTCCGATGGCTACGGCAGCAGCAGCTACACCACCACGGCCTGCGACCAGCCCAGCGGCTGGGTCAGCGACAGCAGCGACTGTCTGGACACGGACGCCAGCGTCAATCCTGCCGGCTCAGAGGTCTGCAACAGCCTGGACGATGACTGCGATGGCAGCGTCGACAACGGCGCCTCTGACGCCTCCGACTGGTACCCGGACTCGGACTGCGACGGCTACGGCGATGACAGCGCGTCGGCTACCACCCAGTGCGAGGCACCCAGCGGCTATGTCGACGACAACACGGACTGCGACGATGCAGATGCAGTGGTCAATGTCTCCGCCTACGAGGTCTGCGACTCTGCCGACACCGACTGTGATGGCTCGGTGGACAACGACTGCAGCGACCCCACCATCATCGGCAGTCCGACGGGTGGCTCCGCGGTCGAGAGCCCTGTGCAGGAGGGCGCCTGCGCCCTGATCGGCGAGCTGAGCACCGGCCTGAACACCCACGATTCCACCAATCTGGCCTCCTTCATGACCTCGCTTGAGGGACTCTCCTCGACCTACGCGGTGAGCGAGACGGCCAGTGAGCTGGACTACTCCAACCGCTGCGGTACGGACTACTCGGCCTCGGCCGGAAACTACAGCCCGACCAACTCCTGGCCCTCGTCCATCAGCACCGACTCCGAGGGTGCCGGTCGCTTCCGTGGCTATCTAAACATCGGCTGTGATGACCCCCTGAGCTACACCATCGGCCTGATGGGCAACGATGCGCTGAGCTTGAGCATCGAGGGCAGCACCATCATGACCGTCAACTGGCTCGATGGGCAGTGGAAGAAGTTCCGCTACATCACCTTCCCAGAGCCGGGGCTCTACGCCTTTGAGGTGCAGTGGAGCACCAACAACAACTGCGCCATCGACCCCTTCGAGCTGGTCTGGGCCGAGGGCTTTGTCAGCGGCTACGACGACTACGACACCATGTGCGCAGGGGCGAGCTGCACCTATGGCACGGGGGTAAATGTGCCGGGCTTCGCGGTGCTCTCGGGGGATTCTCTGATTCAGTCCACCACTGGGGCCGCCACTTCCTGTACTCAGTGTGCAACAACGGCAGATTGCTCGGGAACTGAGAGCTGCAACAGCGCAGGAATCTGCGAGTAGCCCCACGCCAGCTGCACCTTCACTGGCGGCTGTTGGCTCTCCGGGGCATGATCCAAGTGGCAGGAGCCGGCTCAGCTCGGCAAGAAGGAGACCCCAATGTTGTTGTTCACCTTGGCCGGATGCTGGATTGGCGGCGCTGCCATTCTGGGTGGCAGCCTGAACAACGACTTTGTCGTGGACTCGGACACGGGCTGGGAGCAGCCAGCCTGCGCTTGGGTCATGGACTACACGCCAGCGACCCGAGAGGTGGTTGACGCAGCGGGTGTGGAGATTCAGGTCCAGATCGACGGAGACTTCGACGGAACGGGCTCCATCATCGGCGTGGAGACCGAGCTCGAAGAGCTCAACGACGTGGTCACCATCCGGCCCACGGAGTCCTTGCTGGCCAACACCACCTACACCTGGTGGTTGGACACCGGCTGCCAGTATGTGGAGAGCACCTTCACCACGAGCCCCTATGGAGGCGAGCTGACCTTGACCCAGGAGGAGCTCGGCGCTCTGTCCTATGACTTTGTCATGCTCAGCCAGTCCACCATGGTGGTCCCGAGCACCCAGGACTCCAGCCTAGAGGACCTGCTGCGCGGCTGGATCTGGGGCCGAGGTCAGATGGACGCCGAAGGAACCCTGACCCTGGGCCAGGTGGCCAATGGTGCTCAGGACACCTGCGCGAGCACCCAGCAGCTCCAAGGCTTCTTCAACTACCCCGAACCCCAAGTAAGCTGGACCGGTCGCCACATCTCCCTGGCCACGGACCTTGGCGCTCTGGACATGGAAGAGCTGCGCATCGACGCCACCATCGCTCCTGACGGCTCCAGCTTGGGTCACGTGGCCCTGTCCGGTTTGATTGGGGCCAGTCAACTGAGCGCCTACTACGAGTTGGACTACTGCGAGAGTGTCGCGAGCGCCGGTGTGCGCTGCGTGGGCTGCGAGGACCCCCAAGGCTGCGTTCGCGTGCGCATCGAAGATGCAAGCGGTCGTCAGAAGGACGGTGGCGTAGAGGCCATCGAAGAGGACTTCTGCCACGCGCTCTGCGAGGAGAACAGCGAGGAGTGCGAGCTGGAGTAGGGCCACGTGCGTCCCTTGGGCGCGGAGGCGGGTTTGAGGCGTCTCGGGACCCTCTTGGACCCAAGCCCTAGGAGTTCAAGCGCCGAAAGAGATGTCGTGACCATTGCGGCCCCCACCGGTCCATGGTCTACCTTCACCTCCCCCTCGGTGGACCCATGCTCCCTCTCGTGCTCCCTCTCGTTGCTCTGCTCTCCGCCCCTGCAGGCGCTGTAGAGCCGCACTTCTCCTACCCAAAGCTGGTCTCCGCCAATGGATACGGCGTGGCCGTGTTCAACGCGGGCCACAGCTCTGGGGCCCTGGTCGACACATTCTCGGACCACCTGTACCAGCAGTACAGCCCAGAAGATCAGCCCGTACGCGACTTGATGTACGACTCCGCCTTTGGTCTGCGGATCAACGGCAGCGGCCAGTGGCTCAACAGCGCCAGCGATTACGGCATGGAGACGGGTACGGGCTTGATGTGGGCGGACCGCACCCAAGGCGACCTGAGCATCACCGAGTGGGCCTTTGTTCCCATGGGCATGGACGCCCCGGTGTTGGTGCAGATCCTCCAAGTAGAGAACACGGGCAGCAGCAGCGCGGAGCTCTCCCTCTTCTCCCTGCACAACCTGCTCGTCGGCGACACCAGCAACGAGAACGAGTACATCCAGCCGCGAGGAGAGGGCCTCTACGTCGCCGGACAGAACAGCAGCTTGGGCTTTGATCTGGTCCCACTGACATCGCCCACTCGCCGAGACTGCTCCCCAAACGACCCCTACTACGCGGTTCAGCAGGGATGGGATCTGGACGCCTGCGAAGGCTCCTCCGGCGATGACCGCATCGGCGCCTTCCAATGGGACAAGACCCTGGCCCCCGGCGAGGTCACCACGGTCGGTGTGGTCATGGCCTTCTCCAGCGGCTGGGGCGACCAGAGCAGCGCGGTGAGCGACTACATCGCATCACGCAGCGCCACCGAGCTCATCCAGTCCGAGCGGGACTTTTGGACGTCCTGGCACGCCGAGGGCCAAGCCCCCGCCGGGCTCAGTGAGGAGGAGCGCCAAGTCTACCTCCAGGCCCTGGCCTTTCTGAAGATGGGCCAAGTTCGGGAAGAAGGGGACGCCTTCGGTCAGGTGCTCGCCAGCCTGCCGCTCTCGGCCCCGGTCGGCGCCTTCCAGCACATCTGGAACATCGCCTGGGTGCGTGACGGCGCCTACGGAATCCGCGGTCTGAGCGCCGCCGGTCACCACCAGGAGGCCCGGGACGCCTTGGCCTTCCAGATCCAGCCCGGCAAGACCGGTGAGTGGACCTCCTATGTGGGGGGAATGGACCACGCCCTGAGCATCTGTCGCATCTACGGCAACGGCCAAGAGTGGACCGATGTGGATCAGGACGGCCCCAACGTCGAGTTCGACAACTTCGGGCTCTACCTCTGGTCCGCTGGCATGTACGTCAAGGATGCCGACGACACGTCCTTTGTCGAGCAACACAGCGAAGCGCTCTTCGACCAGACCGCCGATGTCCTCGTTCGACTCATCGAGCCCACCACCGGTCTCATCGCGCCGGACTCCTCCATCTGGGAAGAGCACTGGAATGGGAACCAGAAGCACTTCACCTACACCTCCACTTGGGCGGTGCGCGGCCTGCGTGAAGCGGCTCAGATGGCCGAGCGGGTAGGGGACCCCAGAGCGCAAGAGTACCGGGACAACGCCGACGCTCTGGCGCTGGCCATCGCAGACCAGCTGCTCACCCAGGACGGGGTCTTGGCTGGCAACTTGGAGGAGCTGCAGAACGGGGATCCCGCCCTGGACTTGGCCGCCGTGGATGCCTTCAACAACGGCACACTGGACCCGCGCTCCGATGCCTTCGAGACCAGCTACGACGCCTGGGATGCCGGTCTGCGGGTGCCCCATGGCCGCGGCTTCATGCGCAACGACGACGGGGACCTCTACGACAGCTACGAGTGGCTGATGATCGACCTGCGGGTCGCTGAATCGCTGCGCCGGGCCTGCCGCTATGACGAGGCCGCCGCCCTCGAGGACTGGATCACCGCCCAAGCCCAGGCCAACAACCTGATTGTCCCGGAGCTCTTTGATCCCAACAACGGCGACTTTGCCGGCCCGGCACCCATGATGGGCTTTGGCTCGGGGCTTTACGCCCTACAGATGCACACCCGCGACCAACTGGGCGAGGAGTGCGCGGACTTGGACACCGGGAACCCCGATACCGGCGGCCCTTACGTGACCCAGCCAGATTGCGGTTGCACCGGCGGCGCGGCGGGCGGCTCATGGCTCTTTGGTCTGGCCACCTTGATGATGATGCGACGGAGGAGAAGCTGATGTTGTCTGTTCTTTTGATGAGTCAGTTGGCCTGTGTCGATCCGGGCGCCTACGCCGAGCCCCCGGTCATTGAGACCCATGTGGACGACTGGCGCGACGAGGTCATCTATCAGATCCTCATCGACCGCTTCGCCAATGGCGATGTGAACAACGACTACAACGTCACACAGAATCCGGATGTGCTCGCCCGCTACATGGGCGGCGATTACCAGGGCGTCATCGACAACGTCGACTACCTGACGGATCTGGGTGTCACGACCGTGTGGATCTCACCAGTGGTGACCAACGTGGAAGAGGACGCCGATGTGGCCTCGTATCACGGATACTGGACCCAGGACTTTATGGGCGTAAACCCGCACTTTGGCGACATCGCCAAGCTGCGGGAGATGGTGGACGTGCTCCATGACAACGGCATTCTGGTCATCCTGGACATCGTCGTGAACCACATCGGGCAGCTCTTCTACTACGACATCAACCGCAACGGCGCGGCCGACAGCACAGTCTATGGCTCCGGCGCCAACGGGGACCCTCTGGAGATCATCTCGGAGTGGGATCCGGCCTACGACGAGCGCCGGGTGCAGGGCTGGACCAGCCTTGGCGAGAGCGGGGATGCGCCCATTGAGTGGGTCTACATGCCCGAGCTCAACCGCATGCCCCCCGAACCAGCACAGTTCCACAACCCCGACTGGTACAACCGCCGCGGCAGGGTCACCGACTGGAACCAGCGAGACCAGGTCGAGCGCGGGGACTTTCCTGGCGGTCTCAAGGACTTGGATACGACCAACCCCGCCGTGCAGCAGGCCCTCATCGAGGTCTTCACCTACTGGATCACCACCGCGGACCTGGACGGATTCCGCATCGACACCCTCAAGCATGTGGAGAACGACTTCTGGAACACCTTCGCGCCGGCCATTCGCCAGAACGCGGCTGCGGCGGGAAAAGAGAAGTTCCTGATGTTTGGCGAGGCCTTTGACGGCAGCGACCCGCTCATCGGCAGCTATACCTGCGACACCATGACGGACAAGCTGGGCAACTATCCGTACCAGTCCAGCGATGGCCAGTTCGTGGGCTGCTCCCACAGCGACAACAGCGGCGGCGAGGACTACCAAGGCGTGGACTCGGTGTTCTACTTCTCACAGAAGTTCCAGGTCTTCGACGAGGTCTTTAAGTACAGTGGGCCCACCTCCAAGATCGAAGATCTGGTCGCTGTGCGCAGCCAGAACTACGGCGCGACGCCCAAGGTACGCGGGGCCGGTCATGCCCCTCAGGACATCCTGGTCAACTTCATCGACAACCATGACATCCCCCGGTTTCTCTACGACCAACCCAGCATTCCGGCTCTCAAGTCGGCCATCTTCTTCCTGCTGACGGAAGACGGCATCCCCTGCATCTACTACGGAACCGAACAGGGCTTCTTCGGCGGCAATGACCCCGCCAACCGCGAGCCGATGTGGGAGAGCAACTTTGACAGGGACGGGGACCTGTTTGTGCACACGCAGGCGCTCATTTCCCTGCGCAAGGAGCTAGAGCCTCTCAGGCGAGGGGACTTCAACACCCGCTGGGCCAGCGACCGCACAGGCTCAGAGGAAGACGCCGGTATCTACGCCTTTGAGCGGGCCACCGAGACCGAGGTCGCCTTGGTCGTGCTCAACGTCAACGATGACCACAGCTCTCACACCGCCTTCGAGGGCAACGGAATGCCCGTCACTTTTCCGCCTGGGACCACCCTTGTCGAAGTGTGGCCGGTGGGCAGTGAGCGCACTTTTACGGTCGCCGGTGACGGGACCGTGGTGGTGGATGTGGTGCCGCGCGGTGGCAGTGTGTTGGTGGTGCGCTGAGGGGACGCTGGCTCAGCGCGCCAGGTCAACGGACCCCCTCGCACTTGGGTTTTACTGACGTGATCACTCCTGTTGAGCCTACTCGCACTCGCCCCTGAACCTGCT
>OJHJ01000501.1_pt1 | contig 12436 bp, 10 predicted proteins | sample 1595201 | NCBI WGS metagenome assembly OJHJ01 (sample SAMN05416832, study PRJEB24817) | seawater metagenome | isolation source: Sea water | place: Canada:Atlantic | collected 2013-07 | reverse complement strand
ATAGCGTAGCGTCTCGTGGGCTCGGAGATGTGTATAAGAGACAGGGCCGTGCCAGCACCGCCAATGGCGAAGTGCGCACTGCCTATGTGCGGCTGGACGAGGTTGAACTGGGCGGTGTGCGCGATACCGATGTGCCCGCGGTCGTGAACGAAGGCGAGATGCGGCAATCCTTGTTGGGGATGGGCTATCTGCAACGCTGGGGCCGGATCGAGATCACCAACGGAGAATTGATCCTCACCCGGTAGAACGCGGCGTAACGCCCTCAGGTCTCTGCCTTTTTCTCCCACCGACCCGATTCCTCGGACCAGTATTGCGCAGAGGCTCCTGCGGCTTTCAGCGATTTCCACTGGTCCCGCGCGACGTTCAAGGCGTGGTCGTCCAGCCCGTCGAACAGGATGCACACCCGATCCAGCGCCGCGACTTCCTGTGCCGACACAGCCGCGCCATGGATCGAGAACACGCAGCTTGCGTTATTCGGCGCGTGGGTGTCCGTGGTCAGCAACACCGGCTGTTCGGCATCATGGGGGCCACCGGCCAGTCCATGGGGCAGAAAGCCATCCTCGGGCCCGCGCCACAGGGCGACGTCAAGCTGTTCCAGCAAGGATTGATCGGTGCCGCGTACCGCCACACGCCAGCCCGCGCCTTGGGCCTTGCCCAAAAGCATCGTCAGCGTTTCGACCAGCGGTCGCTGGGTCAGATGGTAGAAATACGCGGCACCCATCAGGTTTACTCTGTCTCGTAGAGGTTTGAAATCAATCGGTTCAACGCGGCAACGCCCCAGCCCGTGGCCCCGACGGGTGCCAGCGCTGTCTCGGATTTGACGGAGGCCACACCGGCGATATCAAGGTGAATCCAAGGCGTGCCGTCCTTGATGAACCGTTGCAGGAATTGCGCCGCCGTGATCGACCCGGCAGGCCGCCCACCGATGTTTTTCATGTCGGCGATGCGGCTTTTCAGCAGCTTGTCATACCCCGCGCCCAAGGGCATCCGCCACGCGCCTTCGCCCTCGGTTTGCGCGGCCTTGAGGAAGGCGTTGCACAGCGTATCGTCGTTCGAGAAAACGCCCGCATTGTCATGACCCAGGCCGATGATAATCGCGCCGGTCAGCGTCGCCAAATCGATCACGCCCGCGGGGTTGAACCGTTCTTGCGCATACCAGAGCACATCACAAAGCACCAAACGGCCTTCGGCGTCGGTATTGATCACCTCGACCGTGTCGCCCTTCATCGTCTTGATCACGTCACCGGGGCGGGTTGCCGTGCTGGATGGCATGTTCTCTACGATACCGACCAGCCCGACGACATTGGCCTTGGCCTTACGCAGGGCAAGGCTGCGCATCACGCCCGAGACAACGCCTGCGCCGCCCATGTCCATTGTCATGTCTTCCATGCCCGCGCCCGGTTTCAGGCTGATGCCGCCGGTGTCGAACACCACGCCCTTGCCGACCAACGCCAGCGGGGCCGCGTCTTTCTCGCCGCCGTTCCATTTCATCACCACGACGTAGGACGGGCTGGCCGACCCCTGCCCGACGCTGAGCAAGGTGCGCATTCCCAGCTCTTCCAGCTTGGCTTCGTCCAGCACTTCGACCTCAAGGCCGATTGACTCCATCTCGGCCAGACGGTCGGCGAATTCGGTGGTGGTCAGGATATTCGCGGGTTCGTTCGTCAGGTCGCGGGTCATAAAGGCACCGTCGGCGATCGCCAGCAGGGGTGCCGCAGCGGCTTCGACCTCTTCGGGTTTGGAATTCATGATCACGACCTGCCCCTTGCGTGGCTTGCCGTTGCTTTTGCGATCCTCGAACGTGTAGTCGCGCATGGCCAGTCCAAAGCAAAGCTCGGCCGCTTTGCGCAAACCGCCCGTCAACACCAGCAGATCCGCATCGCCGCGCCGTTTCGCAAGCGCCGCACCGGCTGCGCGCAGGGCTTCCTGATCGGCGTTATTCGCCAATTGCACCACATCCACGGCCTCGGCCGCCATGCCGGTGGGAAAACCGAGGCTGACCGCATCGCCCGCTGACAATTTCGTGAAGCTGTCGCTGGCCACCAGACGTTCTAGCGCGCCTTTGGTCAGCTTGTTGATGCGCCGCGCGGAGGGGTTGAGCTTGCCATCCGCGCCCACAGTCACAGCCACACGGCCCGTGTGACCCGCGATCTGGTCAATATCGGTTTCGGTAAATGTCATTGGCGTCAATGCGGTCATCAGGTGAACCCCTTTTGTCTGAATTTCGCTTAGACGTATCCTGCGTGCGCCGTTAAGGCCAGATAGCAGTTTTCGTGGGCGGAAATTTACTTTATCGTCGGGCGAAAGTTCACCCGTGTTGATACCCAAGGGATGCAGATTGGCCAAGTTCGACCGCTATATGTTGTCCCAGTTCCTGATTTTGTTCAGTTTCTTTGCGTTGATCCTGGTGGCGATTTTCTGGATCAACCGCGCCGTGGTGCTGTTTGACCGGCTGATCGGCGACGGCCAGACGGCGCTGGTGTTTCTGGAATTTACCGTGCTGGGGCTGCCCAAGCTGATCACCACCGTCCTGCCGATCGCGACCTTTGCGGGGTCGGTCTATGTGATCAACCGGATGACCAGCGAATCCGAGCTGACGGTGCTGCAGGCGACGGGCACCAGCCCTTGGCGTCTGGCGCGGCCCGTGTTCGTCTATGGCCTATGCGTCGCGATCATGATGTCGGTGCTGACCCATCTGCTTTTGCCCCTGTCCAACGGACAGCTGTCTGAACGCGAGGCCGAGATTTCGCAGAATGTCACCGCACGGCTGCTGACCGAAGGCACATTCCTGCACCCGACCTCCAAGGTTACATTCTATACCCGCGTGATCGACGCCGACGGGGTGTTGCGCGATGTGTTTCTCTCGGACCGGCGCAACCCCGACGAGAGCGTGATCTATACCGCGTCCGAAGCCTATCTGATCCGCAATGGCGATGGTACGACGCTGATCATGGTCGATGGCATGGCGCAACGGCTTGAGATGGCCGGCAAGCGCCTGTCGACCGCCAAGTTCCGCGATTTCTCGTTCGATATCTCGGCATTGGTCAGCAGCGACAAACCCCGCACCCAATCCATCGACGCCATGACCACGGCAGAGATGTTTGCCCAGTGGGATCAGCTTGAGACGATCACCAAATCCAGCGCGGGCGAGATCGCAGAAGAGCTGACGGCGCGCTTTGCCTCGGCAGCGTTTTGCATGATCGCCGCGATGATCGGCTATGCGACACTGGTGCTCGGAGGGTTTTCGCGCTTCGGGGTCTGGCGCGAGATCGTGATTGCCTTTGGTCTTCTCATCGCGATTGACGGGTTGCGCGGCACTTTGGTTGAAACGGTGCGCGACGACGCCAGCCGGTGGCCGCTGCTGTTTCTGCCCAGCCTGATTGGCGCTGTGATTGTGATCGGGATGATCTGGCAAACGGCCCATCCGGGCTGGACCAAACGGATGGGCAAGCAAAGGGGCGTCGCATGATCCTGCATCTCTATTTCGCGCGCCGCTTTATTATGGGGTTTATCCTCATTTCCGCTGTGCTGTTCTCTCTGCTCGTGTTGGTGGATATGGTCGATCAGGCGCGCCGGTTCAGCAGCTACGATATCGGCTGGCTGCGGCTCTTCGGGATGACGTTGCTGAACACGCCCGAAACCATGAACCTGATCCTGCCGCTGATTATGATCCTTGCGACCGTGGTGTTGTTTTTGTCGCTGGCACGCTCGTCAGAACTGGTCGTGACCCGTGCCGCCGGCCGCTCAGCGCTCAGCGCGTTGCAGGCCCCGATCTGGGTGGCGTTCATCATTGGCGTGATGGCTGTGGGCATGTTGAACCCCATCGTTGCGGCGACCGCCAAACGTTACATCCAGCTCAGCGATAGCATTCGCGCGGGCGGGACCTCTGTCCTGTCGGTCAGCGACGAAGGGCTGTGGCTGCGCCAAGGCAGTGACGAGGGGCAGACCGTGATCCGCGCATGGCGGTCAAACAAGGACGCCTCGGTGCTTTATGATGTCACATTCCTCAGCTACGCCCCCGAGAGCGGTCCCGCACGGCGGATCGAAGCGGACAGCGCCGCGCTGGAAGATGGTATCTGGACGTTGACCGATGCGAAGTCATGGCCGCTTGAAGTGGGGGTGAACGCCGAAGGCGCGGCCGAGACATTTGACACGCTCACCCTGCCCTCGACCCTGACGCTGGACCGTATCCGCGACAGCATCACCGATCCCGGTGCCGTCTCGATCTATGATCTGCCTGATTACATCAAGCAGCTTGAACTGGCAGGCTTCAGCCCGCGCCGCCACAAGGTCTGGCTGCAGACCGAACTGGCGCGGCCCTTCTTTCTGGTTGCGATGGTTCTGGTTGCGAGCGCGTTTACCATGCGCCATACGAGGTTCGGAGGCACGGGCGTCGCGGTGCTGGCCTCTGTTCTGATGGGGTTCGGCTTGTATTTTATTCGCAGTTTTGCGCAAATTCTGGGGGAGAACGGGCAGATTCCGGTTCTTCTTGCGGCCTGGGCTCCGCCTGTCGCGTCCATTCTTCTGGCGCTTGGTCTTCTACTTCATTCAGAGGATGGCTGACATGCGCCGTTTGCTCCTGACCCTTCTTGTCGCCCTTGGTCTGCCCGCTGCCGCTCAAGACAGCGAACGCCCCGCCGTTCTGGTGGCCGATGACCTGTTCATCACCCGTGACCGGGAACTGGTCGCCCAAGGTAACGTAGAGGCGTTTCAAGGCACGACCCGCATCCGTGCCTCTGCGATCCGCTATAATGATGAAACCGGTGCCTTGGTGATCGAAGGGCCGATTGTGCTGAACGACGGTGATGGCACCGTCATTCTCGCGGATGCGGCAGAGCTGGACCAGGGGTTGCAGAACGGTCTGCTGCGCGGCGCACGTATGGTGCTGAACCAGCAGGTGCAGATGGCCGCCGTCCAGATCGACCGTGTCGAGGGGCGCTATAGCCAGCTGTACAAGACCGCCGTGACCTCATGCAAAACCTGCAATGACGGCGAGCTGCCCCTCTGGCAGATCCGCGCGCGCCGCGTGGTGCATGATACCGAGGCGCAGCAACTGTATTTCGATGATGCTACTTTTCATATCCGGTCGGTGCCGGTGTTCTACCTGCCCCGTTTGCGGCTGCCCGACCCGACGCTGGACCGCGCAGACGGGTTTTTGGCCCCATCTATTCGCACCACGTCGTTGTTGGGCACGGGGCTGAAGCTGCCTTATTTCATCACCTTGGGCGAAAGCCGCGACCTGACCCTGACGCCCTATTTGTCGTCCTCGACCCGCACGCTTGAATTCCGCTATCGGCAGGCGTTCACCAACGGTGATATCGAGTTTGACGGGGCCTATACCCGCGATGACCAGCTGCCAGATGAGACCCGCGGCTATCTGTTCGGTGAAGGCAGCTTTGAGCTTGAGCGCGGCTACAAGCTGAGCTTCACGATCGAGGCCGTCAGCGACAGCTCTTACTTTACCGAATACGGCTATTCGGACGAGGACCGTTTGCGCAGTGACCTCACACTTTCACGCGCGCGGCGTGACAGCTTTGTGCGAACCAGCCTTTACAACTTTGAAACCCTGCGCCCCGGAGAGTTGAACAGCACCCTGCCCACAGTCGTGATCGACGGCGAATTCGAACGGCGCTTTTTCCCCAAGGCATGGGGGGGCGAGCTGCGGTTCGGGCTGGAGGCGCACAGCCATTGGCGATCTTCCGATGTGGATGTGATTGGCCGCGATGTATCGCGGATCAACGGGTCGCTGAAATATCTGCGTCGCTTCACCCACCGCTCCGGCTTGGTCACCGATGCGCAGGTCGGCACGACGTTCAATTTCTTCGACATCACCCAAGACGATACCTTTGCGCAGAACCACAGCGACATCGCGCCTTTCGCAGCGGTCGGACTAAGCTACCCGATGGCACGCCGCGAGGCTGGTGGTGCATCGCAGGTGCTGACGCCCGTGGTGCAACTGGGGTGGACCGATGGCAGCCGGCTCGACATTCCGAACGAGGAAAGCACCCGCGTGGAATTCGATCAGGGCAACATCCTGTCGCTCTCGCGCTTTCCGCGCCCCGACCGGCGCGAACGCGGCACAACGGCAGCGGTGGCGGTGAACTGGTCGCGCTTTGACCCCAATGGCTGGGACACCTATGTCGCGGTCGGTCAGGTGTTCCGCAGCATCAGCGACCCTGCCTTTACCGATACGTCCGGCCTGTCGGGCGTGCGCTCTGACGTGCTGCTGGCGGGGCAGATCAAGAATAACGCCGGTCTTTCGCTGACGGCGCGGACCTTGGTCGACTCCGATTTCGACATCTCCAAGGCGGAACTGCGCGGCGGGTGGAGCTTTGGCAAAACCACCGTCGAAGGCACCTATGTCTGGCTCGAGGCGGATACTGCCGAAGACCGGACCGAAGCGATTTCCGAGGTGTCGCTTGACGGCAGCTACGACATCAACAAGCAATGGTCCGCCAGCGCCGACGTGCGCTATGACGTGCAAAACAGTACAGCGGCGACGGCGGGGCTTGGCCTGACCTACAATAATGAATGTGTGAGCGTCGACCTTTCGGTGCGCCGCCGCTATACCTCCTCAACAAGTGTTGAGCCCTCTACCGATATCGGGTTTAACATCGGCCTGCGGGGCTTCTCGGCCTCCAACGGAACAGAAAGATATGAGCGATCATGTGGGAAATAAGTAAGATGAACCTGAACCGTCTGACACGAAGCATCGCCGTCCTTGGGCTGGGTCTGATGACCGCCGCTCCCGTTTCGGCGCAGAACCTCTTTGCGCCCGTCGCCAAGGTGAATGAATCCGTTGTAACCGAATTCGAAGTCCAGCAGCGCCAGCGCTTTCTCGAGGTGTTGAACGCACCGGGGGCGACCCGCGAAGGGGCGCTGACCTCGCTGATCGACGAACGCCTGCGCAACGAGGCCGTGGCCGAAGCGGGTATCGAACTGACGCCGCAGGGCATCGAAGACAGCCTTGCCGAATTCGCCTCGCGCGCGGATCTGAGCACCGAAGAATTCACCCAGGCGCTTGGTCAATCTGGCGTCTCGCGCGAAACGTTTCGCGATTTCGTCGTAAACTCGGTCGGGTGGCGTGAACTGGTGCGTGCCCGCTATGCCAGCCGCGTGCAGATCACCGACGCTGAAATCAACCGCGCTTTGGGCGAAACACAAGGCAGCGGTGTTCGCGTTCTCGTGTCCGAGATCATTATTCCTGCCCCGCCCCAGCAAGCCGCACGGGTGAACGCGCTGGCCGAACAAATCTCGCAATCCAAATCAACGGCAGAGTTTTCGAACTACGCCAGCCGCTATTCCGCGACCGCTTCGCGCGGGCGTGGCGGGCGGCTGCCGTGGCAGAACCTGACGGACCTGCCGCCAAGCCTACAACCACTGATCCTGAACCTCGCACCGGGCGAAGTTACCGACCCGCTGCCGATCCCCAACGCCGTGGCACTGTTTCAACTGCGCGACATCGAGGAAACCAGCGTCACCGCGCCGACCTATTCCGAGATTGAATACGCAGCCTATTACATCCCCGGTGGCCGCACAGAACCCGCGCTGGCACAGGCGGCGCAGATCCGTGGCCGCATCGATACCTGCGATGACCTTTACGGCATCGCCAAAGGCCAGCCCGCCGAAGTGTTGGAGCGTGTGAAGAAAGCCCCCTCGGACATCCCGCAGGACGTGGCGATTGAACTGTCCAAGCTCGACACGGGCGAGGTTTCGACCACGCTGACCCGTGCCAATGGTCAGACGCTGATGCTGCTGATGATGTGTGGGCGTACCGCCGCCGCCAATGCCTCCGCCTCGCGCGAGGATGTGACCAATGCGCTGCGCCAGGAACGGCTGACCGGTTATGCCGAACAGCTGCTGGAGCAATTGCGGGCCGACGCGCGCATCGTTCGCAAATGACCCAAGCCAAGACGGGCTTGGCCGACAAGCCGGTTGTGATCTCTTGCGGCGAACCCTCTGGCATCGGACCAGAGGTCGCCGCACGGGCCTGGGCGATGCTGGCAGGCGAAGTGCCGCTCGCCTGGATCGGTGATCCGCGCCACCTGCCCCAAGACATTCCCCATTGCATTATCGACAGCCCGTCGGACGCGCTTGCCGCGGGCAGCGACGCCTTGCCCGTGCTGCGCCACGACTTTGCCGCCGGTGCCGTCGCGGGCAAGCCGGACCCCGCCAATGCGCAGGGGGTGATCGACGTGATCGCGCGCGGTGTTGACCTGGTGCGCAGCGGGGCCGCATCTGCGCTGACCACCGCGCCCATTCACAAAAAGGCGCTGAAAGACGGGGCCGGTTTCGCCTATCCGGGCCACACCGAATATCTTGCCGCGCTGGCGGGCGGAAGCGATGTGGTGATGATGCTCGCCTCTGACCAACTGCGGGTGGTGCCGGCCACGATCCATATCGCGCTGGATCAGGTCCCTAATGTGCTGACCCCCGCCCATCTGCGCCGCGTGATAGAGATCACGGCGGCGGGGCTTCGCTCTCAATTCGGGATCAAGGCCCCCAGGATCGCCATTGCAGGTCTGAACCCCCATGCGGGCGAAGGCGGCACGATGGGTCGTCAGGAAGCAGATTGGATGACGGCGCTGGTCACCCGGATGCAGGGCGAAGGCTATGACCTGAGCGGCCCGCACCCTGCCGATACGATGTTCCACGCCGCCGCACGGGCGCGCTATGACGCGGCGATTGCCATGTATCATGATCAGGCGCTGATCCCGATCAAGACGCTGGATTTCGACCGCGGCGTCAATGTGACGCTCGGTCTGCCGTTCATCCGCACCTCGCCCGATCACGGTACCGCCTTTGACATCGCGGGTCAGGGCATCGCCAACCCCACCAGCATGGTCGAGGCGCTGCGTATGGCCTATCGCATGGCGCAATCATGACCCCGCGCCCCCAGAACCCTTCTGCTTCACAGGTCCAAGAATGAGCACAATCGACAACCTGCCGCCCCTGCGCGAGGTGATCAATACCCATGACCTGAAGGCGCGCAAATCGCTGGGCCAGAACTTTCTGCTCGACCTGAACCTCACCGCCAAGATCGCGCGACAAGCGGGCGATATGACCGAATGTGATGTGCTTGAAATCGGGCCGGGCCCCGGGGGGTTGACGCGCGGGTTGCTGTCCGAAGGCGCGCGCCGCGTGCTGGCGATCGAGAAAGACAAACGCTGCCTGCCCGCTTTGGCCGAGATCGCCGAGGCCTATCCCGACCGTCTGACGGTGATCGAAGGCGACGCCCTTGAAATCGACCCGCTGGCCCATCTGACCCCACCGATCCGTATCGCGGCGAACTTGCCCTATAACGTGGGGACAGAGCTGTTGGTGCGTTGGTTAACGCCGCAGGAATGGCCACCCTTCTGGCAAAGCCTGACGTTGATGTTCCAGCGCGAAGTGGCAGAGCGGATCGTGGCCAAGCCCGGCTCCAAGGCCTATGGCCGTCTGGCGCTGCTTGCACAGTGGCGGGCCGATGCGCGTATCGTGCTGAACCTGCCACCAGAGGCGTTTACCCCGCCGCCCAAAGTCTCCTCGGCTGTGGTGCATCTGACGGCCCTGCCCGAACCCCGCTTTCTGGCGGATCCTGATGTGTTGAACCGCGTTGTGGCGGCCGCCTTTAATCAGCGGCGCAAAATGCTACGCTCTGCCCTCAAAGGAACCGCACCGGATATCGAGGATCGTTTGCGTGCGGCTGGATTGAAACCGACGGAGCGCGCCGAACAGGTGCCGCTGGAAGGTTTCTGCGCGCTGGCCCGCGAAATCGCCAAGGGCTAAGGTCACCACAACACACTCACCGTCCGAAACGCAAAAGGCCCCGCAATCGCGGGGCCTTTGTTACGATGTCAAAGCGTTTACTCAGCCGCTTCGGGCTGGTCGCCACTGTTGTCCTTGGCCGGTTCGCTCGTCTCTGCCTTGGGGGCAGGTTTGCGGCGCGGCGCGCGTCGGGGCTTGGGCTTGTTCTCGGGCGTGTCCACCAGATTGTCCTCTGCCGCACTGCCATCTTGCGCGTCATCGCCATCCGACTTGGGCGCGCTGTCCGACTTAGGAGCGTTGTCATTCTGGTTGTTGTTGTTGTTGCTGCGGCTGCGGCGGCGCTTGGGGGCATCGCCCTTGGCGTTGTCCTGCTGGGGCGCGTCGGGTTTGTCGCCCGTCTCTGCTTCCGCGGCAGGTTGATCCGCAGTGTTCTGACCGGCTTGAGCGGCTTCGCGTTCCTGACGCTCTACCCGCTCGCGGTCCCGCTCTGCCTGACGTTCGCGGTTCTCGCGTTCTTGCTGATCGCGACGCTGGTCAATCTCGCGTTGTGCTTCGGACAGCATCCGCAGGTAATGTTCGGCGTGCTGCTGGAAGTTCTCTGCCGCCACGCGGTCGTTGCTCAGCTGGGCGTCACGCGCCAACTGGTTGTATTTCTCGATAATCTGCTGCGGCGTGCCGCGGACCTTGCCTTCGGGGCCAGAACTGTCGAAAACGCGGTTAACGACGTTGCCACCTTGCGGCTGACGGTTGCGATTATTCTTGGACCGGGACCGTGATCTGGAAGATTTCATGTAATCAGTTCAGCCTTGTTATGCTGGGCTTCGGAATAAGCTGCCGGACGCAGTCGCGTCCCTGAAAAGCTAGCTTTACGCTCTGTTGGGCTTAACGCCGCGCGGGACCGCCCAAAAGGCATCCACCGCTGCAACATCCTTGAATAAGCACGGCAAATGATTTGGAGCAAGTGGAAATTGGCGAAAAACACCCCGAAATGACAAGTTTTGGCGTGTTTATGCTGGCGTATCGGCCCAAAGGACACGGTCGCGCCCGCCCAGATCGGGCAAGATGCGCACCCGGCCCCAACCGGCCGCCTCAAAGATCGCTTTCACATCGGCACCCTGTTGCCAGCCAATCTCTGCCAGAACGCGGCCTGTGGGCGTCAGATATCCCTGTGCCTGCGCCGCGATGATACGGTACACACTCAACCCGTCCTGCCCGTCGGTCAATGCCATCTCGGGTTCATGCAAGCGCAGTTCGGGCGAGACATCCGCCATCTCGCTTTGTGCCAGATAAGGCGGGTTGGAGACGATCAGATCGAACCGCCCCTCGGCCGCGCTGAACCAATCCGATTGCGTGATCTCCGCGCGTGCCTGCACCCCGTGCAACACCGCATTGGCGCTGGCCTGCAGACAGGCAGCTTCGGACAGATCAAGGCCCACGCCGCGTGCGTCTTGCTGTTCGGCCAGAAGCGTCACCAGAATACAGCCCGATCCGGTGCCCAGATCAAGCACCCGTTCAAAGGGCTCGGACAGCGCCAGTTCAATAAGGGATTCGGTCTCGGGCCGCGGGTCCAGCACATCGCGGCTGACCTTGAAGTCGCGCCCGTAAAACGCCCGCTGCCCTACCAGATGCGAGACCGGCACGCGCACCGCCCGCAAGGCGATCAGCTTTTCATACCGTTCGGCAATATCCGGCGCGATTTCCTCGGGCGCGATCAACGTCACCCGCGCCGCATCAACTGACGCCGCATGCGCCAGCAAGATCCGCGCATCCCGTGCAGGGTCAGGCACGCCCGCTGCGCGCAATCGCGCTGTGGCGGCGACCATGGCTTGCGCGGCGGTTTGCGCGCTCACTGCCCCATCTCGGCCAGCAGCTGCGCCTGCGCATCCGCGGTCAACGCATCGACAATCTCGTCCAGATCGCCCTGCATCACGGCTTCAAGCCGGTAAAGGGTGAGGTTGATCCGGTGGTCGGTCAGGCGCCCTTGCGGGAAGTTATAGGTCCGGATCCGTTCAGACCGGTCCCCCGACCCCACCTGCGCCGCACGGCTGGCCGACCGTTCACTGTCCACCCGCTGACGCTCCATATCATAAAGCCGCGCTTTCAGCACCTGCATCGCGATCTCGCGGTTGCGGTGCTGCGATTTCTCGGAAGACGTCACCACCAGCCCCGTCGGCAGGTGGGTGATGCGCACGGCAGAATCGGTGGTGTTGACGTGTTGCCCGCCCGCCCCTGAACTGCGCATCGTATCGATCCGCAGATCATTGGCGTCGATGTGAATATCCACATCCTCTGCCTCTGGCAGAACGGCGACAGTCGCGGCAGAGGTATGGATACGCCCGCCGCTTTCGGTAGAGGGCACACGCTGCACGCGGTGCACACCGGATTCGTATTTCAAACGGGCAAAGACATTCTCGCCCTTGATATGGGCCACGACCTCTTTGACGCCGCCAAGCTCGGTGAACTGTTGTTCGATCAGCTCGACCTTCCAGCCCCGCGCCTCGGCATAGCGTTGATACATGCGCAGCAGATCGGCGGCGAAAAGCGCCGCCTCATCCCCGCCGGTGCCGGGGCGGATCTCCAGCATTGCAGGTTTCTTATCGGCCTCGTCCCGCGGCAGCAGCGCCAACTGCAAATCAGCCTCCGCTTGCGGCCTGTCTCTTATACACATCTCCGAGCCCACGAGACGCTA
>OJHJ01000499.1_pt1 | contig 12624 bp, 10 predicted proteins | sample 1595201 | NCBI WGS metagenome assembly OJHJ01 (sample SAMN05416832, study PRJEB24817) | seawater metagenome | isolation source: Sea water | place: Canada:Atlantic | collected 2013-07 | reverse complement strand
GAGATAGCGTAGCGTCTCGTGGGCTCGGAGATGTGTATAAGAGACAGCTCTAAAATAATTGTATGACTTTTCACCAGATGGTTTTTTTATCCACTGAATGATACTTGAACTAAATATATTTCCATCAACATCTATAAGCTCTTGAAACAACCTATGTTGGGGAGGCGTCACTCGGACTCTATTAACTGATATTTTAAGGTTAGAAAAAACTATTAGCTTCCAACCAAATTCATTTGAAAGCTCCTCCATGATATTTTCAATATTAGGGATTTTTTGAGATTTTTCACTCGTAATGCCCGTAAGAAATACTGATGTCCCACTTCCATTTGAAAGAATACTACTATGCTGTTCTTTATCGTCGATCAACTCAACTTTGTACGTTTTAATACGAGACGAGTCTATGGTAATACGTGCATTCTCAGATTGTCTTCTCGTAAGCCAGGTTGCTGTTGCAGCATATTTATGAAATGAATACCGCCCTCTGCCTTGACTGCCTTTTTGGGTAACCTGTTTTTTGGATGAGTCATCCCAATTATCAAAATTTCGGTCTAGGTTATGAAAGTCAATTCCTTCACCATTATCATGGATCTCTATTGACTCCACCCCGCCGAGATCACAGGTGTTAATAATGACATCAATATCTGATGCACCAGCATCCAAACCGTTCCAGATATATTCACTCAACATCTTCCAAGCGGGAATTGAGCCGAAACGTTTTTTTATCGACGCATTTGTAATACCTGTTGTCCGTTCTTGAGGAGTCGTCACTTACCTATCCATCCAATCAATAAAAAATCCATGCTGCTATCTTAGCCTAAGTTGGTGTACATATTAACTATATTGTTGGCACAAGCCGGCGTTTCAAAGCGTTAGTCCAAGCTCCAACAGAAAAACTAAGCTACGCTATCTATTCCTAATTCTTCTCATACTCCTCCAAGTCTTCAATGTGCCACAGCTTGTTTCGTGTATTTCGGTTGATACGAGGTTGCGGCAAGCTGCCATCTTTTATTCTTCGCCAGAGCGTCGTATAGCTAATGTGGTAACGAGCCATAACTTCGTAAGACGTTAGAAAAGGGGTTACTTGGTGCGCTACTGCTGTCATCTGCATTCTCCTGAAAATCAATGTAAAGCTATCATCGCCTGATTCATCACTTGTTGATGGTCAGAAAGATGCATGATTTGTACAGAAGATCAGCCTTATCAAAACACAAATGTTGCTATTAGGTACTTTTCAGCTCAAACCTATGAATAACAAGGGCTACAAGGCGGTTTGTGTCATGAATAGCAATCAACACGCCTAACGAGAAAAATTTGTATACACTGTTTGTACACTCGCAACGATGACACACCAAAAACCACAATGACTAACCCTTTAAATTCATAAGCTTATAAACAAAAAACTAGAGATGATCGCATTTATTCCGCTTTTGTAATGTCGAAACCAAAGTGCCAAAAGCAGGAGGTACTTTCTTCATCAAAACCAGTAACAGCAAGGCCTACAGCCAGATTTGTGTCATGGAAATTTCGCCAAAGGCCTCTAAAACGGAATTTGTACTCAAGTTTGTACACACTTTCCGAGGTTACGCTTGAACATCATTGAAATGCAAAGAAACGAGAAAAAGACAAAAAGCCTTTAAATTCAGTACGTAGAGATGTGATTGTGGTGTGCAATGAAAGGTGGTTTTAAGCGTTGAAAGGCTGGGCGGCATCAGGGTGTGAAATGATCGCGAACGTGCGTCGCTTTCCTATTTCTTCAAGAAGCTTTAGATCTGACATTAATAATAATCTTTTTTCTGTGCGTTTGGACGCCGTGTTGATTAGTCAACTCGACTCCGACATTTGAACCACAATCCATTGAATTTCCATTTAGCAAATGCAATGGAAAAGCAAAATTCGGGTGGTGAATTAATTGTTGGTGATTTTAGCATCTTACCGTCGGTAACAGTAGAGCCCTGTTTCAAGAAATGTTAGCAGAATCTATTCTACATCGGACATCATCATGGAAGGGCGATATTGTTTGAGATTTGATGCCTTCAATTTTCATAGACTGCACAATGCTATTTTCTGATACCATTAGAAATTATTGTTAGACTTGGAAATTTCTGCTCCATCACACAAGTGCAGGTAAAAAGGAATTAAGAGTTAACATATTGGCAAACCCAGCGTCATTTTGAATTGGACTGCGATAGGCGGTATAGCTACTTTTAATAGATAAAAGGATGTTTTCGATGGTGAAGTTGAAACTGTTTTTAACATTAGTGCTATACAGCATGTTTGTTTTCTCAGTAAACGGTTATGTTCTTTTCACTGATATCAACGAAGAATTAACGCTTACTGAACATGCAGAGTTCGCCATCTCTAATACCGCTGAATTAAGTGGTCATGAAAATTGGGTTGATAACCCTCATAGCTTAGATAGAAAGTCCAATCAATATCTGCACTTTAGAGTAGAAGTGGCAAGCAATCACAGCAGTCCAACGCCAGTGTGGTTTAACGTAACGTTCCCTGCTATTAAGTATTTACAGGTTTCAGACGGTAACCGTGTGTGGAAAACCGGTGATGCACTCTCCTTTTACACTCGGGAAATTAACGTACCGAATTACCACTTCCCGTCAATATTACCCGCTAACGACAGCATAATATTTACTGGCCACATGCAGGGCGAAATCCTTCGCTATAACTTTTCTCTAGCGAAACCAGAAAAAATAATTAATGACTATGTCGATACCCTCCAGCGAGATATGGCGTTTTTCGGCGCTATGGCTATATTGACAGCGCTGTCAGTTTTAGTGTTTTTTACCACGCGAAAGATAGCGTTTTTAAGCTTTGCAATTTTTATTTTCGCGACTACTTTTTGGTTTTTTAGAGTATTTGGTTACGCTTTTGAAATGCTATGGCCTCAAACTCCCGAGTTGAATGACATCAGCTATGCGATAAGTATTTACGCACTGCTGCTATCTGCTTTTGGCGTGATAGTAACGGTATTAAGAAGGCCTGACACACAGATTTACGGTGAAAGGTTTATCAAGTGGTTTTGCTACTTACTGCCACTTATTGGTATCGCCGTATGGCAAACCTTGGGATTAGATTTAGCATTGCGGCTTCCCGTTATACTATTCTTTCCCTACTTAATAATTTCTGTTGTGGTAATTATAGTTGAACATAAACGAGGGTCAGACATTGCTAAATGGTTTGCACTCGCTATGTTACCCATCACAGTAAGTTCTATGTTTTTGGTAGTTATTGCGCTCAATAATACTTTTATATCCTGGGATCCTGTAGCAACCTTCATGGCTGGCATCTTGCTAACCTGCATGTTTATGATAGTGATCACCTCGAATTATTTAGTAAAATTATTACAAAAAGAAAGAGATGCAGAAAAAGAAGTGGCACAAATGAGAAGTGAACAAACTTCCATACTCGAGTCGCTAGTTAAAGAGAGAACCAAAGAGCTTGAGCGCTCCAATACGATGCTTGCTGAATTAGCTTCTAAAGATACGCTGACTAACCTTCCTAATAGAAGGAGTGTAGACTTATTTGTGGACGCTAGCTTTGCAGAGGCTACGGGCGATGAAAAAGTTATTGCGATAGCGCTCATCGACCTCGATCACTTTAAAAATATTAATGACACTTATGGCCATGAAGTGGGTGATATTGTTCTGAAAAAAGCTGCAAGCGTACTGGCAGCCTTTAACAGCGATAGCCTACTAGCTGGTCGATTTGGTGGCGAAGAGTTTGCAATCATAGCAAGGGATATGAATGACAATAGGTTCTATATGACCCTGCACAGTATTCACAACAGCATCAATGAGCTATCTATCACTGAGATAGAAGATAGAAAAGTGGCTTCCAGTATAGGCTGGACCATGTGTACTGGGCCTATCGACGTGGTAGACGCATTTAGACGTGCAGATAAAGCGCTTTACACAGCAAAGAATAAAGGCCGTAATCGTATAATTCGTGCAGAGGAAAGCTAACGAGGAGCAAAATTATTTTTTTAATAACAGTGCATGTAACGGCATGATCAATGTTAGAAATAACAAAGTGCCCTAAGGTAACTTGAACACTTTTTTTAGCATTTGCGGTGATAACCCATTCATAATCAGTGCAGAAATCATTAATACCGCACCAGCAACCACCATTGGCAATAGCGCTTCCTGTAAAATCACCACTGAACTTACATAGCCAACTATCGGCGTAAGCGTAGAAATAAGCACAATTTTTTCTGGAGCAAGTTTGGGCCCAGCAGCGACCATTAAGCCGAACCCTAGACCCGTAGCCACCGGGCCAATGTAAGTTAGCAATAGCCAATCTGCCCATGTGTATGAGGCAAAATCAGGAATGGGCTCAAAAGCCAACGCCAATCCAACCATGGCGAATCCTGCAATAGCAAACTGCCAAAAAACAGCCTCAATGACACTGCCCTGCCACTTGTGAAATGACACTCTGCGGATTGCCACTGCCCAAAGCGCAGAGGCAACTAACATTCCCAACAAAGGTATGCGCGCTCCAGGTTCGCCAGAAGCAAACAAGATCATGGCGCAGCCAACAGTAGAAACCGCGGTCAATATGAGTCGCTTTGCAGCTGCTCGCTGCTTGTACCATAAGGTATCAATTAGCAACATCCATAGTGGCGTAGTATAGATGAGAATACTTGCCGTTCCTGCAGGGATAAACTGCAGGGAGACCGTTATTAAGCCCATTGATAAAATAAATTGAAAAAGTGCAACGACAAGAATCACTGATCTATCTTTGCGATTAAGTATTGGAAAACGCTTTTTGGTTAAAAATACAAAAAGAGCCAATACAGGCAAACTGAGTAAAAAACGTAAACTCACCATCCAAAGCGGAGAAACTATCTCTAACCCTACTTTCATTCCAGGCCAGTTAAACCCCAAGCACAGCACGGCAACTAAAAGCATTTTAATGCCTTTAGACTGGGTTTTATCTATTGTGGAGGTGTGTTGCATGGTCATTAGATCCAATTGACTTCATTTGCGCTGTTGCGACGTATTGGTATTATCTATAATGGGCGCGACTATAAGGTAAAACTTGGCTAATTGAAATGAAGCAAGGAAAAATGAAAAACGAAATATGACCAAATGGTCAACTTTTAGTTACAGTCAAATAGGCCAAGCCACCTTTGGGCTTAATCGCTATAATGGAACTTATTTGCTATCGACATTACGTATTATTTAAATACAGAAGAAATGACACACTCTACTGCTTAGCACTACACCACTTCATTACTAAGGCATTCTCTCTGCCTATTTCTGTGGGATAGTAATTTTTCCGTGTATCTATATAGGAAAATCCCAGCCGTTTATAAAGTGAAATAGCAACTTCATTACTTTCTCTCACGTCAAGCCACATCTCACCCATGCTGCGACGTTTACATTGCTCTAGTACAAAAGTGAGCAGCGCTTTACCAAGCCCTTTACCTCTTGCTTTTTCATCTACAGCAATATCCATTAACGTAGCTTCTGACAGCACTTCTAGCACAATGGCGAACCCCACTACCTCTTCGTTAAGGTAAGCGAATACGCCATAATAAGGTGCTGTAAGGCAATCTTCAAAAGTAGTAAAAGACCATGGTTCCACCTGCACAGACTCGTGAATCCGATGGGCCTCGTTAAGAGAATCTAATGGCGTATGCGAGTTTACAATCATCAAGTTTGGCACTCGTGCTTACTCGCTATTTTGGCTAGTTGATATTAACGCCTGCCATAGGTCTCGTTTTTGTTGCGTATTGAGCTGCGTTGGCGGTGCAGGTAAAACTATAGCGTCTTTACGAATACTGAGTGTTGTTCCAATGAATACGTTAACCTGACTCGAAGAGAGGCCTAGCTGCACGCAGGCTAATGTGAGATCGGAAAGCCATGCTGCGCTTGCTACTTTCTGACTAGCACTTAGGGGTATACCCAGTGGCTGAGACTGAGAACTGGTATCGCTTTGAGTGGGTTGTGGCTTACTAGTGGCTGAGCTTTCTTTTGTGGGTATGCTTTCTTTAGCGGCTGAGCTTTCTTTAATGGGTGGGCTTTCTTTATGAGCGGACGCACCACCAACATGGGCTCTTAGCTGGTCGAGCCTAGACTGTTTTTCTTGCTGTGAAATAGGCTTGCTAGGTACTGAAGCAGACGCATTTTCTCTAGAAGGCAATTTGGCCGTATTCTCACTGCCCGTATTCTTATTAGCCCCATTATCTTCTTTACTATTTTGTGCGGCAAAATATGCCTCTTTAGATATCCAAACGGGAATACCCATCTCTTGCAAAACAGCGTGTTGATAAGGCGTAATGAGCATAATAATACCGGCAAATTAGATTAATGCTTTAAGCAGAAATAGCGTAGTAATAACGTGTTCATAGTGTACTGCAATGACGTGAGATATTGAATGACTAATCGTTTTTCACAGGCTCTTCTCAATGGGAAAACATTAAAAATGAAGGAATAAATAAAAACGAATAAAAGGAAATTATATTAAGGTTCGAGGCTCTACGAGAATTTGTAAAAGAGTAACTAGAAATAAAACAGAGGGAAAGTGGCAGGGGTGGAGGGACTCGAACCCCCAACCATCGGTTTTGGAGACCGCTGTTCTACCAATTCGAACTACACCCCTAGCGCGCTGTGCATTATACGTATGACAATTAAAAGGTAAAGACTTTTTGTTACCTGCCCTGCTCTCATGCTTAATTTACACTCAATGCGTTGAATTTTCATTCAAAAGTGTCTCACTATTCGCTGTCGCATCCATTGCCGCGCGCCATAATGCGTTGGTTACATCCACAATGTCAGTGAACAACTTATGCTGCGACAATGCTCTTTGTGAGCAAATCCCCATTTCACCGGCGTAGGTGTTAACTAGCTGAACGCTTTGGGCATCTGTAAACCCATTGATTAAACAACATGATGCTAAATCGAAATAACGATTGCCAATGGCAGCGTATTCCCAATCAATCAGAAGAGGGGGTGTGGCTGTCGCTTTTACTACATGCGCTCTCAATAAGTCATTGTGGCAAATAACGATGTCGCCCCCGCCAACATTCTCATTGTTTCTGTTTTCGGGATCAGAGTCGCCACATAACGCTCTTTCGCTGTTAATAACATGGTGTTTCAGCTCACATACTTTATCGAATAAAGCACTTGTCGGCGTTATGTTGGCCACTTCAATATAATGCTGCCAACGTTCATACAAATTCAGAGGGTGACCGCTAACAGGTAATGCATGAAGCTGTGCTAACACCTGCGCCATCTGCTGAGGTGTTAACGCCTCTGGTTGACTATTTGCCTGCCTATAGTTTTTCTGCACAGAGCTCTCTTGAGCACTGTTGTCATGTTCTGTCTGATTGGTGTCACTAGCAATCCACTGCTCTACCCAAATTTTTTCATCAGCGCTCAACCAAATGGGCTCTGGCGCAGCGCCTAAACGCGATAAGGATTGCTGCAGCACAAATTGCTCACGTCGTTTCACACCACTAAAGTTATCGTCACCAAGCCATTTTACCGCCGCGCTAAGGTTAGCATCCCGCAAATGATACACATGGTTAACCGCCCCTGCAGGACAGCGGTACAAACTTGCCTTAGCAGACAGACCTAGAGGCTTATATAACAGCTGAAGCAGTTGCTTGTCTGTCATCTTGCGCTTTCCATTGGGAGAACCATTGATAATAACCAAATATAGAAAATCCCACATACCCTAAGAAAAGACATGCAGATAATGCATACCCTACCTGAAGATATAAATAGGCCGACGCCAAGTTGATAAAAAACCAATACACCCAATTTTGTAAGATTTTGTGGGCAACCATAAAGGTAGTAACAACACTGAGCAAATTAATACTGGCATCTAAGAGTAAGTAATCGCTAATAAACTGTGAGCCCGCAACTTGAGCTAACGCCCACGCAAGCAGCAGCATAGCAGGCACGATTAAACAATGAACCCAAAGAGCCCATGAACGCACAGGCTTAACCTGCCCGTCTGCTGTGCTGCCCTTCGACCATTGATAGTATCCATAGCCGGCCATTGCCATGTAAAACAGGTTCAAGGCAGCTTGAAAGGGAAGCGTGACTTGCCAGAATAACCAGGTGTAAATGCCAGTGCTCACAAATGCACACGCCCAGCACCAACTGTTTTGCTTTGCGGCAAGCAGCACATACCCTAGTGCGAGCACAACGGCCACCCACTCTAATGGAGAGGTGCCCGCTATTTGGGCAATAAAATCAGAAAGAAAGCCGTCCACTACGACGACTTTCTTGATTGCATTGCATCAAAGTTAAGAAATTTGGCGACGAAGATTGCCTGCCCTACTTCCTCGTGTGTCCGTTGCATCTCTTTTCCTAAAATTTCCATCACCTTTGTGTAATCACCAGTGACCTGAGTACTGGTGGAACAGGTGTTAATGCTTAACTCAGTATAGCTATTAAGCCTATCAATAAAATTTTGGATAGGAGGAATATACTCATTCACCAACGGATATAACGACAATTCAACCATCACTTGCATATTCATACATCCTTAAAATTCATACTTAGCCGTTACGCCAAATTGACGGCCATTACCAAGCTGGTAATAGGGCTCTTCAAACGCATATTCATCTCTTGGATCATTGCTAAAGCCGCCAAAGCCTCTAGTGTAGTACTCTCTGTCGAACGCATTTTGAATCCACACAGAGGTTTGCCAGTTGCCGTGGTTTACTACCAGCTCTGAGTTCACCAACGTGGTGGACGGAGCCGTCACCTCATGGCCGTCTGAAAAGCGATATTCGTCTTTATAATCGATGTCTACTCGCCACGTCACATTGTCGGTTAAGGCATATTCACTGTATAGATTACCTGTCCACTTAGGTGACTGAGCCTGACGCTGTTCATTAACTTGCGTGCCATCGGCTAACGTATAACCTTCAAATGTGGCTGACAAATACCCTGCACTCGCACTTAGCTGCCATACATCAGAAACCAACCATGACAACTCTAGCTCAGCCCCTTTGTTGGTACCAAGGTCGGCATTATCAATAATATCGATAAATCCGGCCGTGCCGTCTTCACGAGTAATTACATCAAAGTCGCTAACTTGCGTGTCTGTCCTGTCCATGTAGAAAACAGCAGCGCGCGCCGTTAAGTCTGGGGTTAAAAGCGGCCCTTTAAATCCTAGTTCATAATTGACGTTGTATTCTTCATCGAAGAAACGCTGATCGTCGTTAACTCGGTTATCAGGGTTAAAGCCAGGTCCTTTATAGCCACGTGAAATACTGGCATAGTAAAAGTGCTTGCCCAGTGTGTATTGCAATGCCACTTTGCCGCCCAGCATATTGGTATCGTTATCACGGGTTAGGCCACGATTATCCGCAAAATCGAAATCATAGTTTTCTGCGCGAATACCGGCTACCAGTGTTAAATCGTCTCTTAAGCGGGTTTCGGTTTCTAAATAAAGCGCGGTTGTTGTAGGGGCAAACTCACTGGCGTAATCGCTGTCTAAATACGTATATTGGCGTAGCAAGTTTTCCTCAGTTTGTTTATAGAAAGCCCCTACCGTCCAATCTGTCAACCCATTGAACAACGCAGCATCGCGAGAGGAAACGAAGCGGATTTCACCTGTCTGTGTTTCTACATCGCGATAATAAGCGTCAAACGATGTATAGCCGAAAGGGTGGAAACCAGTGAACGTCCAATCTTCGTCATAGCCATAGGCGATGTTATGAGAAGCATGTGTCGCAATTAAGATAAGGTCGCCTGCGCCAGTGGTAGTGGTAGAGCGGGCACTTACTGCATGAGTTTGGTGCTCGTCAAAACCCGGCTCGTCAGACAGTGTTCTGTTGTCATTGTCTAAAGAGAATGCGTCGTAGCCGTTATCAATATCATACCAACGGTAAGCCAATGCCAATGTGCTGTTGTCAGCAACATTTCCATCTATAGCGAAACGAAGCGCAGTCTCATCAATATTATTCGTATCGTCTCTATTTAAAAACGTATTCTCGACAAAACCATCGCTTCGATTGTGAACCAGCGCTACGCGATAGCCCCAATTAGTGTTAATGTCATCGCCGGTTGCAGCTTCAACGCGATAGCTATCTTTATTGCCAATTCGCGCTTCAACATAGTCAGGCGCTTCGCTTCCCGTTTCATTGCTTGAAAGTTTGACGGCGCCGGCTAGTGCTCCCGTGCCATATAGCGTTGCCTGGGGACCGCGATAAACTTCAAGCTGCTTAGTATCAAATATAATGCCCGACGCAGCGAGACCAGAAAAATCAAACTCGTCAACGATAAAACTGACAGACGGATTAATCGGCTCAGCAAACTGGCTGCGCTCACCAATACCACGAATTTGTATAAAGCGGCCGCGAGAGGCACCTGCCGCAAAATTTACATTAGGAATACTATTGAGAATACTGTCAACATGAGAAGGCTGTCTGCTGCGCAAGCGCTCTTGATTCAGTATGGTCGCACTGGCGCTAAGTTGAGCTAGGGTAGTTTGACGAAAATTGCCCGTCACTACTACTTTTTCAATATCGTCAATGGTGTCAGTGCTTTTTTGAGCGTTATCAAAGGCCTCAGATTGTGCAATCGCACTTATTGAGGTTGCCAATAGAGAGAGTGTGAAAAGTTGTTTGTACATGGGATCTCTTGTTCTCTTAATAAGAAAAAAGATCCGGGTTTAGCGGCAGGTGATCAGGCTATGTTGTAAACCATTCCTACGCCGGTATTATCCGGATCAGGTTTAAGGGTTCCCACTAGTGTGGATCTCAGACCGAAAAACGGACACCCCTTGGTATAATTCGCAAGTGACTCAGCAGTAATGTGCAAGCTGCTTGAATTAAACGAGCACGAGTCATTAACTTAACGAACGCCGTGGAGTCTACCACTTCGAAACACGCCGTCAAGCGCAGCGCTCGTTAAGCTAAGTTCATATTTAATCTAGGTTATTACAAATCTAGGCCGTTACAAATTTAGGCCATTACAAATTTATGCCATTACAAACTCAGTGTGACGAACTAAACTCGACTTAGCTATTCTCTATATTAAGATTGAGCTTGCGCACTTCATCATCAGTTTGCGCAATTAACCCTTCTAATGTCTTTCCGTGAGAGGCCGGCTGTCTCGTCTCTGGGTCCACCTTAACGAAAACAATATCGTCTGCAAAACAAATCGTCTTTTTAGTCGCTTTATTACGCACTAAGCAACTCACCGTAATAGACGTGCGCCCCACTGCTTTAGTCTCAAGACCAAACTCAACGATATCGCCCTGTAAAGCCGGTGATTCAAAACTAATTTCGCCAATATGCTTAGTGACCAAACAATTGGTTTCTAACTGACAAATGGCCCATATTGCGGCCTCTTCATCTATCCATTCTAATGCTCTACCGCCAAACAATGAGTTGGCATAATTGAGGTCGTTTGGCATCACTAAACGCCGAGAAAGAAAGCGCATTCGAATTCCTTAATATAAATCGCTACTATATGCGCTCAATTATACAGAAAAAAACTCTTCATGGCGCTACAACAATTACGTGACTGGCTATTCGCCCCCTACTACACGCAGGCTGCAAAGCAAAAGTGCGATGTAGAATCCTATGCAGCATACAATGCAGAATACTATGCAGAGCGGCCACAGATTCATCGCCGACTCCTTGTTATATCTGGCGACGTTGAGTTTATTGGGAATACTATTGATGTATTGCTCGCTGATTTACCAGGCCAGTGCCGTGCAGAAGCGTTTAACGAGAGCCAACTAAAAGGTAAAAACAGAAAAATACTGTTGGGCTCTGAACGTGATATGGCCATTTTTCATTGCCATGAGTCTTTCAGTCCAGGCAACTTTTTGGCGCTGGCTGGCACAATTAAGCATGGCGGTTGCCTCATTGTTACCTGCCCTTCTTTTGATAAATGGCCAAGGCAACAACATGCACCTTTCATTTCGCACGGTTATAAAAGTAGCGACAGTGCTTATTTAAGACGATTTATAACATTACTCTTAGATGACAAGCACACCGCAATTCACAGCCGAGAAGGTACCCGCCTACCGAATCAAGATAGTGGGTATCTGGACACAAAGCAGAATATGGATTATTCGGATGCTGATCAGGAAAGCCAACACTTAATACCCTCTCTATTTAGCTCTAAAGACCAAAGAGCCGCATTTGATGCGCTGAGTGAACAGTTTGAAGAGGATAATATGCATACTCTCGTAGCAGCCCCTCGAGGACGTGGCAAATCAAGCCTACTCGGAATATTCATATGGCACTTGTTAAATGAAGGCCAACATATTTTGCTAACAAGTACACTGTTTGAAAACGTGCACTCTGTATTCCGCCAGATTGACCGAATGAACGAACAAAATAAAACTTCTACTGACGATAGCAAACATCCGCATGTTGAGCCTTTTTCTTCTTCGGATAAAAATTCGAATAACGTTTTGGATAAAGCGTCGGAGAAAAAACGGCGCGTTGGCGAGGGAACCGTTGAATGGGTTGCACCTGATAATCCAATGCTCTTTAACGGCCATTGTGATGCCGTTTTCATTGATGAGGCTGCGTCATTACCTATACCCGTAGTGCTTAATATAATCAAAAACCATAAGCAATGGCTGCTTAGCACTACATTACAACTGTCTCTTATACACATCTCCGAG
>OJHJ01000497.1_pt1 | contig 12720 bp, 19 predicted proteins | sample 1595201 | NCBI WGS metagenome assembly OJHJ01 (sample SAMN05416832, study PRJEB24817) | seawater metagenome | isolation source: Sea water | place: Canada:Atlantic | collected 2013-07 | reverse complement strand
CGAGATAGCGTAGCGTCTCGTGGGCTCGGAGATGTGTATAAGAGACAGGCATGTCGGTAACGGTGTCTCTTATTTCTTGGATATCCTCTACAACCAATATCTTGGTATCCACTAGAGTAGAAATTGAGTCGTTTTGACTTTCAATATGATCGTTCAACTTGTTATATATGGATACTAGAACCATGAGTTCAGAGTCGCTTTCCGGCTCATTTGTAGTGCTTTTTGATTCTTGTTCCTTCCGCCTTTTTTAATTTTTTAATGATTATTCAATTACATAGCGTGGCTTCTTTTATTGTAAACATTGCCTATTCCTATGGTTGTTACGCCGATGGTTTATTATGCCTGTCACTTTAATGCGCTATGGTTGTTATGCCGGTAGTTTATTATGCCTGTCACTTTAAAGCGCTTTAAAGCGGTCACTTTAAAGCGCTCTATTAATGCGAAGTCCAGAACTTAAGCGTTCTAACGAGGTGGCAACCACATTACTTCTGAAGGTTGATAATCCAAGAGATTGAAACTTACCGGATACTGATAACATATGCTTCCTTGATGAATGTTGGCAGTGCGCTTATTTAGCGAATAATCTTTTATGTGAATGTCATTTTAATGTTATGATTTGCAAAGTACTTGCCAGTTATGAGGGAAATGTTGATCTGACCCCATTTATTTCCGCTTAACATAGATGTGTTATGTTGCTATTGTCCGCTATCGAATTAACACAAATTCGGCCTAAAACTAACCGGTGAACACTCGCGACTATGAACCATAAGACGTATGGCTTGGCATGGTGGTATAAGGAGTTTCCCTATACCAAGTTTAGTGAAGACTACTGGCGCGCAAGACTGATTCAGCACACGTTGCTTCTCGCGTGTTTGCTTTTCTCTATTTTAGCGTTCATTAATGTTTTTGCTTTTGATGATACTCAGCTGGCGCTTATTGACAGTGCAGGGTTGGTGCTGTCGCTCGTGGTATATTACGGGTTTAGAAAAACCGGCAACATTGCGCTAACTGCATGGCTTATTTCACTTACCGTTACCACTATCATGCTACTTTTTTTGATAAGTGTTGAAGGGCGTGCTTACTCACTAGTATGGGCCACCATTATTTTGCCTTTTACTTTTTTCTTACTCGGTCGCCTCGGCGGTACACTGCTTTCCTCAATTACATTATGTGTGTGTATTTATTTAGTTTACGCACAGGTAAAGAGTGGCGTTCCCATCACACTATCAAAAGGCGCTCTGCTCAATGTGATAGAGGCGGCCTTTGTTCAATTACTTTTGTTTCGATTTTATGAAGGCACCCGACAGAAAGCGTTTGATCAGTTAAAAGCGGAACACCGAGAGTCGAAACGATTATCAGAAACCGACTATTTAACCGGCGTTTACAATCGTTCCAAATTTCTTTCCTTAGTCGACTCACTGCTAGCAAGCAACAATGCCAATAACCATTGTTTGGTTATTTTAGATTTAGATGACTTCAAACTCATTAATGATAAATATGGCCATAATGTAGGTGATACCGTGTTGAAGGAGTTTGCACAAGCACTTCGGTCTCATACTCGCGAAGGTGATATTATTGCTCGCTGGGGTGGCGAAGAGTTTGTTTTACTGCTTAAAAATGTGAATGTGTCTCAAGCCAGAGGGTGTATCAACCAACTTTTAAGCGTTGTACAAAATCTGTCAACCGTTGATACCGCGGTGTCATTTAGTGCAGGACTAACGCAGTGCAATAGAGTCAACGCAATTGATGAGTTAGTGAGTATTGCTGACGAAGCACTGTATCAAGCGAAGCGGGAAGGGAAAGGTCGTGTTTGTAGCCAATAGCGACTGGGGGGTAACAACGAAATTTTGACAAACAGCGTTGCGATAGCTTGATACCAGTTATGAGGGCAATGTTGATCTGACCCCGTTTATTTTGGATAAAAAAAGGGTCAGAACTTTCGTTCTGACCCCTTTTTCTTTTCGAGTATTACTTACTCTTCAGTTGCTTCTACTACTTCTTCTTCAGCTTCAACAACTGGACGGTCAACTAGCTCAACATATGCCATTGGGGCATTGTCGCCAGCACGGAAACCGCATTTAAGAATGCGAGTGTAACCGCCTGGGCGAGCTTCGTAACGAGGACCAAGCTCGTTGAATAGTTTACCTACAACCTCTTTGTCACCAGTGCGGGCAAAAGCTAGACGGCGGTTTGCAACGCTGTCTTCTTTAGCCATAGTGATTAGAGGCTCGATTACGCGACGTAATTCTTTCGCTTTTGGTAACGTAGTTTTGATCACTTCGTGCTTGACCAAAGAACCGGCCATGTTTTTGAACATAGCTTGACGATGGCTGCTGTTGCGATTCAACTGACGACCACTCTTACGATGGCGCATAGTTTTATCCTTCTCTACAAATCAGTTTGATAAAAACCTGATTAATCTTTTTCAGCGATGCTCTCTGGCGGCCAGTTTTCTAGGCGCATGCCTAGAGACAAACCACGAGATGCTAGAACATCTTTGATTTCAGTTAGCGATTTCTTACCAAGGTTAGGCGTTTTAAGTAGCTCAACCTCAGTGCGCTGTACCAGGTCACCAATGTACTGGATAGCTTCTGCTTTCAAACAGTTTGCAGAACGTACTGTTAGCTCTAGGTCATCTACTGGGCGAAGCAGAATCGGATCGAATTCTGGCTTCTCTTCTTTCGCTTCTGGCTCAGATACATCACGTAGGTCTACGAATGCATCTAGCTGTTCAGCTAGGATAGTAGCAGAACGGCGGATCGCTTCTTCAGGATCCAAAGTACCGTTCGTCTCCATGTCGATGATTAGTTTGTCTAGGTCTGTGCGTTGTTCAACACGGGCAGACTCTACACTGTAAGCTATACGCTCTACTGGGCTGTATGAAGCATCAACTAACAAACGACCAATTGGACGATCATCTTCTTCAGAGGAGCGACGGGTAGAAGCTGGTACATAACCACGGCCCATTTCTACTTTGATGCGCATGCTGATTTCAGCTTCGCCAGTCAGAGTACAAATAACATGCTCAGGGTTTGCAATTTCTACGTCGCCATCATGCTGAATATCACCAGCAACAACAGGGCCAGCGCCAGATTTCACTAGAGTTAGGGTTGCCTCAGTTTTACCTTGAAGGCGAACCGCTAAACCTTTAAGATTTAGCAAGATTTCGATAACGTCTTCTTGTACACCTTCTTTGGTGCTGTACTCGTGAAGAACGCCATCAATTTCTACCTCGGTAACTGCACATCCTGGCATAGATGACAGTAAAATACGACGTAGGGCGTTACCTAGAGTATGGCCAAAGCCGCGCTCTAGTGGTTCCAAAGTTACTTTGGCACGAGTAGGAGAAACGTTTTCGATCTCTACTAATCTCGGTTTTAGGAATTCAGTCACAGAACCCACAATGCTTCCTCTTTAGTTAGCTTTACTTAGAGTAAAGTTCGACGATCAACTGTTCGTTAATTTCCGCAGACAGGTCAGTTCTTTCAGGAACGCGCTTGAAAGTGCCTTCCATTTTAGTGCTGTCTACTTCAATCCAGGTTGGCTTCTCACGTTGGTCAGCCAGTTCTAAAGCAGCAACGATACGCGCTTGCTTTTTCGCTTTCTCACGAACAGAAACCACGTCTTCGGCAGAAACGTTAAACGATGGAATGTTCACAACTTGACCATTTACCATGATCGCCTTGTGGCTAACTAGCTGACGTGCTTCAGCACGTGTGCTAGCGAAACCCATACGGTAAACTACGTTATCAAGACGCTGTTCTAAAAGCTGTAGCAAGTTTTCACCTGTGTTGCCTTTTAGACGCGCAGCTTCTTTATAGTAGTTGCGGAATTGCTTTTCCAGTACGCCGAACATACGACGAACTTTTTGTTTCTCACGCAGCTGAACACCGTAGTCAGACAAACGGCCACGACGGGCACCATGCTGACCAGGCGCTGTATCGATCTTACATTTAGAATCGATTGCGCGAACGCCGCTTTTAAGGAACAAGTCAGTTCCTTCGCGACGGCTAAGTTTGAGTTTTGGACCCAAATATCTTGCCATGATCTTTCTCCAACTGTCCGTCGATTAAACGCGACGTTTTTTCGGTGGACGACAACCGTTGTGAGGAATAGGTGTCACATCGGTAATATTTGTGATCTTATAACCAGTAGCGTTAAGAGCACGGATCGCAGACTCACGGCCTGGACCTGGACCTTTTACGAACACTTCTAGGTTCTTAAGACCGTATTCTTGTGCAGCTACACCTGCACGCTCAGCAGCTACCTGCGCAGCAAATGGGGTAGATTTACGTGAACCACGGAAACCTGAACCACCAGATGTCGCCCATGCTAGTGCATTGCCTTGACGGTCTGTAATAGTCACAATTGTGTTGTTGAAAGACGCATGGATATGAGCCATACCGTCTGCAACCTGACGTTTAGCGCGCTTACGCGTACTACGAGCTGGTGCTTTTGCCATAACTTACTCCCCGCTTACTTCTTAATTGGCTTACGAGGACCTTTACGGGTACGCGCATTAGTTTTAGTGCGCTGACCACGTAGAGGCAAGCTACGACGGTGGCGAATACCACGGAAGCAACCCAGGTCCATCAAACGTTTGATGCTCATAGAGACTTCACGACGTAAATCACCTTCAACAGTAAATTTCGCCACTTCGTCACGAAGCTTATCGATAGTCGCTTCGTCTAGCTCTTTGATTTTTGTATCTTCTGCAACACCAGCACCTACACAAATGCTTTTAGCACGTGTAGGACCAACGCCATAGATCGCTTGGATAGCGATTACAGCATGCTTGTGCTCAGGAATGTTAATGCCAGCGATACGGGCCATTAACAGCACTCCTCTTGTTTATTTGTCGACGACCTAAAAAGCCCGATAGGATACTCATCCGTCGACCAAATTGCAAATAAAGGTTCAAAACACCTATAAACAAAACTAGCAGAACCCGATAAGTATGCTTCGGATTCTGATTAGTAGCTTTGCAAGTATTCTGTACCGCTTAGATTAACCTTGCCTTTGCTTATGCTTTGGCTCTGTACAAATTACACGCACAACGCCGTTGCGCTTGATAACTTTACAGTTACGGCAAATCTTTTTAACTGATGCACGAACTTTCATTACATCACTCCCCTATCTTTAATATTAAGGGGCTAACTTAACGGCCGTAGCCTTTAAGATTAGCTTTCTTCAGAACAGACTCATATTGACTACTCATCAAATGCGTCTGCACCTGTGCCATAAAGTCCATGATAACCACTACTATGATTAGAAGCGACGTACCACCGAAGTAGAACGGAACATTCCAGGCAATTAGCATGAATTCAGGCACCAAACAAATAAAGGTTATGTATAGTGCGCCAGCCAGTGTGAGGCGAGTCATTACCTTATCAATATAACGCGATGTTTGTTCACCCGGGCGGATGCCAGGGATAAACGCACCAGACTTCTTCAAATTATCTGCTGTATCACGCGGGTTGAAAACCAACGCCGTGTAGAAGAAGCAGAAAAAGATTATAGCTGCTGCATATAACATTACGTACAGCGGTTGACCTGGAGATAGCATTAACGCTACGTCCTGCAACCATGCTGTTGATTCATTCTGACCGAACCATCCTGCGATAGTTCCTGGGAACAGAATAATGCTGGAAGCAAAGATTGGTGGAATTACACCAGCAATGTTGACTTTTAGCGGTAAATGGGTGCTTTGCGCAGCAAAAACCTGACGGCCTTGCTGACGTTTTGCGTAGTTTACCACAATTCTGCGTTGTCCGCGCTCAACAAATACCACAAGGTATGTAAGCGCAATAACAATCACAGCCATCAACAACAAGAACAACAAGTTAATGTCGCCTTGTCTTGCTTGTTCTGCCGTCTGACCTATCGCTGTTGGCAGACCGGCAACAATACCAGCAAAAATCAATATAGAGATACCGTTACCAATACCTCGTTCGGTAATTTGCTCACCTAACCACATAAGGAACATAGTTCCTGTGACTAGACTCACTACTGCCGTAAAGTAGAATCCGAAGCCAGGGTTCAATACCAATCCATTAATTAGGTTTGGCAGGCCAGTCGATATTCCTATCGACTGGAAAATAGCAAGTACAAGCGTTAAATAACGTGTGTACTGACTGATTTTACGACGGCCTGCTTCGCCTTCTTTTTTAAGCTCTACCATCGGTGGGTGAACCACCGAGAGCAACTGCATAATAATGGATGCAGTAATGTATGGCATAATGCCCAAAGCCAGAACGGATGCACGCTCAAGCGCACCACCAGAGAACATGTTAAACATTTCTACAATGGTGCCTTTTTGTTGCTCGAACAAGTCAGCAAGTACCGCTGGATCGATGCCAGGGATAGGAACGTAAGAACCTAGTCTGAATACAACAATCGCACCAAGTACGAACAACAATCTTGCTTTAAGCTCACTCAAGCCGCTTTTAGCGCCTGAATCCAATCCTGGTTTAGCCATCTAGCTTATTCCTCTACTTTACCGCCAGCAGCTTCAATCGCTTCTTTAGCGCCTTTAGTAACCTTTAAACCGCTTACTGTAACAGCACGTGATAACTCACCACTCTTAACTACTTTTACAAACAACATTTCTTTCTTAACAAGACCTGCTGCTTTCAAAGTTTCAAGAGAAACTGTATCACCGTCTACTTTTGCGATTTCTGCAAGTGTTACTTGATCAGTAACAAAGCTCTTGCGTGAAGTGAAACCGAATTTCGGAAGACGACGCTGTAAAGGCATCTGACCACCTTCGAATCCTGGCTTAACGCGGCCACCTGAACGGCTTTTTTGACCTTTGTGGCCTACACCACTCGTTTTACCAAGACCTGAGCCGATGCCTCGACCAGTACGCTTACCAGATTTATGAGCCCCTGGTGCAGGAGCAATAGTATTTAAACGCATGTTCTTACTCCTCCACTATCTCGACCATGTAATGAACACGGTGGACCATGCCACGTACGGCTGGGGTATCTTCCAGTTCACGAACATGGTTGATCTTACGAAGACCTAAGCCTTTAAGCGTAGCTTTGTGCTTAGGCAGTCTGCCGATAGCACTTTTAGTTTGCTTTACTTTAATCGTTGCCATGTCTGATTACCCCAAAATTTCATCTACAGACAATCCACGTTTCGCAGCAACTTTCGCTGGAGAATTCATCTCTGTCAGCGCGTTGATTGTTGCACGAACAACGTTGATTGGGTTTGTAGAGCCGTAACATTTTGAAAGTACGTTTTGTACGCCAGCTACTTCAAGTACTGCACGCATTGCACCGCCGGCGATGATACCGGTACCTTCTGATGCAGGCTGCATGTAAACTTTAGAGCCAGAGTGACGACCTTTAATCGGGTGCTGTAACGTATTGCCATTTAGGTCAACGTCAACCATGTTGCGACGTGCCTTTTCCATAGCTTTCTGGATTGCAGCAGGAACTTCACGTGCCTTACCATAACCGAAACCTACGCGACCGTTACCGTCACCCACTACTGTCAATGCAGTGAAACTAAAGATTCGACCACCTTTAACCACTTTAGAAACGCGGTTTACAGCGATCAATTTCTCTAGAAATTCACCATTTTGAACGTCTTGTTTAGCCATTATAAACTCCTAGAACTGAAGACCAGCTTCGCGAGCTGCATCAGCTAATGCTTTAACGCGACCGTGGTATTGGAAACCACTGCGATCGAAAGCCACTGTTTTAATGCCTTTCTCAAGCGCGCGCTCTGCGATTGCTTTACCGACTACCGTCGCTGCTTCAGCGTTACCTGTAGATTTAAGATCCTTTGCAAGATCTTTTTCAACAGTTGAAGCCGCCGCTAATACTTCAGAACCGCACGGGGCGATAAGCTGAGCGTATATGTGGCGAGGTGTGCGGTTAATAACCAAGCGATGCGCGGCCAGTTCACGAATTTTTGCTCGTGCGCGAGTTGCGCGACGAATGCGAGCTGTTTTCTTATCCATCGTATCACCCACCTACTTTTTCTTAGCTTCTTTACGACGTACATGTTCGTCAGCGTAACGTACACCTTTACCTTTATAAGGCTCTGGTGGACGGTAAGCGCGAATGTTCGCCGCAACCTGTCCTACAACCTGCTTATCGGCGCCTTTCACGACGATTTCAGTTTGGCTAGGAGTTTCAACCGTAATGCCTTCAGGCATTTCGTATACTACAGGATGAGAGAAACCTAGCGTAAGGTTAAGTTTGCTACCTTGTGCTTGTGCACGGTAACCAACACCTAGAAGCGTAAGTTTTTTCTCGAAACCTTGTGAAACACCTTGAACCATTGCATTTAGGATAGAGCGAACAGTACCAGCCTGTGCCCAGCTATCAGCAAAACCTTCACGTGGAAGTGCTTTAAGTTGGTTCTCTTCCTGTGCAACTTCTACAGCGTCGTTAAATACGCGGGTCAAAGTGCCTTTACTACCTTTTACAGTAACTTCTTGACCAGAGATAGAAACTTCTACACCTGATACAACGTCTACTGGGGCTTTTGCTATACGTGACATTTCAACTCCTCCGTTATGCTACATAACCGATGATCTCACCGCCCATGCCAGCGTTACGCGCTGCACGGTCAGTCATCACACCTTTAGAAGTCGACACGATAGCTACGCCTAAACCACCCATAACCTTTGGAAGCTCATCTTTTTTCTTATAGATGCGCAGACCGGGGCGACTTACGCGCTCGATAGTGTCAATTACTTGCTTGCCTTCGAAGTACTTAAGCGTAACTTCTAAAACAGGCTTAACGTCACCTGATGCAGCAAAGTCTGTGATATAACCTTCTGACTTCAACACTTCGCATATAGAAACGCGAACTTTTGAAGAAGGCATAGTTACAGAAACTTTCTGAGCCATCTGGCCGTTACGGATGCGTGTGAACATATCCGCGATAGGATCTTGCATACTCATTATCAGCTACTCCTTACCAGCTGGCTTTCTTAAGGCCAGGGACTTCACCGCGCATCGCTGCTTCGCGAAGCTTAATACGGCTAAGACCGAATTTGCGTAGGTAACCATGTGGACGACCAGTTACACGGCAACGGTTACGTTGACGTGAAGAACTAGAGTCACGTGGTAATTGTTGCAGCTTCAGAACAGCGTCCCAACGCTCTTCTTCAGAAGCGTTAACATCGCTGATAATCGCTTTAAGTGCCGCGCGCTTTTCAGCATACTTAGCTACTAGCTTAGTACGCTTCGCTTCGCGTGCTTTCATTGATTCTTTTGCCATAACCCTACACCCCTACTTTTTGAATGGGAAGTTAAACGCGTCCAGCAGAGCACGTGCTTCGTCATTAGAATTCGCACTGGTAGTGATAGTAATATCCATACCGCGAACCTTATCCACTTTATCGAAATCGATTTCAGGGAAAATGATTTGCTCACGCACGCCCATGCTGTAGTTACCACGTCCGTCGAATGATTTAGGATTCAAACCACGAAAATCGCGAACACGTGGAATAGCGATTGAAATCAAACGCTCAAGGAATTCCCACATACGCTCGCCGCGTAGGGTTACTTTACAGCCAATCGGATAACCTTCACGGATTTTAAAGCCCGCTACTGATTTTCTAGCAACTGTAACAATCGGCTTCTGACCGGCGATAGCCGTCATGTCAGCTTGAGCATTCTCAAGCACCTTCTTGTCAGCAACTGCTTCACCTAAACCCATGTTTAGAGTGATTTTTTCAATCCGAGGGACTTGCATGACGCTTTTGTACCCGAACTGCTTAGCAAGTTCAGCTACTACTGTTTCTTTATAGAAATCATGCAGTTTCGCCATCGTACTCTCCAATATAATTAAACAAGTTCGCCGTTAGATTTGAAGAAACGTACTTTCTTCTCATCTTCGAAACGGAAACCAACGCGATCTGCTTTGCCCGTTGCCGGGTTAACAATCGCAACATTAGAAACGTGAATAGAAGCTTCTTTCTCAACAATACCACCAGCAACACCCAATTGAGGGTTAGGCTTAGTGTGTTTCTTGACGAGATTAACGCCTTCTATAATTAAACGGTCATCAGCCATAAGCACTTTAAGGACTTTGCCTTGTTTGCCTTTGTCTTTACCCGCTAATACGACTACTTCATCATCACGACGAATTTTATTAGCCATTATCGTGACTCCTTATAGTACCTCTGGGGCCAATGAGATGATTTTCATGAAGTTTTCACTTCTCAACTCACGGGTAACCGGGCCAAAGATACGCGTACCAATTGGTTGCTTGTTTGCGTTAAGCAAAACAGCTGCGTTGCCGTCAAAACGAATGGATGAACCATCTGCACGACGAACGCCTTTTCTAGTACGCACCACCACTGCATTCAGTACGTCACCTTTTTTAACTTTACCGCGAGGAATTGCTTCCTTCACAGTAACTTTGATGATGTCACCGATACCTGCATAACGGCGATGCGAGCCACCAAGAACCTTAATACACTGAACCCTGCGAGCGCCGCTGTTGTCTGCAACGTCCAGGTTAGTTTGCATTTGGATCATGTTAGTGCTCCGCTCTAAATTAAGACTCTCCCGAGTCGTTATTGTGCTGCTAAAAACAACTGGATATCGTTGCTTTTATGTACATACCCCCATAAAAAGGGCGCGAAACTATAACAGAATTATTGCCTAAGCGATAGCAGTAAATTGAATTAATTTTAGACTGGGTGGATAAAAAAACCCCAGCTGAAAAACTGGGGTGATGATAACCACAGAGGAGGTCATCAAGCAGGAACTTTATGAGCTGCGCAGTGTGAACTTACTTTCAAAACACTGTGCGTACTAATAAGGATAATAGATATTGAGGAATATGACAGTTTTTAGCCTAATCATTTTGTACAAAGATACACTTTGGTATGAAAATAAAGACGCTTTAACTGCGCCTCCTTTACATTTCATGTTTTATAAAGCGGCATAGCGCTAGCAGGCTTTTGCTAGCGCTTATTAATAGATATGCGTATCGCGATTAAAATAGTATGTTTATTTCGTACCCCGTTGCTGTATTAGCCGGTTCAACGGTCACAATGTAATTTTCTTCTTCTGTGAAGCCAAACAGCGCAGTACGGTCTAACAATACTTGCTCGTCGTTGTCGTCTTCATACACTGCGATAACTTCGTAAAAATCAGAAGGCAGGACTTCAGTGCTGGTTTCACCAAATTCTAAGTTATTAACTCTGTATTCTGCGGTATCGATAGTTTCATCGTGACGTACCAGAAAGATTTCAACGTCGTCATAATCGCTAACAAGGTTTATGAAGTTAACGGTTTTGTCGTAGGCCTGTGGTAAACCACTTTCTTCGAATGTCGATGCACCTAGTTTGCCGTCTTTTTCATAGATAAGTATCGCCTTACTTTCACCCTGATTTAGGGTAATCAATTTATTGCTAAGATTGGTAATAGAACCTGAAGTGTCTTCTACCGATACGCGGTAGTCACCGTAGCGAATTGCAGTAAAGTCGGAAAGCTCATCGGCAGCTAGCGTAAATTCAATGTCTTCTTCATCGGTGTTACCACCGAAGGTAACGGTTACCGGTGTGTCTAAATTGGTAGAATTATAGATACGGTATTGCGCATCAGCTTCTACATCGGTTAAACCAGACACAGTAGAAGAATTTAATATGGTGTCTACAACAAGACCGTCTTGAATGGCGCCACTTACATCGCGAAGAGCCATTACGTATTCAGTTTCGTAGATGAAATCTAACGTTTGAGATTCAAAGATGACGTCAGTGCTGCCAGGCGCAGTAAAGTATACAGTGTACTCACCTTCGTCAAAGTTGTCGCTGTCGTCATCACCATCCCAGTAAATCAGCTCTCCTAAGTCGTTTGGCGTAATGGTGCTAAGAAAGTTTGCGGCTTCAAAGGGGTCGCCCGCATCACTCATGTAGAAATCAAAAGATTCGCTATCCATAGTGACTGAAATGGCCAGCAGTCTGAAGTGGTCCTCTAAGGTCTCTCGTTCATAGCTGTATTCGTTGAATGAGGGGCTATTGAAGTCGCCACTCATGACAATCATGGTTTTCTCACCTTCTTTTAGGTTTACCGTTATTTCGTCTATGTAGACTTCTTGATCGTCAGAGTCTGTGCGAATGAACTCCAAAACAAGCTCACCGCTTTCCATTGAATACATAGAAGTCGCATCACCGAATTGCGCAGAGCCAAAACTATCTCCATCCACTTCCCGCATTTCTACATTGGCCCCATTTGGCGATGCGTTATAAAACTGAAGGTATGCAAATTCATAATCAGAATCGCTACTGTCTGAACCTCCACATGCGGCAAGGGCAAATAGCGCAACCAGACCTAGCGCAACTGATCTACTAAAGTGACAGGCACGAACCCAAGACACTACTAAAGTGACAGGCACGAACCCAAGACAGACGAGGGCCATTAATGTGACAGGCATCATAAGAGTTACTAATGTGACAGGCACGAAAAAGGGAGAAGGCCACTAATGTGACAGGCATCATAAGAGTTACTAATGTGACAGGCACGAAAAAGGGAGGAGAGTGCTTGCATAAACGGTGTTTCCTTTAAATTTGTTTTAAATAGATTAATTGGATAACAACACAGACGGGAAAACCTGCGCCGAACGCCGTTATGGCACAAAGTTTTGGGGTAGGTTCATAGCTTTACGCTGTCTTTACAAAGCTGACAATTCATTGACTGTCTCTTATACACATCTGACGCTGCCGACGAGCGATCTAGTGTAGAT
>OJHJ01000496.1_pt1 | contig 12773 bp, 7 predicted proteins | sample 1595201 | NCBI WGS metagenome assembly OJHJ01 (sample SAMN05416832, study PRJEB24817) | seawater metagenome | isolation source: Sea water | place: Canada:Atlantic | collected 2013-07 | reverse complement strand
TAGCGTAGCGTCTCGTGGGCTCGGAGATGTGTATAAGAGACAGCCGTTAAGCGCGAGCAGATTGTCGGTCGCGCTTGGCCGCTTTGGTAGGAGGTAGATGATGCAAAGACTATGTCTCTTATTTTTGTTGGTTGCGCCATTGGCTTGGGTTCAAGTGTCCTGGGCACAAGAGCCTTTTCCGTTGTCTGACGAAGACAAAAAGATCGTCGAAATGAGCCGCAGCATTTTACAAAGTGCTGTGGATGGTTCATCTGAATTTATTGAGCCTTTTGCACCGATTGAACAACCTGCGTCGCTCAAACACAACGATGAATGGTTGATTTTTGCGTCGTCTTCACTGGGAGATTCGTCACTGAAGCAGCTATTTAAAGAGGCCAGTGCTACCGGCGCTATTGTGTTGTTTCGGGGAATTCCTGAAGGAAAGACCTTGGGGGCGGCTATCCGTGATTGGCATACGCTGATGACGGGGCTTGATCCTGTTCCTCAGGTTCGAATCGATCCGAAAGCCTTTGTGCACTGGCGGGTGACTAGCGTGCCTGCCATTTTCCGCATAGAAGATGACAAGGTGACTGCAAGTGCACTAGGGGTTTACAGCAACGACTGGTTGCAGCGTCAAATTGAAACAGGCAATACCGGTTCATTGGGTCAACGCGGTCCTATTCATTCCATTTTAGAACCGGATTTGGTGCAAGTAGCGATGCAGCGTTTACAGTCGATTGACCTGGGCGCATTAAAGAAAAAAGCCATTGAGCGTTTCTGGTCTCGCCAAACTTTCACTGACTTACCCAAAGCCACGCAGTATCGGATAAGAATGGTTGATCCAACCATCGTCATGAAGCGGCCACTATTGGATGCCAATGGCCGAACATTGATCCCAGCAGGAACGCGTATTAACCCGCTAAAAGCCTTGCCGTTTACTCAGCAGCTTGTGGTGTTTAATGCGTCGAACGCTGAAGAAGTGGACGCAGTTGCGCATTGGCTTGAGACGCAAGATAGGACACTGCGCCGCATTACGCTTATCACCACGCAGCTCGACCGTACTCAAGGTTGGAATAGCCTCAATGCGCTCGAAAAGACATTGGACAGTCCGGTTTACCTTCTCAATGCCTCGCTAAAGCAGCGCTTTGATCTGCAAGTCACCCCATCGTTTGTTCAAGCAAAGGGGCTCGCGTTTGAAATAGAAGAAATTCCAGCAAAGGAGCTTGTTCATGAAAAAGCTCAATAATACGTATCGTCTGTTGCGGACTCTCGTTGTCATGTTTGTCCTGGGCGCATCTATTTCTGCTAAAGCCGAACTGACCTGCCCAGACGCGGGTTTATTGTCCGGTAAGTTGCTGACGGATGTTTGCTGGTCATGCATTTTTCCTATCCGGGTTGCAGGTCTTCCACTTGGCTCTGGCAGTGTCCCAAGCGGCGCATCAAACAAGTCGTTTTGCTTATGTGAAGACAACTTAGGTGTGCCAAGGCCAGGTATTGTTACCAGCATGTGGGAGCCAGCGCGTCTGATTGAACTGGTCAGAACGCCGGGTTGTTCGCCTTCACTGGGAGGGATTCGCTTACCGTTAGGTGATAGGCGATTGCAAGGTGGTCATGGTGAAGGTGAATACGATACCGGTGATCTTGCTTTCTATCATTACCATTATTACGCCTTTCCGCTTTTGGTCATGCTCGATTTGTTCATGGATGGCAATTGCAATGCCGATGGTTACATGGATTTTGACTTGATGTATTTGTCGGAATTGGACCCAACATGGCTGAACGATGAACTGGCCTTTTTTACTCAGCCTGAAGCTGCTGCTGTTGCTAATCCATTGGCTATCTCTGCTTGTACCGCTGACGCTGCTTCATCAACGCTTGGTAAACCCATCGATCAGTTGTTTTGGTGTGCTGGCAGTTGGGGCCATCTCTATCCGTTATCTGGCCACACCTTAGCCTTTGGTTCATTAGCAGAAAACACCAGCCATTTAGCGGCGCGTGCAATCGCGGCTCAACACAGGCGTGGTCTTGCAAGACGAACAATGGGGAGCAGTGCGCTATGCCGACCTGTTATCGAACCCATGCTGCCGAAATCCCAATACAAGATGAGTATGTTCTTCCCTGTACCGGAAACTGAAAGTGCGCATGTCATCGGTGAAAGCACCATGAAATGGGGAGAGTGGCGAACGATCCCCGGTGCCGGTGAAGATGCGCTCTACATTTTGTGGCGCTGGCAAGACTGCTGTAACTCGGGAGGTTAACCATGAAACCAACACTTTTTACCCGAGTTTTAGCGGGTATTTTATCAATCACTATGGCGTGCCTGCCCTTACATGGTGTGGCCGCTGATGTGCAGCGCCAATCCGGCTTAAGCGGACAACAAGAAGGTAAGCAATTGCTGCAAAACTGGACGATGCCCGCACTCAATGGCAATACATTGTCGGTGCCGAATGGCAGTGGTAATGAGTCCATTAACTTGCAAGAGCTTTTCCCTGGTATGGATCAGGGCTCATTGGATGTCTTAACGGGCGTTTATGGCTCTGATGCCAGCATGAATCAATTGGGGACACAGCGCCAAGAGAGCATGGCATCCGAAAGTGGCGCTACGGGTGAAGCATTTCGTTCGCTACAGGAAATCAAAGACAGGTCTCGGCCAGATATGGTCAATGATCCGCTTTGGGCATTAACTGATGCGGTTCAAACTGACCCAAATCTATTAACGCAAAGCTTCCCCGGCTGTGAGTCTCAAGGTGAAGGCAGCCCAAACTACCAGCAATGTGACAGGCTCAATACAGCGGTTAACAGCTGCACGATTACTCACGATTACACGGCAGGCATTATTGAGCATGTTTCAGGACCAATGAACCTTCGCTCTTGTGGTGAGGGATGTCTTGAAGTTTGGATTGGACGAATTGGCGACAACTACTGGAGTGGCCGTTGTAAAGTGTTTGAACAGGCCATCACACTCAAAGTCGTGAACCCCGATGCGATTACCTCAGCCGTTCTTGAATACGCCAAATGGGATGACTACATGCAAGTGTGGCTTGGTGATCAGAAAGTCTGGTCTGGGCCGAACAATAACTTTCCACCAGAAACGGCTGGCCGCTGCGAGCTCAGTACAAGTTGGGAGCGCAATCCTAATACTGACTTAACCTCTAAGCTAAAAGCGGTAGAGCCCGGTTTAGAAGTGCCAGTAAAAATTCGCGTATCGGTAACGGGTAGTGGTGAGGGGTATGCACGTATCAAGGTGCGCTTTGATCCAACCAAGGTGGTGATGAATGATAGTTGGTCGCCACAATCCTGTATCGAACAAGCAGCGGATATCCCGACTAAGTTTTCAGACTACAGCATTCAATGCACGGATCAGCCGTCTTCAACCAACGGATGTACGGTGGTCAATGGTGTTTCAGTTTGTGAATCCTACTTTGCTCCAAGCCCTGTGGCTGGCATATCGCCTTTGTGTCGGCGTGTACAAGTCAGTGTGGATGATGAAAGCTATAAGGGGATTGAAAATCAGGCCTGCCAAGTGCTTGAAGCGAATCCTTCCTGTGGATTCATGTCGTCAGAATGTGCCGAAACCAATGATAAAGGTGAATGCATTCGTTTTACCGATACCTATGACTGTGGATTGCAAACCAGCGATCCAAAGTGCGTGGTATCCAATCTTATGCCGAGTAGTTTTGAGGCATGTGAGCCTACTCAGACGATTACGCCATTTACTGAAACCAAGCATGTACCGGATTACCAGGTGTGCGAGAAGATCAGCACGCTTACTCAGTGTCAGTTAGAACGACGTGTATCCGCTGAAACCCATCAACAAAGCTGGTCCATTGAGCGCGGTTGCTTTAGCTCTGAAACGCTCAGCTTTGTTCCACAGCACAGCAGTACCATGCAAACTGGAAACGCGACGCTGAGAGTGTTTGATAATCAAAATACTGAGATAAAAATCACCGAGTCGCCGTCCAAGGCAAATGGCTGGAAAACGACACTCTCATTGACGGGCAACAAGGAGACGGTCACAGAGACGAAACCGTCCATTAAATACCCTGAAATGACCTGTCCAAAAGGAACCTTGGTTGGCTCATTGTGCAAGGTCGTTAATGGGTCGATTATTTCGTGGCATGAACCGCAGGAAGTCACGCGTTCCAGATGTGAGTCCGGCTGGAACAAAGTCGATTTCGATACTTGCAGCCGAGAAGTTCAGAAGTGTTTGGCTCCTGCGAAACTGAGTGCTTCCTTGACCTTCTCTGGCAAATACTTAGAGCAAGACGTTGTTCATCAATCAAGTGATCCGGGCATAGACCAATGCTTGATGCAAACGGATCAGTTCACTGCGGTGCAGTGGCAGTGTTTGGATACGGGCATAAAACGAATCGACGGGTTAACAGTTGGTAGTGGCGAGTTGGCCAATCTTGGAAGCCTTTATCCGACGGTTGTTTCGTCTCCTGCTCATTTAACCAGTCGTGGCAGCTCTGATGGACTGGGGCTCTCATGCTGGAGGGCAAAAGCGACCTACAATGCTTCGACTGCTCATCCAGAATTCAACATGGGCAGCTCAGATAGCTGGGTAGATGCCAATGGTAATACACAAACCATCGTCAATAACGGACAAAACACGACCACCAATACGTGTGCCGCGCTGGAGCAAAACCCGGCCTGCCAGTATGTCAGAACCGAATGCACTGAAGGCGGGGCTGGTCATGAAGGCTTCTGTTATATCCAAAGTTTGGTGTATGACTGTGGACAAAGCGTTGAAGTGCAAAATGCACGAATGGAAACTCAATACAACTGTGAGGGGCCAGTTCGCTGTATGGGCACAGATTGTTTAGAGCCAGAGTCAATCAAGCAGGCTAACTTTGCAGAGGCCGCCGCGATGCTTAATGCGGCGCAGTTTATGACCAATGATATGTCATGCACGGGAGCTGATGGCCAAGATAACGTCGAGTGTACGGTCTTTAAAGGTAATGCTGGCCAGTGCAAAAAAGCCGTTGGCGGTATAGTGGATTGCTGTGAAAAGCCAAGTGGCGTGTCGTTATCGGATTACATCACAATGATTGTGGCGGTCAACAAGCTTGATACGGCAGTCATGGCCATGAATCCGTCGTCGGCAATCTATGGTTCCTGGAATACGCTTAGGGAGCCAATCACGAGTACTTGGAGTGCGGTCAAAGAGCCCTTTGTGTCTGCTTGGGACTCTCTTATGGGGGCTGGGCCATCAACGGCTGCTGGCGCGGGAGCGGAGCAAGCTGCGACTGGCTTCATGCAGGTGTTGACCAACAAAACGGCTGAATGGGTAGGTACGACCTTTGGTTCGGGGGCGCAATCGGCACTGTTTAGTAACGTTGGTGGCGCAGTTGGAGCCGATGGTGTCGTTTCGGGTGGTAACTTTGCGCTGGGTGGCGCTGCGGGCGCGGTTCTGAGTACGGTTATGACGGCCTACATGATTTACTCAGTCACCATGATCCTCATTCAGCTTATCTGGAAATGTGAGCAGAGTGAGTTTGAGATGAACGCTAAGCGGGTATTGAAGAGTTGCCACTATGTGGGCTCTTACTGCAAGTCTAAGTTCTTAGGTGCCTGTGTTGAGAAACGGCAATCATATTGCTGCTTTACTTCGCCGCTTTCACGGATCATTCAAGAGCAAGTGCGTCCGCAATTGGGCCTTGGCTGGGGCAGTGCGAAATCTCCAAACTGTGAAGGATTGACCGCGAGTCAGTTAAACCAGGTGGATTGGAGCCAAGTCAATCTGGATGAATGGATAGGTATCTTATCGATAACAGGCAACCTACCCGAAGTACCGTCACTGGATCTGGAAAGACTCACAGGCTCAGGAAGTACGCTAAACGTTGATGGAAATCGTCAGAGTGCCGCAGACAGAGCCCTTGAACGGCTAAACGGAATGGATGCCCAGAAACTGCGTCAGGAGGCGACGGAGGAAATTTCGGGGAATAACTAGAAGAAAAAATCTTTGTCAGCTCCAGTATATTTTGGAGCTGACATCGCGCTAGATGTTGCATTATATTTAGTAAAGAGAACGTTTTTGAGGACGGTTTATGGCTTTGCAAGTTTTGAACTGAGTAGTTTAGCTAATGACTTTTTAAATGTGCGTTAAATCGGTAATAAACTGTGCTGCATATTGAAGATATTCCTGTTGTGGAGTTCGAATTACATCCCATCTTTTAGCATAGTTAAGGGGCCTGTCGCGTTGTTTAGCGTATGTAAGAACAAGCCGACGCTTGGCACGGGATACACCAACAAAGAAAGCACACAGATTAGAATCTTGATCCCCAAAAAATATTTCGTTCTCAACGGCCAAAATTATCGTTGAGTCGAACTCCAATCCTTTGCTCTTATGGATAGTCAGAATACGCACAGCCTGATCATCAGAGAAACGAGTCAAGGCTTGAGGCAAGTCGGGGGTAAGTTCAAGCAATTCTTCAATGCGCGCTTTGGTATCTCCCACAACTTCACCTAATCTGGCATGTGACTCATAGTCAGGCGAGAGAGCAACAAGAGTCTCCATTCCTATTTTCTTCAAAAATCTACACACAGAATCCCACCATCCCGAAAACGGTTCATCCAACAACTCGGCCATGGCGATGATTTTTCGCTGTTCCTTGAAGAAGCTTTGGAAATTTTGCCTGACGCTAGACTGCACCTCGTCATCGGCAAAGGGAATCAATTGATTCATCAGCCGAATCCAGGCTTTGGGCTCTCGCTGGCCATAGAGACAGGACAAATAGTCAACAACGAGCCTTGCGGCAGGTTCGACAGTAATATCCTGCATCTCCTGCTCATTCCGGTACGGTATTCCCCTAACTTCCAATGCCACCATCAGGTGATTGGCGTAAAGATCTAGTTGTTTGGACACTAATACGGCGATTTCGGATAACGGAACCTGTTCATTTCTTATCCACCCGGCAATCAAATCGGCCAAGTACTCAGCTTCACCCTGGGCATTCTCGAATTGCCACGCGAAGACCTCTCCCTCTTCACCAGCAAGTTGGTGATCTGGCATGACGGAAGCCGGATCGAGCACGCGAATTATCTCGTTCTGCATCCGAAGCAGGCGTGGTTTTGAACGAAAGTTTCGGTACATGTTTAATGGGACCGCTGAAAAATCCCTAGCGAACGTTTGGAAAATTCCGTCCAATGCACCTGCCCATCCCATGATTTTCTGCTTGGTATCACCGACAGCAGTGAGACGAATGCTCGTACCTTGGAAGGCTACCTTCACGAGTTCATACTGCTGATCCGTGCAGTCCTGGAATTCATCCAAGAAAACATCGCTGTAAGTTTGGCGTATGGCATTTCTTGCGACAGTGGAGGCCTTAAGAATTTGAATTGCTAGCGGTACAAGATCATGAAATGTAATTTGCCTTTTTGTGACTTTTCTTTCGCCAATCGAATAATCCAGATCAAGAGCATCATTACCAGTAAGCACTACTCGGAAGCGATCAATAATACGCTTTGCAAACGCATGAAATGTGTAGCTATCAAAACGGGAAGCCAATTCTTGTCCACAGCGTTGCTGGATTCGCTCCTTCAAGTTTTTGCTGGCGTCAACTTTGAAAGAGATAGCGAGTATTCTCTTCGGATAACGGCAGGTTCCGGTTCGTAGGAGGAAGTCAGCTCTTTGTGCAAGCATTTCCGTCTTGCCCGCGCCCGGCCCCGCCGTCAGTGCAAGACAGCGCGCTTGTTCCTTCGCAGCCCGCAGTGCATTGGGTTCAAGAGTTAGCCCATCCGAAGGCAGCCATGCATCTACAGCAATCACTCGGGCAGTTCCGCAAGCTTGGCGATCACGGCATCAGTGAGTCGTCCAAATGATTCAGGCATGTTCGCCAGCAAATCCTCGTCGCTTAGTTGAGCGAGAGCTTCGATATGAGCAGCGGGCTTGCTGCCCAGTTTAAAAAGCTTGTGATACGTAGAGAAAAGATTTAACTCGTCATAGCTATATTGGGATGGGTCATGATGGCTCTTGCCTAACACGGCTTTAATTGTTGAGTCATCCGGAACTTCCTGCTGAACACCGTAAGCATCTGGGAAAGCAAGGAGCATTGAAAAATCTAAATCCATTGGAAATGAGAAAAACACACCACGCATTTCCAGCTCTGCAAATACACTCTTAGTGCCGTTTTCAAAGAAGTGGTGGGTACGAACAGGTACTTTGTCATCATTCCAATCTGATAAAGAAAAAGTATTTGGCAGAACTTTTTCAGGTTGATATAAGCCAAGTTGGTTATTTACATACTTTATTCTTCCCCAGCCCGCTTGATATCTGCCCACATCTAAATCGAGAAGGGTCAAAAATGGGATTTGCAGTGCTGATAACAGGCGCCAAAAATGATTGACATGCCTACCTCCAAGCGGAGCAATCGTAACCGCTGATTCATCAACTGGCGCACCCTTTGCTTGGAAAAGGCGCGGTAGTACAATTTCTTCGCTATCCCCTTCACCCAACACAACCAAACGTGAGAAGTAAATCTCAGGGAATGCCTGGACAGCCTCGCGTACAAACTTGTGCGCTTCATCGGTTTTAGCGGGTAATTGGATTTTCGTAATTCTTGATTGCCGGGTTTCGGTAAGTCGAAGATATCGAATATGTTCCGGATCGACACGTCGTAACATTGACGGAGCATGCGTAGCGATTAGGGCCTGAGCATCCTCGTTGCTCGTCATGGAGTTCAGAGCGCTGACAATCCGCCCCAGATAGTGAGGCGAGAGGCTGTTCTCTGGTTCCTCAAGGGCAATCAAAGTAAAGACTGGCGGACGCAATTTTTCTGGGTCAAAAGAGCCGTCCTCACCGGCAAGGACAGCACGCCCAATTGCTTGAGATGAAAGAACCAATGACAGATAGAGCATCGACTTCTGGCCGTCACTGAGTCTGGAAAAATCGACAAGATGTTCATCATGTCCAGGCGAGAATGATACGGACAAATGACGAAGCAACGCCTCGATCTCAGATGCCACAAAAGTAATCTTGGGATCTGTAAAGTAGCTGCCTTTATGAAGGGTGCCCCAAGTTTTCTTCAGGTGGGCACTAAAAGCATTGACCGATGGATTAGCAGCCAAACTCTCACTAATCTGGTCGGTGAACCCTTTGACTTCCTCCCGTTCATTTTCCCAGTTCACTGCCCGTAGCAAGCGGCCAAGCAGCGCGTTCGTTCCATATGCTATGTGGTCAGTCGGATCTCTTCTTGCGGGCAGATAGTGGACTTGTATGTGATTTCGTTCAGACCTTGGAACCGTTTGAGGATTTAGAGGCGAACCATCCGGGCCAGCTTCAAGCACATACACAAAAGTCTCATCAATATCCCCATCCAGGCCCATAGTGGCACTTAGGCGATATCGTACCCTAGGAATTCCGTCAGGGTCATCAAGGCGCATGTGACTGAAATGGGGAGCAACGGTCGAGTTATCTTCTTCATCCTCCAACTCGGGGAACACGAAGTCCGCCTCAATCCATAACTGCCTTTCTTCGGGCGCTTCTTGTTCATCGTGCGGGACATGGAAGTCTGAGCGCTGAATACGGCGTAATGATGGATCAAATGCAAACAGTCGGCACAAAGCCTGGAGTGCAGCAGTCTTGCCTGACCCGTTGGGGCCAATCAGATAGGTAATATTTTCCAGTGTCAGTTCTGTTGGTTCAGCACCAAAACTCTGAAAATTTGAAACCCGAATACTGTGCAGTTTCATCCTTTTTTCCTAATACATATGGCCCGAAAAATTAAATCTTCCCGTTCCATGGGTGATTTTTACAGAACAAGAATTCCCTACACTCGAGCCCGTGCACGTTCTCTAGCCTTAAGCTCTATGCGTTGTGATATTTGGCTATACAGCTGGGCTTCCTCATTCTCTCGATCAGTGACAGTCACAACCAAGGCATAGTCTTCTTGTTCGAAACTCAACGCCTCACCCCAATCTCTATCTTGTCGAGTAATTACAACAAACCACTTTTCAGAAGGCTTCGGCTGTTTAATCCGCCAAGTTGAAGATTGAACTGTACCTTTACCTCTTAATTCAGCACTTATGTCCCTATTACTTGTAGCATCATCATTTCTGGTTTTAGTTTCATCCTGAGTACTGTGATTGAAATGCCTTTGAACAGACTCAAGCGACTGATCTTTGACTAACCTAAAAGACATTTTAGTGGCCACATAGTCTATCCTAGTTGTCCTGACCGCTGGACAATAAGACAGAGTAACTCTAATTTCTCTGGAAGCACGCTGAGACCTTAAAAAATCATCGGGAAGCGGCAGTTCGAAAAAGTGATGCGAGTTGTTTTCAATTTTCTCTTCAGCCATTAAGACAACGGCATTTTGTGAAGATCTAAAAAGCTCCCCCTCATCAACAGCACCATAACCAGCTATATCTCTAAACGCATCTCGTCCATTTGCGCTCCTATAAGATTTCTTCATATCTTCAGGAAAGCTGCTTTCAATCTCCGACAGCATATTCGCATGATTAACCAGTAGTGCTCTGAGCAAATTAGCAGAAGCCTTCGGGTAGTTATTCAATAAACGACCTGCAAGATGGGTAATGTAAGGTGCCGCAAAACTTGTTCCGCTAATTTCGCTAAACAATGTGTTCCCAACGAATCGACTATTACAGGTCAGTACCCCCATGCCTCGCATAACTGCATTGAGTTCGTTGCCTGTTCTTATTGGAGAAGCCAAGTTTCCACCCATAGCTACCAGCTCGGGTTTAATTGCACCTTTAATAGTGGGACCGTGACGTGTAAATGGGGATGGTTGATTTTCTGTGGCTGGAGCCAATTGCCCAATTTCAGGATACCGTTGAGCATCGAAAGTCGCATTATGTCGAGCCAAGCTTCCCACCGTTAGAACGTTTAGTGCCGGAGCTGGATCTATGATAATACTTTCGTCAGCTAGAAGGTATTCTGGAAACTCGTCTCTCCAGCTATGTCTTGGCACATCTGGATCGATAGAGCCTGAGAAGTTCCCAGCAGAAACGACAAATAAGATATTGAAGTCCCTAGCCAATTTATCCAAGACATACGCAATTCCTCGAATATGACGATTATCGTAAGGTGCATTGGAATTCCCTAACGACAAATTGAAAATCCGACATTGGTGTTCTTCGACAAAATAGGTTACAGCTTCAATGAGAGTTTTTTCGATAGAACTGGAGTCAAATTCTGCATTCTCATCAAGAATTCTACCATTGAAAATCCAAAGTTCAGGGTGCCAATAATTTGTTGAGTTACACGCTTCCAAGTCACCATACAGAGCTACACCAGCAACAGCAGTGCCATGACCATTCAAATCCATGCCGTCTGTATCACCAATAAAGTCTGCACTTTCCGCAATTGCGGGTGCCAACAGGGGGTGGTTAGTATTTACTCCGCTATCAAGGACGCAAACTCTTGCAGCTTGATGAGTAGGGGATTGTATTCCTTCAGGAATTCTATTGATGTCACAATTTAGTTGGCTATAGCGAATACCGCTCTTGGGGGGGAGATCAACAAGTCTGACATCAGAGTGATTCAGCAGTAGATTAGCCTGACTAGAGTTAACCTCCAAACGGTACATTACTAAGCTATCAAGGTTAACTTTATCTGTTCGCCGTATTCCGTTATGAGCTAGCCAACGCTCAAATGCATCACAAGTGCTTAATCTCTCTGGGTGATGAGCAACAGCTACAGGCCAAAGCTCTACATCTAAGAGAAACTTCTCTGACCTTGGTAAGCCATGCCTTCTTAGAGCCCAACTTTTCCGGTCATCACTTGTCCAGTTATCGATTCCCTCTATGGCCTCGAGAATCTGCTTGTACGTCAATTCTGTCTCGTCCAAACCTAAGCGTTGCAGGTGATCTTCAAACACAGTCATTCCGGTTTCATCAACAAAAACAACACACAGATGATTGTCTTCTTGGCTTACAAACTCGATACCATGTTTGTTTAGATGGGTAATATCGAGAAGTCCTGTATAACGAATTTTCAGTACAAAATTACCCGGACGTGACGTTTGCTGACTTTGTGCGAATCTGATTGATTCAGTTAAGTCTCTAGATAATTTTTGACCATGCCCCCGAAGATCACCTCGTGGATGTTTTGGGATATTGACTTTCCTTGTTCTACGTTCATTTTCAAGCAGTTCTCTTTCAATCTTAAGATGTTCATAATTAGCCATTCCTAGTCCCTTTTTTAACTTTCTCGAGAAGCTGCTTGCTTCAAGTCCTTAACGGTCAAAAATTCCTGACTACGTAGGATCATCCTTTTTACTGCTCTACGAACAATACGTTCAATATCAGCGCCACTCTTTGTAGAAAATATCCCGAGGATAGATTTATCATCTAACTCAAATTGGCGACGTACACCACGCAATTTGAGTGAAAGAATTTGTTGTATTTGCAGCTCATCAGGTAATGGGAAGTCAATTTTTTCATCGAAGCGTCGCCAGATAGCACTGTCTAAAATGTGCTCATGGTTTGTAGCTGCTAAAATTAGACTCTTCCCTTGATAAGCGTCCATCATCTGAAGCACTGCGTTAACGACGCGGCGTAACTCACCATGTTCACCTGAGTCAGAACGTTCTTTGCCTATGGCGTCAAATTCATCAAATAAAACCACCATAGAATGTTCAGAAACAAAATCAAAAACTTTGCGAAGATTCGCGGCTGTTTCACCCAAAAAAGAAGATACCAACGCATCGAGACGAACAATTGCAAGAGGTAAATCAAGCTCAAAAGCAATGACCTCAGCTGCTAAGGTTTTCCCGCAACCTGGAGGACCTGTCTCTTATACACATCTGACGCTGCCGACGAGCGATCTAGTG
>OJHJ01000495.1_pt1 | contig 12778 bp, 9 predicted proteins | sample 1595201 | NCBI WGS metagenome assembly OJHJ01 (sample SAMN05416832, study PRJEB24817) | seawater metagenome | isolation source: Sea water | place: Canada:Atlantic | collected 2013-07 | reverse complement strand
TAGCGTAGCGTCTCGTGGGCTCGGAGATGTGTATAAGAGACAGAATCAACTCAACACACCGACATTAAAACCCAACCCTTGGCGACTACAAGACTATAAAAAGCTAGCAATATCGTTTAGGGATTTCTTCTGTGTAGCGTGAGCCGGTACAGTTGCATTGTTAGCAGGGTATCCCGCAATTATCAGCATGTACGCTCTTTCGCTATCGGGCCTACCACACACGTCGGTTAGAAAGTTCATAGGCTTAGGCGTATGGGTAAGCGTTGCCAACCCGGCGTTGTGTAGAGCGGTAATAAGCATACCAACGGCAATGCCTACCGACTCATGCACGTAGTAATTTTGCTGTTTTTCTCCACCTTCGGTTTCTCCGAACTTTTGACTAAATACAGCAATTAGCCAGGGCGCTATTTCCAAATATGGTTTAGCGGCATCTGTTCCTAGTGGTTTTAAATCATTTAACCATTGCTGCCCGGCGCGCCCTTCGTAAAAACCACGTTCATGGGCTTCGGCTTGCTCACGTATTTTTTGCTTCATTGATGGCGAGTTGATTGCGGCAAAGTGCCACGGCTGATGATTAGCGCCGCTTGGTGCGGTGCCCGCTGTTAATAAGCAATTTTCTATAATGCTTTTATCTACCGAGCGGTCGCTAAAGTGACGAATACTGTGTCGGCGTTGCATTGTTTGTAGAAAGTCAGCGCTTCGCGACTTCATGGTGGGTTTTGAATATTCTATAAAATCATGTAAGGGCAATTGATCATGAGGCTGCATTATTTAATCCGTCGGTGTCCGTGTTTATGTCACGATTTTTGTATTTTATTAACCTTAGAGTAAAGGGATTAGCGCTTACTATCAAAAAAAGAGTGAGCGTAATAACGTGTCTGTGTCGAAGTGCGTCAACTTTTGTCGTAAGGGCAATGCATGCTTAACATCCTTTTTAACCCCAGTTACCGCGAATGATGACATTGAGGGGCACAGCATGCATAACGTAATACTCAAAGAGACAGAATCTAAAGATATTAATATTCACGTAATAGGCGTAGGCGGGTGTGGCGGCAATGCCATCACTACTATGGCCGGTTTATGTCAGCACACCAATATTCGATTTACCTCTATTAATACCGATATATCTGCGTTGCACCAATGTGATAATCATGAAGTCCTTCTTATAGGAGAGTCCACCACCAAAGGGTATGGAGCGGGGGCTGACCCTTTGGTGGCACATAGTGCTGCTCGTCAAAGTGAAGAGGCGCTAAGTACGCTTATAGAACACGACACTATTATCATTGTTATTGTAGGACTAGGCGGTGGCACTGGCAGCGGGGCTACGCCTGTACTTTTAGACATGGCTAAGAAAAAGGGCATAAACGCGATGTGCTTTGTGACATTGCCGTTCAAGTCGGAAGGAAGTCAGCGCCACCAAATTGCCCTAGATGCTCTTCAAGCGATAAAAGCAGTCGCAAATGCCACCTTAGTATTGTCGAATGATTCGCTGGTGTCGGCGCTTAATGAAACGGTTGGGTTACTGTCGGCATTTCGTCATTGCGATACGCAGATGCACCGCATTGTCGAAGCTATTATTACCATGTTGACCAAAACCGGTTACATCAATGTGGATATTAATGACTTTAGCCATATTCTGTCGTTAGAAGGGAATACGGCATTAGGCGTTGGTATTGCCGAAGATGGAGGCTTGCTGTGCGATGCGTTAACCCATGCTCTTAATAACCCCTTGGTTGATGATCAAAGCATTGTTGGAGCGCAGGGCGTTATTGTGCAGCTTACGTGCAAGGAAGAGCCTAGCTTAGTGATGTATGAGGAAATGCTAGCAACACTGCAAAATTTAATTGAGAGTGCCCGTGCGCTAATAATAACCGGCGTAACGGTATCCCCAGAACTACCCCATTTCGGTGAAGTGCTAGTTATCGCAACGGGCATTCCTGTTCCCCAGCAACATAGTGAAAAAGAGCAACATAATGAAAAAGAAAAGGAAGGCGAATTAGAAAACAGTACTGTGTCAGACGAATACAGTAAGTTAGAGCAATACAGCCTGTTAGAAGAAATGGATATGATAGAACAAAGCAGGGAATTAGAAGAATACCGCGAGTTGATAGGAGAGATGGTACCGATGAAAATAAACGGCTCCCGTATAAGCTCAAACCTTGAGTCGAAGTATTTTAATATTCCTGCATTTATTCGCCAGCAAATGAAGCAATGACTAATTAGCCGCCATTCGTGTGCGGCGCGCAAGGCTATTTACCATCTGTGATGTAGCCTTTTATTGGCTATATGTTGCGAATAATTTCTGCGACATTGCCAAAAAGTAGTCTCTTAACTTTTTGGGCTCAATAACTTCAATATTGTCGCCAAGCCCTCTCAAAAAGGCTCTTAGCTTATTCGTATCTTTCACGGTTGCCGTTAAAAACGATTTGTCGGTGTGTGCAGACGGGCTAATGATCTGATCTTCAGAAAGCTTATAACCGTGGAGCAGGAAGAGCGCGTTGTTTTTAACCAGTAGTTTCAGTTCAATATTTTGCTTTCTATTGTTGTTGAGTAACTGAACGCTTTCAAGTTCGCCAAAAGTTTGCTGGCAGTCATCCTGGGTTTCCATTACGTTTCTAATAAAGTGCAAGGGCAATGCATAGCGCCTTTTGTGAAGCTCTCCAAATGTACACACGAATAGCTGACGACCATCCTGTTTAACCAACCCCATGGGATTTATTCGGTCGTAGTGTTTCCATACCATTTGATTACCACCATTAAAAATACGTTTTATATCAGCTGATATTTGTTTTTTAAAATAGATGGCGTTTTTTAGTCTTCCAAAAGACACTGCATCTATTTCTGGCGGTAGAAGAGGTTGAGAAATGTGTGAGTCTGCTACCGACTTTAACCAGTTGCTCAGTAGAGAGTCGCTGTCTTGTTGAAGGATTTGCGTTGCCTTGGTGAAGTAGGGCTGCAATTCGTTAAGCGTGGTATTGGGCAGTGTAGCGCCAGATTGTTCGAGCACTTTAAATGCAAGCGCGGTATTGCCATCCATCAAGCTAAGATTCAACTTTTTAAAGTTGGCATTGATAAACCAGCCGTAGGGTTTAGAGCGTTTGTCTACTTCAAGACCAAAAAGTCCAACGGTTTCTAGATTAACCAAATCCCGTTGTATCGTTCGCATATCGATGTGGTGATGGCCGCAGTTCTGCAGGTTATCAAATATTTGGCGGCTTGATACTTTTCGCGGTGCCGTAGGCACAAACTGTAGAATGTCTAATTTGCGTTGAAATGCGCTCATAGGATTAAATAACCTAAACCCTTTACGTGTAAGCACAATAGCATACCCACAACATGCGACAAAAACTGTCGCATGCATCCGTTGAGTAAATAGTAAATGTGAGCTTTTATCACGATCTTTACGCGAGAGCATAAGGCGGAAGCATCAGGGATAAACATCAGGCGGTATCTGCCGTAAAACAGCTGTATTTTTGTGTGACTGTTTATGGTAACTTTGTTAAAAGTGATTGTTTATGGGCTCTTTTTGAAAAGTGTTGATAAACGGTTACCCGAGTGTGTATGCGCACTATAGTAGGTAGCATTGCATATGTATAAAAATACAGGCAATCTAGTTTCAGAGTATTTACCACTCGACCTTTCAGCAAAACTCATTATAACGAGAGTGGCTAATGGACACGATTAAACAGCGGGCGGCAGTGATCACTGGAGACATTGCCAACTCACAGCTCTTAAGTGATGAAGACTTAAAGCATGTACTGGCAGTACTCACCACAACGCTTAAAGCGCAAACGGCAATGTATCATGGCGAGTATGATGTGTTTCGTGGCGATGCGTTTCAGGCCGTAATACCCTCACCGCAAAATGCCATGCAAACTGCGATATGCATAAGGCTTGCTTTAAAAGCTTGCACGCCCTCAACCGATATTCGTATTAGCGTAGGGCTTGGCGAGGTTAACGTTACTGACGGACAGGTAAAAACAGGGAGTGGGGATGCCTTCGTTCGTTCGGGTAGGGCATTAGATACTCTGAAATCGCAATACTTGGTGTTTACTAGCGATGATGAAGCTTTCAATAAACATTCAGCACTGCTAACCGCATTTTTAGATAGCCATATTACGGCGTTAACTCAAACTCAATCAGAAACGCTGCTTGCCTATATTTGTGCAAAAGATAAAGCCCATGAACACATTGCAAATACGCTGGGTAAAACGAGAAGCAACGTTACCCGAATTTTAAATGCCAGTGGATATCACTTGGTGAATGAATATCTTGAGCACATGGCAACTGAAGTTAGCTCGTAATGGCAGGTTTAGGAGATTTAGTATGGAAGCTATTGGTATAGAGGTGCCCAGCATAGAGGTGTTGAATATGGGTGAAATAGGTGCAGAGCAGCTGCAGTTACAACAGCTAGCCCTGATAGCCGGGCTTTTGGTAGCCCACGTGTTGGGAGACTTCTATTTTCAGGCTGCTGGCTGGGTAAAAAGCCGCAATACTAAACATCTACTGTCTCCGGCATTGTACTTACATGCTTTACTTCACGGCGTGCTGGCATTTTTCGCTTTATTGATTTTATCTTTATTTACCACGCTTGCGACAAAAGAGACTGGCGCTGCAGCAACAGGTGTTTCTACAACAGGTCTATCTGCAGCAAGTATAACGGCAATAGAGCTTACACCCCTATTTTTAGTGGCTATTGGCGTAATGGTGACTCATTTCATTATTGACGCGGTTAAGTCTTACGCTAGCCCAACCACCTTTGCTTTTGTCATCGATCAAGCTGCGCATATTATCGCTGCGATCATATTGTGGGCGCTGTTAACACAACAGTTCACGCCATTACTGCAGCATATCTACGCCATAAACTATCACCATTTGGTACTGCTGCTCGCTTATTTAACTATTTTAAGTCCTACTTCTATTTTTATAAAACAGCTGCTTTCGCCATGGACCAAAGAGCTAGATGAGCTGACCAACCCTAAACGCACCAGCGAATTAGTACAACTTCCCGAACAGCGTACCTTAGCCATGGCGGGTCAGCGTATTGGCTACTTAGAGCGATTGCTCATTCTGACTTTTGTGCTGATGAACCAGTTTGCTGCAATAGGCTTTTTAATTGCCGCAAAATCAATCTTTAGGTTTGGCGATTTAACAAAAAGCGAAGACAAAAAACTCACCGAGTATGTGTTATTAGGCACATTAACTAGTGTGGTTATTACTATTGCTACAGGCCTTGTGGCGAGGTGGTGTATTGGCAAGCTGTGACCTTATATGCTTAAAAACTATGCTTCTAAATTAGGCAACTAAACCAGGTTTCTAAACTAATGCGACTAAATTAGGCTACTAAAACGCTGCCTGATAGAAATAACTGGATATAATGACAGTGGTTATTTATTATGACGATAGACATAATGAAGCACTCGTTAAACGAGTTGTCATGTTAGTAGTTAAAGGTAGTTACAGGTAGTTGAACGAAGTTATATATAGCTACAGAAAAAATTTCAGTTGTAGCCTCGCATGCAGCTTTTATAAAACGTTTTCGCATGAAGTCTAGCATGCACCATCCACTCAAAATAATATGCTAAATAGAGCCGATGAAGTTATACATTGCCGAGAAGCCTAGCCTAGGAAGAGCCATCGCAGAGGCCTTACCTAAACCTCAAAAAAAGCATCAAGGTTATATCGAAATAGCTGGTGGCGATGTAGTTACGTGGTGTGTGGGCCATATTCTCGAGCAAGCAGACCCCGATAGTTACGATGAAAAGTTTAAGAAATGGCAGTTAGAACACCTACCTATTATCCCTAATCAGTGGCAGCTAAAACCAAAATATAAAACAAAAAGCCAGCTAGCGATTATCCGTAAATTTGTGAAGCAGTGTAGCCAAATTATTCATGCTGGCGACCCAGACAGGGAAGGGCAACTTCTGGTTGATGAGGTAATCGATTATCTCAACGTTACTCCGCAAAAGCGCGACAGTATGCAGCGCTTACTTATCAGCGATTTGAACTTACCCGCGGTAAAACGTTCTTTAAACCAGCTGCAACCTAATAAGCATTTTATTCCTCTTTCGGTGTCAGCATTGGCAAGAAGCCGCGCCGACTGGTTATACGGTATCAACTTAACGCGAGCCTATACTATTCAAGGTGGTAAAGTTGGTTATCAAGGGGTGCTTTCTGTAGGGCGAGTGCAAACACCCATATTGGGGCTGGTGGTGAATAGAGATAAGGAAATTAACAATTTCGTATCGAAGCCCTTTTATGAGGTGTTGGCTCACATATTCACTCCTTCACAGCAACAGTTTACTGCAAAGTGGCAGCCGAGCGAGGCGTGTCAGGCTTATATGGACGATGAAGGGCGTGTACTCTCAAAGGGACTCGCTGAAAATGTGGTAGGAAGGATAACAAATCAGCCTGCAGCTATTGATGATATTAAAAAACAGCAGAAAAAGCTGAACGCCCCTTTACCTTACAACCTTTCAACGCTGCAAATTGATGCGGCTAAGCAATTTGGTATGAACGCTAAGCTGGTGCTTGATGTGTGTCAGTCTTTGTACGAAAAACACAAACTTATTACCTATCCTCGCTCAGACTGTCGATATCTTCCTAGCGAGCAATTCTCCTTGGCGAAGTCCATCGTAGCTATGCTTGCGAAAGCAGAGTTACCGTTTTCCAGTGCGGCTCAACAAACTGATACCTCACTAAAATCCAAAGCCTGGAACAATGCGAAAGTTAGTGCTCATCACGCTATTATCCCCACTGAAAAATCACCTTTAGGGTTGTCTTTAAGTAATCTTGAACGAAACGTGTATGGGCTCATTGTTAGGCAGTATCTTGCTCAGTTTTATCCGGCCTTTATCTATCAACAAACCCACGTGGCACTCACCATTGCAGGTGGCAAATTTGCCACAACCGCCAATGTTACTGAGCAACTGGGATGGAAGGTGCTCTTTGAAAAAAGCAGCGATAAAGGAAGCGAAAAAAATAACGAAAAAGGCGGAGAGAGCAAGTCGAACTCTGATAGCCCATGGCAAAAAGGCTCGCTGCCAGAACTGAGCAAAAACGACAGCCTGCATTGCGAAAGAGGAGAGTTGCTAGAAAAGCAGACTCAACCCCCTAAGCACTTTACCGACGCTACATTACTTGCTGCCATGACGGGAATAAATCGCTTCGTTAAAGACCGAGCTCTAAAAGCAATTTTAAAAGATACGGACGGTTTGGGCACTGAGGCCACCAGGGCCGGAATAATCGAACTGTTGTTTAAGCGTGGTTTTTTGAAGCGGCAGGGCAAAATTATTAATGCTACACCCGCAGGAGTTGGGTTAGTAGAAGCCCTTCCTGAGATGTGCACGACACCCGATATGACGGCCAAGTGGGAGGCAACGTTAAACAGCATTGCCGAGCAACAGGCAAGCTATAAAAGCTTTATGCAGCCACTGGAAAAAGCGTTACACGAGCTTATCGATATTGCGTCAAGCAACGTGCCTGTGTCACTGAAGGGCATAAAATCAACGGTGAAGCCTGCTTATAAAAAGCGCCGAAAACCGAAAAAATAAGTGTAGCGTTTGACGCTGTCCGATTTAAAAGTATTATTTTTCCGAAAGCTCTTTTGCCACGCTAATCGCTCCTTGGCTTACCTCTTCAATAATGCTTTTTGTTTCAGTTATTCCGTCTTTGCTCTCTACTGCTTGCAGTTGTATGGATCTCATTTTAGAAGTAGCTTCGCCATTGAGTCTTTCATTCTCTTTAACAAGACCCTCAATTTCAATTGTAGACTTACTCGTTCTCGCTGCAAGTGAGCGAACCTCATCAGCAACTACCGCAAACCCTCTACCGTGCTCGCCAGCTCTTGCGGCTTCAATTGCAGCGTTGAGTGCAAGTAAGTTTGTTTGGTCGGCTATGCTGTCTATTGTTGTTACGATAGAAGAGATTTGCTTAGACTGAGCCAATAGTTGACCTAATAGGTCTGATGCACTTTCGACACTTGCAGATATTAGTTCTGCTTGTTTGACCGCGTTCTCTAGCACCTGCTTCCCTCGGCTTGCAATTTGCGCTGTTTCTTCTGACGTGGAGAGCACAACTTCTTGAATGGATTGCTCTCTTTCAACGCGAGACGTAACGTTACTCGCAAATTTTATGATTTTGAAAACCTTTCCAGACTCATCATAAATAGGGTTGTAGGTAGCCTCTAGCCACAGTATTTTACCGTGTTTATCAAATCGCTTATAAAGGCCTTGTTTGAAGTCTCCATTTGAAAGCTCGTTCCAGAAGTGAGGGTGGGCCTGGTAAAACTCGTTGTCACAAAAAATGCGGTGATGTTTCCCTAAAATTTCATCCCTTTGATATCCAACAGCAGAGAGAAAGTTGTCATTAGCCGATTGAATATTTCCTTGAGGTGTAAACTCAATGATGGCCAGTGAGCGGGCGAGAGCTAGTTGGATATTCTCTAGCGCCCTTTGTAATTCTTTGGCTTCAGTAACGTCATGGGCTAGCTTTATCACTTTTATAACCTGATCATTCTCCGTAATGGGTATGTATGTTGCCTCTAGCCATAACCGTCTACCGGTTTTATCTATTCTTGGAAAAGTGCCGTCAAAAGACTCCCCACGCTCTAGCCTTTCCCAAAACCCTCTGTACTCCGCTGACGACCTATATTTTTCATCGCAAAATATTTTGTGATGCTTTCCTTTTATTTCTGAAGCTTTATAACCAACTACAGCGGTAAACAACGAGTTCACATCAATAATATTGCCCCGCGCATCAAATTCTATCCACGCTACATGTTGTTTTATATTCTGAACTATATTATCTGAAAGCAAGCTGGCGCTGGTTTTTGCTGCTGATGCTAAATCCATTTTCTCATTACTTTTTGCAAAAAAATCAAACACAGCAAATCCTTCAATAGTTAAACGTGTTATTCCGTAACAGCCAGTGCTCTTTTTGTTCCTATCTATACTTAGTTATCACCTAAATTTAGCCATTAAAGGACATCTTTTAAGTCGCGCAATATTCATAAAATTCGCTACAGCTTTTATATATGAGTCGCGTGTACAAATAGCGAGTGTAAACAGCGCTCAAATAAACAGTTATAACCAATGTCGTATTGCTAATGGAAGCTCTTGCTTTAGTTTTAAGAGCGTTTAGTGTTGCACTGGGCGTTATTGAAAGCGCGCATAAATAATAGGTGTAAAAACTACGGGTAAATATAAGAAAACCCAGAGAAAAAATGGGTTAACGTTGTCTAACCGCGTTTTAAACATAGTCGAGTGTTATACTTTCATCAAGTCAAACTTTTAGCGATGAGTAAACCTACTCGTTTAGCGGCTGAGCTAGACACAGTGATTTACATTTTCTATTTTTGCTGGAAATTTTTCAAAAAATTGATTTTAAGGTGTTGTCAAAACAAGACTTTATCACTTCATCGTGCTACTACTATTTTAAACTTTCTACTTTACTATTTTTGGGTAAATGAATAATGAAAAAGTCCCGAATTAAAATAATAACTGGCTTAGCGTCAGTCGCTCTTGTTCTTACTATAGTGTTGTACGTGAATACGTTACTGAGTTTTGAAGACACTCAGCTAAAGGTAGACAGTCCACTACCTAAAGCTCCGCTTAACGAAGACGCGGCGGTAGCGCGATTTGCTAAAGCGATTAAGTTTGAAACCATTTCATATGATGATCCGTCAAGGTTAAACCCTGAGGCATTTTTAGGACTTCATGAACACATACGCGCTAGTTTTCCCCTTGTTCATCAGCAGGCCGAACATTACACCATTAACCAATACAGTCTCGTTTATCACATAAAAGGTAGCAATCCCGCTCTTAAACCGGCACTGTTTATGGGGCATATGGATGTAGTGCCTGTAGATGAAGGCACGGCAGAGCAGTGGAAGCAGGCACCCTTTAGTGGCGCCATTGTCGACGATATTGTTTGGGGTAGAGGAACCATTGACGACAAAGTAACGGTAATGGCTTTGCTTGAGGCAATGGAGACCCGTCTAAGAGAGGGTTTTTCTCCACAGCGAAGTATTTATTTTGCCTTTGGTCACGATGAAGAAATTGGTGGCAAACAGGGCGCCGCAAAGGTTGCAGAACATTTTGAACAACAAGGTCTTAGTTTTGAGTTTGTGCTTGATGAAGGTGGTGCAATAACAGACGGGCTTATGAAAGGCGTCGAGCAGCCGGTTGCTATGGTTGGCGTGGCTGAAAAAGGGTTTGTTAACCTGCGACTGACTGTTGCCTCAGAAGGTGGGCATTCTTCTCAGCCTCCTGAACACACAGCAGCAGGCGTGTTAAGCCAGGCCATTGTTAATATAGAAAATAGCCAGTTTGATACTAATCTAAGCTACAGCTACAACACTTTTTCTCACGTAGCAGCTTATGCGCCGCTGTCTTTGCAGTTACCCATGGCAAATTTATGGTTGTTCTCGCCCATTGTAGAGCAGTCTATGCTGTCAGCGCCAAGCAGCGCCGCTGGTATTCGTACTACCATTGCAGCCACCATGCTGGAAGGCAGCAGTAAGTCGAACATACTACCTACAATAGCCAGTGCAGTGGTGAACGTACGTATTCTGCCCGGTGACAGCATAGCCAGTGTAAAGCAGCACATTGTTGAGGCCATTGATGATTCTAGAGTGAGCGTTGAGACCTTTATGGAAAATGAACCATCACAACTTTCGCCGCTTAACAGTACTGGGTATAAGCTCATCGAGTCTAACATTCGTCGCATGGACGACAACGTGTTAGTTGCGCCATATTTGGTAATGGGTGGCACGGATGCAAAGCATTTCTATGGCTTATCCGATAACGTCTATCGATTCATGATGGTAAGGCTAGATAAAGAAAGCCTGAAGCGATTCCACGGTGTTAACGAGCAGCTAGCGGTAAATGATTACCTGCAAGCGGTGAGTTACTTTTACAGCTTGCTTGCAGATGCTGGTGAATAAAGGTCAGAAGCGACTTAGCTAATTTGCTACTTAGTTAAAGAGCATTAAGGCGTATTTTGCTGCTGTAGAAAGCGCTTGGGCGTGAGCCCCGTCCATCGCTTAAATGCTCTGAGAAAGCTGGCAGGCTCGGCGTAGCCGAGTTGGCTGGCTATGGCTGCAATGGGTAAACGCTGTGCTGACAGCATATCAAGAGCCCGTTTTTGCTGCTGTGCATCAATAATATTGCGATAGCTAGCGCCTGCTGCATCAAGTTTTCGCCGAAGGGTTCGCTCACTTACGCCAATTATGTTTGCCAATTCTGACGCAGAAGGGTAGCCCGACTGGTAACCGGCAATTAGGGTTTTTACCTGAGGTACCACGTCCTGCTGAGCGGGGTAAAAGGTGTTAAGCAACTCATAGGCCTGGGCTTTGTATAATTTATGGGCCCAGACATTACTGTGCTGTTGGCTGAGCCTTAGCATGGATGCTGGAATGCGAAACCAGTTGTAGGGTTGGTCAAAGCTCACATCAAAATTCAAATATTTTTTATAAGTCGCTATATGATGTCGTTCTGGCTTGGAACGCACCGTACCTCCCACTAATACATGTGGCGCCTCTGCCAAAAACTCCCGCATAAAGATATAGGTGCCCATAAGATCTCTATCAGCAATAAAATCTCTTAACTTTCTAGGTGCATCGGGCACGGTATAGCGCACCTCAAGGCCTTGAGAGTCGAAGTGCAACGTCATGTGGGAAAAAAGTAGTGAAAGATGTTGGAACTGTGCACCAACGCGAGCCGATTCCAAAAAGGTATCGGCTGTCATTAGCAGCATGGCGTAAGTGCCATATGAGGTAAACGACACTTGGCTACCCACTTTAACGCCTAAAATAGGATCGTTAAGTAATTCAATAGCATCGCCCACAATGTCTAGTTCTAAGTTAGTATCAATCATTGCGGCCCCTGTAAGGTTATCTAAAGATAACCCACGAGCAGCCAGTATCGATTGTGGGCCGCGCCCTTGTTCTTCCAATGCTTTAAAAAGAGGAAGTAACCCCAAAATAGAGCGCTTTCGCTTGAACGGCTGATTAGCACCAGAAGGGTGCTTATTCTCGAATATATTTACAGACTCACTTAATTGAGATGTGTTGGCCGTCATAATATTCTCAGCTTTGCCTATTTTTTCATATACACATATTGCCAGAATGGCCGTTTAGGTCAATGATTGACAGCCTGTGTCATAGTTTATGTTGTCACCGCTCTTTATTGTGGTGACAGTCGATAATAATAAAATCTGGTGGCACGTGATGAAAGCAAGCGAAGAACAACACATTGAGTATGAAGCACTTGATATACTTATCGTTGGGGCTGGGATCTCTGGCTTAGGAATGAGCTATACACTTAAGAAAAAGCGCCCACATAATTCGTTTGCTGTTATCGAAAGTCGTGAGAATTTCGGTGGAACCTGGGACTTATTTAAATATCCGGGCATACGCTCAGACTCTGATATGTACACGTTTGCGTTCTCCTTTAAGCCATGGACTGACAGAGAGTACATTGCCACTGCCGAACGAATTCAAAATTACCTAGGCGAATTGGTGCGAGATGAAGGCCTTAACCAGTACATTCGTTTTCAACAAAAAGTAAAAGCGGCTAATTGGGATTCAACTAAAAATCGCTGGTTGGTTACTATTTCGCGAGCAGATGGTTCTGAGTATCATATTGCGGCAAAGTTTTTTACCTGCTGCTCGGGCTACTATAATTACGATAAAGGCTATTTGCCTGATTTTGATGGGTTTGATGATTTCAAAGGCACCATCTGTCTCTTATACACATCTCCGAGCCCACGAGACGCT
>OJHJ01000481.1_pt1 | contig 13409 bp, 10 predicted proteins | sample 1595201 | NCBI WGS metagenome assembly OJHJ01 (sample SAMN05416832, study PRJEB24817) | seawater metagenome | isolation source: Sea water | place: Canada:Atlantic | collected 2013-07 | reverse complement strand
TCTACACTAGATCGCTCGTCGGCAGCGTCAGATGTGTATAAGAGACAGCTTTTCATGACGCCGCAGGATATGGCGCGGATTCACGCCGCCGCTTTTGTGCACGACCGTGCGTGGACGGCGCAAGAGATCGCCGATCTGCTGGCCTCCCCCTTTGTGAGGTATCTGGCGGAACCGCAGGGCTTTGCCCTGACCCGCCTCATCGCGGGAGAGGCAGAGCTGCTGACCCTCGCCGTTGATCCCGCAGCCCAACGTCAGAGTATTGGCCGCCGCTTGCTGCAACGCTGGATGGACGGGCTTGAAACGCAGGCCGACACCGCCTTTCTAGAGGTCGCCGCCGACAATACCGCTGCCATCGCACTTTACACATCCGCAGGGTTTCACCAGACGGCCACACGTCGCGGGTATTATCAGCGTAAAGATGCGCCATCCGTTGATGCATTGATCCTTTCGCGTCAGTTTACGCACGGTTAATAGGCAATATCATCCCCAAGCGCTTGAGAATCCGGTTGACCCTACCCATGGGCTACGCAGTATCGTACATCTGATCGACGGAACCGGGCGCAAGCGCGGAACTGCGACCGGGCAAAGGCTTCGCGCTTGCGCCCCAACACAATAAACCGGGAGACACTCCATGACCCTTATGACCAAATTCCTCGGCGCTGCTGCGGCCACGGCTCTTAGTGCCGGTGCGGCTCTGGCCGAACCCGCCCTGATCTTCGACCTTGGCGGCAAATTCGATAAATCCTTCAACGAAGCCGCCTTTGCTGGCGCGCAACGCTGGGCCGAAGAGACCGGTGAAAGCTTCCGCGAGATCGAACTGCAGTCCGAAGCACAGCGTGAACAGGCGCTGCGCCGTTTCGCCGAAGCGGGCTCCAACCCTATCGTGATGACCGGCTTTGCCTTTGGTGATGCGCTTGGTCAGGTTGCGGGCGATTACCCTGATACCGATTTTGTCATCATCGACATGGTTGTCGACGCGCCCAACGTCCGTTCCGTTGTCTTTAACGAACACGAAGGGTCCTATCTGGTCGGCATGATGGCGGCGATGGCCTCCGAATCCAACACTGTCGGTTTCATCGGCGGCATGGACATCCCCCTGATCCGCAAATTCGCCTGCGGCTACGCCCAAGGTGTTCTGGCCGTGAACCCCGACGCGACCGTGATCTCGAACATGACAGGTTCGACCCCTGCCGCATGGAACGACCCCGTAAAAGGGTCCGAACTGACCAAAGCGCAGATCAGCCAGGGTGCTGATGTTGTCTATGCAGCCGCGGGCGGCACAGGCGTTGGCGTTCTGCAAACCGCAGCGGACGAAGACATCCTGTCGATCGGCGTGGACAGCAACCAGAACCACCTGCACCCGGGCAAAGTCCTGACCTCGATGATCAAACGCGTGGACAACGCTGTGTTTGACGCGATGTCCGATGGCCCCGGCATGGAAAAAGGCTTTAACGTCATGGGCGTTGGCAACGAAGGCGTGGGCGTCGCGATTGACGAACACAACAAGGCACTGGTTACCGCGGAAATGCAGGCCGCTGTGGATGAAGCAGCAGCCAAGATCGCAGACGGGTCGCTTGAGGTACATGACTACATGTCCGACGACAGCTGCCCGAGCCTGAGCTTCTAAGCGTGAGCACTGCAACACATACGGAGCGGCAGGAAACTGCCGCTCCGGCGATCGAGCTGAAAGGCATCTCCAAGGCCTTTGGTCCGGTACAGGCCAATAAAGACATCTCTATCCGCGTCATGCCCGGCACGATCCATGGGATCATCGGGGAAAACGGCGCGGGCAAATCGACGCTGATGTCGATCCTTTACGGATTCTACAAAGCCGATAAAGGCGACATCTTTATCGCCGGTAAAAAGACCGACATCCCTGACAGCCAGGCCGCGATTGCCGCAGGCATCGGGATGGTGTTCCAGCACTTCAAACTGGTTGAAAATTTCACGGTCCTGGAAAACATCATTCTGGGTGCCGAAGACGGGCGGCTGTTGAAGCCATCACTGGCCAAGGCGCGCAAATCGCTGATGAAGCTGGCCGATGACTACGGCCTGAAGGTGGACCCCGACGCGCTGGTGCAAGACATCGGCGTCGGCATGCAGCAACGGGTGGAAATCCTCAAGGCGCTGTATCGTCAGGCCGATATCCTCATTCTGGATGAGCCCACGGGCGTACTGACCCCAGCCGAGGCGGACCAGCTGTTCCGCATCCTCGGGCGTCTGCGCTCCGAGGGGAAGACGATCATCCTGATCACCCACAAGCTGCGCGAGATCATGGAGACGACGGACACCGTATCGGTCATGCGCCGCGGCGAGATGACCGCCACCGTCAAGACCGCCGAAACCTCGCCCGCCGAACTGGCGGAGCTGATGGTCGGCCGCAAGGTACTGCTGCGTGTCGACAAGAAACCCGCGGCCCCCGGCCCGGTCATTCTGGATGTCGAAGGGCTGCGCGTCGTTGATGATAAGGGGGTCGAGCGTCTGCGCGGCATCGATCTGCAAGTCCGCGCGGGCGAAATCCTTGGCGTTGCAGGCGTGGCCGGCAATGGCCAGTCCGAACTGCTTGAGGTTCTGGGCGGATACCAGACCGGCAAGGGCAGCGTGCGCGTCAATGGCACGGCACTGGACCTGACCGGCAACAAATCCGACGGCCAATCCCGCCGCAACCACGGCATCGCCCACGTCCCCGAAGACCGCCAGCGCGAAGGTCTGATCATGGAGTATCAGGCGTGGGAAAACACCGCCTTCGGCTATCACAAAGACCCTGCCTACCGCAGCGGCATGTTGATGGATAACGCCGCGATCAAGGCCGACACCGTTGAAAAGATGGAACGTTTCGACGTGCGTCCGCCAAACCCCAAACTGGCGGCCAAGAACTTTTCCGGCGGGAACCAGCAAAAGATCGTTCTAGCGCGCGAGATCGAACGCAACCCCGACCTGCTGCTGATCGGCCAGCCGACCCGTGGCGTGGATATCGGCGCGATCGAATTCATCCACGAACAGATCGTCGCCCTGCGCGATCAGGGCAAGGCGATCCTGCTGGTCTCGGTCGAGCTGGAAGAGATTCTCGCACTCAGCGACCGGGTGGCTGTCATGTTCGACGGTCAGGTCATGGGCATCCGCGACGCCAGCCAGACCGATGAAAAGGAACTGGGCTTGCTGATGGCGGGCATCACCGATACCGATGCGCCCCATTCCATCGAAGAGATCGAAGACAATCTGGCCCATGCGGGCGGCGATCCGCATAAGGAAGTGTAACATGGACGTAATGCCAAAATGGGCCGAGGTCGTCCTCGTGCCTTTGATTTCGCTATTGCTGGCAGCGATCCTGTCGGCGCTGGTCATTCTGGGCATCGGGGAAGACCCCGTTGCGGCCGTCAAACTGATGGTGTCCGGCGCTTTGGGCAGCACCTATGGCTGGGGCTATACGCTGTATTACGCCACGAACTTCATGTTCACCGGCCTTTGCGTTGCCATCGCCTTTCACGCGCGGCTGTTCAATATCGGTGGTGAAGGCCAGGCGATGCTGGGCGGTTTGGGCGTGGCGCTGGCCTGTCTGTATATCCCGTGGCCCCATTGGTCGCTGGCCCTGATCGGTGCGGCTGCGATGGCTGCCGTGTTCGGCGCCGCCTGGGCCGCGATCCCCGCGTTCCTGCAGGCCAAACGGGGTAGCCATATCGTGATCACCACGATCATGTTCAACTTTATCGCGGCGGCGGTGCTGAACTATATTCTGGTCAATATGCTGCGCCCGCAAGGCAGCATGGATCCCGCAACGGCGCGTTTTCCTGACGCGACCAAACTGCCGACGCTACATGATATCCTTGCCCCGCTGGGGATCGAGTTTTCCAAGGCCGCGCCCGCCAATATCTCGCTTCTGGTGGCGGTTGCGGCCTGTATCTTCCTGTGGGTGCTGATCTGGCGCACGCGGCTGGGGTATGAGATCCGCGCCTATGGCCATTCGGAATCGGCCGCGAAATACGCCGGTATCTCTCCGGTCAAGATCACAATGATCGCGATGATCATCTCGGGTGGTTTGGCGGGCATGATGGCGATCAACAACGTCATGGGCGAGGCTGAACGGCTGGTGCTGAACGCGACCGAAGGCGCGGGCTTTATCGGGATCGCTGTGGCGCTCATGGGCCGCAGCCATCCTTTGGGCGTTTTCCTTGCCGCGATCCTGTTCGGGTTCCTCTATCAGGGCGGTGCTGAACTGGCGCTCTGGACCTCGATCCCGCGCGAGCTGATCGTCGTCATTCAGGCGCTGGTGATCCTCTTTACCGGAGCGCTGGATAACATGGTGCGTATGCCGCTCGAGAAAATCTTTCTGGCGCTGCGCGCCGCACGGGCCCCCAAGCCCGAACGCAAACCGGTGGAGCCTGCTGAATAATGGATTATATCACGCTCATCCAACTGTTCGACAGCACCGTGCGCCTTGCCACACCGCTGCTGCTGGCCTGCCTTGCCGGTCTGTTTTCCGAACGTGCCGGTATTTTTGACATCGGCCTTGATGGCAAGATGCTGGCGGCGGCGTTCTTTTCGGCGGCCGTGGCGTCGCTGACGGGGAACGTCTGGCTGGGGCTGCTGGCCGGCATCGCCGCGTCGATGGCGCTGAGCCTGCTACACGGGCTTGCCTCCATCACCTTCCGCGGCAACCAGCTGATTTCCGGCGTCGCGATCAACTTTCTTGCCGCCGGTCTGACGGTGCTGATCGCGCAGGACTGGTTCCAGCAAGGCGGGCGCACGCCGTCGCTGATCGGCGGGGCGCGGTTCAATCCGATCACCCTGCCCTTTGCCGATGACATCGCCCAGACCCCGATCATCGGCCCGCTCTATGCCGAGCTGATCTCGGGCCACTCGATCCTTGTCTACCTCGCGTTCCTCGCGGTTCCTGCGACATGGTGGCTGCTGTATCGGACACGCTTTGGCCTGCGCCTGCGCGCTGTGGGCGAAAACCCCGCGGCGGTGGATACCGCAGGGGTTTCCGTTATCGGGCTGCGCTATGCCGCGGTGCTGATCTGTGGCGTGCTTTGCGGTATTGCCGGTGCCTACCTCAGCACGGCGCTGCAGGCCGGCTTCATCAAGGATATGTCCGCAGGCCGCGGCTATATCGCGCTGGCGGCACTGATCTTTGCCAAGTGGCGCCCGTGGTACGCGCTGTGGGCCACGCTGCTGTTCGGCCTGTTCGGCGCGCTGGAAACCCGCCCCGACGTGATCGAGGCATTGGTGAACTTCAAGGTTCAGGGCCAATTGCTGGCCGCACTGCCCTATGTGATGACCGTGATCATCCTCGCGGGCTTTGTCGGCAAGGCGATCCCGCCCCGTGCCGGTGGCGAGCCCTACGTCAAAGAGCGTTAACGCTCCCCGCGCCGTCGCAAATTGCGGCGGCGCAGCATCCACGATTGATTTCAACCTTTGGATCGGTCTAACTGCTTCTATGCAAATTTACCTGCCCATTGCCGAGCTGTCGGTCAACGCGTTCCTCCTTTTGGGGTTGGGCGGTATCGTGGGCGTTCTATCCGGCATGTTCGGCGTCGGGGGCGGATTTCTGATCACACCGCTGCTGTTCTTCATCGGCATCCCCCCTGCGGTCGCTGTGGCGACCGGCGCGAACCAGATCGTTGCCTCGTCCTTCTCGGCGCTGCTGGTGCATCTGAAACGCAAGACGGTGGATCTGCGCATGGGCAGCGTGCTGCTGGCGGGCGGGCTGGTCGGGGCCGCCGCGGGCGTCACCATCTTCAACTACCTCAAATCGCTGGGTCAGGTCGATCTGCTGGTCAACCTGTGCTATGTCGTTTTCCTTGGCATCATCGGTGGGCTGATGCTGATTGAATCGCTGAATGCGATGTACAAGACCCGCAGCGGCAAACGCCCCCCGCGCAAGAAACACACGTGGATCCAGAAGCTGCCGTTCAAGATGCGCTTTCGGGTCACGGGGCTTTATATCTCGGTCATCCCACCGCTGCTGGTCGGGGCTTTTGTCGGGCTTTTGGCCGCGATCATGGGCGTGGGCGGCGGCTTTATCATGGTGCCGGCGATGATCTATCTGCTGGGGATGCCGACCAAGGTGGTTGTGGGGACATCGTTGTTCCAGATCATCTTTGTCGCCGCGTTTACCACGATGCTACACGCCACCACCAACTATACCGTCGACATCGTACTGGCCGTGCTGCTGCTGATCGGCGGGGTGATCGGCGCGCAGTTCGGGACCAGCCTTGGCACCAAGCTCAAGGCGGAACAGCTGCGGATCCTGCTTGCACTGCTGGTGCTGGTCGTCTGCGGCAAGCTGGCGCTGGAACTGTTGCTGCAACCGGCAGAGCTTTATTCCGTCGGGTTCACGTCATGATCCGTCTGCGTGCCCTTTTGGTGGCAGCGCTGGCCTGCCTGTCTTTCTCCGCCACCGCGGACGAGGCGATTGTGCTGGGCCTGAACCAAAGCGAAGTCTCTATCTCCACCAATTTCAACGGGTCCGAGATCATCATCTTCGGGGCCGTCAAACGCGAGACCCCGATCCCCGAAGGCCCCGAGCTTGAGGTCGTGGTGACCGTGTCCGGCCCGTCGGCCCCGGTCACGGTGCGGCGCAAGGAAAAGACCTTTGGCATCTGGGTGAACACCGCCGCCGTAGAGGTCGACCGTGCCCCCAGCTTCTATGCCGTCGCCACCAGTGGCCCCTTGCAGGACGTGCTGAACCGCACCGAGGACCTGCGCTATAAAGTCTCTGTCCCGCGGGCAATCCGGTCGGTCGGTGCGCCGATGAATATCGAGGATTCCGCCGCCTTCTCGGACGCGCTTGTGCGCATCCGCAGCAAGGCGAACCAGTATCAACTGGACGAGGAAGGCGTGACCGTGGACGAACAGACCCTGTTCCGCGCGACGGTGCAACTGCCCGCGTCCTTGATCGAGGGCGATTACAACACCCGCATTTTCCTGACCCGCGGCGGGTCCGTCGTGGCGCAATACGGGACGTTGATCGACGTGCGCAAGGTCGGGCTGGAACGCTGGCTGTTCAACCTGTCGCGGGAAAATGCGCTGGTCTACGGGCTGCTGTCGCTGGCGATTGCCATCGCGGCGGGCTGGGGGGCCTCTAGCCTTTTTGCGGCGCTGCGCCGCTAGGCGGGATCATCCGTCTGTGTCTCAAGGCTCAGCGGGGCGGCAGGGGCCGCGCGCAGATCGTCCACCCGCAGCATTCCGGACGGTTTCGACAGGCGGTTGCGCACGACCCAGATCAACCGCTCTTGCGCGCGGGTGATCGCCACATAGGCCAGCCGCTTCCACAGCGGTTGCCCCGCCTCTGACCGGCCCATCCGCGCCGCTGCATAAAGGTCGGGCGCAAAGACCTGCACCGTGTCCCACTGGCTGCCCTGCGCCTTATGGATCGTCACCGCCGCCCCATGCAAAAACGTCGCCCCCATGCGCGCGGCAAAGGGGATAAAGGGTTCTTCCTCGTCCGGTTTTTCGATCTTCACGATCGACGCGGCAGAGATTTGCGGGTCTTCCGCGCCCATCACATGCAGGCGGCTAAAGCCCGGTTTGCGCCCTGCCCCCAGATAGACGACCTGCGCGCCCTTGATCAGGCCGCGCGCTTCAAGGTCGAGCCGTTTCTTGCGGTGTTTCAGCGGCAGCTCGATCCCGTCGCAGATCAGCGGCTCCCCCTCCAGCAGCGCGTCTTCGGGTGCGCCATAGACCGACCGGAACGCGTTGATCAGCCGGATGCGCGTGGCATTGCGCCAGACCAGCACAGGCGACCGCGCCATCAAGTCCACTTCTACCCGCTGGCCCCAGACGACACGGTCGTCCTTCTTTGACGCGTCTTCGACCATACGCTCGAACTGTTCAAAGCTCAGGTCAGGGTCGGCAAGCGCATGGGCCAGATCAAGGATCGGGTTGTCGGCCTGCTGCCGGTGAATTCGGCTAAGGTTCAGCACCCGTTCCTTGGGCAGCTTTTCAAACACCATCGTGCCCGACTGGCCCACCGGGGCCAACTGCGCCGGATCGCCAAACAGCAGCAACGTCGGGAAGATCTCTTTCAGATCCTCGAACTGTTTGTCATCCAGCATCGAACTTTCATCGACAAACCCGATATCCAGCGGTTCCTCGCGACGCTTCCATCCGGTGATGAAATCGCTACCGCGCAGCCCCGCAGCGGCCAAGGCACCGGGAATGGATTTATTGTTCCCGTAGAACGCGAAGGCGCGGTCCAGCGAGACTTCGTTCATCCCCTCGATCACCGGGCGTTCACCGCTGCCCGCCAGCCATTCCGCGATGCGTTCGTATTCGGGGTCATAGACCGGCGTATAGAGAATGCGGTGGATCGTCGTCGCGGGCACACCGCGCAGCCGCAGGACCGATGCCGCCTTGTTGGTGGGTGCCAGAATGGCAAGGGTGCGCTTGTCTTTCTTCTTGCGCTCGTAATCGCCCGAAACGATGTCGACGCCGGCATTTTCCAGCGCCTTGTACAATTCTGCCAGCAGCAGTGTTTTGCCCGACCCCGCCTTGCCGGTCACCGCCAGCACTTGGTCCGCGCCGCCCGCAGGGGGCATCAGCAGATTGTCATCCAGATCGATGCCCGCATGGCGCAACATCTCGGTCACGCTGTCAAAGGCAGCCGCCTGATCGGCGGAATAGGTAAGGGCAGGTACTGTCATGGCGCGACCCTAATTCAGCGCGGCACCGGGGGCCAGATGGCATCGCCGCTATTCGCGCAATCAGCCCGTGCCAAACCGCCGCGTGATGCCAAATACGACAACACCCGCGCACCGATGGATTGGTGCGCGGGTGTCTGGTCAGCCGGTTGTCAGCACCCCCTGAACAGGGGCCACCGACTTATTTTTTCGCGTCCAGCGCGTCTTCGAGCGTGCGCAGGCCGGTCTTGGGCGATTGCACCAGTACCGACATGTTGCCCGGCTTATGCTCGTTCGCCATCATCTTCATGTGTGCGTCGGGCAGATCGGCCCAGGTGAACACTTCGGACATGCACGGATCAAGACGGCGCTCTACCATCAGTTTGTTGGCGGCGGACGCCTGCTTGAGGTGGGCAAAGTGGCTGCCCTGCAAACGCTTCTGGTGCATCCACATATAGCGCACGTCGAACGTCAGGTTGAAACCCGAAGTCCCCGCGCAGATTACGACCATGCCGCCCTTTTTGCAGACGAAGGTGGAAACAGGGAACGTCGCCTCGCCGGGGTGTTCAAACACCATGTCGACGTTCACGCCCTTGCCTGTGATTTCCCAGATCGCGGCACCGAACTTGCGCGCCTCTTTGAACCAAGCCGCATATTCGGGCGTGTTCACGGTGGGCATCTGGCCCCAGCAGTTGAAGTCCTTGCGGTTCAGAACGCCCTTGGCGCCCAGATCCATGACAAAGTCACGCTTGGATTCATCCGAGATCACACCAATCGCATTCGCGCCAGCGGTGTTGATCAGCTGGATCGCATAGGACCCCAGACCGCCCGAGGCGCCCCAGACCAGCACGTTCTGGCCCGGTTTCAGGTCATGAGGCTCGTGGCCGAACAGCATCCGGTAGGCAGTAGCCAGCGTCAGCGTGTAGCAAGCGGCCTCTTCCCATGTCAGGTGCTTGGGGCGTGGCATCAGCTGCTGCGCCTGCACATTGGTGAACTGGGCGAAGGATCCGTCGGGGGTCTCGTAGCCCCAGATACGCTGGCTGGGGGAATACATCGGATCGCCGCCGTTGCACTCTTCGTCGTCGCCGTCATCCTGGTTGCAGTGGATCACGACTTCGTCGCCGACCTTCCAGCGTTTGACCTTGTCGCCAACCGCCCAGACGATGCCCGATGCGTCAGAGCCCGCAATGTGGAAGGGCTGCTTGTGGCCGTCGAAGGGGCTGATGGGTTTGCCCAAGGCAGCCCAGACACCGTTATAGTTCACACCCGCTGCCATCACGAGGACAAGCACCTCGTGACTGTCGAGCGTCGGCACGTCCACGACCTCTTCGAGCATCGCGGTATTGGGGTTCCCGTGGCGTTCCTTGCGGATGGTCCATGCGTACATCTGCTTTGGAACGTAGCCCATCGGCGGGATTTCCCCGATCTCGTAAAGGTCTTTTTCCGGTGCGTCGTATTGCGCGATATTCGTGTCCAAGGCCATGTCGGTCTCCACAGTCAGAATAGGTTTGTGCCGCAGTGCAGAATCGCGGCGTCTACTGGTGGAATATGACCCTTCGCGCAACAATGCAACACCATTTGACCTGTAATTGTAATTTTATGACTTTGCAGCCGCAGCAATTTCGGCAGCAGCTTCGCTTGTGTGACCTATCTGTCAAAGAAATGGGCGATAGAGTTGGCGTAGAACCGCAAGGCGGGGCGCTGCCCGTCCGCAGGGGCATAGCCACGATCCGACGCCGTGATCATCCCGCGCTGCACCAGATGATCGCGTGCTCTGGCGACATTGGCGGCGAAGTCCTGCGCCACGACCGCAGCCCCGTCAGAGGCCCGCGCGGCCATGCCTTGCATTTCCTGTTCCAGCGCGACGCCATCCAGCGGCTTTTCCGCCAGCAACAGCACCCGCGCCAGCAAGGGCACGAACAACAGCGGCATCTCGTGTTCGATCCGCCCCATCAGATCCTGCGCCAGCCCGTCCACATTCGGCGCGTCGCCATAGTCGCGCAAATGTACCGGCGTGCCGAACACGACCACCGCCTCGCCGAAGCGCAGGAATTTGCCGCGCATACGCAGCCAGATCTTGCGAACAATGAATTTCAAAATGACCGAGATTTGCGCATCGAAGCGGCGCGTGCCTGCCGCGTCCGCAGCAATCAACACGCGGTCTTCCAGCACGCGGTCATAGTTGATCGCCACCGGCACAAAGACGACATCGCGGTCCTTCAACTCTGCCTCAAGCACATAGCCAAGCAGACCCATCTTGGGCGGCATCAACTTGCCGTTCAGGCTCAGCCCGCCCTCGGGGAAGATCGCCTGGGTCACCCCGCCTTCGGTCGCCATCTGCACATAGCGGGCCAAGACCTTGCGATACAGCGCGCCGCGCGATTTGCGCCGGATGAAATACGCCCCCATCGACCGGATCAACCGGCTGAGCGGCCAGACACGCGCCCATTCCCCCACAGCATAGCTGAGCGCCGACGCCTCCCCCGCGAGGTAGGTCACCAGCACGTAGTCCATGTTGCTGCGGTGGTTCATCACAAAGATGACCGTGGCCTCTGACGGGATACCTTCGATCACCGCGTCGTTGCGCGATCCGGTGCGCACATCATACAGCGCATTCGCCAGAAACCGCGCCAGCCGGATGCCAAAGCTGAAATAGGCAAAGGCGCTAAAACTCGGGACGATCTCGCGGGCATAGCGGCGCGCCTGTTCGGAGGCGACGTTCTCGGGGATACCTTCGGCGCGCGCGTGATCCACAATCGCCTGACTGATCTGCGGGTCATAGATCAACCGCTGGATCATATCGTGCCGCCGCGCCAGCTTGAACGGTTCAATCGGGCGGGTCAGCCGCGTGTTCAGCTGCGCGACAGCTTTCTCCAGCCGTCTGCGAAAGAACCACCGGACCGAGGGCAACAGGAAATGACTAAGCGCGGTCACAGCCGCGAACAGCAGGATCACCGCGAAAAGCCAGACGGGAAGTTCAATCGTTTGCGTCATCGCCCAACCCTTGCAGGACCCGCGCTGTCTGGGCAACATAAAACAGTCAACCACACATAGGGCACCCCTAGGCAAGGCACACGCGACCGTAACGCAGCGGCTTTCGCCCATGCCGCAATGCAGCGAATTGACAGAGCCTGATTATTTCACGTATCAATCGACCAGCGCAAGAATATTACCCATTCGATTCACGAAAGGCCGCCCCATGTCGCAACCGCAAAAAGACCGCCCCTGGCTGATCCGCACCTACGCCGGACACTCCACCGCCGAGGCATCCAATGCGCTGTATCGCGCGAACCTTTTGAAAGGGCAGACCGGCCTGTCGGTCGCCTTCGACCTGCCCACCCAGACCGGATATGACAGCGATCACATCCTGTCGCGCGGCGAAGTCGGCAAAGTGGGCGTGCCCGTGGCGCATCTGGGCGATATGCGCAGCCTGTTCAAGGATATCCCGCTTGAGCAGATGAACACCTCGATGACGATCAACGCCACCGCGCCGTGGCTGCTGGCGCTGTATATTGCTGTGGCCGAGGAACAGGGCGCGGATGTGTCCAAGCTGCAAGGCACCGTGCAGAACGACCTGATCAAGGAATACCTGTCGCGTGGCACCTATATCTGCCCGCCTGCCCCGTCTCTCAAGATGATCGCGGATGTGGCCGAGTATTGCTATACCAACGTGCCCAAGTGGAACCCGATGAACGTCTGTTCCTACCACCTGCAAGAGGCCGGTGCCACGCCCGAGCAAGAGCTGGCCTTTGCCCTTGCCACCGCCACCGCCGTACTGGACGCCCTGCGTCCCCGCGTACCCGAAGAGGACTTCCCCATGCTGGTGGGGCGGATCTCTTTCTTTGTGAACGCGGGCATCCGCTTTGTCACCGAGATGTGCAAGATGCGCGCCTTTGGCGACCTTTGGGACGAAATCTGCCGCGACCGCTATGGCGTTGAAGACCCGAAATACCGCCGCTTCCGCTATGGGGTGCAGGTGAACTCCCTCGGGCTGACCGAACAGCAGCCCGAAAATAACGTCTACCGCATCCTGATCGAGATGCTTGCGGTGACCCTGTCAAAGAACGCCCGCGCCCGCGCCGTGCAGCTGCCCGCGTGGAACGAAGCGCTTGGCCTGCCGCGCCCGTGGGACCAGCAATGGTCGATGCGGATGCAGCAGATCATGGCCTACGAGACCGACCTGCTGGAGTTTGACGACCTGTTCGATGGCAACCCCGCCGTGGACCGCAAGGTCGAAGCGCTGAAAGAGGGCGCACGGGCTGAACTGGCGAACCTTGATGATATGGGCGGCGCGATTTCGGCGATCGACTATATGAAGTCGCGTCTGGTCGAAAGCAACGCCGACCGTCTGGGTCGGATCGAGGCCGGCGAGACCATCGTCGTGGGCGTGAACAAGTGGCAACAGGGCGAACCCTCGCCGCTGATGACGGGTGATGGCGGCATCATGGTCGTGGACCCCGCGGTCGAGGCCGACCAGATCAACCGTCTGAACGCATGGCGCGACAGCCGTGATCAGGCCGCCGTGGACAAGGCGCTGGCCGATCTGCGCGCCGCCGCTGCCGAAGGGCGCAATGTAATGGAGCCGTCGATCGCCGCCGCCAAGGCGGGGGTTACCACCGGCGAATGGGCCGAACAGATGCGCAGCGTGCACGGCGAATACCGTGGGCCAACAGGCGTTGCTTCGGGCCGGTCAAACAAGACCGAGGGGCTGGACGAGCTGCGCGACGCCGTGGATGCCGTCAGCACCCGTCTGGGTCGACGGTTGAGCTTTCTTGTCGGGAAACCGGG
>OJHJ01000480.1_pt1 | contig 13418 bp, 10 predicted proteins | sample 1595201 | NCBI WGS metagenome assembly OJHJ01 (sample SAMN05416832, study PRJEB24817) | seawater metagenome | isolation source: Sea water | place: Canada:Atlantic | collected 2013-07 | reverse complement strand
TCTACACTAGATCGCTCGTCGGCAGCGTCAGATGTGTATAAGAGACAGCTGCAAAGACAACTTGCTATTATCCGGTGCCCAATTAGCCGTATAACTCAGCCCATTAATAGTGGCGCTATCTAAATTCACGTATTCCAACACATCTTCGCTTACTTCTGTGCGCTCGATATAGTGATGTATCTTTTGACTAAACACTTCTGTGGTTGCCGATAAACGTCTGCTTTTATATGAAAGCACACCTTGGATGTTCACAGACTGCTCTGTGTTTAAGTTCTCATCACCCAGCACTGTACCTCGAGGAGTTACTCCAGAGAAAAAACGTTCTGTAAGCGATGGATTCCTGAAAGCGCTTGAAACATATAAGCTAGCAGACCAGTGAGAAGACAGCATATAGCTAGCACCAGTGAATCCGCTGACGTTTAGCTTTTTTACGTTATATCCATCCCGACTCTGATGCTGCCAGTCAAAGCGTGTACCTACCGCTACAGACAGCTTCTGGAACGTTCTTGAGGCATCCATCACGCCCGCCACTCCAATCTCACTGGCATCAAGTGTGGTGATGTTAAAAGCGTCAGTCTTAGCAACTTGTGCAGGGAGTGCTTGTAAAGACAGTGCTCGTAAAGATAGAGCGTGTATAGAGAGGGCTTGAGCTGATATTGCCGCCCCGGGTGTTACTTGAGCCCCTTGCGATGTTATCGGCGTTTCACTTTCATTAATTCTTACCCCTTCGCGTCCTTGTAGTTGAGCTTGCCAATTAACTCGCCACATACCTACACGCTGCCTGCCTCCAATATCACTGCCATAATCGAATGCTTTGCTTCTGCTTTCGTTAATGCGCGCTTCTGGCCGTAACGTTTGCGTATCTAATTGAGACTGATGCCACCACACCTTGCCAGTCATCTCGTCGAACACTGCACTGACTTTACCGAGCCAATGGGTATTATTAGGATATATTGTCACTCTATCTTGTGGATAATCACTGCTCGACTTTCCAACATTGCTATTGTGTGAAAACAGCGACCACGCCTCAGTGATATTAGATTGCTCCGGCTGATGCCGTATAAATAGCGCAGTTTGCTCAAATTGCTCAAACAACGCATTGCCATTAGCATCCTGGGTGTTATCTGCATTGCGATAAGAGATTTTCCAATCAGCGCTACCCGCATAAGCATGGCGCTTATCAGTACTGGACGTGAATGAACTATCCACAAAGCCTTCATAGCCGTATTCTTGGGTTTCACCATTGTTTAGCATTGTGACATGAAGGCTCTGCTCATTCGGTGCAGCAATCTGCAGGTTAACCGCGCCGCCTATTGCACCAGAACCTAAGTATGTAGAGGCTGCGCCAGGTACAACTGACACCTGAGTTATCCATGAAGGGGGTATAAAGCCAGCACTTGCACCGGCTCTCCTATCGCTAAAAATAGGAACGCCGTTTAACAGCGTTTGAATTCGCCAGCGGGAAAAGCCGCGAATACTCACATTTTGAATTTGCCCTCCCTGCCCGTTCAGGTTGATTACCGGGGACTGAACTAATACATCATTAATGTTAGTGGGCTCGGCAACTGAAGACTGTGAGTAGTTGTATAGGGGAAGGATACGCTCAAGCGTATCGTGGTAGTAGGGTCTCGTAGCCTTTACCACTATGTTCTCTACATCTGATTCGTTAGCGCCTAATTTGCTAACCTCTGATTGTTCAACTGCTCCTGAATACGCTGGAAACGTTGCTAATATAAGCGCTGCCGTAAGCGCTAGTGTAATGACTAATTTGAACATAAGCTGTTTACACACCGCCAAAGGTGCACTACTGCGCATGATGTACAAAGAAACAGAGAATCGCGAACCTGTCATAGCGCCTATGTTATTTTGTTTAGAAAATTTAGGGCGTGTTGATCTTTGCTGTACATTTTTGCAGGGCTGTTTCGCGATTAAAATGCTTCCATTTAGCCCAAAACTCGTACAACAAAGATCAACACGCCCTAAGTTAAGATAAAAAGAAAACGGCAGTGAAAACACTGCCGTTTTATAGGGTATAAAACTCCGTTTATAGCATTAACCGTTATTCAGTGATAACCGGAAGACCTGCTGTCCATGGGCCGCCAGCATTCACTACTGCACGCTGTAGCTCAGGTACGGTGGTTTGCTGAAGTGCACTTACGCGCTTACTCACTGCAACCAACCCTTCGCTAGCATAACGCAATTGGTCTTGATGCTGCACAGTAGGTCCATAAGAAGACCCCACGGCAGAGCGAGCGTAACGTAAACGGCTAGTTATATTCGCAGGCTTTATTCCCTTGCGGTCGCGAGACTCTAAACCATAAAGCTCGCGGCTTAAGGCATTAACTTCAGTCTGCACATCGGCAAATTGTGTTTCAAGCTTGCTGATATCACCCTGAGTACGGTTTATAGCACTGCGAAGTACTTCCATGGTGTCTTTCACAGTAGCCAGCACGCTTGTAGTGGTTACCGCTCGTTCTTGGGCGTCACTCACTTTACTATCATAGGCAGCACGTTCTTGTGCTGTCGCACCTTCCAATGCACCTTCGTAGATAGACTCAAGCACAAAACTAACAGGTTTTGCTAGCGGCGTTATTGCAGTACCTTCGCGCTTATACAGCGTTGCCGTGTAGCTGCCTGGTAACGCCATTAATGCGCCACGTGAACGACTAGCACTGTCTTTATCCGTAATAGGCATTGCATTCGCATAGGTCATATCCCATGTAACTCTGTGCAAGCCTTTCTTGGTGCTTCCTTCTACCCGGTTAACCACATCACCTTCAGCGTCTTTTACTTCAAGGTATACCGCAGGAGCAGCTTCTTGATTTTCTGCTTCCACCGCTTCCCAGCTTGGATATTTCGGATATTTGTCTTTACCCTCCATAAGCTTTTTCTCAGCTTTTTGACGTTTCTCTTTCGCTGTCAGCAGGCTGTCTTTAAGGTAATAAGTCAGCGTTGCGCCATGCTCTGGGTTTTCTGCTACATAGCGGTCGTCACCGTCTGAATCTGTATGATTATCGTCTGGTTGATACCACTTAACCGGGCGACTAGGCGCAAACAGCAGAGCGTCTTCTTCCATCGACTTTTTCGTTAACGAGCGAAGCGGTGCATAATCGTCGAGTATATAAATACCTCGACCAAAAGTACCGGCCACTAAATCGTTCTCACGACGCTGAATTTTCACATCTCGCGTTGAGATAGTAGGCATTCCACCTTCAAGCTCTACCCACTGCTCTCCACCGTCGACGGTAAAGAAAATACCGAATTCAGTACCGATAAACATCAGGTTTTTATTTTCGTGATCTTGAACAATACGCCACACTAAGTGTTTTTCAGGCAGTTCATCTGCCATAGATGTCCACTTTTTCCCTAAATTAGTCGACTTAATGAGATACGGTTTATAGTCGCCATATTTATGGTTATCTAGCGCAACATACACCGTGTTCGGGTCGAACAAGTCAGCACGAATATCATTCACATAAGCGGTAGCAGGAATACCGCGAATATCATCCAGCTCTATCTTTTTCCACGACTTACCGCCGTTAGTAGTTACCTGAATGATGCCGTCGTCGGTGCCAACCCAAAGGATATTTTCATCAACCGGACTTTCAGCAAAGTTCGCTATCGTGTGATACTCAGACATGGCATATAAATCCCAACCCGCCTCGACAGACCAAGTTCGTCCCATCATGGGCATATGCATGCGGTTACCATTTTTAGTCAAATCGCCCGACAGTGCAGTCCAGCTATCACCACGGTCGTCAGAGCGCCATACGCGCTGCGAAGCAAAATAAATTCGCTTCGGATCGTGAGCAGATACGTTGATGGGGGCATCCCAATTGAATCGCTCTGCTGGGTCGCCCGGCAACGGCTGCGGTTTAATATACACTCCTTCCTTCGTAGTCATGTCCACACGAGTGAGGTTACCTTGCTGCCACTGAGAATACACAATATCTGGATTACCCGGTTCAACAGCAGGTTGATGTCCGTCGCCACCTAGGGTCAAAAACCAATCTTTATTCTTAATTCCTTCTTCGCGATTCGTTCGCGAAGGGCCGCCCTGTGTAGAGTTATCCTGCGCACCGGCATATACATTATAAAATGGTTTAGTATCGTCCGGCGCGACTTTATAAAACTGGGTTAATGGCAAGTTTGCCATAAAGCGCCAGTTATCCATTCTGTCGTGAGACATATAAATACCGCCATCCGACCCCATTAAAACGAAATCTGGGTCGGTGGGGTGAAATGCCATCGCGTGATCATCAACGTGTTTGCGCTTAGTATTAATCGGCGTCCATGTTTTTCCGCCATCGTCAGACACTTTGCTGTAATTGCTGGCTATGTAGACTCTATCCATTTGGTGCTGATCAGCAAAAATTTCCTGATAGTAGTGTGGGCCAGTACCGCCACCTACTTCATCAGACATTTTCTCCCAACTTGCGCCTTTATTAGCTGAGCGATAAAAACCGCCTTCGCGATTGTCTATCTCAATCGTCGCATAAAGCACATTAGAGTCGATGGGTGATATTGCCATTCCAATTTTACCCATGTTGCCTTTCGGCAAACCGGTCTTTAATTCAGTCCAGGTTTCGCCACCATCGTCAGAGGTGTGAATACCGGCTGCTGGGCCTGTACCCACGTAATTTGCAACGGTTCTTTGTCTTGACCATGTTGCAGCATAAAGCCTGTTGGGGTCGTTCGGATCTAATAGAAGTGATGTTACCCCCGTCCATTCATCATCAGGGGTAAGTACCTGCTTCCAATTCTCGCCGCCATCGGTGGTTTTATACAACCCTCGTTCGCCGCCTTCAGACCATAAAGGGCCTTGCGCCGATACCCACACAACATCGGGGTTTTCTGGATGAATAATGATGTCGGAAACATGCTCTGACTTTTTAAGCCCCATGTTCTTCCACGTTTGACCGCCATCAAGTGATTTGTATACACCATCGCCAAAACTGATATGACGACCGCCGTTATTTTCACCCGTGCCAACCCAAACAATGTTTGAATTACTTGGCGCAATGGTCACATCGCCTATTGAGTAAACGGCTTCATTGTCGAAAATAGGTTCCCACGTCGTACCTGAATTCTTCGTTTTCCACACGCCACCAGAACCTACCGCGGTGTACCAGGTTGACGGGTGGTTTTGATCGATTGCGATATCAGCTATTCGCCCCGACATATAGGCCGGGCCGATACTTCTCATTTCCATTGCTTTAAAGGTAGCAGTGCTGAAAGGGGCGTTTTTATCTGTCTCTGATTTATCTGCAAATGCTGGCACGCTTGACAGTGCCATGGTTACAGCAACTGCAGCGTTAATTATTTTTTTCATTGTTATTGCCTAGTTTGTGAACCTTCCGTTAATGAAGTTACAAACAAGCGTACAAGTGTTCAATGGAACAAACGACCAACTAACGATAATAGAGGTCAGATGCATTGAACCGACTTCACTGTGCTGATTTACATAAACGCTTAAAAACATATACGACGGCCAGTTTCATTACTTTGAGGCAATTGCTAATTTGCATATCGGCGCGATAATAAAATCACGTCACAAAAAAATATAAGGAAATATTACTAATGAATGAATTAACTATAAATGAATTAGATGCCGTTTCTGGTGGAAGTTGGATGAGGGGACTAGGTTACATCGGCGTCGTTGCAACTATAGCAGAGGGATTGTATGAGTTTTACGAAGGCTATTCTGATCACAGAAGTTAAGGAAAAACGATGAAAACAGAAACAATGATTGAACTTTCATCCGCTGACATGAGTGCTGTTGCAGGCGGAGGCTTAATGTATGAGTTGGGCGCTTTTTTTGCAAAAGTAGCTAACGCTAATGATGCTATTTACGATGTATATGGCAACACGAATAGAAACCATTGGTAGTCAACTTTAACCAAAAAGAAAGAGGCTCCGCGAGCCTCTTTAAAAAGGCGTTCCCTTTATGAAATTTAAACTCAGCTACGCAACTGGTGCTGCTGCGCTTCTTCTTATGCTAGAAGCCATTTATGCATTTTTAATCACTCCGGAACTAAATACCCACCACGATAGTTTACAAACCGCATTACTGTTTATCATTCTTGGGGTTTGTTACGAAATTCTTGATACAACAAAACAGACGCTTTAAAGGAATGTGATAAAGCGTAAATAAACGGCTACGATCACATTGCGCTGTTAAATTAAGCAATTCATTATATTTGTGCTAATTTTAATGTATTAGACTTTTGGACCGCTGTTTGCCAAAAAGTCGGTAAAAGTACAAATTAAAAAATAACCAAAAGAGCGTAGTTTGAAAAAACAGAGTAGTGAATCAATTCATCCTCTTCATAGAGAATTGCTTGAGCTAATTAAAAACGACGAAAGTTTTTTTTCGTTTGTAGAGCAATCCGCTCTCGATGGAATGTGGCTTTGGGACTTAACTTGCCCAAAGCACAAATGGATGAGTGAAAATTTTTGGAAGACATTAGGCTACGAACCCGCTGAAAAGCAGCATTTAGCGTCTGAATGGCAAAATATTATCCATCCCGATGACCTCTCTCTTGTTAAAGAAAACATACAAAAACATTGCGACAATCCCTCTCACCCTTACGATCAAGTTGTTCGCTATACTCACAAATCTGGACAAACAATGTGGATGCGTTGCAGAGGCGTAGCGCTGAGAAATAAGGAGGGTAAAGCGATACGCATGCTTGGTTCACATGTTGATGTTACCGACATAAAAAAACAAGCTATCGCATTGCAAAAGCGAACCCAAACTTTTGAAGAACTCGAAAATACCGCCAATATTGGTATTTGGGATTTAGATTTAGAAAAAAACACTATTTGGTGGAGTCGGCAAACCAAACGCATTCACGAAGTACCTGACGATTACGAACCTAATTTAACGACAGGTATTAATTTTTACAAAGAGGGGGAAAGCCGCAGAATTATTACTAACGCTGTTGAGCAAGGTATACAGCACGGTATTCCCTACGATGCAGAATTAGAATTAGTAACTGCAAAAGGCCGCACTATTTGGGTAAGAGCCATCGGCAAGCCAGAATGGGCAGGCAATAAATGCATTAGAATGTTCGGTGTATTTCAAGATATCACAAGCAGTAAGCGTTTAAAGATGCAGCTAACAAAGCAGTATGAATTATTGCGCGTCACGCTGCAATCCATTGGAGATGCGTTAATTACAAGCGATACCAACGGTAACGTAACATGGCTAAACCCTATTGCAGAGCAACTTACAGGCTGGTCCCTTGAAGAGGCCGAAAGCATGGCGGCATCTGATATACTCAATGTGATAAATGAGCAAACTCAGACGGACTTGCCCAACCCCATTATCCAATGTTTACTGAAAAAGCGCACTGTAGAACTAGAGCATTCCACCACGTTACTTTCTCGAGACGGTGCAAAATATGGAATAACCTGTTCCGTCTCTCCCATCTGCACAGAGAGTGAAGAATTGTTAGGCTCGGTGATGGTGTTTCATGATGTAACGGAAGAGCGCCAAGCCGGCATGGAAATGAAGCATAGAGCTACACATGACCCGCTTACCGGTTTTTACAATCGCAGTGAATTTGAGTCGCGACTTAATCCTTGCTTAGGCGATAATCGGGGAGTTTTGACGAATTACGCCTTAGCGTATATTGACCTTGATAAGTTCAAGGCTGTTAACGATACATGCGGACATCACGCTGGCGACGAACTTCTAAAGCAAGTTAGTAGGCTGCTTAAAGATAATATCGCTAAGAATGATGTTATTGCCCGACTAGGTGGAGATGAATTTGGTCTGCTCTTAGCCGACCAGGATGAAGAGCACGCCTTGGCTAAAGCGCAGAACCTGTGCCAAGTGGTGGATAATTTCCGTTTTTATCATGACAATAGAATATTCCGCATAGGGGCAAGTATTGGTCTTGTGCCGATAACTAGACGGTGGTCGAGTGTGGCCGAGCTCATCAATGCGGCAGATAGCGCCTGTTACTCTGCCAAAAAAGCGGGCAGAAATCGCGTATTTGTATGGAAAGAGGAGGAAAAGCGTGGCCACCAGCGTTCACTAGAAAGCAATTGGTCTTCACGTATTAGACATGCAATAGATAGTGAATTATTTAAGCTATTCGCGCAAAGAGTGTTCCCATTGCATTCCCCATCAAAAGACATCTTTTTAGAGATTTTGCTGAGAATGCCAGACGGAGAATCCAATTGGATATTGCCAGATTCATTTTTACCTATTGCAGAGCGCTATTCTCTTTCCCCCCATATAGATTACTATGTAATTAGCAGTGTGATCTCTACGCTTCATCGCTGCCAACACCTTCACCGCATCGCCCAAATAAACATAAACATATCGGGCCAAACTATTGCTAACCAGGCTTTTATCAAAAAGCTTTTGCCATTATTGAACAACACGCCGTACTCTATTAAAGAAAAGCTTGTTTTCGAAATGACTGAAGCAACCATAACCCGCTCAATGGTGGATAGTGTTGCGTTTGTCACCCTTTTACGCAGTGCCGGTATCAAAACTGCACTCGATGACTTTGGTACTGGTGCATCTTCCTTTGCTTATTTAAAAAAATATCAAATTGAACAGATTAAGATTGATGGCAATTTTGTTGGCAATATTCTTAATGATCAGGTGGATGAAATAGCTGTCAAAGCATTTGCCGACATTGCCAAGCTTCGTAATATAGAGGTGGTGGCCAAGTCTGTTAACAGTGCAAAACAGCTGCAGCGATTGAAAGAAATTGGGGTGGATTATGCCCAAGGATATTACCTTCACAAACCACAAGCGCTAAGTATGGTGCTAGACAGCGCTAATGAAGAGATAATATCCAAAGCATCAATTTAAGACATTAAGGTCGAGTTTAAGAAAGTGCGCAAAACCTCTTTAAAAGGTTATGATATCATCGTTAATCAAATGCCCTACCACTGCACTTTCTTCGGCATCGACAAATGCCATGTCGATAGATTTCGCTCGCCCGCGAGTTACTTTTCTATAGTTGGGGTGAGAGTAAATATAGGTTTGCTTAGAGCGTAACGCCTCAACCACTCTCTCTGCCAGCATAGATACCGGAATACCAGATTCGACGGCAGCCGCCGCGGCCTGCGCACCAGCCATGAGCTTGTCTTTACTCATTCGCTTTTCTTTTGCCACTGCATATTTTTCTTGCCTGTTGCGATAAGACTCGTGAATTCGCGTTTTAACAAAGGCAGGACACAGCACAGATACATGAATATTGTGAGGCTGTAGTTCAGCCATCCAACTTTCGGTCATCGATACCACCGCAGCTTTAGATGCACAATAAGCACCTGCGTAAGGCATTCCCATCATTCCTGCCATAGACGCAACATTTAACACCCAACCGCCTTCACCGTGCTCTTTTATTGCAGGTACTGTTGCCTGAGCTCCATAGAGCACGCCCATCACGTTAACATCCATCACCCAACGCCATGTCTCGTGCTCAGCGTCTTCAATCTTGCCAGGTGTACCGCCAACGCCGGCGTTATTAACCACCATATGTACCTTGCCAAAGGCTTCCTTTGCCTTTTCCACAATAGACTCCCACTGCGTATAGTCGGTAACATCTAACGGACAGGTAAGAACGTTGTACCCTTTTTCTTTTAACGCGTCGCTTGCCTCAGACAACGTGGAAGAATCAATATCTCCCATAACAATGTTCATGCCCTGCCCTGCCAGCGCTTCGGCAACAGCTAGCCCTATACCACCGGCTGCTCCGGATATAATTGCGGTCTTACCGCTAAATTCGTTAGACATACTATTCACCTTTTATACTCTTCATGACTTGGCCTATTTGCTGGACCTAGTAGCTGGGCCTGTTAGCTCGTTGTGTGGCTAAGAGCAGCGACCCATTATTGTTTGATATGTAGAGTATGATGAAGGAAAGTATAGACATACTTTATTTGCCTGATTTATTTAGCTTCATGAAATGAATACTAATTTGGATTACAACGTACCGAATTTTATTGTGCACTTTCTCTGCACCGATATAAAAATCAATGTGGTATGTGCTAGTAGGTTAAATACGCGCTTTTAAACAAGCGCTTAAAGGGCAGTATAACAGTGACATATCCGCTTCACTGACTTAAGGTAAGGATTATCAGAGCGTATTAAAAAGCGCATCTTACTAACAGGTTTATTATGAAAACTACGTTGACTAAAACAAAAAATTTTTCTGCTTTTTGCACTTTTTCTTTTACGGCATACATTGCGGTCTTCTCCACATTAGTAAGCGCAACGCCCGCCCCTTTAGTGTCTATAGACACTCACGATAACTTTTTTAATGCAATAAAAGCGCACTGCGGCAAAGCGTTTATTGGAAAGGTGACAAAGGATAACGTAGGTAATACCTTTGGCGATAATAAACTCATCATGCATGTACGGGAGTGCTCGGATACTCAACTGCATATTCCCTTTCACGTCGGGGATGACGCCTCTCGCACTTGGATCGTCACCAAAACAGGTGCCGGCTTAATGCTTAAACACGATCATCGTAATGAAGATGGCAGTTTTCATACCTCTACCATGTATGGCGGACACACTGATAGCCGCGGCTATAATGAGGTTCAGTCATTCCCAGCTGATGCATACTCAAAACAGTTGTTTATCGACTCTGGAATTACTGCCTCAACTGATAATGTTTGGCAAATGATGATTTACCCAAAGCGTTTTAGTTATCGCTTAGTGCGCCCTGCAAGGGAAGTTCAAGTAGACTTTGATTTAACAAACCCGGTTGAACTGCCTGGTACACCGTGGGGATACGCACCTATTAACTAAAAGCTGCGACTGGAGGGTTCAACTGAGTTTATTGTCTTGCCAGTCGTCGCTCTTTTGAAAGATGGGTATGTTTTATTAACTTATGCAGATTAACGACTAATAAAAATCACGCCATCAGGGTTAGTTCCCGTGGGAAACTCTGCAATAACTACCCGAGTATGAATGTCTATCGCCACTATCTTATTTTTCAAGTTCAGTGATAAGAATGCAATATCATGCTTTGGATGAAGAGTGATGCCCTGCGGTCCTGCCCCCTCTTCTAAAGCCAGAGTCCCTAGCTCTTTTTTATTATTCGCATCAAAGAAACGAATGTAGTGATTATGAAAGTCTGGCACCATAGCTACCGACTCATCGTGATTAAACAGCACTCTGTAAGGAAAACCAAAACCTTGCCATTGAGCAATCTCTTGTTCGCTGTCAGGGTTAATAACAACGAGCCTACCTTCCTTGTTTGCGCCGTACCATATCTCATGGGCACTCGCACGATAGCCAATAGCCTCTGGCATAGAGAAAGTAGCAATATTTTTCACTCGACTTTGATTTTGTAAGTCTAGCACCGATATCGAATCACTTCGAATATTGGTGGCAAATGCTCTACTTTCATCCTTGTTTAAAGCCACCATGTGGGTGGTATCTTGCGCGGTTTTTATTTTTGTTTCGAGCGCTCCCGTTTCAACGTTTACAATGCCAAGATGCTTTGCCTTACCTGAGGTGAAAATAACGTGTTTATTGTCGGTTAAAAACGCAGCACCATGTGGACCTTTCAACGCCTCGAGTGGAATTGTTCTCTCCACTTCAGGCTCCCTCAAATTAAAAACCGTCAAGCTGTCGCCGCCTACAAAATTGGTACTTACCGCCCACTTTTGATTGTTAGACATTACAAGCTCGTGAGGCCCCTTACCGGTAGGCAGTGTCTTGATAATCCGTTTATCATTTATATCAATCACGCTAATGCTGTTATCAGACTTATTTACCACCGCCAGTAACCCTTTACTCAAACGAGACTCTTCCACTTGTGCCCCGTTTGCCATACTGATTACGGCGACAAATATAAAAAGTACAAAACTGAAACGCTTCATTGGTTCGTAACCATATTGATTAAAACTTTTAATGATAAGAAGTGCGTCAACCTACGCACTGCCTATTGCCATCTTTCATACGCCATTTGTACAATTAGGTATCACTGCGACCTCTGAAAGAGGTGCTACCAGTGAAGCTCACTCTAAAGGCCTATTCCTGAAGCTTTGTCGCAAAGCCTGTCACGCTCACATCAATTACACCGGTGACTTCAGAAGCTTTATGCTGACAGGCAAGCCGAACACCCTCAGCTAATTCACTTGCTGACAAAAGCCTACGTTCAGTAGGAGCAACGCGAAGCCTGTTTTCAGAAAAGAACTTACATTTACCGCAGGTACCAGCACCATTACACACCGAGGGTAACTCGATACCTACATCCGCAAGCGCATTAAATAAGTTTGCCTCAGATTCTACGCGAGCCGGTGCTGGAGTGTGCGAATGAGATAAAATGACAGAAATAGCCTGTTTATTGCTGTTTCTTTTCAATGAAAATATTCGACGTTGATATCGTTTTGCAAGCAAGGTTACCCCGGTTCCCGAGAGAAATAATGTAACGAAAGCAAAACAAATAATAAGCCAATGATTAAAGCCTCCTGTGTTGGTGTAATCCATAAAATGCAGTTTAAACATCAGGGCTTTTAATCTGGCATCATCGTTCACATGCTTTAAAACTTGCCCGGTAACACTGTCAATATAAATAGAGGTATTGTTATTGTCATTCGCAGACACCTTCCACATTGGGTTTTGCTGTGCGACATAATCTGAAAAAGGAGGCTGAAGCAGTTTAGGATTGCTTAATTCGCTGGACCCGGAATAAGAAAGTTTTGCTATTTCCAACACCTGTTGGGATGTTAACGCCGCTTTCTCGCCTGTAATGGCATTAAATAGTAACGAATGACGAAGTTGGTAACTATGCTCTCCCTGCCTGCCAATAACATGATAATAAGGGCTCCCCAGCACCCATATGAGCTCTACTTTTTGAGGCGCCACCTCACTTACAGTTTTTAACTTATTGAGAGGAATAAGTTCACTGTCAGTAAAGCTCCGTTTAACACTCACTGGTTCTCTTAGCGCGTTACCGCTTGCCTTTTTGTGATCCATAAGGTTGAAATACAACCCGGTTGCAAGCCAAATTAATAGCTGAACGCCCACCAATAATGAAAGCCATTTATGCAAAGAAGCGGTGAATGCAACCTTAGATACGCCGGTGTGAGCGTTAGTAAATGGAGTGCTGAAAGCGGGTTTAAACTTGCTTATCTTCATTTGTTAAAGCCCTTTTCAACCGAGCCGTTTGTTACAGAAGTACGCAAACTAAAATACGTTAAGGCAGCTCCCAACAATGCAGCGATAACTCCAATTGCTGCGACAAAAAACAAGAACCCGTTTTTTACGTTCTCGCCGTTATCGTAATCCATAATATGAAAACGCCACATCCAATCGAATAAGCGCCAATAATGGTGGCGCTTGGTAACAATTTCTCCGGTTTGCTGACTGATATAAAAGGTAGGAGCTGTCTCTTATACACATCTCCGAGCCCACGAGACGCTACGCTATCTCG
>OJHJ01000476.1_pt1 | contig 13612 bp, 10 predicted proteins | sample 1595201 | NCBI WGS metagenome assembly OJHJ01 (sample SAMN05416832, study PRJEB24817) | seawater metagenome | isolation source: Sea water | place: Canada:Atlantic | collected 2013-07 | reverse complement strand
GATGTGTATAAGAGACAGGTTTTCTCCAGCGCTGCCGCAGCGGCGTTGCTGGCGGCAACGGGTGTTTCGGCGGCAGGTGTCCCGACGCGCGGGGGGCGCTTGCGCATGGCGCTTTCCGGGGCGAACCGCAGCGATACCTGGGGCTTGGGTGACGGCCTGTTCATGCAGGTGGCGCGGCAGGGGCTGATCTTTGATACGCTGACCGAAATCGCCGCTGACGGCACCCTGCGCGGAGAGCTGGCAACAGCCTGGCAGGGCAGCGCCGACGGCCGCGTCTGGCTGGTCGATCTGCGCAAGGATGTGCTGTTTCACGATCAACGCCCCATGACCGCGCGCGATGTTGTCGCGTCCCTCGCGCTGGACGGTGTGGTAGAGGCGACGGGCCCCCATCAGCTGCGCATCACGATGGATGCGCCCGCGATGGACTTGCCCTTTACGCTGGCGGACCCGCGTCATGTGATCCGCGCCGCCCACGCGATGGACGACGGCATCGGCACCGGCCTGTACCGTCTGCGAAGATTTACGCCGGGTCAGCAGGTTTTGGCCGAACGTGTGGCAGATCACTACAAAGGGCGCAGCGCCGGCTGGTTCGATACGGTTGAACTGGTGTCCATTCCCGCGCAGCAGGTTCGTGCGCAGGCGATGGCTGAATATCTGGTCGAAGCGGCAGACCTGAATGATGGCGAAGCCCTTCAATCCTATGATGATATTGCCTTGCTGCCCCATGCACGCGGGGTGACCCATGCGGTGTCACGCAGCATCGCCATGCCCCTGCGCACCGGCCAGCATCGCCCGTTGGACAACCTGCGCGCCGCCGAACGCTGGTGGCTGGCCTAAGCAGGGCAGGCACACGGGGCTTGCAGTTTCACATATACGGGCGTATATGACGTCTCAACAGCGGCGCATCGGGGTCCACACCTGAGGCTCCACCGATCTTGAACACGGGCCGCGCGCCCGTTTTTTTGTGCCTGCTCGAAACTGCAGGATGATAGTGAGATTATGAACAACGACCTGATTGCAAAAGCAGCCATTGATCGCCGCATGGCCGAGATCATCACACCGGTGATCGAGGATATGGGGTTTGAACTGGTGCGCGTTCGCCTGATGTCGGGCAAGTCGACGACGTTGCAGGTGATGGCAGACCGTCCCGATGGCGGTATCGAGGTGGACGAGCTGGCCCTGATCAGCCAATCCATCAGCGCTGTCATGGATGTCGAGGATCCGATCCTTGATGAATACACCCTTGAAGTGTCGAGCCCCGGCATCGACCGCCCGCTGACGCGGCTCAAGGATTTCGAGATGTTCGAGGGCTATGAAGCCAAGATCGAGACCGGCGAACTGATCGACGGCCGCCGCCGCTTCAAGGGCGAGCTGGCAGGCGTCGAGGATGACGAGGTGCTGATCAACGTCGAGGAAGGCACCATCGGGCTCAAGTTCGATTGGCTGACCGACGCCAAACTGGTTCTGACCGACGATCTGATCAAAGAAATGCTGCGCCAACGCAAAGCGTCCGGTGCGATTGACGAAACCAAATTCGATGACATCGAGACCGAAGGGTCCACCGAGGGAGACGACTAAATGGCCATTACATCTGCCAACCAGCTGGAACTGCTGCAAACCGCCGAGGCTGTGGCCCGCGAAAAGATGATCGACCCCAATCTCGTGGTTGAAGCGATGGAAGAATCGCTCGCTCGGGCGGCGAAGTCGCGCTACGGCGCTGAGATGGACATTCGCGTTTCCATCGACCGCAAGACCGGTCGCGCGACCTTTACCCGTGTGCGTACGGTTGTGGCCGATGACGAGCTTGAGAACTATCAGGCGGAGTTCACGGTAGAGCAGGCCAAGCAGTATATGGCGAACCCCGAAGTCGGTCAGGAATTCAGCGAAGAAGTCCCACCGGTTGAAATGGGCCGTATCGCCGCACAATCCGCCAAGCAGGTGATCTTGCAGAAGGTCCGCGAAGCCGAGCGTGACCGCCAGTACGAAGAATTCAAAGACCGCGCCGGTACTATCATCAACGGTCTGGTCAAGCGCGAGGAATATGGCAACGTTATCGTCGATGTGGGCGCTGGCGAAGCGATCCTGCGTCGCAACGAGAAAATCGGCCGCGAAAGCTATCGCCCGAACGACCGTATCCGCGTGTACATCAAGGATGTGCGCCGCGAACAGCGTGGCCCGCAGATCTTCCTGAGCCGCACCGCGCCCGAATTCATGGCCGAGCTGTTCAAGATGGAAGTGCCTGAAATCTATGACGGCATCATCGAGATCAAGGCCGTTGCCCGTGACCCCGGTTCGCGCGCGAAAATCGCTGTCATCTCTTATGATGGCTCCATCGACCCTGTGGGGGCCTGCGTTGGTATGCGCGGCAGCCGCGTTCAGGCCGTTGTGAACGAGCTTCAGGGCGAAAAGATCGACATTATCCCGTGGAACGAAGACCAGCCGACGTTCCTTGTGAACGCGCTTCAGCCTGCCGAGGTCTCCAAGGTTGTTCTGGATGAAGAAGCCGGCAAAATCGAAGTCGTCGTTCCCGAAGAACAACTGTCGTTGGCGATTGGCCGTCGTGGTCAGAACGTGCGTCTGGCATCGCAGCTGACCGGTCTGGACATCGACATCATGACCGAAGAGCAAGAGAGCCAGCGCCGTCAGGCCGAGTTCGAACTGCGCACCAAGCTGTTCATGGATAATCTGGATCTGGACGAATTCTTTGCCCAGCTTCTGGTCTCCGAAGGGTTCACCAACCTTGAAGAAGTCGCCTATGTCGAAGTGGACGAGCTGCTGGTCATCGACGGTGTTGACGAAGACACCGCAAGCGAACTGCAAGCCCGCGCCCGTGACGTGATCGAAGCGCAGAACAAAGCGGCGCTTGATGCGGCGCGCGCCTTGGGTGTGGACGACACGCTTATTGAATTCGACGGTCTGACACCCCAAATGATTGAGGCACTGGCCAAAGACGACGTAAAAACGCTCGAAGATTTCGCGACTTGCGCGGATTGGGAGCTGGCCGGCGGCTGGACTACCGTGAATGGCGAACGCACCAAGGATGAAGGGACACTTGAACCTTTCGATCTGTCGCTGGAAGATGCGCAAAAGCTGATCATGACCGCGCGCGTCCTGCTGGGCTGGGTCGATCCTGCCGAGCTTGAAGCGGATGATGTCGACGAAGAGTTCGATGCCGACATCGACACGGACGAGGAGGCCGAGGCCTGATCGCGGGGCCTTGGGGAACGATATGACACGTGGTGGCGTTTCTAAAGACCGGCAAGACGGTCCCGAACGAAAGTGTATCGCCACTGGCGAGGCGCAGCCCAAAAACGGGCTGATCCGCTTTGTCATTGGTCCCGACATGCATGTTTTCCCGGATATCATGGGGAAACTGCCCGGTCGGGGGATGTATGTGTCAGCGGATCGGGCCGCATTGGAAAAAGCGGCCAAGAAGGGTCTGTTCGCCCGCTCGGCCAAGCAACCTGTCAAGGTTGCGGATGATTTGGTGGATGAAGTTGAAAAGCAACTTGTCCGCCGTGTGGTTGACCTGATTTCGTTGCAACGCAAGGCGGGCAAGGCCGTTGCGGGCTACGAAAAAGTCAAAGGTTGGCTGCAAATGGAAGAAGCCGAAGTGTTGATCCAGGCAGTAGATGGATCGGGCCGCGGCAAATCGAAACTAAGCACGCCGCATTACGGCCATTACATTGGCTGGCTGACGGCAGACGAATTGGGTTTGGCTTTCGGACGCCAAACTGTGATACATGGGGCGCTCGCCTCTGGTGGTCTTACCTCTCGTGTTGTAGAGGAGGCTCAGCGGTTAAAAGGCGTGCGCATAAACGAGGGTGGCAACGGTCACCCGAAAGGATAGACGAGCTTCATGAGCGATAGTGACGGCAAAAAGACATTGGGCCTGCGGGGAGCGTCTTCGCGTCCCGGCAACGTAAAGCAAAGCTTTAGCCACGGGCGGACGAAAAACGTCGTGGTCGAGACCAAGCGCAAGCGCGTTGTGGTGCCCAAACCTGCTGGCGCAAAAGCCGGCGGCGGTAGCAATCCATCGCTCGGGGATCCCTCCAAGCGTCCGGCAGGGATCACCGATTCCGAAATGGAACGCCGGCTGAAGGCGGTTCAGGCTGCCCGCGCCCGCGAGGCGGAAGAAGCCGAAGCACGCGCAGCCGAGGAAAAGGCCCGCGCGGAAGACCGCGAGCGTCGTCGTGCCGAGATCGAGGCGAAAGAAGCCGAAGAGCGTGAGCGCGAGGAAAGCCTGAAGGCGAAAGCCGAAGAGGACGAGCGCCGCAAGAAAGAAGCGGAAGCCGCAGCAGCCGCTGCCGCAGCCCCCGCAGCGGCCCCTGCCGCGCCGCGTTCGCCGAACATCAAATCCGGCGCACCGACCCCTGCGGCCCGCAAGAAAGAAGGCGACCGCGAGGAAACCAACAAGCGCAACAAGGGTGGCGACGACAGCCGCCGTTCCGGCAAACTGACGCTGAACCAGGCTTTGTCCGGTGGCGAAGGTGGCCGTCAACGGTCCATGGCGCAGATGAAACGCAAGCAGGAACGCCAGCGCCAGAAGGCAATGGGCGGCTCGGTCGAGCGTGAAAAGGTCGTGCGCAACGTCAACCTGCCTCCGGCGATCGTGGTTTCCGAACTGGCGAACCGGATGGCCGAACGCGTTGGCGCGGTCGTCAAAGCATTGATGACAAACGGCATGATGGTAACGCAGAACGAAACCATCGACGCTGACACAGCCGAGCTGATCATCGAGGAATTCGGCCACAAAGTGGTGCGCGTTTCCGACGCTGACGTTGAAGACGTGATCAAGGAAGCCGAAGACGATCCGAAAGATCTGGTATCGCGTCCTCCGGTCATCACGATCATGGGCCACGTTGACCACGGTAAGACATCGCTGCTTGACGCGATCCGCAAAGCCAAGGTTCAGTCCGGCGAAGCGGGCGGTATCACGCAGCACATCGGTGCCTATCAGGTCACAACCGACAACGGTCAGGTTCTGAGCTTCCTCGATACACCGGGCCACGCGGCCTTTACCTCGATGCGGTCACGCGGTGCGCAGGTCACCGACATCGTCGTTCTGGTGGTCGCGGCGGATGATGCAGTGATGCCTCAGACGATCGAAGCGATTAACCACGCGAAAGCGGCCAAGGTGCCGATGATCGTGGCGATCAACAAGATCGACAAATACGAAGCGAACCCTGACAAAGTCCGTACGGACCTGCTGCAGCACGAGGTCATCGTTGAAAAGATGTCCGGTGAAACACAGGACGTCGAAGTATCGGCAACCACGGGTCAAGGTCTGGACGAACTGCTGGAAGCCATCGCGCTGCAAGCGGAACTGCTGGAACTGAAAGCGAACCCGAACCGCGCCGCGGTCGGTGCCGTGATCGAAGCGCAGCTTGACGTGGGCCGCGGCCCCGTTGCGACTGTTCTTGTTCAGAACGGTACGCTGCGTCAGGGCGACATCTTTGTTGTGGGCGAGCAGTACGGTAAGGTCCGTGCGCTGATCAACGATCAGGGCGAGCGCGTGAAAGAAGCAGGCCCGTCCGTGCCGGTAGAGGTACTTGGCCTGAACGGGACACCGGGTGCGGGCGACGTTCTGAACGTTACCGACACCGAAGCGCAGGCGCGCGAAATTGCAGAATACCGTGAAAAAGCCGCCAAAGACAAACGCGCTGCGGCTGGTGCTGCGACGACGCTGGAACAGCTGATGGCGAACGCCAAGGTGAACGAAACCATTAGCGAGCTGCCTTTGTTGATCAAAGCAGACGTTCAGGGTTCTGCCGAAGCGATCGTTCAAGCGATGGAGAAAATCGGCAACGACGAAGTCCGCGTGCGCGTCCTTCACTCGGGCGTGGGTGCGATCACCGACACCGACGTTGGTCTTGCCGAAGCCTCCAACGCGCCGATCATCGGCTTCAACGTGCGTGCAAACGCATCGGCCCGTGCCTCGGCCAACCAGAAGGGCGTCGAGATCCGGTATTACTCGGTCATCTATGACATGGTTGATGATGTGAAAGCTGCCGCAAGTGGCCTGCTGAGCAACGAGATCCGCGAACACTTCATCGGCTATGCGTCGATCAAAGAAGTGTTCAAAGTGACCGGCGTTGGCAAGGTTGCGGGCTGTCTGGTGACCGAAGGCAAAGCAAGCCGCGCCGCTGGTGTGCGTCTGCTGCGCGACGATGTCGTGATCCACGAAGGCACGCTGAAAACGCTCAAGCGGTTCAAGGACGAAGTTGCCGAAGTACCGTCAGGCCAGGAATGTGGTATGGCGTTCGAGAACTACGAAGACATCCGTCCGGGCGACGTTATCGAAATCTTCACACGCGAAGAAGTCGTGCGCACACTGGACTAAATTACACTTCGTCCGATATCTGATGATCAGAAGCCCGGTTAAATGTCCGGGCTTCTGTCGTTTCAAACACCCGTTTATCTTCGTTAAAGCTCAGCCGGTCGACACAGACCTGATCGTCCGAGATCTTCACAAGGTTGAAATCATTCGGCTCTCCGCGCACGCGCGACGACAGGCTGGTCCCCGCATGCAACTGGATCGCCGTGGTGCCGCCGGATTCGACGGTAAAATTCTCTGCGTGCCACGTGTGAAGGTGCCCCGACAGGATCAGGTTCGCCCCGCAAGACAGCAGCTTTTCCAGCGCGATCTCGGCACCGGGTATGGGCTTTTTCTTGGTGTGATTGGGATGCTCTAGCGGGTGATGCACCACTAACACGCGGGCTTTGCGCGCGGCGGTGTCGTCCATCGCCTTGCAGGCTTGCGCGATACGCCCTGCCGTCAGCTTTCCCGTCTGCCACGAAAAGCGATCGACCGAGTTGATACCGATGACGACCATATCGTCATCTTCATACCGAGGCGTCAGATCGGCGTTGATCCATTTGCGATACCTGCGCCATGGCATGAAAAACCGCTGGAACGGGCGGTCAAGCAGGACATCGTGGTTCCCCGGCACACCCAAGACAGGCGCGTTGATCCGCTGGATAAAGTTATGCGCTTCCTCGAACTGGCTCCGCCGCGCGCGCTGCGTGAAATCGCCCGAGATGGCGACGATATCGGGGTTCAGTTCGTTCACACAAGAGAGCAGCGGTTCCAGCAGGTCGGGTCGATCCTTGCCAAAGTGTAAATCTGAGAGATGCACCAATGTGCTCATCTGACGGCCTCGTTGAATTCGGCAGGAACGATCAGCTGCAGGGCCTCGCGCTGCATGTGCAGTTTGAACGGGCCTTTCATGCGGCTTAGCTCTCCGTCGCGGGCGACGGGGCGTGATTTATGCGGCATCTCAAGCGTGATCTCGTTCCCGCAGTGCATTTGATAGTCGGTTTCACGTTTCGCGACCCCAAGGGCCAGCGCGGCGGCGTGTTTGAACAACCCCCAGCGGTTCGTATCGGGGGCGACCAGCAGCACCATGCCGCCCTTGGCGATACAGTCTTCGCCGCTCAGCCCCATTTGGTTCAGCTGAAAGGCGTTGCTGATCGCAAAGACCAGCGGTGTCCTATGTTTAAAGGATTTGCCATCAATCGTCACCGTCAGCCTGAGCGGCGCGCGGAGTGTTGCCAGCGCTTTGACCACCGACCAATAGGCCGCGACACGGCTGCGGCCCCAGCGGTCATAGATGCCTTCGCGGGTTTTCAGGATGGCGGCATAGGCCCCGATGCTGGCGTTGTTCAGAAACGCGTTGCCATTGATCTTGGCGATGTCCGTGGGGCGCAGGACGCCTTTGGCGATGACATCCACGGCTTCGTCAACGGTTTCGGGCAGGTTCAGCGAACGGGCGAAATAGTTAAAGGTGCCTGCGGGGATAATCCCCATCTGGTTGGGCACATGCGCCAAGCCCGAGGCGACGCCGCTGATGGTTCCGTCGCCGCCTGACGCGACGATGGTGGCATCGGGGTTCGCCTCGGCAGTCGATTGCGCCACCTGTCCCAAATCCGCGCCATTGGGCGAGAATTCAACGAAGCTGACGGGAATGTCGTGGTGTTGAAACCTGTCTGAAATCCGGGACTTACGCTCTGTCCCGTCTTTGCGGCCGGAGCCCTTGTTCAGAATAACGATAACACGTTGAGGCTTCATGATTGATCCATCCTTGATGACCTAAGCAAACGCTTGGGGCAGGGGGATGGTTCAGATGTTTTGCGTGTGCGTGATCAGTTCCGGCGCTGGATTGGCTTGCCGGTATAGATCGCGTCATCAACTTTAACCGATACGCGGCCGTCGGGCATGTCGCGGACGAAAATACCCTGGACGGATACGGTGGAACCGATGGTGATTGTGCGAAGCATTGCTTCCTCCCAGAAGAACCTGAAGTTGCATCTTTATAAGCGACAATTTGCCTAAGTCTAGCAACAAAAAAGTCAAGGAAGCAGTATTTACGCGCGTTAAGAAACAGCAGCGAGGTCGCGCTGGCCCTAAAGCCAGTCGCGCAGGATCGGAATCAGGGGAATGTCCGCAGGGGGCATCGGATAATCTTTCAGCGCATTGGCACGGACCCATTTCAGGGTCTGCCCCTCGCGCGCCTGCGGTGTGCCGTTCCATTTGCGGCAGGCAAACAGCGGCATCAACAGGTGGAAATCGTCGTAGGCATGGCTGGCAAAGGTCAGCGGGGCAAGGCAGGACGCCCATGTGTCGATGCCAAGTTCCTCTTGCAGCTCGCGGATCAGCGCGGCTTCGGGGGTTTCGCCGGCTTCGACCTTGCCGCCCGGAAACTCCCACAAACCGGCCATGGATTTGCCGGGCGGGCGCTGTGCCAAAAGCACGCGCCCGTCCACGTCGATCAGGGCAACCGCCGAGACAAGGATAACCTTCACGAACGATAGTCCGCGTTGATCTCGATATAGCCGTGGGTCAGGTCGCAGGTCCAAACCGTGGCTTTGCCGTCGCCAAGGCCCAGATCAACGCCGATGGTGATGTTCTGGCCCTTCATATGCGCCGCCGCTGCCTCTTCCGAGTAGTCGGGGCTGCGCCAGCCGTCTTTGGCCACCTCGATATCGCCAAAGCGGATCGACAGACGATCCCGATCAGCAGCGGCCCCTGATTTACCGACGGCCATTACCACGCGGCCCCAGTTCGGGTCCTCGCCCGCGATGGCGGTCTTGATGAGGGGGGAATTCGCGATGGCCATGCCGTGGGTCTTGGCATCGTCATCCGTAGCGGCACCGGTCACGGCGATCTCGACGAATTTGGTCGCCCCTTCGCCGTCTTGCACAACCTGATGCGCGAGGTTCAGCATGACGCCGTGCAGCGCTTCCGAGAACGCATCGCTTTCGCTGGCATCCACGCCCGACGCGCCAGTTGCAGCCAGGATCAGACTGTCGGAGGTCGATGTGTCGCTATCCACGGTGATGCAGTTAAAGGTGCTATCGGTATGGGTCGACAGCATCTTTTGCAGCGCCGGTTGGCTAACAACCGCATCGGTGAAGATATAGACCAGCATCGTCGCCATATCTGGCGCGATCATGCCCGATCCCTTCGCAATCCCCGCGATAGAGACTGTTTTCCCGTCAATCTCGACCTCGGCACGGGCCCCTTTGGGGAAGGTGTCCGTGGTCATGATCGCCTTGGCCGCATCGGAAATGCCCTTGTCGGACAACGCGCCCTTAAGGTCCGCCAGAACAGCCGTGATCCGGTCGTGGGGCAGCGGTTCGCCGATCACACCGGTCGATGAGGTGAAAACACGCGATTGGGGAATGTTACAGACATCAGCAACTGCAGCGGTAATTGCTTCGACCGCGGTGACGCCGCCCTTGCCGGTGAAGGCATTGGCGTTGCCCGAGTTGACCAGAATTGCGGCACCGGTGTCCGATGTCGCGCCGATCTTGGCCTGACAATCCAGAACCGGCGCGGCGCGGGTGGCAGAGCGCGTAAACGCCCCCGCCACCGTAGAGCCCGGCGCCAATTCGGCCAGCATCACATCGGTGCGGCCTTGATACCGTACCCCCGCCGCGATGGTGGCGAAACGCACACCATCGATGACAGGAAGATCAGGGAAGTGATCGGGTGCCAGCGGGGATACAGCGGTGATTTTGCCCATTTGTTACTCCAGCAGGCCGAGGTTGGTCAGAACCGAAGGGTCGATTGTGTCAGCCGCCGAGCGGTCAACATCTGCGGCTTCGGTGGTCTTTTCGATCAGGGTCTGTGCCTTGACCTGACGGACCTGGGTTTCCAGCTCGTCCTTCACATCTTCGAGCTTGGGCGCTTCTTTCTGGCGCTTGTCGTCCAGTTTGATCACGTGCCAGCCGAACTGGGTTTCAACGGGTTCAGACACAGTGCCGACTTCAAGCTCGGCAACGGCGGTTTCAAACGCGGGCACCATCATGCCGGGCCCGAACCAACCCAAAGTGCCGCCCGCAGGACCGGATGGACCGGTGGACTTTTCTTTCGCCAGCTCGGCAAAATCCGCGCCTTCATCCAGCTCTTTCTTGACGGCTTGGGCTTCTTCTTCTGTTTCTACCAGAATATGCGACGCGCTGAATTCCTCGGTCGGTTCCGCATCGGCGTAGGCTTCGTCATAGGCGGCTTGCAGCTCTTCCTCGGTGACGTCCTGGGCCATTGCTCTCTCGATCACTTCGCCCGCGATCAGCTGGCGACGTTCGTTTTCAAGCGCCATCTCGATCCGCTTCGGCACTTCGCCGTCAAAGTCTTGCGACAAGGCGGTTTGCTGCACAAGCTGATCCAGAATGCCTTTGAACAGGACTTCGGGGGGAAGCTGTTGATATTGTTCGGGCAGGGTGGCGCGGGCAATGATCATGCTGCCAATCGTGATGTCGGTGCCATTGACCGTGGCAACCACGGTTTCAGCGGTGACGTCTGTCTGCGCATCCGTTTTTTCGGCAGTGTCGTCCTGCGCAACAGCGGGCAGGGCGAGCGAAGCTGCCACCACGAATGGTGCCAGAAAAGTGAGAGGTTTTTGCATGTATCTGTCCTTGGTTTGGCAGCCACAAGGGGCTGCTACATTGACACGGTTTAGTGCGGCCCTTACATCGCCCTATGGGCGCGGCCTTGGCGCACGTTCAGTCTTGTATCTAGGGGCTGTCCGGCGGCTCGGCAAGCAGATGGACGCCTTGGAACATAACTTCGGCAGGAGATTGCATGCTGGGCATCGGAACACTCGCCAAAAAAGTCTTTGGGACCCCAAACGACCGTAAAATCAAGGCGACCCGCCCGCTGGTTGAAAAGATCAACGCGCTGGAAGAAGAATTCTTGGCTTTGACCGACGACGGTCTGAAGCAAAAAACGGAAGAGCTGCGCAAGCGGGCGATTGACGGCGAAAGCCTTGATGATCTGCTGCCGGAAGCTTTTGCGAACTGCCGTGAAGGCGCACGCCGGACCTTGGGTCTGCGCGCTTTTGACACGCAGTTGATGTCGGCGATTTTCCTGCATCAGGGCAACATATCCGAGCAGAAAACCGGTGAGGGTAAAACCCTGACCGCGACGCTGGCCGCTTACCTCAATGCGCTGACCGGCAAGGGCGTGCATGTGGTCACGGTGAACGAATACCTCGTGAAACGGGACGCCGACTGGATGGGCAAGGTCTTTGCCTCGCTGGGGCTGACCACGGGCGCTGCGGTGTCCGGCATGACCGAGGAAGACAAACGCGCCGCCTATGATTGCGACGTGACCTACGCCACGAACAACGAGCTGGGCTTTGATTATCTGCGCGATAACATGAAGTCTGAGCTGAGCCAGATTTTCCAGAAACAGCACAACTTTGCCATCGTGGACGAAGTCGACAGTATTCTGATCGACGAGGCGCGGACGCCGCTGATTATCTCTGGCCCGTCGCAAGACCGCTCCGAGATGTATAAAATCGTCGACGATGTGATCCCGCTGCTGCAGGAAAGCCACTACGAGCTGGACGAGAAAACCCGCAACGTGACCTTTACCGACGAAGGGAACGAGTTCCTCGAGCAAGAGCTGCACAGCCGCGGTCTGCTGGAAGAAGGGTTAACGATGTATGACCCCGAAAGCACCACCATCGTGCACCACGTGAACCAGGGTTTGCGGGCGCATAAGCTGTTCCAGCGCGACAAGGATTACATCGTGCGCGACGGCGAGGTGATGCTGATCGACGAATTCACCGGGCGTATGATGTCCGGTCGTCGTCTGTCCGACGGGTTGCATCAGGCGATCGAAGCGAAGGAAGGCTGCCAGATCCAGCCCGAGAACGTGACACTGGCCTCGGTCACCTTCCAGAACTACTTCCGCCTTTATGACAAGCTGGCGGGCATGACGGGTACTGCCGAAACCGAAGCCGAAGAATTCGCCGAGATTTACGGGCTGGGTGTTGTCGTGGTCCCGACCAACGTGCCGGTTGCGCGTGTGGACGAAGACGATCAGGTCTATCGTTCGGCGCTGGAAAAATATCAGGCTATGATCGAAAAGGTCAAAGAAGCCAATGCGATAGGCCAACCGGTTCTGGTGGGTACCACCTCTATCGAGAAATCCGAAATGCTGAGCCAGATGCTGACCGAAGCGGGCATCAAGCATAACGTTCTGAACGCGCGCCAGCACGAGCAGGAAGCGCAGATCGTGGCGGATGCGGGCAAGTTCGGCGCGGTGACCATCGCGACAAACATGGCCGGTCGCGGCACCGACATTCAGCTGGGCGGCAACGTCGAGCTGAAGGTGATTGAAGCGCTGGACGCTGATCCTGATGCCGATCCCGTTGCGATCCGTGAAAAGATCGAAGCGGAACACGCTGACGAGAAGAAAAAAGTGCTCGACGCAGGGGGGCTTTATGTTCTGGCGTCCGAGCGTCACGAAAGCCGCCGGATCGATAACCAGCTGCGCGGCCGTTCGGGCCGTCAGGGTGACCCCGGCCGGTCGTCCTTCTACCTGTCTCTCGAAGACGATCTGATGCGTATTTTCGGCTCTGAACGGCTTGAGAAAGTGTTGACGACGCTTGGCCTGAAAGAGGGCGAAGCGATTGTGCACCCTTGGGTCAACAAGTCGCTGGAGCGCGCGCAGGCCAAGGTCGAAGGGCGCAACTTTGACATTCGTAAACAGCTGTTGAAGTTCGACGATGTAATGAACGAACAGCGTAAGGTGATCTTTGGTCAGCGTTTGGAAATCATGCGCGCCGCAGATCTTAGTTCTATCGTCAAGGACATGCGCGGGGAGGTGATCGATGACTTGATTGATCAGTACATGCCACCCAAAACCTATGCCGACCAATGGGACGTAGAAGGCCTGCGCGCTGCGATCATCGAAAGCCTGAACATGGACCTGCCGGTGACCGAATGGGCCGCCGAAGAGGGTGTGGACGATGAAGAAATTTCCGAACGCATCGAAAAAGCTGCGGATGAAATGATGGCGCAAAAGGCCGTTGCCTTTGGCGCGGCGAACATGCGTCAGGTCGAAAAGCAACTGTTGCTGCAAACGATTGACGCAAAATGGCGCGAACACCTGTTGACGCTTGAGCATTTGCGCAGCGTTGTCGGGTTTCGCGGCTATGCGCAACGTGACCCGTTGAGCGAATACAAGAATGAGGCGTTCCAACTGTTCGAATCAATGCTGGATGGGCTGCGTCAGGACGTCACTCAGAAACTGGCTCAGGCACAGCCTGTCTCGGAAGCTGTCTCTTATACACATCTCCGAGCCCACGAGACGCTACGC
>OJHJ01000475.1_pt1 | contig 13617 bp, 21 predicted proteins | sample 1595201 | NCBI WGS metagenome assembly OJHJ01 (sample SAMN05416832, study PRJEB24817) | seawater metagenome | isolation source: Sea water | place: Canada:Atlantic | collected 2013-07 | reverse complement strand
CCATATATTGAATGTTGCCTGCACCCTACGGAATATTTCATCAATACCTTTGGTAGTCTTAAGCCGCTCATTCAAAGTTGAAGCATCACCTTCATAAGCTAGAGCAAGCTGATTACGAAGATCCATAAAGCGGTTATTTACCGGTGTTGCGGAAAGCATCAGTACTTTTGTTTTTACGCCTTCACGAATAACTGAATTCATCAGCTTTTGATATCGGGTCTCCTTATCCTTGAACGCATCATTGTTACGGAAGTTATGCGATTCATCGATAACCACAAGATCATAATTACCCCAATTGATCCGATCTAGCGGTGTACCAAAAGATTCACCGCTGGTTCTTTGAAGGTCTGTATGACATAGAACATCGTAGTTGAACCGATCTTTGGAGAAGATGTTGGTTTTTAGGTTTCGATTATAATTTAACCAGTTGTTTGCTAGCTTTTTAGGGCAAAGAACAAGAACAGACTTATTTCTCAACTCATAATATTTAACAACGGCAAGGGCTGTAAAGGTTTTACCCAAACCAACACTATCCGCAAGAATACAGCCGTTGTATGTTTCTAGTTTATTAATAATCCCAGTAGCACCATCCTGCTGAAAGTTATAAAGCTTCTTCCAAATCAGGCTGTCTTTATAGCCTGTTAAATCATTCGGCAAAACATCTTCACTGATATCCTCTAAAAACTCACTAAAGATGTTATAGAGCATAAAGAAATAAACCTGTTCAGGTGGATTTTCTTTATAAACACTGGCAATGTGATCACATAACTGTGAAGTCACATCTTCAATTTTTTCAGGGTCATTCCATATCTGGTCAAATAGATTTAAATAAACTTGCGTACTCGCTGGTTCATTATGTTTGGTAATAATATTTGATATGGCATCCCCCTGTTCATACCCAAGGTCTACTGCGGTAAATCCTTGGAGGGGAAGATAAACAGATGGTCTTATATCATTTTCTACGCAAGCAAATTGTTGCATAGGTGACTTGCCACTATTTGATTTAAATTGAGCTTTTCTTTTTATCCATTCCGCACATTCTTTAGCAATCGCACGTTGAGTTAATTTATTTTTAAGCTGTATCTCAAACTCACTGCCATAGAAGCTACGCTCTAGGTCTGCTTTCGGTATATGAAACTTGCGATGTTCTTTTTTTATTTTATCGACTGTTTCATCGGGAACAAAGGTTGGTGATGTAAAAATAAACTCCAAGGAGTCTATTTTCTGTAGTTCTCTTTTTAATGCTTCAAATGCGTAAATCGAAAAGCACGAGGCTGCTATTTTTAACTTTGAGCCTTTTTCTATGTCCTGCTTAATATTGTCGCCTAGCAGGTGGTTTATATTGTCGATTATTTCCATAGCTTTATTTAGTCTTCACATTTGTTACTTCAGCTTTGGTGAATTTTTCAAGCTCATCTCTTCGGAAGCGCCAACTACCACCCACTTTAAAGCCTGGTAGCTTACCTTCTGCTGCCAAGCGATAAGCCGTCTTCTCAGCTAACTTGAGATACTTAGCTACTTCTTTCAAGGTTAATATTTCGTCACTCATGTCTTTACCCACCTTAATACCGTATGAGAGAATAAAGGAATATTGAGGAATATACAACCATAATTACCTTTGTGCTCAATGATTTATACGTTAGATTGGTCAATAGGAATCAACTGATCCTAACTGTTATTCAGGAACTAACAAGATGAACAAACCTTTAATCAAGCCAAGCGATGCTAAATCATGGTCTTTATGCGCTCGTCGTGTATGGCTTGATAACAAAGGCAACTTTGAAATCGAGGCACCTGAAGATGAATTTGAGCAATTAATCATAGAATTAGGTCTGAGGCATGAGCAGAAAGTGTTGGAAAAACTATCTCAAACTCATGATGTTCACACCGCTAAATCTGTTGAAGACACTGAACGTCTTATGTCAGAAGGTGTTGATGTTATATATCAAGCACAGCTTATTGACGAAAATGAACGGTTTTCTGGATACCCAGATTTCCTCATCCGCCATGAGAATGGCAGTTATCAGCCAGCCGATGCAAAACTATCTTTAAGTGAAGATAAGAAAGAGATTCAGGTGCAACTTGGGTTTTATCGACGAATGCTAAACAATGATTTACCCGCCATTGTTTATCTAGGTGATGGAAGTGAAGCCATCATTGGTGAAGAGGCTAACCCAGTCACCAATCAATTTGTCACTGAGATGAGAGAGCTGCTAAGCAGTGATGCAGAGCCACTAGTTCGTTACTCTCACAGTAAATGTCGAGCATGCCCATACTACAGCCATTGCAAACCAGCATTTGAAGCCAAAGACGAATTGTCATTACTCTATGGCATACAAGGGCGAGCAGCAACGGAGCTTGAACGTGAAGGTATTGACTCAATCACTACACTTTCTAGCACCAACCCAAACAGCATTCCTGACATTCCATATCTAAAAGGGTTTGAAAAGAAACAACGCGCTGTTCTTCAAGCCCAATCATATCTAACAGGTGAAGTTCATCAGCTTAACAAAGTCACCTTACCCGAAGGGCATTGGGTACATTTTGATATTGAGGATAATCCTCTTACGGCGTCAGGTGATAAACATGTCTATTTATGGGGCTTTCTAGTTCCAGAATATGGCAATGATAGCTTTGAATATGTATGGACTGATACGCAAGACGAAGATCATGATGGTTGGTTGCAGTTTTTAGACAAGATTAACCAATATCGCCAAGATTACTCTAATCTAGTTCTGGCACATTATTCCAGCCATGAGCGTACCACTATTAAGAAATATGCAGAACGATACAATATGGAAGATAACGATACCGTATTATATCTACTTGGTGACGATAGTCCTCTCTACGATATGCAAAAGCCAGTTCTTAAGAATTTGGTTCTCCCCCTACAAGGCTATGGATTAAAGGACATATGCAAGCATAAAGATTTAGTCAATTTTCAATGGGAAGATGACGATTCAGGCTCGCAATGGTCAGTAGTCCAATTTAATCGTTTTCTCTCTGAAATTAATCCAATCAAAAAGGAAAGCCTGAAAACTGACATTCTTGGTTACAACCGAGATGATGTCATCGCTACACGTAGACTGGAAGAATGGCTTAGATCATTTTCTTGATCACTCAGGTTTACGTTCGCGGGTAAGGGTAGCCCGTTTAGATGATCGTGTTCTAGGTTAAACGACCCTTGCCTTGAGTCTGGTGTGTTCATAGTGGAGACAAGGAAGCATTTCTCCACCATTATTGGTGGCGTTTTGCATGATTCATTTGATAGCCGGATGACATCAGGGGTGCTCGCAGACATGGATTATCGTACGGTGACTCGATATTGGTCTATCAACGATTCAAGGTAGGTTTTCCCACGTCCCACCTTGCAAAATGACCTTTTCTATATCACTGGGTACATCACGCTCTGCTTCTCCCCAATATTTTTTGTATTGTGGTGGTTGAAAGCCTTCGCCCTTAAACCCCAAGTCTTCGACTGTCACAAAAGCATAATACTTACTCATGCTTAAACGCCATTCAACGCGTTTAAAGCGCATGTTATTTACGTCGGGTATTTCCATTTACTAACTCCTTGTATTAATCAATCGCATAATGGCGGCTTAAAAGAACTGCAAAATCACTTAACTCATCATCTGATTAAGTGTGAAAATTAAATATTAAGTCATGTTTGGAAGCTATGAAAATCAACAAATCGTTACTATTGACAATAAGTAAAGACCGTATTAGGCTATTCTTTACATAATTAATATAGTAAAGACACGAGAGGTTTAGGCCATGCCAAAAGTTAGCACAAAAAGACAAGTTACCTTACCTATTATTGGATGTGATGAGTTAGGTATCCAAGCTGGTGACGAAGTAGAAATATTACGCCACGGCAACCAGTTCAATATCATTAAGAAAGAAATAGGGGCAGCTGCAGGCTTATTAAAAGGTACTAAAGCAAATACCAAGGTCACTGATGAGGATTCGCTTCAAGGGCATTTTGCATGATTAGCATTGATACCAATGTGCTTTTACGTTATTTGCTTGCCGATGATGCCAGTCAATACAGTAAAGCCGAAAAGCTTATAAAAAATGAAGCTCCGGTGTTAATTACAGACATTGTAGTGGTTGAAGTAGTGTGGACATTAACAGGTAAACGTTATGGACTTGATAAGGCCGCTATATGTAATTTAATTCGTACCTTAGTCGGTGATGCCGCCTTTATTTTTGAAAGCTCACAAGTAGTCTGGTCTGCACTATGTGACTACGAAAAATCTAAACCAGTACGAGGAAAGGCTCTCGATTTTTCCGATGCCTTAATTGTAAATAAAGCTCATTATACGGCTGAAAACAAAGGCGCTTCGTTATCGGCCTTTTACAGTTTTGATAAAGCTGTAGAGCAGCTTAAAAGTGCTAAGAAGCCTTAGAATAGTTTAAACAACTGACCCGTTAATCCACAATTTATGTTAATTACATAACTTGAGGTTATTCAATAGCAATTTTTAGAGATAGAAAATATTTATTCAAATTAACAGAAGGACACTAAATGGACTTAAACATTACTAAACTGGACGTTATGGCAGCCGCCCTTACTGGGTTCTTAGGAGCGTACTGGTTCGAGAGCGGTCAAACAATTTGGCACTGGGGCAGCTTCCTTTTTACCGCTGTATTTATCACTTCTATGTCTCTCCTTCTTACTTGGAGCCTGCCTAAGATTATTCGCTTCTTTGGTCATAGGACGTCGAGTTAAATACGATACGCTCTTCACGTAATACTGTCCTAAAAAGGTGAGACGAAATAAAAGAATAAGCCCGATGGAACGGGTTGAAAAAAAGCTCTCTTGGTGGAATGAAATAGGTCTTGGTGCGGGGTTGATATTGGGCTATCTGCTTTATTTTTTCTATCAGGTCTTTACTCCACAAACGGCGCTTGAAGTAATGATCCTTGAGCCTGTTATGTCCGAACAAAACATTGGCTATATCCCTTCAACGCTGAATCGCCCCTACCCACCCTCTTTTCGTGATGTGTTGATCGCAGATATGAACTTATACAGCCCATTACCACACGACAAGCCAGTAACAGCGTTAAACCCAACCTTTAATGACGATAAATCACCTGTTTTAAAGCAAAAAAAGATTGAGATTAACAATTATGACGGTGTGCAACTAGTCTTCGAGACCGTTGATTACCCGTTGTGTTTTGAGAATATAGAGAAGGATATTAGCCTTTACACAAAAATTCTTACCGAATTTGTAGCGTCTCGATTATGAATACCTTTGCGGTTTAGCGCTTCTTAGAGCCGCCTTAGAATATCTCTTTTCCTAATATATAGAGGATAAAGGCCGCATATGATGACGATAATAAACGCCAAAGACATATAAATAGTTGGCGGTTCAAGCGCTTCTCCCTTTACACCTAAAAAAGCAATCAGTCCTGCAATCATCATGATTGCTCCATTGAATAATTTTCCGAGAGTCCCGTATAACAGTGTATCCGCTTCTTTTTGTGACATTTGTTGAATCCTTTTTTGTTGTGTTCTTCCATTTTACCAAAGATATGTAAATCGCCTAAATTTCGCAATTTAGCGGTTATTTAAGCCAAAGTTTTTCCACTGAATGCTTAACTAAAGAGAACCAGATGACCCAAAGAAAAACATACGCCTGTGATGCAAGCATGGAAATAGTGAAACGAACAAATGTATCTACAAATGTTGCTACTTTTTCTGTGAGCTGATAGTATATACATAAGTTTATACATAGAGGTGACGCATGATAGTTGAAAGTAATATACAGAAGTGGGGAAACAGCCAAGCAGTAAGATTACCAGCAAAAATTTTGGCTGCATCTGGTATCAGTCAAAATGACCCTATTGATATTCAATCAGGCGATGGACAGATCGTTATTCAGTTGAAAGAGAAAACACGGGAATCTCAATTCGATGATTTATTTGCTGAATTTCCTGAAGCTGAAGAGCTACTTAAACATGTTCAAGAACAATTAACAGCCACGATTGAATTAACCAACAAGACAACTGACTCGGTAGGAACAATGCGTAAGGGGCTAAGTTCAAATCAAAAACTAGAAGGTAGTCAATAATGGGATTGGGTGCAGATTTTCTTAATATATTGAAAGACTCAGTAAGGCTTACTGATGCTGTTGAGCGTCTTAATGGTGCTGTGAATGAGTTAAAAGGTGATGTCCATGACATTGATAAACGCGTTGTCCGTATAGAGACAATAGTTGAGATAGCAAAATCACAGAAACAGATCGAGAAAGATTAGTGCAACAAACTCGGAAAAGTGAATAAATAAGCTCTGCAACTAAGGGGCTAGTCAAATGATATTGATACCTCGGTTTTACACAAAATAAAAAGACCTAATAACAGGTCATTTGTAATTGTTCTTTCTATTACCCATTGATACAATAAGACCTGTTAAACAAATATTAAGAGGTCTTATTATGGCAACTCACCAAATACTTGCAGACGTAAGCGCTGGTATATCAGAGCTTAAAAAAAACCCTATGGCAGTCATGGAGCAGGGCGAGGGGTTTCCTGTTGCAATACTCAATCGTAACGAGCCTGTTTTCTATGCAATTCCTGCTGTCGCTTACGAGCTATTAATGGATAAATTAGAAGATATGGAGCTAGGCGAACTTGTCCGTCAACGTCAAGGTGAGCGCGTTATAAAGGTTGATATTAATGACCTATAGCCTTGGGTTTTTTGCATCAGCTAAAAAAGAATGGGACGCGCTCGATGCGACTGTTCAAGAACAGTTTACAAAAAAGCTGAAAGAAAGACTTAAATTACCACGAATTGAAAAAGATCGGCTTAACGGCATGAAGGACTGTTACAAAATTAAGCTACGTGGGGCTGGTTATCGGCTGGTGTATCAAGTTGAAGAGCAGCAAATTAGAATTGTGGTTGTTGCGATTGGTAAGCGTGAGCGTAATAACGTTTACAAAGCCGCATCAAAGCGACTTTGACGTAGCTGAACACTAGGAGTATGTAATTATGAAGTCATTCATTATTATTGCCATTACAGATGAAGACCGAATATATGAAGATGTGGTCGAGGCTGAAAATGAAGAAGATGCAGTTCTTAAATTTAAGAAAAAGTGGTCTTATCGTGACAAGTTTACAAGTGTTCAGGCCAAGCCAAATACTTAGGAGTCTAAGCTTTTGAAAGACAAATATACTATTGATGAAGCAGCAAAAGCCGGAATTAGCTTTAGCGCGAACATTCCAAATTGGGAAAAAGCTATAGTTTAGATTGGTAGCTGTTCCCATTTACCACCTCGCAGCATTATCGCCTCAAGGGGTTCAGATTGTTTGTTTATATCGGCCTCTCCCCAATACTTTTTATGGTGTGGGGGTGTAAAGCCCTCTCCTCCAACTACTTGTTCTCAGGAGAGTACCGCATTGAACTTGAAGACGAAGAATGTCCTTGAACATCGAATCCGCTCAAATTGGACGTTCGCGAGCGGCGCGTGCTATTACCACTTAAGTTCAGTCTCCTTACTTCGTTTCAGCTTGACTCTATCACCGTGTAGCGCCGATTGCGAACGTCCTAATTGGCGCGCTTGTTATGCATTTTAGTTTAGCCAGTGTTTTGGCATGCGATAGCAGAATGATAAATACAAAGCTTGCCTTGATGAAATATTGCCTTTGAATACATTAACTATACTGAAAATACCAAAAATAATAACTTGGCAAAAAGTAATACAGACAATAAAACTAATTGGAAATGTAACCCAAAATATAATTCTGCTCTCTTTCAGTATGTCGCAAGCCTGAGCAATGAAACACTGGCCATAAATAAAATGTATTAAGAAATACGCAGAAGCAATAGATATGATGCCAAGCACATCAACTGCTAATCTCATGCTCTTTGACAGTTGGCTACGCTCCCTATATATAGTTCTAATATATTTAATCATTTTGATGCATACCAGTGGTATTAACGAGACCCCATGTCTCGCTATACATTTTTAGGCATTTTTAATGACATACTCCGATGCTTCAAGACGTGACGCCATTTGTTTTAACAGGTTACTGTATAGACTTAAGCTCATGCTGATGTACGAAGACCAAGCCTTGTTGCCAAGCTGTTCATAGGCTTGATAATTATATGCGTACAATTCCAACTGTTTTTTTGCACTATCAGCTTCGAACTTAGCGAGACTGAGTTTTTCTTCGCGTGAAATCGGCAATGACATGAACAATTTCCCATTGTACCGCCATGGGTTTTGCTTCATTTCAAACTGCCACATAGTTAAATACCCAGATTCTGTGTATACATCAACAATACTGTCTGCTCAGGCTGGGTTAGATGTTACATAAAGTGTCAGCTCTTCAAAAGTTTGAATGTTGTTTTTTGTAATTCGCCTTGCTTCAGATAATATTGTGTTGGTTATTTCGGCTTGTCTTTCTATCGGATTGAAGCTTTCGGCGAAATTTATTTCTTCCTCTGTTGCTATTCGAGCAATCCTAGGCACTTCTTCGAAAAAAGAAGAATGATAAATATTTTCGGGGGAGCAATATGAGGGATTTTTTACTACTTTTTCTCCGGCATGTTCAAATGCTTCTGCTACAAGCCTGGAACAATACTGCTTGTTTTCTTTTTTCCTTTGGCTTCCAACCTTTGTTCTAACAGCTTCCTTGATCGAATACTCCTTTCCGATCTGGGAGCGAGCATACATTGAAGCGTTGGTAGCCACGCCTCCTTCCTTAGGCCGAAGCACCTTCACCCTAGAGGGCCTATCAAAAAGTAGTCTTTGTATGTTTGCGGAATGAACGCCTTTCGAATCGGAGTGAATATAACTCCCATGGCCAACGTATAGAATGGCATGAGAAAAACCACTGAATGTCACACCCCGAACACCTTTGCTGGTGGGCTTTTCTCCGATGTGAGTAAAACATCGCCTTCCTTTAGCTGGTTCATGTCGAGGACATACATGTTTTTCATGACTAACGCCCGGCTCACCGAGCAAATTTTTGATGGCGGATTTTGTGCGGGTTTTTGCACAAAAAGTGACAGAGCAAATTTGTCCGGTGCAGCCGTTTATTATGCAATATCTTCTCTGCCTCGCATATCTTCAATGCCAATTTTTACATTGAGATCTTCTATATCCTTACGTTGCTCCAATAACTCTTTCTGAATGTACTTAACGTCACCACCAGTTGCCTTTAACATTTCTTCGATATTATCTAGAGTTCTTTTCAAATTTCTGTTTTCAATAAAAATTTCAGAAAATTCCTTTTTAGTTTCATCGTAGCGTTTATCTAATCGAGCTTTGTCATCTAATAACGCCGAAAAATTAACACGGTGGCGATCAATTTCTGCTTTTTGAATTTCAAGCATTTCTTTGTATTTAACTAAAATTTCGTTCACATTATCTTTATGCTGATCAAATAGGCCTTTTAAACTATTGTGTGTGAGTTTGTTTTCTTGAAGGTTTCGCTTGAAGACCACCCACAATCCAATTGCAATAAGCACAAGACCCGCTAATGATGGCGACTGTTGCAGTAAGACCTCAAGCGCTTTATCCATATTATAATATTCTCCTCAATTTCCTATTGTGCATAACGCCAAAATCACTTGATGTAAAAAGTGGCGGGGCTTTTGCAACAGCAAAAAGCATGACGCTTTTACGGTCAAGTGAATTTGATTGTTAGCTGCTGACATGTTTATAAATTATATATGGGCAGGATATGAAATATTTATTATCGTGCTCAGAATAATAAAACACTCTTATTAGTGCTTTTACTGGGAAACCAATATTTTTCTGAAAAGGAGTTGGTAAATTAAGAAATTGGTCAATTCCCGATAAAAAATATTCTGACTTTGTGATCAAAGGGAATTGATCACCTTGTTCTTCTCCTATATAAAAATACGGCTCCCCATCTAGCTCTTTTGTTTTGCTATCTACCCACTCAGATGTAGATAGCTTACCAAGAACCCAAACTAATTCTGTTTTAGAAGAGCTTAAACTTTGTAATTGATCAAATTTTGGATATAAGAAAATTTCTTTTTCAATTTCAGCAAGCATTTGTGTTGAAGAGATTTTGAACTTTCTTGTTTCTTGGGTATGCACTCCACCAGAAAACATAGGAATTGAGGCTCCAGCTTTCATGCCTTCAGTTTTAGTGAACTCTGTATCTGGATGGACGTTTTTTGCTTCCTCATACTTAGAGGAAATAAACCCTGAGTCCAAGTAAACAAGTTTATCTAAATCAATATTTTTCATGTGGTCGACTTCAATTTAAGCAGCTAACGCCTTGGCTCAGCCGACAAGGAAAGCGCCAGCAACCCGAAGGTCGGCTGAAGCAAAATGTTAGATTTCTTTCTATGTGACGGGCTCAATTTTGAGTTCATATGTATTTCTTGATGCTACGGAACGCTCAATAGTAATTGCTGGTGTGCGAGTTGCATGCCAACGTCTAACAGTCAGTTCATCCTTGGGCGAAATGCTTGCACCCATTATGATTCCTGCCAGAGAATTTGGTGGAAAAGGATGCGCCCCAGAGCCTTGAAGGTAATCAACTATTCTCCATTCATCCTCATATGCCCAACGTTCGTACTTATTTAGTACAGATGCTTCCATTTGTTGTTCCGGGGAATCTCGGAACGGATTTACTGGATGACGATTAGGTGGGTATTCAACTTTTTGAGCTTGCGCAAAAAAATCGTAGTATCCATCAAATTTTAGACATACACCTCGATGTTCATTGGCGTAATGGCTCCACATTAGTATGTTATTAGGATTCTCACAAAGGCAAAGAACACCAATTCTGTTTCTAATGAAATCCGTGTGTTGACGTTGCATATTGTCTCTGGCTTCTTGAGTATGAGGGTCAACTACTGGACGTTCTACCAACTCTTGTGCCATCTGTTTGCATTGCTCTTCTGACCATTCGGGATGATTACGCTTGTTTTGGCGTGTGTATAGAACCAACTTTTCATTAGGTGTTGATTCAAACGAGAAAGTAGGCCATGTGTCAAATGGGTCATTGAACATCTCTGGAGCCGGAAACCACAACTCGTTATCAAATAGAATCTTGCGAGTGAACTCTTGTGAGTCACATCTAAGGCTTCGATACTTGTAAAAATGAGTAGGACAATCTTCCATCATGAAATCTAACGCCAAATTCAGTTGACGCTGGCAGATGTTCGATGAACTCTGACAGCACACTGAATTTTGATATACGATGACCTCTGGAAAAGAGCTGAGCTACCAGCGGTCAACTGGAATTTTTTGTTATACATTGATTAATTTCATTGGTTTGCTCATTAACTAAATCTTGGTATTTTTCATGAGCCTTTAAACAAAATGCATGCTGTTCTTTTAATAAAGGTATAGCATTCTTAAGTAGTATAGGTTCTATATGACCAAAACCATAAATAACCTTGCCATCATTTACATTTCTTTTAACTAACCCAGTTATACCTAACTCAATTCGCGGGGAATAACGGTGATTATAACTATTCCTAAAATCATGCATGGATAGGTTGTAGCTTTTATTTGCAATATTTTCTAAAGATTGCTTAAGTTTTGAATATCGTTTCCACGGATTTCCGTATGTATCAGCTTCTTTAAAATAAATTTCGTCATCAATGAGCAAATCATCACTCCATGATTTTTTTAGTTTCACCTGGCTCGCCTGATGCGATAAGTGAGCTACAGAATATATGAACCTTGAACGGATTACATACGGTAATGTAATTGCTAATGTTGCAATTGGAGTAACAAATTCAGAAATTGCAAAAAAATGCTCATCACCCTCCAAACTATGAATAACTTTCTCCCATGCCATCAAAGAAACTATATGCCTTTGAAATTCATTGATTGAATTAGAAAGCTCCGATGAATGCTCTTTTAAAAATTGACTATATGCTGCAAATGAAAAAGGTAAAGTTTCATTTAAACTATCCCAATGATAAGGAGACAAAGGAAAATCAAATTCAAGTTTTCCTCGTTCTACAATATATTTTTTTAGAATGCTTTCTAGCATTTATGTGTTCCTGATGTATAACGCCGCATTCACCAGAGAGCGAGCGAAGCGAGTGATTCTGCGTGAAATGCCTTGTATACGTAGTTTACATCGTTCTATAGACTCCCCATATTTCTGGGCACGCTTTTCTTGCACTTAAAGCAAAGCTTTTCGGGGTTATTTGAAGGGGTACCTGTATGGATGAATTAACTAAATTTTGGGCTGAGAGATACTGAAAGCTTCGATAACTTGCTCCCTGTGAATAATGACTCAAAAGTTGCCTAGTATTAACACCTTTTAAATAATCAGTTCTAATATTGAAAGCCATCTTTTCGAACTCTGCACAAAATGAATGCATATCTGCAAATGATATTGATGGAATCAATGCTAGTGCCAATATGAGTTTTCTAATCACTTTATTTTAATCCTTTTTTTATTAAAAAATTATTTCTCATTATTCAATAAATTGTCTGATGGTCTCAGATTCAGGTCTGTTTGTGTTTTATGTGAGCCCTCTTCCATGCGATTCAACGTCCTTTTTGAATAGATTTCTATGTCATATTTTAGTTCTAACTGTAACTTACTCTTAAAGATCTCACAATATTAATTAGTGACAGGTACAACCAATTCATATTAAATTTCACGCTCTTAATTACAGATAAGTTAATTTCTTTTTAAAACGAAACGATACTTTATTACTTGGCCACAACGACAACCTAGCCACAATAGTGATATACAGTTTATATTGTTACTAACCATCAGCGTCAGGCGGCTTAATATTGGGATCTCGATGTTATCCACATTTTTTGTGGATAACTTTGTGAGTTTCGTTGTTTGAGCCGATCTATACTGGGTGAAATAATGTTGTGCAAAGGTTGAACAATTTAACCGTTTCTATATAGTCTTAAGAAGACGTTGGACAGTGTAAATTAAATAATAAGGACATAATAATGAGCAAATTAACAAAAAAAGAATTCATCAACGCCATTGCAGAAAATATGGATTCAGATGTTTCAAAAGCAACGATTGAGCAGGTATTAGCAGGCATATCATCAACGATTACGTCGTCACTAAAAAACGGTGATCAGGTTGTCTTGCCGGATGTTGGCATGTTAGAAAAAAGAGAACGCCCATCACGTAAAGGCCGTAACCCTCAAACAGGTGCCGAAATCACTATTGCTGCATCAAATGTGTGCGGGTTTAAACCGGTGAAGGCAATGAAGGACAGTTTAAATAATAAATAAATGGGTGCAAATGAAATTACGTTAGTTTTCATGATGAGTAGTGGAGCAGGAACACTTCTATGGGCGGCTTGGTATTTCAGTAAAGAAGACTGATAGATCAATGAAAGAGAAAAAACCCACGTTAACCGTCGTGCATGAAGCTGAAGATACCTCAATGTCTCCACTGGGGTATGCCTTAGTTAAGGCGGTCTTTGAGGACGATCACGAAGGCATAGCAAAAGCAGAAGCTAAATTAATTGCCACGACACCCACTTTATCTGTGGTTCCCAATCAAAGTAACGGGCATAAATAAACCACCTAAGAAACTAGGTGGTTTTTTTGTTATTTATCCATCGCACCGTAAACCCCGCCGTTCAGGGCGGGGATATAAGGTGATACTGCCTAGTTGCAAACTCA
>OJHJ01000473.1_pt1 | contig 13722 bp, 8 predicted proteins | sample 1595201 | NCBI WGS metagenome assembly OJHJ01 (sample SAMN05416832, study PRJEB24817) | seawater metagenome | isolation source: Sea water | place: Canada:Atlantic | collected 2013-07 | reverse complement strand
GTTAACGTGCGGCTTGTTGCGTTCAAACTTTGCCTTGCCCATCGGGCCTCTCCTTTATTCTAAATACAGGACCGGAAACCGGCCTCAATTGCTTACGAACCAGCGACGTCCGAGATGATCTTCTGCGCTTCAGCACGCGGCACTTCATCATAGTGATCGAAGAGCATCGTGAACTGGGCGCGGCCCTGCGACATGCCGCGAAGGTCGGACACATAGCCGAACATGTTGACCAGCGGAACGAAGGCCTTGACCACGACGGCGTTGCCGCGCGGTTCGGACCCCTGGATCTGGCCACGGCGGGAGTTCAAATCGCCGATCACGTCGCCCATATAGTCTTCCGGCGTGACAACTTCCACTGCCATGACCGGTTCCATCAGGCGTGGATCGCCCTGGCCCTTCAGTTCGCGGAACGCAGCGCGGGCTGCGATCTCGAAGGCGAGGACCGAGGAGTCGACATCGTGGAAGGCGCCGTCCGTCAGCGTGGCCTTGAAATCCGTCACCGGATAGCCAGCCAGCAGGCCGTTTTCCTTGGCACTTTCCAGGCCTTTTTCGACGCCCGGAATGTATTCCTTCGGAACAGAACCGCCGACGACCTTGCTTTCGAACACGAAGCCCGAACCCGATTCCAGCGGTTCGAAGTCCAGCTTCACGCGGGCGAACTGACCGGTACCACCGGACTGTTTCTTGTGCGTGTAGTCGATCTGGGCAGCGCGGCCGATCTTCTCACGGTAAGCCACTTGAGGCTGACCGATATTGGCTTCGACCTTGAATTCGCGCTTCAGGCGGTCGATCAGGATGTCGAGGTGAAGCTCGCCCATGCCTTTCATGATCGTCTGGCCGGATTCGAAATCGGTCTCGACGCGGAAGGACGGATCTTCTGCAGCAAGGCGCTGCAGGCCAACCGACATTTTTTCCTGGTCAGCCTTTGTCTTCGGCTCAACAGCGATCTCGATCACCGGATCGGGGAACGTCATCGTTTCGAGCACGACAGGCTTGTGCGGATCACAGACCGTATCCCCGGTCGTGGTTTCCTTCAGGCCGGCGAGCGCAACGATGTCGCCTGCATAGGCTTCCGTGATCTCGTCCTGCTTGTTGGAGTGCATCATGACCATACGGCCGACGCGCTCTTTCTTGCCCTTGGTCGAGTTCATGAAGCTGTCACCCTTCGACAGCGTACCGGAATAGATACGCGTGAAGGTCAGCGTGCCCATGTAAGGGTCGTTCATGATCTTGAAGGCGAGGCCCGAGAAAGGCTGCGCATCATCTGCGCGGCGCTCGATGTTGCGGGTTTCCTCTTCGTCGCCTGGGGCAAAGCCCATGTAAGGCGGCACGTCGAGCGGGCCCGGCAGGTAGTCGATGACAGCGTTCAGCATCGGCTGCACGCCCTTGTTCTTGAATGCGGAGCCACACATGACCGGCACGAAGGACATGGACAGCGTGCCCTTGCGGATCAGCGACCGCAGGGTGGCTTCGTCAGGCTCGTTGCCTTCGAGGTAGGCCTCCATGGCCGCGTCGTCCATTTCGACGGCGATCTCGATGAGCTCGGAGCGCATCTCTTCGGCCTTGTCCTTGAGGCTGTCGCGGATTTCGCGCACGACCCAGCTTGCGCCGAGGTCTTCACCTTCCCAGACCCATTCCTTCATGGTGACCAGGTCGACATGGCCTTCCAGCTCGGTCTCAGCGCCGATTGGCAGCTGGATCGGAGCCGGGATCGCACCGGTGCGGTCCTTGATCATGTGAACGCAGTTGAAGAAATCTGCGCCGATCTTGTCCATCTTGTTGACGAACACGATCCGCGGAACCTTGTAGCGGTCAGCCTGGCGCCAGACGGTTTCGGTCTGCGGCTCGACACCTGCGTTCGCATCGAGGACGCAAACAGCGCCATCGAGCACGGCCAGGGAGCGCTCGACTTCAATCGTGAAGTCAACGTGTCCGGGCGTATCAATGATGTTGAAGCGGAATTTCGCCTCGTCCGGCGTGTCGCCGTAAATGCCCGATGGGTTTTCGCCATCTTCGGTGCGGAACCAGAACGTCGTGGTCGCAGCGGACGTGATCGTGATGCCACGCTCCTGCTCCTGCTCCATCCAGTCCATCGTGGCTGCGCCATCATGGACTTCACCGATCTTGTGGGACTTGCCGGTGTAGTAAAGGATGCGTTCGGTCGTGGTCGTTTTGCCAGCATCAATGTGAGCCATGATGCCGAAGTTACGATAGCGATCCAGCGTATATTCGCGGGCCATGAGATAAACCTTCGTGTCTGGTTTCCGGGAGGAAGTTCGGAGCGATTTTCGGGCGCGTTACCCGCAATCGCTCCGCAGTTCCAGTGCTGATTACCAGCGGTAGTGTGAAAACGCCTTGTTGGCGTCTGCCATGCGGTGGGTGTCTTCCCGCTTCTTCACGGCATTGCCGCGGCCCTGAGAGGCATCCATCAGTTCGCCGGCAAGGCGCTCACGCATGGTGTTCTCATTGCGGCCAGCGGCAGCAGCGGCCAGCCAGCGAATGGCGAGAGCCTGACGGCGCTCGGTGCGGACTTCAACCGGAACCTGGTAGGTGGCACCCCCGACGCGGCGCGAACGCACTTCGACGGACGGAGCTACGGCTTCGAGGGCTTCATGGAAGACTTCGACCGGATTCTTCTTGGCGCGGCCTTCGACCAGGTCGAACGCACCATAGACGATACGTTCGGCAACGGACTTTTTACCGTCGCGCATGATCTGGTTCATGAACTTCGAGACAATGATGTCCTTGAACTTCGGATCAGGAAGGACTTGGCGCTTCTCAGCAGAGTGACGACGAGACATGCTTCGGCTTCCTTACTTAGGCTTCTTCGCACCATAGTGCGAACGGCGTTGCTTACGGTCTTTGACGGGTTGGGTATCCAGGGCACCACGCACGATGTGATAGCGCACGCCCGGAAGGTCTTTCACGCGGCCGCCGCGGATCAGCACAACGGAGTGCTCCTGCAGGTTGTGGCCTTCACCCGGGATATAGCACAGCGATTCGAAGCCGGATGTCAGGCGCACCTTGGCCACTTTACGAAGCGCGGAGTTCGGCTTCTTGGGCGTGGTCGTGTAGACGCGCGTACAAACGCCGCGACGCTGTGGGCAAGCCTTGAGGGCCGGTGTTTTGGTACGCGTCGGCTTTGGCTGGCGCGGTTTGCGAATAAGCTGTTGAATCGTTGGCATTCGGGCCTTCTGTCTCTTTTGATCTCAGTGGCCCGATGGGCCGGTAACGAATGATGCCCCGAATGCCGAGAATGGCTTCCGGGACGGACGAAAACTTGGGGGCCAGATTGACCGAAACCGCCTGTTCCGGTGCGGCAGTCAGCCTTTTCAAGCTTCCCACCTCTCTGACGATTGGTGGCGTTTAAGCCTCTCAGGGGCTGGCGTCAAGGGCGGGGTGCTGTCTGGCTACAGCTGTTTCGGTCCCGTGATGGTCTCCTCAAAAGGGCAATCCGATCCGCTGGACGCAGGCAGCCTCATCCACAGTCCCCTCCCCGGCCCGCAAGCGGGCCTCCAGCGCGGCCAGATCGGGGTCGGTCATGTCCCTTTCCGCAGAGGAAAAATCCCCGATTCGCAGCAATTCGCGGCAGTCCGCCCGGGCCCAGCTGTCGAGCGCCAGGAAGGCAATTAGCCCGATCGCCAGCACCGCGCAGGCGGCCCCGATCATGTCCTTGCGGTCGAACTTCGTGCTGCGCATGGCGCTCCCCGATCAGGCTTTCCCGGTGTGAGCCAGAATGCAGGCCAGACTGCAGGCCAAAAAGCAGGAAAGCCCGCCAAGACTGGCAGGCTTTCCCAAAAGGTACAAGCTGGAGGCCCGGCCTATTCGACGGACGTTTCCGGCTCTGGGGCCGGCAGCGCGGCCGTCGTTTCCAGCGCTTCCTGCTCCTTGGCGGCCGCAGCGGCGCGCTTGGCACGCAGCTTCTGGTCGCGATCGGCGGCGACGCGGCGGAACTGGCGGATGCCACCCCCCGTACCGGCCGGGATCAGGCTGCCCACGATGATGTTCTCCTTGAGACCTTCCAGCGTGTCGATCTTGCCCATGAGTGCCGCCTCGGTGAGGACGCGGGTTGTCTCTTGGAACGAAGCTGCCGACAGGAAGCTGCGGGTCTGCAGGGAGGCCTTGGTGATGCCCAGCAGGAGCGGGTTGGCTTTCGCCTCCACCTGATCCTTCTTGCGGGATTTGCGCACCACTTCATTGGCCTGTTCGAACTCGATCACATCGACATGCTCGCCCTTGATCAGTGCTGTGGAGCCCGGATCGGTGATCTCGACCTTCTGCAGCATCTGACGCACGATCACTTCGATGTGCTTGTCGTTGATCGGCACGCCCTGCAGGCGATAGACCTTCTGCACTTCGTCGATCAGGTAATTGGCGAGCGCCTCGACGCCCAGCGTCAGCAGGATGTCCTGCGGGGCCGGGTTACCGTCCATCAGGTATTCACCACGCTTGATGAAGTCCCCGTCCTGAACGGCAAGGTGCTTGCCTTTCGGCACCAGGTAATCGATCTGCTCGCGATCTTCCTCCAGCGGAACGATCGAGACGCGACGCTTGTTCTTGTAGTCGCGACCATAGACGACCTTGCCGTCCACTTCCGCGATGATGGCGTGGTCCTTCGGACGACGCGCTTCGAACAATTCGGCCACACGCGGCAGACCACCGGTGATGTCCTTGGTCTTCGCGCCACCGGTCGTGACACGGGCAATCGTGTCACCGGCAGAGATCGTGTCGCCATCTGCGACCGACAGGATTGCGCCCACGGACAGCAGGTAGACCGCATCGGATCCGTTCGGCAGCTTCACCGGTTCGCCATCCTTGCCGATGATCTGAACCGACGGCTTGATGTCTGCCGACTTGATGGCCGAACGCCAGTCAATGATGACACGCGACGAGATGCCGGTGGCTTCGTCGGTTTCTTCGCGGACAGACACGCTGTCGATCACGTCGACCAGCTTGATCTGGCCGGTGACCTCGGAAACGATCGGCTGGGCAAACGGGTCCCAGTCGGCCATCAGCGTGCCGGCCGGAATCTTCTGGCCATCCGTGACCATCAGGCGCGTACCATAGGCCGGGCGGAAGGATTGGCGGGTGCGGCCATCGCCGTCCACCAGTTCCACCTGCATACGACGTCCGACCACGATCAGCGACTTGTCCTTGCGGGCAACGATCTCGGCATCCTTGAAGCGGATCGTGCCTTCAAAGCTCGATTCCACCGACGACTGGTCAGCCACCTGGGCCGCCCCACCAATGTGGAACGTCCGCATGGTCAGCTGGGTACCCGGCTCACCAATGGACTGGGCCGCGATGACGCCGACGGCTTCGCCGCGGTTGACCACGGTGCCGCGCGCCAGGTCACGACCATAGCACTGGACACAGATGCCGTTCTTGGCTTCGCAGGTCAGGGCCGAACGGGCCTTGATCATGTCGACGCCGGCTTTCTCGATCGTGTCGGCCAGCTCCTCGTCGATATAGGTGTTGGCCGGAACGACCAGCTCGCCTTCGACATTCTTCACATCAATCGCCGTGACACGGCCAAGGATGCGCTCTGCCAGGGAGACGACCACATCGGCGCCTTCCAGAACAGCAGCGATGTCGATGCCGTTTTCCGTGCCGCAATCATCTTCGTTGATGATGCAGTCCTGGGCCACGTCAACGAGACGGCGGGTCAGGTAACCCGAGTTCGCCGTTTTCAGAGCCGTATCGGCCAGACCCTTACGGGCACCGTGCGTCGAGTTGAAGTATTCAAGGACGGTCAGGCCTTCCTTGAAGTTCGAGATGATCGGCGTCTCGATGATTTCACCCGACGGCTTGGCCATCAGGCCGCGCATACCGGCCAGCTGTTTCATCTGGTTCTTCGAACCACGTGCACCGGAATCGGCCATCATGTAGATCGAGTTGACCTGAGCTTTCCGGTCGCCCTTGGCAACCTGTGCCTCAGCGGCCGAATCCATCATGGCGTCAGCAACTTTGTCGGTACAGGTCGACCAGGCGTCGACCACCTTGTTGTACTTCTCACCACGCGTGATGAGACCGTCAGCATACTGACGCTCGTACTCGGAGACCTGCTCCTTGGTTGCGTCGACCAGTTTCTGCTTGGCGGCCGGGATGACCATGTCATCCTTGCCGAACGAGATGCCGGCCTTGCAGGCTTCGCGGAAGCCCAGCTCCATCATCTTGTCACAGAAGATCACCGTCGCCTTCTGGCCACACAGGCGATAGACCTCGTCGATGATCTTGGAGATCGTCTTCTTGGTCATCGTCGTGTTGACGAGGTCAGGCTGGATGCCTTTGAAGCGCGGCAGGATATTGGCGATCATGAAGCGACCGGCCGTCGTGTCGATCACACGGCGCCATGCATTGCCTTCATCATCGACGCCTTCATACATCGCCTTGATCTTGGAGTGCAGGCTGATGTGGCCATTGTCGAGCGCCTGCTCGATTTCGGCCACGTCCGTGAACATCATGCCTTCGCCCACTTCGCCGTCGCGGTCGAGCGACAGGTAGTACAGGCCGAGAACGATGTCCTGCGACGGAACGATGATCGGCTTGCCGTTGGCAGGCGACAGGATGTTGTTCGTCGACATCATCAGGACGCGGCACTCAAGCTGGGCCTCAAGGCTCAGCGGCACGTGCACGGCCATCTGGTCTCCGTCGAAGTCGGCGTTGAACGCGGCGCAGACCAGCGGGTGCAGCTGGATGGCCTTGCCCTCGATCAGCTTCGGCTCGAACGCCTGGATGCCGAGACGGTGCAGCGTCGGCGCGCGGTTCAGCAGAACCGGGTGCTCACGGATGACCTCGTCCAGGATATCCCAGACTTCCGGCTTTTCCTTTTCGACCAGCTTCTTGGCCGCCTTGACGGTGCCGGCGAGGCCCTTGGCGTCGAGACGCGCATAGATGAACGGCTTGAACAGCTCCAGCGCCATCTTCTTCGGCAGGCCACACTCGTGCAGCTTCAGGCTTGGGCCAACCACGATGACCGAACGGCCGGAATAGTCGACGCGCTTGCCGAGAAGGTTCTGACGGAAGCGGCCCTGCTTGCCTTTCAGCATGTCGGACAGCGACTTCAGCGGGCGCTTGTTGGTGCCCGTGATCGTGCGGCCACGACGGCCATTGTCGAACAGGGCGTCGACGGATTCCTGCAGCATCCGCTTTTCGTTCCGGATGATGATGTCCGGCGCGCGAAGTTCCATCAGGCGCTTCAGGCGGTTGTTCCGGTTGATCACGCGGCGATACAAATCGTTGAGGTCGGAGGTCGCAAAGCGGCCGCCATCCAGCGGGACCAGCGGGCGCAGATCCGGCGGGATGACCGGGATCACGTGCAGGATCATCCATTCCGGCTTGGCGCGCGATGTCAGGAAGGCATCGACGACTTTCAGCCGCTTGGACAGTTTCTTGGTTTTCAGTTCGGACGTGGACTCAGCCAGCTCTTCGCGAAGCGTCTCGGCCAGGACCGGCAGCTCCAGGGCTTGCAGCAATTCGCGGATGGCTTCCGCACCGATCATGGCGGTGAACGCGTCTTCGCCAAGCTCGTCCTGCTTGTCCATGTATTCTTCTTCGGTGAGCAGCTGACGCGGCTCCAGCTCGGTCAGGCCCGGCTCGATGACGATATAGCTTTCGAAGTAGAGCACGCGCTCCACATCCTTCAGGGCCATGTCGAGCAGCGCGGAAATCCGGGACGGCAGCGACTTCAGGAACCAGATGTGCGCAACCGGCGCAGCCAGGTCGATGTGGCCCATCCGCTCGCGGCGCACGCGCGCCAGCGTCACTTCAACGCCGCACTTCTCACAGGTGATGCCGCGATACTTGATGCGCTTGTACTTGCCGCAAAGGCACTCATAGTCCTTCGTCGGGCCGAAGATACGGGCACAGAACAGGCCGTCCCGCTCCGGCTTGAAGGTCCGGTAGTTGATGGTTTCAGGCTTCTTGATCTCACCTGAGGACCAGGACCGGATCTTTTCCGGGCTGGCGATAGAGATACGGATCGCCTCAAAAGTGGGCGACGGGGTATTCGGGTTGAAAATGCTGGCGACGTCCTGGCGCATGGGTGTCTGCTCCTTGGGTGGGCGGTTGTTACGGGGCTGGCGGGCCCCTGCCCTATGAAATCTCGGTTTCGTCCGGGTCGCCCCGCCGGTCTGGCGGGGCTATCCGGTTGGTATCAGCTCTACTCGGCGGCGACGGGGGTATCCGCGTCGTCATTGCCCGAACCTTCTTCGATCAGTTCGACGTTGAGGCCGAGCGACCGCATTTCCTTGACGAGCACGTTGAAGGATTCCGGGATACCGGCCTCGAACGTATCATCACCGCGAACGATGGCCTCGTAGACCTTCGCACGACCGGCCGTGTCATCGGACTTCACGGTCAGCATTTCCTGCAGCGTGTAAGCGGCGCCATAGGCTTCGAGTGCCCAGACCTCCATCTCCCCGAAGCGCTGGCCGCCGAACTGGGCCTTGCCGCCCAGAGGCTGCTGCGTGACGAGCGAGTAAGGTCCGGTCGAACGGGCGTGGATCTTCTCGTCCACCAGGTGGTGCAGTTTGAGAAGATACTTGTAGCCCACCGTGACAGGCCGCGAGAACTGAACCCCGGTCCGGCCGTCGAACATCTTGACCTGACCAGACGAGTCGAGACCCGCCCGTTCCAGCATCGCGTTGATGTCGCTTTCGCGGGCACCATCGAACACCGGCGTGGCCATCGGCACACCATTGCGAAGGTTTCCGGCGAGTTCGATGATCTCGCCATCTTCTGCTGGCAGCTCCTGCTCCTCGCCATAGGCGATCTTCAGGGCTTTCTTCAGGCCTTCGACATCATTGTCCTGATGGAACTCGTCGAGCGCGTTCTGGATGATCCGGCCAAGACCCCGGCAGGCCCAGCCTGTGTGGGTCTCGAGGATCTGACCGACGTTCATCCGCGAGGGAACGCCGAGCGGGTTCAGAACGATATCGACCGGCGTACCATCTTCCAGGAATGGCATGTCTTCCTGCGGGTTGATCTTGGAGATAACCCCCTTGTTGCCGTGACGGCCGGCCATCTTGTCACCCGGCTGCAGCTTGCGCTTCACGGCCAGGAACACTTTGACGACTTTCATCACGCCCGGTGGCAAATCATCCCCGCGCTGGACCTTCTCAACCTTGTCGTTGAAACGGGCTTCCAGTTCGCTGATCGACCCGTCGAACTGCTCGCGCAGGGCGTCGAGGTCGGCCTGGGCCTTCTCGGACTTCAGGGCGATATCCCACATCTGGGTTTCGCTCAGCTCGTCCAGGGCGGACGCGCTGATCTTGCCCGGTGTGAAGCCTTTCGGCCCGGCTGCCGCTTCCTTGCCCGTCAGCAGGTCGCGCAGACGGTTATAGGTGTTGCGTTCCAGGATGGCCTGTTCGTCTTCTTTGTCTTCCTGCAGCTTCTCGATCTGCTCACGCTCGATCTGAAGGGCACGCTGGTCCTTGTCGATGCCGTGGCGGTTGAAGATGCGGACATCCACGACCGTACCGGCGTCGCCCGGAGGCACGCGCAGCGAGGTATCCCGCACGTCAGAGGCTTTCTCACCGAAGATGGCGCGGAGGAGTTTCTCTTCCGGCGTCATCGGGCTTTCGCCCTTCGGCGTCACCTTGCCGACGAGGATGTCGCCGGCTTTGACTTCGGCGCCCACGGCCACGATGCCAGCTTCGTCGAGGTTGCGGAGCGCTTCCTCACCGACATTCGGGATATCGCGGGTGATTTCTTCAGGGCCGAGCTTGGTGTCACGGGCTGCGACTTCGAATTCCTCGATGTGGATCGAGGTGAAGACGTCGTCTTTCACGATCCGCTCGGAAATCAGGATGGAGTCTTCGAAGTTGTAGCCATTCCACGGCATGAACGCGACGAGCACGTTACGGCCGAGGGCCAGATCACCAAGGTCCGTCGACGGGCCGTCAGCGATGATGTCGTTGCGCGACACCACATCGCCCACGCGCACGATCGGGCGCTGGTTGATACAGGAGTTCTGGTTCGAGCGGCGGAATTTCGCGAGGCGATAGATATCGACGCCCGATTTGGAGCCTTCGAGATCTTCCGTGGCGCGGACCACGATCCGCATTGCGTCAACCTGCTCGACCACACCGGAGCGGCGGGCCGTGATGGCGGCGCGGCTGTCACGGGCCACGACGGCTTCCATGCCGGTGCCGACGAATGGCGCTTCCGACTGGACCAGCGGCACAGCCTGGCGTTGCATGTTCGATCCCATGAGCGCGCGGTTGGCGTCATCGTTTTCGAGGTACGGGATCAGCGAGGCAGCCACCGAGACAACCTGTTTCGGCGAGACGTCCATGAACTGGATGTCATCGCGGGAAACCATGGTCGCTTCGCCAGCCACACGGGCGTTGACGAATTCGTTTGCCAGCATGCCCTTCTCGTCCACGGTCGCATTGGCCTGGGCGATGGAATAGATGCTCTCTTCCATGGCCGACAGGTAGACCACTTCATCGGTCTGCTTGCCGTTCACGACCTTGCGGTACGGGCTTTCGATAAAGCCGTACTTGTTGACGCGGGCATGGGTGGCCAGCGAGTTGATCAGGCCGATGTTCGGGCCTTCCGGCGTCTCGATCGGGCAGATCCGGCCATAATGGGTCGGGTGCACATCGCGGACTTCAAAGCCGGCACGTTCGCGGGTCAGGCCGCCCGGTCCAAGCGCAGACAGGCGGCGCTTGTGAGTGATCTCGGACAGCGGGTTGGTCTGGTCCATGAACTGCGACAGCTGCGAGGAGCCGAAGAATTCACGTACGGACGCCACAACCGGCTTCGCGTTGATGAGGTCGTGCGGCATCACGGTGTCGATGTCGACCGAGCCCATACGCTCCTTGATCGCGCGCTCCATGCGCACGAGACCGATGCGATAATTGTTTTCCATCAGCTCGCCGACGGACCGGACGCGGCGGTTGCCGAGGTTGTCGATATCGTCGACTTCGCCCTTGCCGTCCTTCAGGTCGAGGATGACCTTCATGACGCCGATGATGTCTTCATGGCGCAGCACGCGCATGTCGTCTGCGGCGGCTTCATAGCCGGGCACGCCGACATTCAGGCGCATGTTCATCTTCACGCGGCCAACGGCCGAGAGATCATAGCGCTCCGGATCGAAGAAGAGCTGGCCGAACAGGGCGTCAGCGGCGTCCTGGGTCGGTGGCTCGCCCGGACGCATCACGCGGTAGATGTCGGACAGGGCTTCGAAACGGGTTTCGTTCTTGTCAGCCTTCAGCGTGTTGCGCAGCCACGGGCCACGGCCGGAGGCGTCGATGTCGAGCACTTCGATCGTGTCGAGGCCATACTCGCGCATTTCGGCGATCATTTCTTCTTCCAGCATGTCGCCGGCTTCACCGAAGATCTCGCCGGTTTCATTGTTCACGACATCGCGTGCCAGGAACTTGCCGACGAGGGCGTCGGACGGGACGAGGATCTCGTCCGTTTCGGCTTCAGCGATCCGCCGGGCTTTCAGGGCGGTGATCTTCTTGCCAGCTTCAGCGACCGATTTGCCGGTCTTGGCGTCAACCAGGTCGAATTCAGGCTTCACACCTTTCCACGCATCGGCGCGGAAGCCGGTGATCCAGCCCGCCTTGTCCATGCGATAGATGGAATTGGTGTAGAACAGGTCGAGGATCTGCTCGGTATCATAGCCGAGCGCGTACAGCATCGTCGTCGCAGGCAGCTTGCGCTTGCGGTCGATCCGGATGTTCAGCACGTCCTTGGCATCGAACTCGAAGTCGAGCCACGAGCCACGGTAAGGAATGATGCGGGCCGCGAACAGCAGCTTGCCGGAGGCGTGGGTCTTGCCCTTGTCATGGTCGAAGAACACACCCGGCGACCGGTGCATCTGCGAGACGATCACGCGCTCGGTGCCGTTCACGACGAACGTCCCCTTGTCGGTCATCAGCGGGATGTCGCCGAGATAGCATTCCTGCTCTTTCACTTCCTTGACGGAGCGCGCGCCGGTGTCTTCGTCAACGTCGAACACGACGAGCTGGAGGCGAACCTTCAGCGGCGCCTGATAGGTCAGGTCGCGCTGGACGCACTCTTCCACGTCGAATTTCGGCGTTTCAAATTCGTAAGAGACATATTCCAGCGTCGCGCGCTCGGAAAAGTCGGAGATCGGGAACACGGATTTGAACACGCCGCCCAGGCCATCATCTGTCCGCTTGTCGGCGGATGTGTGCATCTGGAGGAAGTGTTCGTAGCTTTCGCGCTGAACCTCGATCAGGTTTGGCATTTCGATGGCTTCGGGAATGCGCCCGAAGGATTTGCGGATACGTTTCTTTTCCGTGAAGGAGAGTGCCATCCCAGGATCCCATTTTTTGTGTCGACAGCCACCGGGCTGACAACTTTATCGCCAGAACGCGAGTTCGCGGCGGCCTCAAAAATGAAACCGCCGCGCAAGTCATTGATAGGGCTGCGCCTCGCGCGAACGCCGCCCGGATTTGAAGTCGCCGGAGCTTACTTGAGCTCGACTGTTGCGCCGGCTTCTTCGAACTTCTTCTTGAGCTCTTCGGCTTCTGCCTTGGAAGCGCCTTCCTTGACAGCTTTTGGAGCGCTTTCGACGAGCTCCTTGGCTTCTTTCAGGCCCAGTGCAGGCTGAACTTCGCGGACCAGCTTGATCACGTTGATCTTCTTGTCGCCAGCGCCGGTCAGAACAACGTCGAACTCGGTTTTTTCTTCTGCAGCAGCAGCGCCGCCCGCATCACCAGCAGCGGCTGCAACAGCAACCGGAGCAGCGGCGGAAACGCCCCATTTGTCTTCGAGCAGTTTTGCCAGCTCAGCCGCTTCGAGAACGGTGAGGGCGGAGAGGTCTTCGACAATCTTTTCGAGATCTGCCATGTTTCTAATTCCTATATGGTTCGGTGTTTGTAGTCTTTAAAGTGCGAAAACGGGTGGCTTATGCGGCATCCTTGGAGCCGTAGGCCGCCACCACACGAGCGAGCTGTCCAGCCGGAGCCTGAACGACGCCTGCAACTTTCGTTGCCGGTGCCTGCAGGAGGCCAACAAGCTTGCCACGAAGCTGGTCGAGAGAAGGCAGTTTCGCGAGGCTTTCGACGCCCTTGGCATCGAGAACCTGATCGCCCATCACCGCGCCGATGATTACGAGTTTGTCGTTTTCCTTGGCAAACTCGTCAGTGGCTTTCGCCGCCGACACCGGATCGGGAGAGTAAGCAATCACCACAGGACCCGAGAAGAGTTCCTGGGCAGCATCGCCGCCTTGTCCGTCTAGAGCGATTTTCGCCAGACGGTTCTTGACCACCTTAAGCTGTGCGCCATCCTTGCGGAGCATGCCGCGCAGCTTGGTCATTTCCGCAACAGTAAGACCGGTATAGTGCGCCACGACGACAGCACCGGACTCGCCGAAAACCCCTTTGAGGGTTTCGAGAGCCACTGTTTTTCCAGCTTTATCCATAGCGGGTCTCCAGTTTGAGGCGCCCGGACCATCCGGCCGCCCTGGTAATCGCCTTCTGGCCTTGCGACCGTCCAGCGCCTGCCCAGGGATTGGCCTGCCCGGTTGTTTAACTCAGGGCGCTAACCCGTTGTATCCGAACCGTTTATACGCCTCACCCCGTCTGCATAGGTGACAGAAGACTGTCTTTATCCCTCCCGAAAGAGGGGCCTATGGTCTAGGACAGGAAAACGGGAGGTCCCCGATGCATATCAGAGAACTCCCGTCAAGAGCTGTCTCTTATACACATCTCCGAGCCCACGAGACGCTACGCTATCTCG
>OJHJ01000470.1_pt1 | contig 13863 bp, 15 predicted proteins | sample 1595201 | NCBI WGS metagenome assembly OJHJ01 (sample SAMN05416832, study PRJEB24817) | seawater metagenome | isolation source: Sea water | place: Canada:Atlantic | collected 2013-07 | reverse complement strand
TCGTCGGCAGCGTCAGATGTGTATAAGAGACAGACTGTGAACAATTCAATAATGCTTCTTTATCACTGACGTCGGGGTGCACAAATAAGGGATCAGCCGTTTGCTTATTCGCTAGAACATTTTCTAAAAAAGCCATCGTGGCTGCGCCTTCGTCAAACGGCACGTTTGGGTTGGGGAGCATATTGAACCCAATATCGACCAATGCAATATGGTTCATCAGTGAAATCTTAGCATCCTCACCTTGATGCTCAGTATGACAACTAGCACATTCTGTTATGTCGGCGTGAAACGCAGTAGGTTGACGCGCGACGATATGCGTATCATTTGCATGACAGGCCACACACTTGTCGCGCTCAACGCCTTCTACTGGCGTGTGACAACTCAAGCAGTCATCCGCCAAAAACGCATGCGCTTTGCTAAGTGAACCAGGCTCTACCATTTGTTCCCACGGAATTTTTGCAAGATCCTCTGGTGTGTGAAAAAAATGGCTAACACCAAAGCCCGCTGCAACTAAGCCCAGAATAACTATTATCCACTTGATCATAACCAGCGTAGTCCAAAATAAACTTCACTGAAAATGTGAAAGAACAATACGCCATAGAGCGTTATCGAAATCACGATATGAAACTTCAACCAACGAGCAAACCAAGTTTTCGCAGTGTCGTGAATCAGAATGCTGTATTCAACATCAGAAATGGCATCGATAATGGATAGAACCTTACTCTCTTGTCGAAACAGCTTACTTTGCGCTGAAGTAGGTACACTTAAAGCAATGTATGGAATGTGTCTCGCTGATGTTTGGGCGAAAGTCGAATATCTTACGTCGCAGACCGCGTCTTTAAGCGATTGTTTGGCGCTTGAAAGTGCACCTTGGAGTTCTGTCACTTGACGCTTTTTCTCTTTTACATTTGAGGAAATAAGCCCTAGCACATACCGACCAACAAACCCACTGATCACAACGACCATCATAAAGATGATGATGGAGACTCCAGTAGCACTATCAAAACGATGAGCGCTATGGATGAGTGCAAGAATAGGTCCCAATACTCCAGCATAAATATGAATGCGCAGCAGCGTAGGCATGGCTATTTGCTTGGTCACGACTTTCTTTAGTGCTTTGTTGCGTTTAATGATCATGTAAAGCAACGGAATAAACATTAATACCAGCGCAGTCAAACCAACGACAAATCCAGCAAAGCTGCCAGGGAATGCTGGGTCACGGTGCCACACAAACCCTAGCCAAAGTAAGATCATTAAGACCACCAAGCTGCCTACAATGGTTCGCTCTTGACTATTCACTATGCTTCCACCTCCACATCAGTTTTAGGGATGGCTTGACAGGCTAAAATATAACCACTGACCCTATCTTCTGGCTCCAACCCATCATCAACCTCCATATCAACATCGCCGCGCAGTAATTTCACTTTGCAACTGCCGCAAGAGCCTGCCCGGCACGAATTCTCAATATCAACATCAAGTCCATCAGCAACGTCCAATACGGTTTCATCTGTGCCGGCTTGTGCCTGTGCATTTGATAAACTAAATCGCACTTGGCGCGTATTGTTTACAGGCGTGTTTGGGGCGACCTCCGTTTTAGTGGCCGTTTTCTTCGGACTCGCACCACCGAAAGCTTCTGTTTTAATATTCGCTTCAGGCATACCCAATTCAGATAAAATATCCTTGGTTGCATCCATCATTGCCGGCGGCCCACAAATGTGTGCTGTTTTTAATGCTATGTCCGGCACGAATTCATTTATCAATGCCGATGAAAAACGCCCCTGAGGTCCCATCCAAGATGTGCCATCCGCCTGTGTCATACTGACGAGTACTTTCAACCTTGGGTGACGTGCTTGTAGATATTTTAATTCCTGTTCAAAAATAAAATCGTTAGACGTTCGCGTACAAAACAGAAAATAAATGTCACCGTCCCAGCACGTCGTGGTTAAATAACGTACCGCGCTCATCATGGGCGTGATCCCAACCCCCCCTGAAATCAATACAACGCTACTTGCATCTTGACCATTGAAGTAAAACTTGCCGCCAGGCGCTTTAATTGAAAGCGTATCTCCCACATTTACGACGTCATGCATATGACGAGAAACAACACCGAATTCCTCGCGTTTGATGGTGACTTCAAAGTAATACTGCTCAGTGGGTGATGATGCGATGGTGTAAGACCGCTTCACCGGTTTTTCAACACCATCAATCGTGAGCGTAAAAGTCACAAATTGTCCAGGTTCAAAACTAAATGGGATGACTTGACCATCGGCGCTGGCAAGTCGAAACGTTTTAACATCATGGGTCTCATGAAAAATACCGGTGACTTGCATACTGCCACTATAGACACCTTTACGCGGTGACATAGTCGTAGAAGATAATGCCTGCGCTGTAGCGGGTATTAAAACAGCGTCAGTCCCTACAGGTGCGTTAGTAGGTATCTCGTTAGGTGATGTTTGCTTAGTGGGCGCAGAAGCGCTTGCGGTCTCAGTGGACCTAAGCTCTTCTAGCAATGCGGCAGCTCTGCGCATTTTAAATCCATAAACATACACCATGACGACAGTGAAGATCAGCAGAACAAGCATCACTGCAGTATGAAACGGCGTCATGCCAAATAGTGTTGAGGAATCATTCACTGGTGAACTGGGTAGCAAATTCATTTGCGATTTAAACCAGGTTAATGCCACTCTTCTGGGCTCTTGCCCATCTTGTATTGCCCGTTTTGCCGCCAGACCACTATCAAAATGCGCGATCCCTTCTTTAACGGTCTCAACAGCTACTTGCATTTGGGTATAGTCATCAACGGCTGCTGCACGGGCGAGCGATTCAAACCCGGTAGTCAGTTGTTCACTTCCTTGTTGCATACGCGCCGACGCTTTGCCTAAGATACTATCTCTTTGTTCCGTCGTGGTTGATTGCATCCGCATTAAAGTTGGATAGAGATCTTTAGGTTTAGGCGCTCCCATTTTCTCCATCATTTTATCCATTCCTTTTGCCATACCTGGCCCCATCATTGCGTTGGCATTGCCCGGCTGACCTTTAACTTGATTGGCCAAAGGTGGAGAATCTGTACTTACCGCAACACTCGGCCCATTCGCTGCCTCAGGATGATGACTGGCATGCTCACTATCCTCAGTCTGTTGCTGTGCGTGCGCATCTATAATCACGAAAAAAAGAACGACGTTTAGAATGACACAATAGCGGTGAATCATTGATGCGTGTTTACTCCCCCTAGTCATGACGCATCCTTTTGTTCAGCCGCCCATAGCGCATTTATTTTCGCAATCTGCGGGGGTGTTAATACTGAGACGGCTTTCCCCACCGAAGCAATAAACTGTAGGCGTAGGGTGCTGTTTATGGCCTCTATTTTACTAATGGTGTCTTTAATATTGTCGTATTGAGGCAATCCTTGGGCTGTCAATTCCCACAATGATGCCTCTAATGCACTACGCTGCTGCGCAAGGCTTTTTTGGGAAGACTCCCACTCAGATTGAATCGATAACAACGTTTGATACTGCGTATCTGTTATTTCTAATGTTGTTGTATGGTTTAAGAAAAAGGCTTGTTCACCAAGGTGGTAAATATGAGGTGCACTACTCGCACCTGGCAAGCTTATCGTTGATGAAGGTTTGGATATCTCCGGTGTATTTTGTTCAGGAGGCATACCCATCATCGAACTATTTTTCATCATCATCTTACACATCATCCCCATGCAAGACTTTCCGTTCATTGTCATCTTCTTTTTCCCTTTTCCCATGCCCATCTTCATCTTGCTCGTCGCTTTGGGGGGCGTAGATGACTCGTTGAGTTGAGGGCTGGCATCGCTTTGTTTAACGCCGATATTGCTTTTTGATCGCGCTGCCAGTGAGTTGTCTAATGAGCGCAAAGCTGATTGGATCTTTGCAAAGTCAGCCGGTGCTAACTCGGGCGCAGTGTCTGAAGATTGTGTTTCTTGAGATTTTTCTTTCGAACTAGTTTGTTGTGTTATCGCTGAACACGCGGTTGTGAATAAGACACTAGATAATACCAGACTCACAATAGCCGCTAAACGGTAGGTTTGGTGACACTCTCTAATCTTCACAACGGCATGCTCCTATTCAAAAATATCGACTAAAACCCACGATCAAACTCGACCATGTCATAACGTGCTAGTTCGCCATCAAGTACAATAGCCTCTGCAAAATGCTCATCCTTCGTTTTACCTAATCGTATTTTGCCAACAAATTTTCGTGAGTAGCCGTCATCAGCCTCTGAGGTCGAATAAGGATCGTACACGGTGCGATAGACATTGAAGACTTGATGTTCATTCAATGAGTCAGTATCAGATACACACACCACCACCTCTTTGTCTTTGACAGTGACAATCTGTCCGCTCATGATGTAGTCGTGATAAACTTGATTTGCACAGCCTCCTAATAGCCCAATAGACAAGACTGCAATTGATAAAAGCTTAATTAATTTGTTCATGTAAAACTCCCGCGATTACTAAAAGAAAAGAGGCAGTCGCTTTTCCTGCCTCATAACGCATTGATTAGTTCTTTTTATGCTTGTGTATTGGCTTCGCTTTTTCAGCCGTATGTCCCATCATTTGCCCCATCATGTCTTCCATCATGGCCATACGCTGTTCCATCATTTTCATTTTGTCATCGGTCGACATATCACTGTGTTTATGCTTCATGCCCATGCCGCCTTTCATTCCTTTTCCATCTTTCATTCCCATCGAATCTTTGCCTTCCATCATGCCCATCATGTCTTGCATTTTTTTGGCATGCTCATGCAACATGGCTTCACGCTTTTCAGGATCAGATTCACTTTTTACTGCATCTAAAACTGCTTGCATTTCTTCCATATGTGTTTGCATTTTCTTCATCATCTGACTGTCCATCATCGGCATGTCAGATTTATCAGTGTGTTGATGCGCGTAAGATGTCGCAATTGGCGCAGCGACAAGGGCGCTGGCTAGTAATAATGACGTTAATGTTTTCATAATTTTTCCTTTAGTTGTGCTCACATGAGCGATTTAGGTTTGAAATAGACGACTTGTCACCTTAATCCTATGTCTTAGACTCAGGTCAAGGTGCTATTTGGGCGATAAAAATTCGGCCAAAACCTCAAGCTCTTCATCTGTTATAGGCATTTGTGGCATTGCAGAAGAAGCGTTATTAAATTGAGGCTCTTTGACCTTTCGTAAAAATAAAGCTTTGCCTCTATCGCTGATAACATTGTCTAACGATGGGCCAAGTGTTCCGCCCGCACCTTGCACCTGATGGCAGCCTTGGCAGCCATAGCGAGTGAGGACTTCTCGTGGATCCACTGCAATAGTGACAGGCTCAATGACTTTTACAGCCTTTGCAGGTGTCGCTGCAATTTCCATAAAGTTAAGAATGGCTTGGACCTCTGTTCCGGTTAAGTGGGCCTTTTCTCGCATATGAGGCATAATGACTTTCCATTCACTCATGGAAAACTCTTGTATTGGACGGCTGTTATGGCATCGCGCACAATTTCGTATGCATGCGCGCTTACCGATACAGAATTGATCAGTAATATGGCAATACAGTACAGAGTTGTCGTAAATTGTTGCACCCGATTTATCCTTTGGTTTTGATACATTTCATCCTACTAACCACGGCATAAATGTAATTGATTTAGATCAATCCTTCACGACAATCGGATTACAGTATGATTACATTTCTGCAATCAAATCATTGACTTATTTATCCTTTGTTTAAAGTTATCTATCCTCAAGCCACGTCAACTGGTGTCAGCGAGATGTACTGGAAGCCAGATGCGACTTTTAATTGGGTGATCGGATAACAAGTAATGATGAGACAAAAAATAGCGGTAATTACCGGTGCGGGTTCAGGTATTGGATTAGCTTTGACCAATAAGTTCCTGTCAATGGATGCAGAAACACTTGTTGTTGCGCTGTGTCGCCAGAGCTCGAAATTGGAGAAACTTTATGAAAGATTTGAACCCCGGCTTGTCATCGAACACATTGATTTCAATCACAAGACTGCGCCAACCAGTATTAAACAGGCGCTCGACAAATATGATCATGTTGATTTCTTGGTTCACTGCGCAGGCCTTGTCGCACCGCTGAAACGTATCCATTCGATAGACTATGAAGAATGGTGTACAACGCAAAGAGTGAATATTGATATACCCTTTTTTATCACAAAACTATGCCTGAACAAGTTCAAGCATAGCCGTGTGCTTTATTTAACAAGCGACCAACCTGTTAGCGCCGTAAAAGGTGCGTCAGCATACTGTGTGAGTAAAGCGGCTGTGAACATGATGTGTGATTGCTTTAAACAAGAAATTACTGATGAAATTGCTGCCTTTGCAACCATAGCTCCAGGAAATGTCGATACACCGATGCAAAAGAAGATACGACAGGTATCAAGTGATATATTGCCCATGTCAGCATTTTTGAAAGACATGCATAAAGAGAACAAGCTGCTGCCGCCCCACCTCGTTGCCGAATACCTCTGGCAATTACTCAACCGCATCAACTTAAAGACGTTTGGCACGACCAATTGGAACTTATTACAATCTATTAATGGAGGGCCGCTTCCCCCAGTTAATGTCAATAGCATAAATCTTGCTACAATAGATAATTCTGACGTGCGATATCTACAAGATAAATTAGCGGGTGATGTGTGGGGAGCAGGAAGCAAAGAATATACGCTACGGCGTCACGTGTTTAATCAAGCCATCTCTCATTTCCCTAGTGTGATAATTGTGCCTCAGTCAGAAGCTGATATTGTCAATACAATCGACTTTGCCAATCGGCAAAATTTACAGATCTCCGTAAAAGGCGCCGGGCATGGGGTGACGGGGGCGGCTGTAATTAACGGTGGTATTGTAATTGATATGTCCACCTTCCAAAGTATAGAACTTTGTGCTGGCGGCGAGTCAGTGAGAGTAGGCGCAGGTGTTAAAAATCGGAATTTAGACCACTTTTTGTCTCAACATAACAAAGTGGTTCCTTTGGGGACCTGCCCAGATGTCGGTGTTGTGGGAGCAACGTTAGGCGGCGGGATCGGTTTTTTGTCACGCAAACATGGGTTAAGTTGCGACAATGTCTTGGCGTTTAATCTGATCACAGCAGATGGTCAGCAAAGAGTTATAAACACTTTGGAACACTCTGATCTTTTTTGGGCACTACGCGGCAGTGGCGGCTCTCAATTTGGCGTTATCACCCACATAACATTTAGGCTGCACCCGGCTCCAGCTTATGTTCACGGAGGTATCATTGAATGGCCAATTCAAAAGGCAAAGCCTATTTTAAAGCAATACAGCGATGCTGTACTGCAGGGGCCGAGAACACAATTTTTGTATGCATACATCGCTCGTTCAACCGCTCACGAAGCAAAAATATCAATTATGGGATTTAGTGAAGACCCAGACACTAGCTTACATAATATTGCAAGATGGGAAACTGATGCAGATATATCCATCACTCATAAACAATACATTGAATGTCAGTCCAATGAATATGAACAAGGGCATGCGCTTTATTGGCGCAACGGGATCATTGAAGGTGGACTGACACAAGAATTTATCGTTACACTTTTGCAATGCTTTCAATCGTGCCCGGACAACACAGCAGGGATTATGCTCGATCCGTTGTGTGGTGCGATCCAAGATGTTGAGGTTGACGAAACAGCATTTATACATCGAAACGCCTCCTTTGTTTGCAGCATCACCGCTGTTACACCACCTGGACAGGACATTGCCGAGGTAACAGAATGGGTCAATCAAACCTACGAGCGATTATCCTCATTCTTTAACGGTCATGCCTATCAAAATTATGACATGGGAAAGGACTGTCCTTTAGCATGTTATTTTGGTCAGCACACAGACCGCTTGATTGCTATGAAAAAAAAATTCGATCCTGATCTTAGATTTTCTGGCACCCTGCAACGGCATTTACAATAAACCGTTAAGCTGATTTAATATCGCGTCAACAAGTGCTTTTCCAAATAATTGCCAATTGCAGCAACAAGGATATTAACAGTGTTAAAATGGATTTTAGTCTTAACCCTACTCATTTCGACCTTTTGTTTTGCAGATACGGAAGACTATGTTCATGCAGACTTCTATCGAGGTTTAGCTGGCCTCAAGCAACAAGTTGAAGAGATTAATCGAGATTTGCTTTTATTGGAAAATGCGACCCTTTCCAGCGCTGAGTTTAATCGTCGGCTCGCGCGCATTGAACAAGACGTCGATACCGTCAAAACGTTATATAATCAAGCCTCTACAATGCAACCGACGACGTTTAGTGCATCTGAGCTAAGCCAAATAAAGCAATCACTGGATATTCTTGATATGCAGGAAATTCGCTCACGATTACAGTCTGGCATAACGCAACAGCACCAAACTGTAAAATCGGAGACACTATTAGCTTCACGAGATTTTACTAATCAAGCTACGCGCAATTTGGCGACGAGTGTATTAACACTTACAGCAATCCTTGTTGCTGTCATTTCAGCAGTTATCGCATGGATGAATCACGTTCAAAGTAATCGCACTAAAGAAGTAAAAGATAAAGCAAAAAGTGATTTGGAGATGCTTAAAGGTGCCACTGATCAAGACTTGGTTGAATTACAATCAGTGACACAACGACTGATTTCAGGACTCGCTGAGCGACATCAAAGCGACATTGATAGGCTTCAAGATGGGCATCAACAGAAGATTGAGCGTTTGGAGCAAATAAACTTAGAGAAAGTTAAGGATGCGGAAAATGCGTTCGATAAGCTTATGAGTGAAACAGAGACACAAAACGGGTTGGTCTTTAAAAATTTGGCGATATCAATATATCTTCGTCGTTTTCTGATAGAAGATGGTTATGATCGTTTCTTTGATGATTTAAGCGTTACTTCAATTGAAGACAACACAACAGCACGTTGCGATCCGAGTGTTCTTCGAGAAGTCATCGCGATACAAGAACATGCAATATCACGTTTTGAGAGAGTCAAAGACAAATTAGATGACGCACGAATGCTTTACTTTGAAGCATTATTGGATCTGGCTTTTTATGAAGCGGAAATGACACGTTTCGGTGTATTGAATGATAAAGCCTTAGAGCGTATTAATGAAAGTTTAATGAGTTTTGAAGAGAACTTAGGCTTCTGGCTAACTGAAGAACGCAGTGAATACCAAGATCCTGAACGACTTCCTCGATTTATTTTCCGAGTAATATGCATGGTTGATAGCCTAATATTCATAAGAGTCTGCTTGCTTGAAAAGACTGTTTTTACGAAAGAAGTGGCAAAGTGTGCGATATTTTCTCAGGTAACAGAATTGTTGGCAGAAAAAGCAATGGCGACTAAGGAAGCCGTCGATGATGTGCTATCGAGTAAACAGTGTGACAGCTTATGGCAAAAATATACTGAATTTAAGGCAGAGCGCCCAAGACTGTTTGAACGCTAACGGTAATCTGGGTTTGTTGGCACTAAAAGCACAGCGGTCCCCTAAATAAAAAGTGTTGTTGTGCTGCTAGTATATCCACATTATTACTGATGCACAAGTGCTAGCCGTCCCGAAACTACTCGTAAAACAGATAATTCTATACTTTTCTCATAGGTCCGTCCTGATCATTGTTTCATCTGCAATATCTTCAACTTAGACTTACATACCCTAATACGTAAGCCAATACACGCTGCCTAATATTGCGAAAAATAGGGGTTGATGTAACACGTACACCATTAGACTGTGACGTCCGAGAAACGTAAATTTTGTTGACAATTTCAATGATGCACAGGGATCGAATCCCTTTACAAAAAAATGACCAACACCAATACCCAGCAAAACAACACCAATCCACGGGAAAAGTGCGACATAATCGTTGGGGGATGACGGTAGTCCGAGTTCCCATAAGTTAAAAGGCCATTTGCTCGTGATCACATTCGTTAAAAATAACGCAACGGACAATACACCAACACTTGTCGCAATTACCGGATAGCGAACAAGCGGCAAACATAGAATACTGGCGACAGCGATAAAGTGTAAAACGCCAAAAAATATCCAATTACTATTGAAAAACCAATAAGTAAATAGTGATATAACGCATGCCCATACCACTATCCACATTATTCGCTTCGCAAAGGATTTCAAATCCACGCGTTGGTGATGAGCGATCACCAATGATGCACCCACACTTAAGAAAAAGAGTGATAAAATGACATACCGAAATTGTTTCCAGCCAGGACCATTTGGCACACTCCAATCTACCCAGCCAAAGAACCGCAAGTCATACGCGAAGTGAAAGATCACCATTAATACAATGGCGACCGTGCGCATGATGTCTAGGGTAACGTTGCGAGTAATGGGCATACTGACGTCGCTTAATGATGCTTGTGAGGCTTTTTATCGCGGGTAGACGAATGTGAATGTATGACTTTCCATCCATTACTCGTTCGTTTAAACAAGTACGTTTGGTAGCCCTTTTTGTCAAATGTTGAGCCAGTTTTTCTTACTTCACCAGACACATTTACGGTCGTAATCGCCCATGCCATATCGTCATCAATTGTAATATCCATATCCAATATATCGATGGTGAGGCGTTTGAGTACTTCTTTCTCTGGCTCCACATGATTTTCGACGAGATCACTTAATCCTGTGTTTTGGCCGCCTGATTCAATGTATCGAGCACCTTTATGGTCGAGATAGTGTTCATAAAAAGGCCGTCCTTGGCCCGACTCCCAACCGTTTTCAATAGCAATGATAATTTCTTCAATCGTCGCTTTGTCTTCATCTGCCTGTGATGCAAAGACGCCCAGTGTAGTTGTGCTTAACATCAGGACGAGTGAGATTCGCATAAGTAACGTCATTTAAAGTTTTCCTATAAATTAAAGTGTTAATGGGACCAATGGATATGACTTATTTTCCAATGACCATTGATAAGGTTAAGTACCAGTGTTTCATTTCCTTGCTTATCAATTTGTTTACCTTTGTATGTGCCAAGGGTATGGCTTCTGGCAATTGAGACCGCCGTATCCCCATAAACGCGAACATGATGTTCAATTGTTGTGGTTTTGACAGCCGCAGAAAACCGCATATCAGCGTGTAAATGATGTTGTCGATATTCTTCAGCACTGCGTTCTATTCGCGATCCCTCTAAAATAATGACTTCGGATGTCAATGCACTCATGACGTCATCCGCTTGTCCATTAGATAATGCTTCGTGATAAGCGAGCACACTGCGACCCGCTGCAGTATCCAAGCCACTGAAGTGAGTTGCAGAGCGCTCTATTGATTTGAGTGGCTCATGAGCAAACGTACTAAATGAAAGCAGCGCAATAGACAAAACAGTCGTTAAAACGTAATTAATTTTCATATAAATCCAAAGTTAAGATTGAGGACCAAGAACAGTAGTCAAAACAGCGGTGAGCAGAAAAATGCATAGTCCAATGAGCATTTCAATTTGGATCGAACGGCGCATGTCTATCGCTGCGTTACTGTGCGTTAAAAGCTTGGGCGTTAATTTTAATTTATGCCATGCGGCAAGCAGCAGGATCGCATTGACAAAGCCCAGCTTTAACAGCAGGCTTTGTCCATAGATTTGATTGAATAAATTACCTACAGAACCAACTAGCTCCCATGCTAGCAGAGTGCCGGCAAGGAGCAGCAGGCTCACCAGTCCTATAGCAAGATGACCAAATTGCCGCATCAGAGTGTAAAGCGGTGTAGGCGATAGGTGTAGGCATGCTGCTGACAACGGCCAAAGAGTGCCCATCCAGCTTAGCGCGATGATCACATGCACAGCTAATGCATAACCATATGAACGTTCCAGTTGCACGGTATGCCCGGAAAGCATGAATACATATCCAACACTCCCCCACAGAATTATTGCACCAAGAAGAGTCACGATAAATTGAGGCGTTTTTTTGCGAGAGAGTTGCCAATAAAACGATCCACAAAGACCAATGCCGACGATGAATATGCACAGCCGATTTATTGCAATAGTCCCTAAAGCAGATTGTGCAACCATACGTTGCATGACCGCATCAAACATGCCTGTGAAACCCGTTTGAGATAGCGACCCCACTTGGAAAAAGAAATCCAACGTAGTCGCGAAAACACCAACTAAAGCAAACATAGCCATATACTTAATAATATGAGCTTGCAGAAGCTGACGAGCTTGAGATTGTTTTTCCAGGCTAAACGGCACTAAAAGAAGGATAAGAAATCCGCCCAAAAGCGCCGACAGTCCTAGATAGACAGTAAGCTTGGTGGATAGGATCAATACTTCCCAAATTGCCATTTTAATCTTCCTCCTTAATGGTCTTTGTGTTGACTATGGGCTTTTTTGTCATCTTGCATGGACTTGCTTCCGTGAACCATGAAGTCAAATGAACCGTCCATTTTGTGCCCATCCTCACCAAGTAACATCCACTGTGCGGTATAGTTACCCTGCGATAACGTCGGTAAGTCGTAATTAAAGAAAGTGCTAGACTCCATCGATGGTGAAAAATTAAAGTCGACAGGCTCGCCGTTTTGAGAATTTAACGTCAATTTGGCTAAACGCACTGGCTCAGTAAAAACAACGGACAATTGTGGAGGCGATGACATTAACATCGCATTGTTTTTTGGCATGGACGTTTTCAACGATGTGTGAGCATAACTGCTTGTGCTCAAGAAAAGAGCGGTCAGTAAGAACGTTGACAATAGTGTTTTCATAAATAAACCTCGGTAGTTTTAAGTAGTAGTAAATGGTGAAAATGAATCGATTTGTATAGCATTTTCATTGACGGAGTAGCGTAATAGTAATTGGGTTACATCGTTCATCATTGCCGGAGGACCGCAGAGGAAAAACAAACACCGATTCAGGCCACGGTGCGCAGACACAAATGCATTCAACGGCGTTTGTACGCGGCCCACATGTCCATACCAAACAGAAGACGCGTTAGACACGATAGGTTGATAGGAGAAATTGGAATGCTGTGTTTCAACCGCTTTTAACCAGCAATGATTTGCCAATTCAACAGGGTGTTTGGCGCCATAAAAGAGGGTTATAGGCAGTGTCGAATGCATGCCAAATATTAGTTCATCGATTAGAGCTTTTAGAGGTGCTATACCCGAGCCCCCACCGATCAACACAATTTCTCGTACGCCAAGGTCATCTGGTAAGTTAAATCCCCCTAGAGGCGCAACTATATCAACCACCGTGCCAATGCTTAAATTACCAAGGTGAAAAGAACCGATACCAGGTCTTTGGTTGTTAGATTGTGCCGGTTGCATTTTTATATTGAATGTAAGCACGCCACTACCATCATTTCGGTTTGCAACTGAATAATGCCTGACAGTGTTTGGATGGGAAAATGTAGCTGATTCAAAACGCGGCCAATAAGGCTGATAGCGTCTCGGTAAGTCTTTCGGAAACGCCAAAGATTGACCTTCCTTAATCGTGAATTGAACAAAACTGCCAGGCTTAAAATCCAGTGGAATACTGCCTTGATGTTTAAATCTTAATTCTTTGATAAAGGGTGTAATGAATGTGTTTGAGAGCAACTCGCATGATACTGTTTTGGGGTTTGGAGACTCTACAAGCTGAACGTTGCCTTTCAAATCAGTGTTTTGCTGACAAGCTAAACGATAACCGGACAACAACCTATCTTGAGATAAGCGGTATCGTTCTGCAACTGAAATGGCAGCCGATGGATCAAGACGCACAATACATTGGCCACATGTTCCCCCTCCCCCACATACTGACTCAATAGAAAGGGCGTTGTGCTGTAGACAATCCAGAAGTGATTCATTGTCCTTAGCAACGACGTTTTGGAGGTGACCTTGCTGATCTCGTACCACTAAGTCTGTCTCTTATACACATCTCCGAGCCCACGAGACGCTACGCTATCTCGT
>OJHJ01000466.1_pt1 | contig 13908 bp, 7 predicted proteins | sample 1595201 | NCBI WGS metagenome assembly OJHJ01 (sample SAMN05416832, study PRJEB24817) | seawater metagenome | isolation source: Sea water | place: Canada:Atlantic | collected 2013-07 | reverse complement strand
GAGATAGCGTAGCGTCTCGTGGGCTCGGAGATGTGTATAAGAGACAGGTGGTGGGTTCGTCAAAGACCACCAGATCGGGTTGCGGACACAGTGCCAGCGCGGTCATGCAGCGCTGCAACTGCCCGCCAGACACTTGGTGGGGGTAGCGGTTACCGATGGTTTCAGGGTCCGGCAGACCAAGCTTGCGGAACAGATCAACCGCGCGTTCCTCGGCCTCGGCCTTGGTAAACTTGTTCTGATAGATCGCGGCTTCGGTCACCTGATCCATGATCTTTTTCGCGGGGTTGAAAGACGCCGCCGCGGATTGCGAGACATAGGTCACCTCGGCCCCGCGTAGGCGGCGCACGGCGCGTAGACGCTCCTTGAGAATGTCGCGCCCGTTGACCCAAACCTCGCCGCCGGTGATCTCTACCCCGCCGCGGCCATAGGCCATCGCGGCCAGCCCGATGGTGGATTTGCCCGCGCCGGATTCCCCGATCAACCCCAGCACCTTGCCGGGTTGCAGATCAAAGTCGACGCCGTGCACGATTTTGATATCAATCGGCTTTTCGCCGGGCGGATAGGCGGTCGCGCCGATTTTCAGGCCGCGTACCTTGAGAAGTGGCTCGGTCATCCGCGGCCCCCTTTCAGCGATGTGGTGCGGTTCAAAATCCAGTCCGCAACAAGGTTGATAGAGATGCAAAGTGTGGCGATGGCATAGGCCGGATAGAGCGCCGCCTGAATACCATAGTTGATGCCTTCCTTGTTCTCTTTCACGATGCCGCCCCAGTCGGCTTGAGGGGGCTGCACGCCCAGACCCAGAAACGACAGCGTCGACACAAAGAGCACCGCAAAGATAAACCGCAGGCCCATCTCGGCGATCAGCGGCGACAGCGCGTTCGGCAGGGTTTCACGGAAAATGATCCAGCCGATCTTCTCGCCGCGCAGGCGGGCGGCCTCGACATAGTCCATCACGGTGATGTCCACGGCCACAGCGCGCGCCAGACGGTAGACACGGGTGCTGTCTAGCAGACCCATCAGGATAATCAGGATCGGCACGGTGGTCGGCATCACCGACAGCACGACAAGCGCAAAGATCAGCGACGGGATCGACATGATCAGATCGACAAAGCGCGAAATGGCTTGGTCGACCCAACCGCCCGAGACGGCTGCGAAGAAGCCCAGAATGGACCCCAGCGTAAAGCTGAGGATGGTGGCTGCAGTGGCGATAAAGATCGTGGTGCGCCCACCGTAGATCATACGCGACAGCAGATCGCGCCCGATGCTGTCGGTGCCCAGCAGGAACTCCGACGATGAAGGCTCCCACACGTCGCCGACGATTTCAGCCATGCCATAGGGGGCGAGCCAAGGGGCAAAGACGGCCATGATGAAATAGACGCTGGTAAAGAACAGGCCGATCATGGCGGAGATTGGAATGTTTTTCATGGGTTCGCTCCCAAACAAATGAATGGGTCAACGTCAGGTGGCGATACGGGCTTGCGGCAGGGGGTCGCGTTGATGCGAAGCTGAACTGCGGCCCCGTGCGTCGCGCATTGCCTCGGGGGGAGATGCGCGGCGCTCATTTGGGATGCCTCAGGCGCGGGTTGGCAAGGATCGACACGATGTCGGCCACAAGGTTCAACCCGATATAAACGGCGGCAAAGATCAGACCGCAGGCTTGCACCACGGGCACGTCGCGCTTGCTGACGTGATCGACCAGATATTGCCCCATGCCGGGATAGGCAAAGACGACCTCTACCACCACGACGCCGACGACCAGATAGGCGAGGTTCAGCATCACCACATTGACGATCGGGGCGATGGCGTTGGGGAAGGCGTGCTTGCGGATAATCTTCAGCATGCCCAAGCCCTTAAGCTCGGCTGTTTCGATATAGGCCGATTGCATCACGTTCAGGATCGCGGCGCGGGTCATACGCATCATATGCGCCAATACGACCAGCGTCAGCACCATCACCGGAATGGCAATCGCGTTCAGCTTGGCCCCGAGGCTCATGCTGTCGTTGATGATCGCCACCGACGGAAACAGCCGCCATTTGATCGCCACCCAATAGATCAGCACATAGCCGATCATGAATTCCGGGATGGAAATCGTGGTCAGCGTGACGGCCGAAATCAGCTTGTCGGGCCAGCGGTCTTTGTAGCGCACAGCCAGCAGACCCAGAAAGATCGCCAGCGGCACAGAGATTGCAGCAGCCCAGAAGGCAAGGAAAAGCGTGTTCTTCAGACGCCCGCCAAGGCTTTCTGCGATGTCGCGGCCATTGGTCAGCGCGGTGCCCAAGTCTCCTTGAAGCACGCCGCCCAGCCAGGCGAAATAGCGGGTCATGGCGGGATCGTTCATGCCAAGCTCTCGGCGCAGGTTCGCAAGCGCTTCGGGCGTGGCGGATTGACCTAGGATGGATTGTGCCACGTCGCCGGGCAAAATCGAGGTGCCTACGAAGATCAGGATCGACGCGGCAAAGAGGAGAAGAAGGCCCAACGCTAAGCGTTGGGCGATCAGTTTGACGATGGGATGCATAAGCTGGGTTTACCTTATGCGTCTTTGACCCAGCATTTGATCCCGGCTTTGTTGTTGGACAGTTCCGCGTTGGGATCTTCGACCCAGCCGCCGACATTGTTGGCGACACCATCCACAAAGTCGTTGAACATCGGCAGGATCAACCCGCCTTCGTCGCGGATCATCTGACCCATCTTGGAGTAGGTCTCTTTGCGCTTGGCCTCGTCCAGTTCGGCGCGGGCCGACAGCAGCATCTCGTCGAACTCGGGGCGCTTCCAGCGGGTGTCGTTCCAGTCCGCGGTCGACAGATAGGCGGTCGAATACATCTGGTCCTGTACCGGACGGCCACCCCAGTAAGAGGCGCAGAACGGCTGTTTGTTCCAGACCTCGGACCAGTAGCCATCGTTCGGCTCGCGTTTGATCTCAAGCGGGATACCGGCGGCTTTGGCGGATTCCTGGAACAGCGATGCCGCATCGACCGCACCGGGGAAGGCACCGTCTGCAACGCGCAGGATGATCGGGCTGCCATCGTGACCGGAGGCGGCGTAATGCTCTTTCGCCTTCTCGATGGAATGTTCGCGCTGCGGGATCGATTCATCGAACAGCGGATAAGAGGCGTTGATCGGCATGTCGTTCCCGATGGTGCCGTAGCCGCGCAGGATCTTGTCGACCATTTCCTCGCGGTTGATCGCATATTTCAGCGCCAGACGCAGGTCGTTGTTGTCGAACGGTGCGGTGTCGACATGGGCGATAAACACATAGTGGCCACGACCCGCAACGGATTTCACCGTCAGGTTGGGCGCGCGGTCCAGCAGGGCGGCAACCTTGGGATCAACGCGGTTGATCATGTTGACCTGACCCGACTGCAGCGCCGCGGTCCGTGCGGTGGCATCGTTCAGCACCAGCACTTCGTTATAATCGGTGTGGCCGCGGTTGTCGGCGTCCCAGTAGTTTTCGTTACGCTTGAAGCCGTGGCGCACGCCGGGCTCGTCGACTTCCAGCGTGTAAGGGCCGGTGCCGATGCCCGCGCCGGGGTTGTCCATGCCGCCATCGGGCTGGATCATCAGGTGGTAGTCGGCCAGCAGGTAGGGAAGGTCAGCGTTGCCGACGCCCAGTTCAACGATGAAGTTGTCGCCATCGACCTTCATGTTCTCGATGCCGCGCATGATGCCCAAGGCACCGGATTGGCTGTTTTCATCCGAATGGCGCTGCATGGTTTTCAGCACGTCTTCGGGTGTCATTTCCTTACCGTTGTGGAACTGGATGCCCTTGCGGATCTTGAACGCCCAGGTTTTCGCATCGGCCGAGGCCTCGTAGCTTTCGGCCATGCGGTTTTCGATTTCCCCGTTGGGATCGACCTCTACAAGGCTTTCGTACAGGTGGCGCAGGTTGTTCAGCGGCACTTCGGAGGCGGTCAGCGCAGGATCGAGCGTGTTGGTGGACTCACCGCCCGACGACCCGATTTTCAGTGTGCCACCGCGAATCGGTGCTTCGTGGGCTGCAGCCTGCGCGTGGTTCGCCAGCATCGAGTTGGCAACGGCGGCTGTCACGCCCAAAGCAGCGGCACGCCCGACGAATTCGCGGCGTGTCATAGTGCCCTTGGCCACTTGGCCGGTCATATGTTTCAGTTGATCATCCATGATGAGAACTCCCTGTTTTAGGTGATACTTCTGCGCATTGGTGCGCAGGTTTTTTTATTGACTGGTGGCACAACGTTAAGCATTTCAGCCCGTGTCGCAAGTGGTAATACCGGCGGCCATGTGACGAGTTTGTTACATAAAGTGTCGCTTAATGTCTTCCGTCACGTCGCGTTCATAGATCAATTTGTCGTTTTCGTACGCTTCAAGACGGGCCGTCAGATGAAAATGGGTCGCGTCCGACCACATCTGCGACCGGGTTTCTGTGCGCAGGATGATGTCGTCCCGCTCCAGCTCTTCGGTCCAGTGACAGGTGCCTTTTGCGGACAGCGGATCGTCGGGGTGAATGCGCCACACCTCCCGCGCGACAGAGCCCGCGATCAGCCCGTGATCGGCATCGCGCAGCTTGCCGAAGTCATCCTCGATGATCAGAGAGACGATGCCCGTGACGCGGTCGATCTCTTGGCGGCGGATGTGGTTTTCGGGGCGCAGGGTCTCTGTCTCCCATGAGGCGGCAGAGATGGGCGGGGCAAAGCTGTATTCGTCCCCGCCGCTGGTCGGGCGCTGCGGCAGGTCGATCTGGCCGGACGACAGCGTGACCTCTGCCGCTTCGGGCGCAGGCCAGAGCAGGGGCCAATAGGCGGTAGAGATCGACACCCGCAGCCGGTGCCCCTTGGGGATGCGATAGGCGATGTGGTCAAGGTCCAGCGTGATGTCGGTCATGGCACCGGGCGCCATCGCCTGCGGATTTTCGGCGCTGTCGCGATGGGACAGGTTCAGCACGCCATAGGTAATCCGCGCCGAGGCCCCATCAGGGTGGATATGGTTCAACCGCACCGCGATCTGGCCCTGTGGTTTGTCGCAGGCCAGACGCAGGCGCAGACGCGGCGCGCCAAGGATATCCATCTGCTGCGCCAGGGGCCCGCTGTCAAAACAGACCGATAGCGCATCGTCTTGCCTTTGGTCGCCGGGCATTTCGGGGCCAAGCCAGATCGCACAATATTCCCCGCCATCCGCGCCGCAATGCGCGGGGGAGGCGACGCTGCGGTCCAGCGGGGCAGCGGTGTCTTGCAGGCCCTCATCCGTCAGATGCAACGTCTTGACGGGCAGATGCGATGTCGCGCCTGTGGGTTCGGTGATCCAGCGGCCGGGGCGTTCATGGGTCCACGTGGCAGGGCGCATGCCGTCCATCAGATACGCGCGATAATCGGGATCGTCCTCGACGCCCGTGTCGATCCCCTTGAGCCACCTATCCCACCAGCGCAGCGCCTCTTGCAGAAAGCCGATACGGGGTTCGGGGATGGCGAAATGCGGGTATTTATGCACCCAAGGCCCAACGATCCCCTTCGCACCGGGCAAGGCTTCAACCAACTGCGGGACCGCGTTCTTGTAGGAATCGCCCCAGCCGCCAATCGCCAGCACTTTGGCCTTGAGCGCGCTATACTCCTCGATCACCGACCCTTGCTTCCAATAGGCGTCGCGTGATTGGTGGCGCAGCCAAAGCGCGGGGAGAAACGGTTCTGCCTCTAGCCGCTCCAGCCACATTTCGCGCCAGTCGGGGCGCAGGGCGGGATCGGGCGCGCGGCTGGAATAGGCCCACATCGTCGCCCCCCAGCCAAGGTTCTCGTTCAACAGGCACCCGCCCTTATAGTGGATGTCATCGGCAAAGCGGTCGACGGTGGAACATAGGGTAATCACCGCCTTAAGCGGCTCTGGCGCATGGGCCGCGACCTGCAGCCCGTTAAAGCCGCCCCAGCTGATGCCCATCATGCCCACCGTTCCGCTGCACCAAGGTTGCGCGGCAAGCCAGTTGATCACCTCTATACAGTCGGCCTGTTCCTGAGGGGTGTATTCATCCTCCATCACGCCATAGCTGTCGCCATTGCCGCGCATATCGACCCGCACGCAGGCATATCCGCGTTCGGCAAACCAAGGGTGGGTCAGCGCATCCCGTGCGGTGGTGCCGTCACGTTTGCGGTAGGGGAGGTATTCCAGAATCACGGGCACGGGGGCGGTGTCGGAATTTTCAGGCCGCCAGACTCGTGCGGAAAGCCGGCACCCATCCGAGAGGGTGATGCCCATGTCGGGGTCTTCGATCAGTGATAGCGGGGTGTTCTGGGCGGTATCCATGCCGCAAAGGTCAGGGGGGAGCCCAGTATTGTCAACCGTTTGCACGGGCTTGCGGTGTGGCACCCATGGGGATTTTTCCTGAGTGAAATGAGGTGGTTAATTATCTGGCAACGTTAACTATTATTAACGCTTTCCCGCAGTGGTAGAAACTGTGGCCGTGTTGCACTGTTGAAATAAGGCAAGAATGTGGCGTTCCACTTTAACCTTGGCTTTTATGTGTCTAAGCGGCTACCTTCTGCCTCAATAATACGTTTCGTTTTTTACGACGGACATAATCAGGCGGCTGCACGATGCGATCAACGCGTTGGCGGTCATAAAATTTCTCAGGTGTCGCGCGCAGAATGCGCACCGAGGTGGAGCAGATATTATGAAGACGATAGATTTCGTCGTTCGCGATCAAGCGGGCGCATTGCAGCGTGGCACGGTTGCGGAAAACGCAAACTTCCATGTTATCCAAGCGACATCAGGTCAGGAAATCTCGCTGAACCTGCGTCAGACCGATTTCCAATCGCACCAGCGCTCGGGCAACGATCTTGTGCTCACGCTGAATGACGGGTCGGTCATCACCATCGAGAATTACTTTAACGAAACCGGTGCCGCGAACCGCCTGTTCATTTCGTCAGATGGCTATCTGAACGAAGTCGCATTCGTCGAGGCCGAAGGCGGCGGGCTTTATGCGCAATACGGCCCGACCGAGCAGTGGGGCAAATGGAGCCCCTCTGACGATCTGATCTATCTGGGCCGCAGCGATGTGGCCTCTGTGCCGGGCGGTGTCATGCCGGGCGCGGGTGACGACGAAGTGTCGATGTTGGCGGCACCCTTGCTGGGCGGCGTCGTTGGCGGTGGTGGTGCCGCGGCAGCAGCCGGTGCGGCGGTTGTCGGCGGGGCAGCTGTCATCGGTGGCGGCGGTGGTGGCGGCAATGGCGGCAGCCCTTCGGTCGCACCTCCGTTCGTGAATGAACCCGACGCAACCGGCACGGTCGGCGGCGACGGCGCGGTAGAGCAGGTCGTTGTCACTGGCGGCGGCGAGCCCGGGTCCGAGGTCGTGGTCACCATCGGCGATAAAGAAGTCACAACAACAGTTGGTGACGACGGCACATTCGAAGCCGTGTTCGAAGGCGATAACTTCCCCGACGACGGCACCTATGAAGCCGAGGTCGTTGTGACCACGGACGGCAATGAGATCGTGCTTGACGGGCCGAGCTTCGTCATCGACACCACAGCCCCCACGGTCACCATGTCCGAAGGCACGCAGAGTGTCGGCGACTTCTTTAACGGTGACTCCTTTGCGAATGGCGTTACGCTGACCGGGAACGGTGAAGCGGGCGCGACCGTTGACGTGACCGTCGCGGATGTCACACGCAGCACCACCGTCGGCGAAGACGGCACATGGTCCGTCACATTCGAACCCGGCACGCTGCAGGGGGGCGAATACGAGACAGAGGTGCTGATCAAGACCACCGATCAATACGGCAATACCTCCACCACCACCGAAACGCTGGTGGTTGATACCATCGCACCGACCGTCGCTGTGACATCGGGCACGCAATCCGTGGGCGACAGCTATAATGCCGCATCGTTTGGCAACGGTGTCACCCTGAACGGCACGGGTGAGCCCGGTTCGACCGTGCAGCTGACCATCGGTGGCATCACCCGCACCGCAACTGTGGGCGACAACGGCACATGGTCCGCGACATGGCAGGCGGGCACCTTGCCCGAAGGCGAATACATCAGCGATGTCACCATTGTGACCACCGACGCTTTCGGCAACAGCTCCACCTCGACCGAGCAGCTGGTCGTCGATACCGTCTCTGAAGTCGCGATTGCGGCGGATACTGTCGAAGTCGACGGCGTGATCAACGCGGCAGAGCGTGGCGACGGCGTGACGCTGACCGGCACATCGCAGCCCGGGTCGACCGTTCAGGTCACTTTTGGGGGGGTGACCCGTGACGCGGTGGTTGACGCAAACGGCAACTGGTCCGCAGATTTCGCGGCCTCCGAAATCCCGACGGGCGAGACAACGGCGACCGTGACCGCAGTCGCGACCGATGCGGCGGGCAACACGGCCACCGCAACCGGTAAAGTCGATGTCGATACTTTGGTCAACAACCTTGCCTTCACCGGCCAGACCGGCGGCAGCGACGGGGTCGTGAACGCGGCAGAGGCGGCGCAGGGCATCGTGATGACCGGCACGGTTGAACCCGGCTCGACTGTTATGGTCCAGCTGGGCCAGGTGTCGCGTGCGGCCACGGTTGCGGCGGACGGCACATGGACCGTCAGCTTCGCCCCCAGCGACATCCCCGCAGGCACCTACACCAGCACAATGACCGCCACCGCCACCGACGCGGCAGGTAACGTTGATAGCGTATCGCAGTCTGTATCAGTCGATACCGAAGCCGGTTCGCTGACCATCAGCCCGCTGCCGATTGAGGGCGACGACGTGGTCAACGCGGCCGAGGCAAGCGACGGTGTGGCCATCTCGGGCACCGCCGATGCGGGCGCCGTTGTGCAGGTCACGCTGGCAGGTGTCACCCATACGGTTGTGGCAAATGGCAACGGTCAGTGGACCGCCTATTACGCCGCGGGCGAAGTTGCCCAAGGCGTTTATACCGCCGACATTACCGCAACCACGACCGACGCGGCGGGCAACAGCCGCAGCGCCTCTGACAGCGTGCGCGTGGACACCCGCGTCGACAATCTGTCGCTGAACACCGTCGAAGGCGATGACATCATCAGCGGGGCAGAGCGTCTGGCGAATGGCGGCGTTCTGGTCACCGGCACCTCTGAAATCGGCTCGTCCGTGGTCGTGTCGCTTGGCGCGGCATCGGTGAACGGCGCGGTGGATGCGAATGGCAACTGGTCCGTCACCTTTGCGCCGGGTCAAGTGCCCGAGGGCACGATCAACACCACCGTTTCGGTCAAGGCGACGGATGCCGCGGGCAACTCTGCCACGGCAAGCCACGCGGTGCTGATCGACACGGTCGTGGATCCGCTCGACATGAACCAAGCGGGCGGTAGCGACGCTGTGGTCAGCGCACGCGAAGCCCGGACGGGCATTGATCTGAACGGTCAAGTCGAGGCGGGATCTAGCGTTGTGGTCAACTTTGACGGCACCAACTACACCGCGTTTGTGGACGGTGCTGGCAACTGGTCGGTCACGATCCCGCCTTCGGAAATCCGTCAGGGCACCTATGACGCCGACATCTCTGTCACCGCGACGGACCATGTGGGCAACATCGCGTCGATCACCGACACGCTCGCAATCGATACCTATGCGCCCGAAGGTCCGGTCATCGCGTCCTATACCCGCGATGGCGACGGTATCCGTGGCATCTCGACCGAGATCAGCCCCGATACGCTCGAGGTGCATCAGGTGAACGCAGACCGCTCCATCTCGGAAGTGGAATCGACCAGTTTTGACATCGACGCCATTGGCGAGCGGAACTTCCAGTTCGAAAGCAATGTGCCAGACGGGTCCGACCTGATTGTCACGGCCACTGACGCTGCGGGAAACTTTTCCGGCACGTATCTGGCGCTGGATGATGAAGCGGCGAACACGCAGTTGACCCTGACCAACCCGAACCTGGGAAACTACAACATCGAAACCGTTGATCTGCAGTTCGCCGAAGAGGCGCATCTGACGATCACGGAAACCGCGCTGGTCAACCTGTCGAGCAATACGAACGAACTGATCATCGACGGGCATAACGACGACACCGTGACGATCACAGGCGCGGTACGTGGCGGTTCAGAGGTGCGTGGGGATCAAACCTATGACATCTATACTCTGGGCGACGAAGCCACGCTGATGATCGACAACGATATCAACGTCATCGTCTAAAGATTGCACCGCGCCCTCTGTTCAAGGGGGCGCGGTTGGCACACGCAGGCGGCAACGACCGCAGGCGTTTCCAGAATAAAAAAACCGGCACGTTAAGGGCAGGATAATGAGGCAGAGTGTAAAACGGGCAGGGGGCATGTGCGCAGCAGCGCTGGCCCTATCCGGCTGCATGTCGGATTTCGGCAGCGGCATGATGCCCGGTGACCTGATGCAATCTGACATCGTTACCCGGTTCCGCACCCCCGATGCCTCGCAGGCGATCAAACCCACCTACGCCGAAAAAATCACCGCAGACAGCCAGATCATCCAGGGTCTGGCGCTGCGGTCTTCTGTTCTGCCCGATGACACCGTGTCGGATCAGGTGGCCTCTGCCGTGCTGGCCGCCAACAGCCGTACCGCCGAGGCAGAGCTGCGCGCCGCCACCCTCCGCTCGGAAGCCGCCAGCAAGAACTGGTTGCCCAAGATCGGGCCGCAGGTCAGCCTGACATCCTTGGGGTCGCTGGCGGCCAATCTGGTGGTGGATCAGGTGCTGTTTGACAATGGCCGCCGTGCGGGTGAACGCGCCTTTGCCGTGGCCGATGTCGAGGTCGCTGCCGTGTCGCTGGCGCAAGATACGAACGACCGCGTGGCGACCGCGCTGAAGCTCTACACCAATGCGATCGAGGCGCGCGATACCGCCGCGCTGAACCGTGTCGCGCTTAAGGATATGACGCATTTCGAATGGGTGATGCAGGAACGGGTCAAAGGCGGCGTGTCCGATGTGTCCGACCTGACGATCCTGCGCCAGAAGCTCCTTGAGATCCGCGCCACGCTTGATGCCTCCGTCGAACGCGAAGCCACGTCGATGTCCGAGCTGAACGCCATGTCGATCCGCCCGCTGGATACGCTGCACGGCTTGCCCGAAGTGCCCGTGAACAGCTTTGCCGGTGCGCCTTTGTCCGTTGTGCGTGCCGAGGCCGAAAAGACCCGCGCCATCGCCGCCGCCAAGGTGGAACGCGCCGGATTGCTGCCGGGGCTGTCGGCGGGTGCGACCATCGGTGAAGGGGGCGGCGCAGGGCTGACCCTTGAATCGGATCAGCTGCTGGGTCTGGGCACAAAAGCCTCGCTTGATGCGTCGGCCATGGCCGAGGAAACCGCGACCCGCAAGGTCCGGCAATCGGTCGAGGATGCCAACCGTGCGCTGCGCCGTCTGGAGAAACAGCTGAGCGCCAAGACCCGTCAGGCCGCCGAAGCAGCGACCCTTGCGGCACAGGCCAAACGCAACCTCGACCTGTTTCAGGAACAATATGACGCCGGTCAGCGTCAGGTTATGGATGTCGTCGGCGTCTACGAGACCTATGCGCGTCAGCAGCAGTCGCAGATCAGCCTCAAGTACGAGGCCGTGCGTCTGAAGATCGAGATGGCGCAGATACAGGGCGTGTTGGCGGACGGGAGCGCGATTTGACCCAGAAGCCGACCTTTACGCTGACAATCACCAACGGCAATCAGGGTCGGATGGCGGCGGCGGATGCAGCCCGGCCCAAGGCAGAGAACGCCAACCGCCCCGAAGACCGACTGATGGCGCGGGCCAAACTGGCCGCGACCTATGCCGGACTGCTGGGCGTCACCACCGCGCCACGCGACATCTTTGAAATCGTCGCCACGGCCCCCTTGCAGGGCAATGATCCGCAGGTAGAGGCCGAAGCACTGGCCCGCGGGATGGAAAGCGCCGGACTGGTAACACAAGTCAGCCGTGCGCGGGGGATTTCCAAGGATATGTGGCCTGCGCTGGCCTATATGACCTCGGGGCAGGTCTTGCTTGTCATGGGGCAGCAGCGTGGCGATCTGATCCTGTATGACACGACGTGCACCGACAATCGCGCGATGGTGCCGATCAGCGATTTCAAACCCTTCTTTGCGGGGCTGATCCTGCGGGCCGAAGTCTCGCTGAAAACGGTGGCCGAAACCCATAAGACCGATGGCGCGCCTGCGCATTGGTTCTGGGGGCAGTTTCCGCGCTTTCGTCGCCAGCTGATAGAGGTCGCGACGGGGTCTTTCGTGGCCAACCTGCTGGCCGTCGCTGTGGCGCTGTTTTCCTTGCAGGTCTATGACCGCGTGATCCCGCATCAGTCCGAAGCGACGCTTTGGGTGCTCGCCGCCGGTGCGGGGCTCGCGTTGCTGATGGAAGCTTTCCTCAAGATGGCGCGGGCGCGTCTGATGGATGGGGCAGGGCGGCAGATCGAGCTGTCGGTGCAGGACATCCTGATGCGCCGGTTGCTGGGGATGCGGTCCGACACGCGTGGCCAAGCCCCGAACCAGCTCTTTTCCGCGATGCGCGAATTCGGGTCGGTGCGTGAATTCTTTACCGCGTCGACCATTGGCACGATCGCGGATATCCCCTTTATCTTCGTGTTCCTCTTCCTCGTGGCCAGCATTGCGGGGAATGTCGTCTGGGTGCTGGTGCTTGGCGGTATCCTGATGCTTGTGCCGGGGTTCTTTCTGCAAAAGAAAGCGATCCAACTGACGCAGGAGACCCAAGGCGCGTCGACCAAATCCTCGCGGCTGCTGCACGAGGCGATATTCGAGCTTGATACGGTCAAGACCCAAAGGGCAGAGGACCGCGTGCTGCGCCTGTGGACCGAGCTGAACACCCTGTCGTCCGTCAAATCGTCGGAGCAACGCAAGCTCGCGTCCTTCCTCACGTTCTGGAGCCAAGGGGTTCAGCAGGCCACCTATGTCGCGGCGGTCATCGTGGGCACCTATCTGGTGTTTGCGGGCGAATTTACCGTGGGGGCGATCATCGCGGTCGGTATCCTGACGGGCCGGACGCTGGGGCCGCTGACGCAACTGTCGGGTACCATGGCGCGGTGGGGCAATGTCAAAGGCGCGCTTGACGGGCTCGACGCGATTGTCGCCGCGCCGCAGGACACTGCAGAGGCGCGCACCTATCTGCGCCGGGAAAAGCTGAAAGGCCAGTTCGAACTGCGCGACGTGATCTTCCGCTACGAAGATGACGGCGCACCGACGGTGGACATCAAAGCCATGTTGATCCAGCCGGGGCAGCATGTCGCCGTGCTGGGGGCCAATGGATCGGGCAAATCGACACTGCTGAAGATGCTCAGCGGGCTTTATGCCCCGACCGAAGGGCGTATTCTGGTGGACGGCACGGAGCTGGGCCAGATCGAGCCGCGCGACCTGCGCCGGCTGATCGGCTATCTGGGACAGGACGTGCGCCTGTTCTCGGGCACGCTGCGCGACAACCTGAACCTCACCATGCTGGAACGCGACGACGACCGCCTCCACGCAGCCCTTGATTTCGCAGGGCTGGGGCCGTTCGTGCGTAACCACCACAAGGGTCTGGACCTAGAGATCAAGGACGCGGGCGCGGGCCTGTCCATCGGGCAGCGTCAATCCATCGGTTGGGCGCGCCTGTGGTTGCAGGATCCGGCGATCTGCCTGCTGGACGAACCCACAGCAGCGCTGGACCAAAGGTTGGAGGCAACGCTGGTCTCGCGGTTGCAAAGCTGGATGGCGGGGCGCACCGCGATCATCGCGACCCACCGCGCCCCGATCCTTGCGCTGACCGAACGCACGCTGGTGCTGCAGGATGGCCGTATGACCATTGACGGGCCCAAGGAAAAAGTGCTTGCCCATCTGGCGGGACAGAAGGGGCACGTCGCATGAGCAGTCTCAGCACCACGCCACTGGGCGCGCAGATGACGGGGCAGATGCGCGGGCCGTCCATGGTGATCTGGCTTTGCGGTGCATCCGTGCTGGTGTTCCTGCTGTGGGCTGCCTTTGCCTGGGTCGATGAAATCGTGCGTGCC
>OJHJ01000462.1_pt1 | contig 14023 bp, 17 predicted proteins | sample 1595201 | NCBI WGS metagenome assembly OJHJ01 (sample SAMN05416832, study PRJEB24817) | seawater metagenome | isolation source: Sea water | place: Canada:Atlantic | collected 2013-07 | reverse complement strand
GAGATAGCGTAGCGTCTCGTGGGCTCGGAGATGTGTATAAGAGACAGGATTGTTAGCTCAGAGAATCTAACTAAAAAATACGGTGATATTTCAGTTGTTGATAAGCTTAATTTATCAATAGAGGAAGGTTGTTTTTGTGGAATTCTCGGGCCCAACGGTGCAGGTAAAACAACAACATTAAGAATGTTCGTTGGTTTGTGCCCAATTGATGGCGGCTCTTTGACATTATTTGATAAATCGATGCCAGAGAATGCCTCTGTTGTTCGCGAATCAGTAGGGATTGTCCCGCAAATGGATAATCTTGATCCTGACTTTACGGTTGAAGAAAATTTAAGTGTCTATGGAAGGTTTTTTGGCCTTTCATCATCTGTTTTACAAAGCAGGATACCTGAGCTATTAGCATTCTCATCTTTGCAAGATAAAGCTAACAGTAAAATATCAGAGTTATCAGGCGGGATGAAGCGCCGCTTAACGTTGGCTAGAGCGCTAATTAATAAGCCAAAACTTCTTATCTTGGATGAGCCTACTACCGGTTTGGACCCTCAAGCACGTCAGGCCATTTGGCAGAAGCTGCGCGAATTAAAAAAGCAGGGGTTAACGTTAATCCTTACAACACATTATATGGAAGAAGCAGAAAGGCTATGTGATCGCGTGATTGTTATGGACCATGGTGAGATAAAGGCAGACGCGCCACCTAAAAAATTGATACGTAAAGAAATTGAGCCTCATGTTCTTGAGGTTCATGCCGCAGAAGATGATTTACTGTCCCGTATTAAACAAGACACATCAGTTGCACGGTTTGAAAAGTCCGGCGATATACACTTTTTTTATGGTGAAAAGCTTACGCAAGCGTTAGATATGTTGGAACAATCATCGCATGATGATTATTTGTTTCGTCCTGCAAATCTTGAAGATGTCTTCATTAAGCTAACGGGTAGGGACCTTCGTGAATAAGTTACGTCTTTTTTTATCCAGAAGCACATCTATTTGGTCTCGCAATATACGTGTTTGGGCTAAGTTAGCAGGGCCATCTTTAATGGGTAATTTTGGTGAGCCATTTTTGTATTTACTTGTACTAGGTTATGGCCTTGGTCAGTTTGTTGGCCAAGTAGAGGGCTTAACGTATATGGCATTTTTAGCATCAGGGGTTCTTTGTACAAGCGCCGTTAACTCGGCCAGTTTCGAGGGTATGTATTCTGCTTATACGCGTATGGATGTTCAACAAACATGGCTTGGTATGTTATCGACTCCCGTGAGTATTGGTGAGGTGGTTTTTGGTGAAATTTTATGGGCGGCAACAAAAAGCTTAATTAGCGTTACGGCTATTTTAATTGTTGCGACTGGGCTTGGTTTGGTCGCTGACTTATGGGCGCTTTTGATCCTTCCCGTCGCCTTTTTAACAGGCTTGTGTTTTGCATCTTTAGCGCTTTTAGTAACATCTAGTGCTAAAAGTTACGATTTCTTCTTATATTACACAACGTTGTTTATTACACCGATGGTGCTGTTGAGTGGCGTTTTCTTTCCTATTGATACGTTACCAATGGGTGTGCAATGGTTGGCGAAAAGTTTACCTTTGTACCATGCGATATCACTTGTACGGCCATTAATGACGGGCGGGGAGTTAAGTTATGTTATTCCTCATTTGTCGGTTTTGATGTTATACGGTGTAACCGCAGGGCTTTGGGCGACCTCTAGAATAAAGAAAAGGCTCATTAAATGAGCCTTTTCTTTTATTATTAAACGTTTGTTATATTACTTAGGAAGTACAACTTTATTACGGCCAGTCTCTTTTGCTGAATAAAGTGCTTTATCAGCTCTATCAATAAACTCATCGACAGTATCATCTGTTTTCAAAAGACTAACACCTACAGATAGTGTGACTTTGCCAATGGTTTCACCACTGTCTTTACGTTGTAATTTGCTGTTTCCCATCGCGATACGAACTTTTTCTGCTAATTCGAATGTTTGGTCCATGGTTTTATTATGCAAAATAACAGCAAACTCCTCACCTCCATAACGGGCAATATGCTGCTCTTCTCCAAAAATTTGTTTCATTAATGCAGAAACATAACGAATAACGCGGTCGCCAACTAAGTGACCAAAACTATCGTTTATACGTTTAAAGTGATCTATATCAAGCATAAGAAGGTGATGCGTACCGTCACCATTTTTCTCATGAACCACTTCATTTACATAGGTGTCAAATGTCCCTCTGTTTTTAAGCCCGGTTAATGCGTCTTTTTCAGCCGTTGCCTTAACGGATTGGAGTTCTACTTTCATTTTTTCAATTTCTTTATTTGAAGCCTCCATCCTTTGCTGCGCCTCTTGGGTGCTTTTTGCCATTGCGCGGGTGTCTTGTAAAATTTGTTGCAAAATCATTGCTGTCGCATCAGGGTCCGACACTGTCGTCAGTTTTTCCGCGTGTTTGGTTAACGATTCATCAAAATTATGCGTATCTTCATTAACATGTTGAATTTCATCGGATGTGTTGTGAATAACCTTTTCTAAACCTTGTTGTACTTGTTCTTGTTTGCCTAGTGCATGCCCACCATTTATATATTTGTCATATAGCTCTGCCATTAAGTTCTCTGAAAAAGCTTTCTTTTCGGATATTGTGTTGTCTATGGTCTCATTTAAGGCTTGAGACTCGCTGGCAATATAATGATAAATAACGGCATAATTAACTGGTGTGGGTCTTAAACCATGCTTCGTTAATAAGGGTATCGTTTGTCGTAAGTACTCAGATGATTTGGTTATAGAGTCTTGTTGTTGCATGGTTGGGATGCCTTTTAATGTCGCTTTTATAATTATAAAAAATGATAGGAGTTAATTCTGTCGTTAGATTAAGACTAGTTGAGATTTTAAATTTGTCACTCGTATATTAAAATATATTTTGACTGGGTTGATTATTCATGACCTAGTGTGGTTGAGAAAATGAATACCTATAACGAGTGCTATTTTTTTTATACTCTATAATTATTAAATAAAATAAACGTTAAATCTAAACTTTTTGAACCTAGTTAAAACAAAATACTTACAGTTACTCTTCGTGCTTACATTGTTTGTTTGTACAAGTGTTTCAGCAGATTTGTACAAAAAAGTTGACCGGTATGGCCATACTTTTTATACAGATAAGCCGGATACGGGCGGTTATAAGCTGATTATGCGAACACCGAAAAAAGGTACAGTGGCTTATAAAGACTTTACAGCTAACCGAAAACGTCATGCGCCGAATATTCGTGAAGAATCACGTCGTTATCGTGTTGACCCTGCCTTAGTTATGGCGTTAATACATACTGAGTCGGCTTATGATCAAAAGGCCGTGTCAAAAGCAGGTGCTGTTGGCTTAATGCAATTAATGCCAAAAACAGCGCAGCACTATGGTGTTAAAGATCGAACTAATGCTAAACAAAACATCAAGGGCGGCACGCGTTATTTACGCCATTTATTAGAACGTTATAAATTTGATATAAGATTGGCCTTGGCTGCCTACAATGCTGGTGAAACGGCTGTTGCAAAATATGGCAACAAAATACCGCCCTATGATGAGACTCAGAATTACGTCAAGGTTGTTGTCTCAAGATATCAAAAGTACATGGAAATTGGGGCAAGCTTGTGACGCTTGAAAAATTAGTTAATAGCTCTGCGGATTTAGCATCGTTACCAGACGTGTGTATACGCTTAAATGCGGGCATAGATGACCCTCATTTTGCGGCGAGTGATCTTGCCGAAATTTTATTACTTGATACAGCACTTTCTACCGTGTTATTAAAAATAGTTAATAGTGCGTTTTATAGCTTCAGTACACCAATTGAAACAATCTCTCGGGCAATAACGGTGGTTGGTATAAATGACCTTCGAAATTTAATTTTTGCTGCCAGTGCGGTAGGCGCCTTTAAAAACATCGCCAGTGATTTGGTGGATATGAATGATTTTTGGATTCATAGTTTGTATACGGCGGTTTCTGCAAGGTGCTTAGCAAAACATTATTCAGTGCTACACCCAGAACGTTTGTTTGTGATGGGCTTGTTGCACGATGTGGGGCATTTGATCATGTATCATCAAATGCCAAAAGAGTCGTCTGATGTATTGATGAGAGCAGAAGCTGAGCCTGATTTGCTTTCACAAATTGAAAAAGACGTGTTTGGTTATACACATGCTCAAGTGGGTGCTGCATTGCTGAAAAAATGGCGTTTACCGGATAACATTGTCGCAGGTGTTGGAAATCATCACGTAACTAAAGCCGCGGGTGATGCTGCTATAGAATCAAATATTGTCTATATAGCTAATCAAATGACAGCGGTTCTTGAACACGGAGGCCCGTTAGAATCGTTGATGGAAAAGCTGGATTTCGAAAAAATGGCTGTTTCTGAAATATCAGAAAAAAACATGCAACTGTTAATTCAAAGCATTCCAGAACTTTTTGCAGAATCAAAATCAATTATTACACCGATGGCAATTTAAGGTTACCTATGCGCTTACTACACACCATGTTAAGGGTTACAAATTTAGAGAAGTCGATAGAGTTTTATACACAAATATTAGGCATGGAATTACTCAGAAAAAATGAGTATGAAGAGGGCCGTTTTACACTAGCCTTTGTTGGTTTTCAAAAAGAATCCGATGGCCCTGTTATTGAGTTAACGTATAACTGGGATGAAAAGGAATATGAGCTAGGTAATGCGTTTGGGCACATTGCAATTGAAGTTGATGATGTCTACTTAGCGTGTGATGCTATTCGTGAAAAAGGTGGTGATATAGTGCGCGAAGCGGGCCCTATGAAGGGCAGTCGCTCTATTCTAGCTTTTGTAAAAGACCCAGATGGCTACATGGTTGAGTTATTGAGCCCTCGTTAAAGCACTTTATAATCAAAGTGATTTAGCAATTGTATTAGTTTAATAAGTGGCAGGCCAACCAGTGCATTCGGGTCATCGCCCTCAATTTTTTCAAATAAGGCGATGCCTAATCCTTCTGATTTAAAGGCTGCAGCACAGCCGTACGGCTTATCAATGGATACGTACTGTTCTATTTCAGATAATGTTAGTGACTTCATATTAACGCGACAGACATCAACGTCCGTTTTATATTCGCTTGTTTCAGAATTTAATACGCACACGCTGGTATAAAACACTATTTGGTGTCCAGATGACTGCTTAAGCTGGGCTATAGAATTTTCACTATTACCCGGTTTATGTAGTTGTGTGTCTCCAAGCATCGCCACTTGGTCTGAACCAATGATAAGGTGATTGGGGAACTGCTGTGCTAATGCATGGGCCTTTTCATTGGCTAATCTGGCTGATAGGTTGATGGGGGATTCATCATCATGCTGGCATTCATTAACATCTGCTGATGCACATTCAAATGTGGAGCAAATTTTTTCAAGAAGTACTCGCCTAAAAGGAGAGCTAGATGCTAATACTATTTCGGGTGAAACTTTCATATAATAAACAAATTAGAAGATTGGACCTATTTTAACCTCATGAACAACACATTACAGATAGAAATTGACCCTTTACTTTGCGCTGAGCAAGGTCGTATTTTCGAAGGGCAAATAAATACTAAAGAAATGCCTCGCGTAGCGGACGAATTAGGCGAATCAAGTAGCGATATAAAGGTGATCCTAGAGTTTTCTCGACGTAATAAAATTATTGTTGTGATGGGTCGGATTTCGGGGAATCTCATGTTACAATGCGCGGCTTGTTTGGAAGCCATTGACTTCCCGGTAGATATTAACCTCAATTTGGCCATTGTTAAAGACGATTCATTAACAGCCATATTGCCGGAAGGGCTTGACCCTAAGGTGGTTGAGGATGGGAGGCTGATGTTGAGTGATGTTGTTGAAGACGAGCTTGTTTTGGCGTTGCCGGATATAGCCAGACATGATAAGTGCCCAATTGAGTTACGAAAAGTTAGTGCTAGCACTGATTTTGTTGAAGAAGTAAATGTTAAAGTAAACCCTTTTAAAGTCCTTGAAGGCTTTAAAAAAGATTAATTCTCTGGAGATATTGAGATGGCAGTTCAAAAAAGTAAAAAATCACGTTCAAGACGCGGCATGCGTCGTTCACATGATTCATTAGAAGCAAAAACGCTTTCTACTGAACCTACAACAGGCGAAGTACATTTACGTCACCACGTAAGTGCAGACGGATTTTATCGTGGCGAACAAGTTATTGCAGATAAAGATTAATTAATACTTAGGCTTACCAAGTATTAAATGCAACGTACTGTAATAAGGTTAAACAATGATGTTTAACGCAAAAATTACAGGAACAGGTAGTTATTTACCTGAAAAAATTGTTACCAATAAAGATTTCGAATCCATCATCGACACCACAGATGAATGGATTTTTGCGCGCACTGGCATTAAGCAACGCCACGTTGTGGCGGCTCATGAGTCGGCGTCCAGCATGGCCGAAATTGCTGCAAAAAAGGCGTTAGAAGCGGCGGGTATTCAAGCGAGTGACATTGATTTAATAATTGTTGGCACAAGCACGCCCGATAAAACATTTCCTAGTACTGCCTGTTTATTACAAAATCTATTGGGTGCTGGTGACTGTGCAGCGTTTGATGTTCAAGCTGCGTGTTCCGGTTTTATTTATGGGCTTGGAATAGCGCATCAGTTCATCAAAGCAGGTGGCGCAAAAAAAGCATTAATTATTGGTTCTGAAGCAAACTCACGCATCCTAAATATGGAAGACCGCAGTACCTGTGTTATTTTTGGTGACGGTGCTGGTGCAGTTGTATTAGAAGCGTCTGAAGAGCAAGGTGTATTATCTACGCACCTCCACACAGACGGGCAATATCAAGACATGTTATTTGTTAACAACCCGATTAAAGACCAGAAACAACACGGTGAACAAGCTTACATGACTATGTTGGGAAATGATGTTTACAAAGTGGCTGTTAAAACACTGGGCAGAATTGTTGATGAAACGCTAGATGCTAATAATATGCAGAAATCGGATGTGGACTGGTTGATCCCCCATCAAGCGAATATTAGAATCATTTCATCCGTGGCAAAAAAGTTAAATATGCCAATGGAAAAAGTCGTTCTAACCATTGAAAATCAAGGCAACACCTCTGCAGCATCAATACCCTTAGCACTTGATTTAGCGGTTAGAGATGGGCGAGTAAAACCAAACGATGTGGTATTAATGGAGGCGTTTGGAGGTGGGTTTGTTTGGGGCTCTGCTTTGGTAAGAATGTAATACTAATAAAATCAATAAATGATGACTAAAAAAAATGTAGCGATAGTTTTCCCTGGGCAAGGGTCTCAGGCAATAGGAATGCTGGGTGATTTGGCAAGCCAATTTTCAATAATAGAACAAACGTTTGAAGAGGCATCAAGTGCTTTGGGGCGCGACCTATGGGGAATGTCTCAAAATGGGCCAGTAGAAGACCTCAATCAAACTCAAAACACACAACCATTGGTGTTAACGGCTAGCGTTGCTATGTGGCGTGTTCTGCAAAGCCAAGTTGATGTTCAGCCGAGTTACTTGGCTGGCCATAGTTTAGGAGAGTACACAGCACTCGTTTGTGCAAATAGTTTAAATTTCGTAGATGCTGTAAAACTGGTAGAACAACGGGCAACGTTCATGCAACAAGCTGTTCCTGAAGGCCAAGGTGCAATGGCTGCTATATTGGGATTGGACGTGGCTGTACTACAAGGAATTTGTGCTACAGCTGCAGAGAGTGATATTGTTTCTGCCGTTAATTTTAATGCGCCGGGTCAAGTGGTCATTGCTGGAAATACAAATGCAGTCAATCGTGCAATTGAATTGGCCAAAGAAAAAGGTGCTAAACGTGCGCTTACTTTGCCTGTTAGTGTTCCTTCTCATTGTGATTTGATGCTGCCAGCTGCTGAAGAACTTTCAACCGCTATGTCGATTATTAATTTTTCTTTACCAACAACTCAGGTTATACATAACACAGATGTTACAGAACATAACGCTGTGGAAGACATTAAACAAGCACTTGCAAAACAGCTGCACACACCGGTTAGGTGGGTTGAAACGGTTGAAAAACTTACCAACTCAGGTGTTGCCTCTATTATTGAGTGTGGCCCTGGAAAAGTGTTAAGTGGCCTAAATAAGCGTATTGATAAATCATTAGAACTCAATTCGTTAGGTGATGAACGTTCATTGAATAAAACATTAGAGGCATTGTCATGAGTCATAAATGTATAGCGTTAGTAACGGGAGCAAGTCGTGGTATTGGTAAAGCCATTGCTCAACAATTAGTTGAAGACGGTTTTTTTGTAATTGGTACAGCTACCTCAGAAGGTGGCGCTAACAATATTACAAGTTATCTAGCTAGTTCAGGTGCTGGTATGGTGCTTAATGTTACCGATACGGTGTCCATCGCATCTGTTATGGAAGCAATAAAAAAAGAATACGGCGTACCTACTGTATTGGTTAATAACGCCGGCATTACGCGTGATAACTTAATGCTCCGGATGAAAGATGAAGAGTGGGATGACATCATTAATACCAATTTGAGTTCAATTTTTCGATTAAGCAAAGCTTGTTTAAGAGGAATGATGAAAAATAAACAAGGTAAAATCGTTAATATAGCATCGGTTGTTGGCGTTACAGGTAACCCTGGCCAAGCTAATTACGCGGCAGCTAAAGCAGGAATTATTGGTTTTAGCAAATCTCTCGCTCAAGAAGTCGGTTCTAGAAATATTACTGTTAATACCGTAGCACCAGGTTTCATCGATACGGACATGACCAAAACATTGACTGATGAGCAACGTACTGCGCTATTAGGCGGTGTACCGCTGGCTAGGTTAGGTGACCCAAAAGAAATTGCTTATGCGGTTTCTTTCTTATGTTCAAGCAAAGCGGATTACATAACTGGCGAAACATTACATGTTAATGGCGGCATGTATATGTCTTAATTTGTTACTTTTTTAGCCATAAATAGCGTTATTTGTTATAAAAACTTTTAACTTAGGCGAATAATTAATATAATACCCATATCGCAAAAAATATTTTGCGTTTCATAAATACAGAGGATATACAAAAATGAGTAGCATTGAAGAACGCGTTAAAAAAATCGTTGCTGAACAATTAGGCGTAAAAGCAGAAGAAGTGACTAATGAAGCATCATTTATCGATGATCTAGGTGCGGACTCACTAGATACTGTTGAACTAGTAATGGCTCTTGAAGAAGAGTTTGATTGCGAAATTCCTGATGAGCAAGCTGAAGGTATTACAACAGTTCAGCAAGCGATAAATTACGTTAATAATAACGCAGAATAATTTGTCTAAATAATTTTTGATAGGCACGGTTTTCTGAACCGTGCCTATTTTCATTTTAAGCAGGGGTAACTGTGTCTAAACGTCGAGTAGTTGTTACGGGATTGGGTTTACTATCTCCAGTTGGTGGTACTGTTCAAGAGTCTTGGTCTAATATACTAGACGGGAAAAGTGGTATTGGACCGATTACTCGTTTTGATACGGAAGGCTTCCCATCAAATTTTGGCGGTGCAGTTAAAAACTTTGATGTTAATGATTACATGTCACCTAAAGATGCCAAAAAAATGGATCCCTTTATCCATTATGGTATCGCTGCTGGTATGCAAGCACTAGATGATTCAGGGTTAGAAGTAACTGATGAAAATGCTGAGCGAATTGGCGTAGCAATTGGTGCTGGGATTGGTGGTATTTCCGGTATAGAAAAGGGCTACGATTCTTTTAAAAAAGGTGGCCAAAGGAAAATATCTCCTTTCTTCGTACCTTCAAATATTATCAATATGATTTCTGGTAATTTATCGATCATGAAAGGCCTTAAAGGCCCTAATTTTGCGATAGTGACCGCTTGTACTACCGGTGCCCATAATATTGGCGATGCAATGCGTATTATTCAATACGGTGATGCAGACGTGATGGTGGCGGGTGGTGCTGAAATGGCAACGTCAGTTACGTCCTATGGTGGTTTTTCATCAGCACGGGCACTATCTCGTAGAAATGATTCCCCAGAAACAGCGAGTAGACCTTGGGATAAAGACCGCGATGGATTTGTGTTAAGCGATGGCGCAGGTGTTTTAGTGCTAGAAGAACTTGAACATGCGAAAAAACGTGGTGCAACCATATATGCTGAACTGGCCGGTTATGGCATGAGTTCAGATGCGTTTCATATGACAATGCCATCTAAAAATGGTGATGGAGCTTATCGTTGCATGAAAAATGCATTAAATGATGCATCTGTTGATCCACAAAAAATCTCTTATATCAATGCGCATGGCACATCAACGCCAGCAGGTGATATTGCAGAAACGCAAGCGGCTAAAAAACTGTTAGGCGATTTTGCATACAAAGTGCCTATGAGCTCAACAAAATCTATGACAGGACACATGTTAGGTGCTGCAGGTGGTGCTGAAGCAGTTTTCTCTGTACTAGCTATTCGTGATCAAGTGGCGCCACCAACAATTAACCAATTTACGCCAGACCCAGACTGTGATTTGGACTATGTACCAAATCAAGCGCGCAAGATGAAAATGGATGTGATTGTGTCAAATTCATTTGGTTTTGGTGGTACTAACGGCACATTGGTTTTCAAACGCTTAGAATAAGTATAAGTAGGCATGGCTGAATGGCCTTAATTATTGAAGATTGTGGGCATTATTCTAAGGCATTACTAGACAGTGATATTGATCTACTGTCGTGTCATGAGCTAAATCCTGTTCGTTATCCCTATTTATTAGAAAGCCACCGTTATATAAACAAACACTCACGTTTTGATATATTGTTTGCTTTTCCAGGTGAGCAAATACGGGCGGAAAGTCTCTCTCAAAAAAACTTTTTTAATCAATTCGATGAACAGTTTTTAGATAAATACGATAAAGCTACTTCATGCGATGACATGCCATTTACAGGTGGATGGTTTATCTTCTTAAGTTATGAGTTAGCAGGCTTAATTGAACCAACATTATCAAATATTACTGAAGGCTTACGGTTGCCGTTGGCTTTGGCAACGCATATTCCTGTTGCGATTATTAAAGACCATGAAGCACAACAGAATTGGATGGTCTGTGAGTCTGGGCAAGAACCCCTTTTAAAACTTGTTTATGATGATTGTTTGAAATCGAATATTAATAAGTTGTCGAAAAAAGTTTCTTTTAATGTACCCAAGACTGAGGACAAGCGTTTTTTAAGTAGCGTCAAGAAAATTCATCGCTACATTAAAGAAGGCGACACTTTCCAAGTTAATTTATCTAAGCAATGGTATGCTAAATTAACGGATAACAGCGATTATGTTGATGTATACCGAGCACTTAAGTCTGCTAATCCTTCACCTTTTGCAGGGCTTGCGAAAATTGATAACCACTCTATTTGTTCAACGTCGCCGGAACGTTTAGTTAAAACAGAAGGTGATGAAATACATATGCGGCCGATTGCAGGAACAAGACGACGCAGCTCGGATAAAAATAAAGATAAGGCGTTAGCTAATGATTTGTTGTCTAACGATAAGGAAATGGCCGAACACATTATGTTGATTGACCTCGTTAGAAATGATTTGGGGCGGGTTTGTAACCCGGGCAGTATTGTAGTCGATGAGAAAATGACATTAGAGTCTTATGCGACTGTACATCATATTGTTTCAAATGTACGAGGCCAGATTAAACAGGGCGCTATTTTCCCTTCTGATATTATTAAGGCTGTTTTTCCAGGGGGTACAATTACAGGTTGCCCAAAAGTGCGCTGTATGGAAATTATCAACGAACTTGAAGACGAACCACGGGGCGCTTATACAGGCTCAATGGGGTATATTAATTACAACGGTGATATGGATTTAAATATATTGATTAGAAGTGTGGTTGTTAATGGCCAAGAATTGGTTTTTAGGACGGGCGCAGGCATTGTTGCCGATTCAGTCGCATCAGCAGAGCTTAAAGAAACCGAACATAAAGCAAGAGGCATGCTAAATGCGTTAGGTGGTGATCATGACTGATTATTTAGTCAATGGTAAAGCAGGCGGTTTAATATCAGTTCAAGATAGAGGGTTTCAATACGGCGATGGTTTGTTTGAAACAATGCTTGTCGAAAACGGTAACGCTTTGTTCTTGTCGGAACATTTAGATAGGCTCAGTTATGGCTGTAACGTTTTAGCATTCCCCTCAATAGATAGAAAGCTGCTAGAGAGAGAAGTAAATGAAATAGTTTCTAATAATCAATTTGGCGTCTTAAAAATCATGTTGTCTCGAGGAGAATCGGAACGTGGCTTTTTAATTCCCGATAAACCAAAAATCACACGCGTTGTCACTTTTTCAAGCTCGCTTAAATCTCATATGGACGTTAAGCTTCAACACGTTAATATAACACTCTGTAAAACGAGGTTGAGTCAACAACCATTGTTAGCAGGCATTAAGCATTTAAATCAACTAGAGCGTGTATTGGCTCGTTCTGAGTGGAAAGATACGACAGTATCTGAAGGTTTAATGTTGGATAATGAAGGCCATGTTATCGAAGGAACGATGAGTAATGTATTTGTAGTAAAAGAAGGTGTTATAAAAACGAGCGATCTTAATTATGCAGGTGTTAAAGGTATTATGCGTGACTTTATTCTTAAACGTGCCACTGAACAAGGATATGATTGCCAGGTAACAAACTTAACGCTAGATGATGTACTTAATGCAGACGAGGTATTTATTACAAACAGTTTAATATTATTAAAAACAGTTGCTAAATTAACGTTTTTAAATAGAACGGCTACGTATGTTGAAGGCCCTGTTTCACCTATCATGTATGGTGCTATACGGGATGAAATATTAGCGCGACATGGAGAGCGTTCGTGATACGTTTGATTGGTTTTTTGACTGTCATTTTAAGTATTTCGCTAGGCTGGTTTTGGATGTCTTATCAGCAGTCAATAAACAGCTCATATATCAATGATGATACGGGCTCTATTGTCGTTACGATTAATAAAGGTGATTCGTTTAATAAAATAGTTGGGCAGTTGTCAGAAAAGGGCGCTGTTGAAGCTAAGTGGTTCAAGTGGCTGGTAAGAGTCGAAGGTAAAGCAAATAAGATTCAAGCAGGGGAATATGAATTTTCTCCGGGTTTAACGCCTGTTCAAATACTGCAATTTTTGGTTAAAGGCAAAGTCAACCAATATGCCGTCACGTTAATAGAGGGCCATACGTTTAAGCAGATATTACAAGAGTTACATGAGCACCCCGCCATCAAAAACACCTTACCTATTACAGCCAAGGTGTCAGACTATTTAGAGTTGTTAAATTTCCCGGAAAAACACATAGAAGGCTTGTTGTTACCAGAAACCTATTTTTTTATTAAAGGCACAACAGATAAAGAAATAATCACTCGAGCTTACCGCAGTATGCAATCATTCGTTAATACTGCATGGCAAGAGCGTGAAGTACATGACAAGATTGAAAGTGTATACGATGCTTTGATTTTAGCGTCCATTGTTGAAAAAGAAACAGGGGTAGCCAGTGAACGTAAACAGATTGCAGGCTTATTTATACGGCGTCTTGAAATCGGTATGAAACTACAAACAGATCCAACAGTTATCTACGGAATGGGGGACATCTACAAAGGTGATATTCGATTTAGGGACCTACGAAAAGATACCCCATATAATACGTATACACGTTATGGTTTACCGCCCACGCCGATTGCTATGCCGGGTAAGGCATCCATTGATGCTGTACTACACCCAAAAAAGACACGCAGCTTGTATTTTGTTTCTAAAGGCAATGGAACGCACTACTTTTCAGAAAACCTCAAGCAACATAATAATGCGGTTAATAAGTATCAACGAAAAAAATAAAAATGAATAAAGGAAAATTTATAACATTAGAAGGTGTTGAAGGTGTTGGCAAAACAACCAATTTAAACTACATCGCCAATTTCTTTATCGAAAAAGGATTTGATGTTGTAACAACCAGAGAGCCCGGTGGAACGCCCATTGCTGAAAATATTCGACATATACTGTTGGATCATAATAATGAATCTTTATGTGGTGATGCAGAGCTGTTATTAATGTTCGCTGCTCGTGC
>OJHJ01000461.1_pt1 | contig 14064 bp, 15 predicted proteins | sample 1595201 | NCBI WGS metagenome assembly OJHJ01 (sample SAMN05416832, study PRJEB24817) | seawater metagenome | isolation source: Sea water | place: Canada:Atlantic | collected 2013-07 | reverse complement strand
GAGATAGCGTAGCGTCTCGTGGGCTCGGAGATGTGTATAAGAGACAGGGTTTCAACCTCGATCCCGGGAAGCAGCAGCGGCTCGTCGCTGGATTGCGCATAAAGTGCTGCAGGAGACGTCGCGCCGATGGCGGCGGCCGTCATCATGCCGATGCTGCGGCTGGCCGTGTGGCCACGCAAGCTGTGTGGTGTTTTCGTCTGAGTCATATCGCCCTCGTCATTGCCCATTCGGGCTGTTTTTAGGGGGCTGGTCTGGACGATTGGCTACCTATTCACGGGCGGGTTACTAAGGCTGATAAAAACAATCAAGTATTAAACTTCGGCAACCTTACAAAAATTTCAATGGGTTGTAGCGTTGCACGTAAGGCGTCAATCGGGCGCGCGAAGCGCCCGTTAATGCAGCGTCGGTGCTGCTTCCATTTGCGCGACCTCGCTTGGTGCGCTCAGGCGCATCCGTTTGAGCGCCAGCCCGAAATCCGCAGCAAGCGATGCCACCAGCGGGGCCATATCGGCGCGTACCAGCAGGGTCGCGATCAGCATCGCGTCTTCGCGCTGTCCGTCCGTGGCTGTCGCGATGAAGTTCGCAAAGCAGGATTCGTCCGATCCCAGACATTTGCACGTGACCGAATGGCGCATCAAAGGCCGCCGCCCGAACCGTGCACAAAGCGAGCATAGCTGTTCAAACGTAGCGAGCGCCTTGCTCCCGTTGGTATGGCCGAGGACGCTGGCAAAATCGCTGCTGACTTTTTCCTGTGCGTCAGGCCCGTCACACCACATCCGCAAATAGATGACCGACGCGGCCTGAAGGCTGTCCAGCTCTGTGATGAACCCTACCGGGGCACCGCCGGGGTGCTGATGTGCGTCATTCATTTGGTCAGGATCAATTTGCCAGCGCGTGTGATTCGCAAGGTGTAGGTCTGGGTATCCAGCACGATTTGGGCCAGATCTCCGCCTTCGGTCAGGTCGCGGGCAGAGTAGGTCGGCAGCGCGTTCATCGGGGCTTGGGTCTTTGGGGGGGCATGAAATGTCATAGGGCTGCTCTATCAATGGTCATGGAAAAGGAACGTTGCACGCGGCACCGATCATCAGGCAGCCCTGCGGCTTGGTCCTGACGGTGAACGGCAGTCTGCGTTCTGGGGAATGGTCTCATCGTGGGACTCCTCACATCATATGTGTCGGGCGTCCCCGTGATCGCATGCGGGGTGGCTAGACGTTTCCATAAACCTGATTGAAATTATAGGGTATGTCAATCCGACAGTTTTAGTCGGAATACTTTGGGCGCATTTTTGTTTGTCTGTGTCGTGCAAAAGAATACCCCCCGCAGCACGGAGCGGCGGGGGGTATAAGGCGCTTTGACCGGCAAAGCACAAACGTCGGTTAGGGGTGCGTTATTGCGTCTTCATCTCGGCGCGCAGGCCGCGGAAGATTGCGTAGCACAGGAACAGCAGCACCACAGTAAAGGGCAATCCGGTAGAGATAACCATCGACTGAAGCGACTTGAGCCCGCCTGCAGACAGCAGCAATACGATCGCTACGGCACCTTCGAAGATGCACCAGAACACGCGCTGTGGCGCAGGTGCGTCGACCTTGCCGCCTGCCGTGATCGTATCGATCACCAGCGAGCCGGAGTCAGACGAGGTCACGAAGAACACGATGACCAAGACGATACCGATCAGCGATGTGATCCCGGCAAGCGGCAGCGCATCCAGCATAGCGAACAGCTGGCGTGGCAGCTCGGCTTCTTGCGCGGCGGTGTAGCCGTCGCTGATCACCTGATCGATTGCCATGCCACCAAAGACGCTCATCCACAGGACGCAAACGAGGCTCGGGATCAGCAGGACGCAGGTCAGGAACTCACGTACGGAACGGCCACGGCTGACGCGCGCGATAAACATGCCGACAAAAGGGGACCAGCTGATCCACCATGCCCAGTAGAACGACGTCCAACCTTGCATAAAGTTCACGTCTTCACGGCCGATCGGATTGGACAGACCGGGCAGATATTCCGCATAGGCCAGCAGCGATGACCCGAAAGTCGACAGGATCGCCAACGTTGGTCCGACCAGCAGCACGAAGGCCAGCAGCAAAAACGCCAGACCCATGTTGATCTCTGATAGGACTTTGACCCCGCCATCAAGGCCGCGCAGCACGGACACGGTCGCAATCGCGGTGATGCCGGTGATCAGCAGAACCTGTGTTGTTGGACCAACCGCCACACCAAAGAGCTCGTTCAAGCCCGCGTTGGCTTGCGTGGCACCCAGACCAAGCGATGTCGCCAGACCAAAGAGCGTTGCAAATACGGCGAGAATGTCGATCACGTGACCGGGCCAGCCCCAGACGCGTTCCCCCAAGATCGGGTAAAAGGCAGAGCGGATGGTCAGGGGAAGACCCTTGTTATAGCTGAACAGCGCCAGCGCCAGACCAACAACGGCATAGATCGCCCAAGGGTGCAGGCCCCAGTGGTAGATCGTGGCCGCCATACCCAGACGCACCGCTTCGGCCTGATCGCCCGCTGCCGCGCCCAAAGGTGCCCAATCGGTGCGCAGGCCGTCTTCGCCAACAGCAGTGCCACCCATGGAGCTCGAGAAATGCGATAGCGGTTCAGAGACGCCATAGAACATCAGACCGATGCCCATGCCCGCCGCGAACAGCATCGAGAACCATCCAAGGTAGGTATAGTCGGGGCTTGCTTCGGCCCCGCCAAGACGCACACGGCCCAAAGGCGTGACGATCAGGAACAGGCAGAACAGCACAAAGATGTTGCCGGCAGAGATAAAGAACCAGTCAAAGCCCTTTGTCACCGACGAGAACAGCCATGTGAACAGCGCGCCAGACTGTTCGGGCAGCGCGAGTGTATAGAATACAAAGGCAACAATACACACACCCGAGATCGCGAAGACCGGGTTGTGAATGTCGAAGCCGAAGGGCCCCACGCTGCCTTCTTTGTTGTCTTGGCCGATCTCGTAATCCGTGTCGATTACGGCAGCGGCCCCGTCGGGTGTCGGGATACCCGGCGACGTTTCATCTGTCATTAGATGCTCTCCATTTTATGTATTTGCGACTAATCATAGCGCAACTCCGACAAAACGACCACCGCTGCGCGGGAATTAAGTAAATGAATATCATGGCTTAGCCCCCGGATGCGGGCTTGACGCCCCGTTTGCGGGTCGCGGGCTATGCGTTTTTTCCGTGCTTTACCGCGAATCCCCTCTTTGGATTCGGGTGAAACACCGGGGCGGTTCCGCGTGCCACACTGCCCACGCCCGTCTGAACGGAGGGGGCAACCGCACCGCGGGATAGCGCCCTATCCCAAAAGATATGCCGTCCTATCCGTCCATGGCCCCGACCCACCTGCTTGCGCAAATGAAAGCGCGGGCGTCTGCGGTCACCATGGTCCCATGACAAATTTTTTCATCATGGGGGATGATATGAAAGTTACTTGCACACTACCAATTATCGCAACCGCGGCACTTCTGGCCGCTACCACTGTCAGCGCCGAAGGGTTCAGCCTGTCCGGTGCGCGCTCTGCCATGCAAAGCGACATCTCGTTCAACGTCATGCAATCCGCAGGGCAGGGCCAGATCAAGCTGCGCCACAAGATCCAGCCCAAAGCGCAGGTCCGGTCCAAAACCGTGAGCAGCCGCAGCCGGTCTTTCCAAGAGCTCAGCGGGGTCAGCACTGCCGCGGACCTCAAAAGCCTCATCGCTTGGGCCGAGGCGGGTCCAAAGGGCTATGACGCCGTGCAATACGGGGCCAAACGGCTGCCGCCACAGCGTCCGACGCAAATGACCATCGGCGAAATCTACCGCTGGATCGACCGCACGCCGGGCCAACCGCATGCCATCGGTCGATACCAATTCATTCCATCCACGCTGCGCAGTCTGGTGCGACAGGCGGGCCTGAGCAAGAATGACCGCTTTACCTCGGCGGTTCAGGACGGACTGGCCGATATCCTTTTGGTCGATGCGGGGTTTAACGCGTTCAAGAAGGGCAAGATCAGCCGCCACCGCTTTATGGAAAACCTCGCACGTATCTGGGCCGGTTTCCCGACCTCTAACGGGCAGTCCTACTATCACGGCTATGCGGGCAACAAGGCCGTCATCTCGTGGAACGAGTTCGACGCCGTAATGAAGAAGATTTTCGCAACCAAACGCGGCTGATCCCCGCGTTAGGGCTTGTTCCGGGCGGACAGCCGTGGCCCAATGGCCGGGTCTGGTGTCCGCCTCGCGGAAGAATCGGGAAGCTGGTGAAACTCCGGCACGTGCCCAACGCTGTAATGGGGATGGTTTGCGCATAGGCCACTGGAATATTCCGGGAAGGCGCGCGGACCAGACGACCCTAAGTCAGAAGACCGGCCAGACAGTACAGCTTGCCCCGCATGGACAGCGGGATTGGCGCATAAACGTATTGTTGGGGACTGAACAATGCCGATACCCTCTGCGCTGGCACCCGCCGCGCCTTTTTCAGATGCTGAACGCGACGCCGTCTACAAGGCGATCTTTACCCGCCGCGATGTACGCGATCAGTTTTTACCCGATCCCGTGGCCGAGGATGTGTTGCACCGCATACTGACCGCCGCGCATCACGCACCGTCCGTCGGGTTGTCACAGCCGTGGAATTTCATCGTCATCCGGGATCAGGCCGCACGCGATCAGGTCTGGCAAGCCTTCAACCGCGCAAATGAAGAAGCCGCCCAGATGTTCGAGGGCGACCGCCAGACAACCTACAGGTCGCTGAAGCTCGAAGGCATCCGCAAAGCCCCGGTCAATATCTGCGTGACCTGTGACCGCAGCCGTGGCGGTAAGGTCGTGCTGGGGCGCACCCATAATCAAAGCATGGATCTTTATAGCACCGTCTGCGCGATCCAGAACCTCTGGCTTGCCGCCCGCGCCGAGGGCATCGGGATGGGCTGGGTCAGCGTGTTCCGCGATGCCGATCTGCGTGATCTGCTTAAGATCCCCGACCGGATAGAAATCGTCGGCTACCTGTGTCTGGGGCACGTGGACGAGCTTTACCAGACGCCCGAGCTTGAGGTGAAAGGCTGGAGCAAACGGCTCCCCGTGGACGAGATGATCTTTGACGGTACGTGGCAGGGCGACCCGTAGTCCCCGCCCGTCCCGCTCACGTTGTCACCTCCCGCAGTGCGGGTATTTTGCGCGGTCAGCGGAACTATGCCGGTTCCCTGACGTTGCCTTTGTGAAGCCAGTGCATCCCGCGTCTGGCACGCATAGAGGAGTTCTTTCACATGGGCGGTATCATTTATCTCGTTGGTCTTGTGGTCGTGGTTATGGCGGTGCTGTCGCTGGTCGGCTTGGCGTAAGCAAACGCCGGGGAGGCATTTACATGAACACGACACTCACTGAAAAAACTGCCGATGGATCCTATGTCGACTGGCCCGCAATTTTCGCGGGCACCGTTGTCGCTGTGGCGATCGGCCTTTTGCTGACCACCTTCGGCGCGGCACTTGGCCTGTCGTCGATCACGCTGGACGGAACCGACAATTCATCGACGCTTGAACTGGTGCTGACCGCGCTGTGGATGGTGATCACGCTGGTCGCCTCCTATCTGGCCGGTGGTTATATCGCGGGCCGCATGCGCCGCCGCGTCGAAAGCGCTACGGATGAAGAAGTCACTGCACGTGACGGGATCAACGGTCTGGTTGTTTGGGGCCTCGGGTCTGTGATCACCGCCGTGATGCTATCCAGCGCGCTGAGCTTTGCAGCCAATACCGCGGGCAATGTTGCTGCGGGTGCAGGCAAAGCAGCTGGTACGGTCGTCGAAGCTGCGGGCTCTGCCGTGGGAGGTGCTGCCTCCGGGCTGGCCGATGCGGCGGGTGCTGCAATCCCGGATGAGGCCAAGAATGATCCGACAGATTACCTGTCGAACCAGCTTTTGCGCCCCAATCAGGTCGACCCGTTGACAGCCGATCCCGAGCAACTGGCAGAGCAGACCGCCAGCATCGTCGCGAATATCTACCGCACGGGTGAGGTGAGCGAGGAAGACCGGACCTATCTTGCCGGCGCTGTTGCCGCACGCACCGATCTGACCCAAGCTCAGGCGAAAGAGCGTGTGGACCAGATTGTGACCCAAGCGCAGGAAGCACGTCAGGAAGTCGAAGACGCTGTAGCCGCCGCCCAGGCCGAGGCTGAACAAGCCGCAGCAGAGGCGAAAGAAGCAGCGGTTGAAGCTGCGCAAACCGCGCGTAACGCCGGTATCCTGACCGCCTTTGTGCTGGCCGCCGCGTCGCTGATTGCCGGTGTGGCATCTGTTGCAGGGTCGGTCCACGGGGGTCGCCACCGCGATCAGGGCCGTCTTTTTGCCGGTCTGACATATCGCGGCTAAATTGCTTCACGTGAAAATCGAAACCCCGGCGGCGCAAGCGGTCGGGGTTTTCTTATGCCATCGTGATTCGGGACGTTTTGGGGCAGGGGGCGCTGCGACGCCTTCAGGCGCATCCATGGCGCATGCCAAAACCGCAACGTCAGCTAAATAAGGCCAGCTAAATAAGGCACCAGGGCCAAGCGATATGTTTCAAGGGGGGGATCTGGTGCTGAAGGGGAGGATTGAACTCCCGACCTCGTCATTACCAATGACGCGCTCTACCACTGAGCTACTCCAGCACTGTGGGCGGGTGATTAGACCCATTCGCAATATGGTGCAAGCGTAATCTGGACCATATCGGTCCGCTGCGCTAGACAATCGACATGTCAAAGGATACCGCCCCACAAAAGCCGCCAAAACCCAATGTATTGCGGGAAGACAGGCTGAAAGCCGCGCTGAAAGCCAATATGGGCCGACGCAAGGCGCAAGCGCGTGCGCGCAGCGACAAAAGCCAAAGCGACGACACGCAAAATAATAACGCGCAGACAGATAACGGGCCGACCGGCCAAACCAAGGAAGGCTGAAGGATGGATTCGATTGTGGTCAAAGGCGGCGGTGCGCTGTCGGGACAAATTCCGATTGCGGGGGCCAAGAACGCCTGTCTGACGCTTATGCCCGCGACCCTGCTGTCCGAAGAGCCGCTGACGCTGACCAACGCGCCGCGCCTGTCCGACATCCGCACCATGACCGAATTGCTGCGGTCCCTTGGGGCAGAGGTGACATCGATGCAGGACGGTCAGGTTCTGGCGATGTCCTGTCATGGCGAGATCAACACGCGCGCCGAATATGACATCGTGCGCAAGATGCGCGCGTCGAACCTTGTGCTGGGTCCGCTGCTGGCCCGCGAAGGGCACGCGCAGGTATCGCTGCCGGGTGGCTGCGCGATTGGTGCGCGTCCGATGGATATTCACACCGATGGTCTGGCCCTGATGGGCGCAGAGATCGACTTGCGTGACGGTTATCTGCACGCCAAGGCGCAAGGCGGGGCCTTGAAAGGTGCGGTCATCGACTTCCCCTTTGCCTCTGTCGGCGCGACCGAGAACATCATGATGGCCGCGACTTTGGCCAAGGGCACGACGGTGATCAACAACGCCGCGCGCGAGCCCGAGATCGTGGATCTCGCGGATTGTTTGCGTGCTATGGGCGCGCAGATCGAAGGCGACGGCACCAGCCGGATCGAGATTCAGGGCGTTGACCGTCTGCATGGGGCGACCCACCGTGTTGTGACCGACCGGATCGAACTGGGCACCTATATGCTCGCCCCGGCGATGTGCGGTGGCGAGGTTGAATTGCTGGGCGGGCGCATCGACCTGCTGTCGGCTTTCTGCGAAAAGCTTGACGCGGCAGGGATCGACGTGACCGAGACGGACAAGGGTCTGAAAGTCGCGCGGCGCAATGGCGTGATCAACGCGGTGAATGTCACGACTGAACCTTTCCCCGGTTTCCCCACCGACCTGCAAGCCCAGATGATGGCGCTGCTGTGTACGGCGGACGGTACCTCGGTGCTGGAAGAGAAAATCTTCGAGAACCGCTTTATGCACGCGCCCGAGCTGATCCGCATGGGGGCCGATATCGAGGTCCACGGCGGCACCGCGACGGTTCACGGGGTCAAAAAGCTGAAAGGTGCGCCGGTGATGGCGACCGATCTGCGCGCGTCGATTTCCCTGATCCTTGCTGGTATGGCCGCCGAAGGCGAAACGCGCGTCAGCCGTGTCTACCATCTGGATCGCGGGTACGAACATGTGGTGGCTAAACTGCGCGGCGTGGGCGCAAATATTGAACGGATCAAAGACCAATGACCGAAGATGCACGTTTCGAAGACGGGCGCGAAGCCCCGCTGAACCTCGGCGCGCTGGATGCCGATGACCTCAAGGTGATCTCCTCGCTGGCGCAGGATGCTGTGTTTCCGGGATCGGAAATGCGCTGGCTGCAAAAAGAGGGGCGCTTTGCCCTGCTGCTGAACCGCGTGCGGTGGGAAGACGCGGGCAAATCGCGCCACGCCCCGGAACGCGTGCAAACAATCTTGATGTTCAGCAACGTGCAGCGCGTGTCCAGCCAGGGCGTGAACAAGGGGGATGCGGATACCATCCTGTCGCTGTTGCAGATCGAGTTCACCGAAACCGATGCGCCCTCGGGCGACGTGCTGCTGACCCTCGCGGGGGACGGTGTCATCCGGCTGACGGTCGAAGCGCTGGATGTGACCTTGAAGGATGTGACGCGCCCCTATGTGGCCCCGTCGCGCAAGCTGCCGGAACATCCGGCCTAAGCGTTCTTCCACATTCTTTGCCGTGCGGGGTGCCCGCGTGGCATCCCTTCAAAGCCCATTGCACGTTGCAAAGGACATCCGATGCCCCAATTCCTAGACTTCGATCAGCCCGATTTCGAACAGGCGTTCACCGCGCTGCTTTCTGCCAAACGTGAAGACAGCCCCGACGTGGACGACACGGTGGCCGAGATCATCGCACATGTGCGGTCCAAGGGCGATGCCGCGGTGATCGAGCTGACCCAGAAGTTCGACCGCATCGCGCTGACCCCTGACACCCTGCGCATCACCGCTGCTGAAGTCGACGCCGCGGTTGCCGAAGTCTCGGACGCGGATCGCACAGCGCTTGAACTCGCTGCGGCGCGTATCCGTGCCTATCACGAACGGCAGCTGCCCGAGGATGCGCAGTGGCAGGACGACGCCGGTGCCACGCTCGGCTGGCGGTGGAGCGCGGTATCCGCCGCAGGGCTTTATGTGCCCGGTGGTCTGGCAAGCTATCCTTCCTCTGTCTTGATGAACGCGATCCCGGCCAAGGTCGCGGGGGTAGAACGGCTTGCGATGGTCGTGCCAACGCCGGACGGGGTGTTGAACCCGCTGGTGTTGCTGGCCGCGCGGCTGGCGGGCGTCGATGAGATTTACCGCATCGGTGGGGCGCAGGCGGTGGCGGCGCTGGCCTATGGCACCGACACGATCCCCCCCGTCGACAAGATCACCGGCCCCGGCAATGCCTATGTCGCGGCGGCGAAACGGCGGGTGTTTGGCAAGGTGGGCATCGACATGATCGCGGGCCCGTCCGAAATTCTGGTGATCGCGGATGGGGACAACGATGCTGACTGGATCGCCCTTGATCTGCTTAGCCAGGCCGAACACGACGAAAGCGCCCAATCTATCCTGATCACCACGGACAAGGCGTTTGGCAGCGCGGTGTCGGATGCTGTGGATGCGCGGCTGGAAACGCTGGAACGGCGCGCGATTGCGGGCACCAGTTGGCGCGAGAACGGGGCGATCATTACCGTGCCGGATCTGGCGACAGCCGCCAAGCTGAGCAACCGTATCGCGCCTGAACACCTTGAGCTTTGCGTCGCGGATGTGGATGCGCTAAGCGCGCAGATCACCCACGCGGGGGCGATCTTCCTTGGTCAATGGACGCCCGAGGCGATTGGCGATTACGTTGGCGGGCCGAACCACGTGCTGCCCACGGCACGCTCTGCACGGTTTTCCAGCGGGCTGTCGGTGCTGGACTTTATGAAGCGCACGACACTGGCACGGATGACGCCGGACGCGCTGCGCGCGATCGGCCCGTCGGCGGAACGTCTGGCGCGATCCGAAAGCCTTGAGGCGCACGGTCTGTCGGTCACCGCACGGCTGCGCAAACTGAACGACTGACGCAACGGCCCTTTGCCCGGCCCGCCGATGTCAATTGTAGAACCCCGCCGCCCGGTCTAAGGTCGGCGGGATAGACACTAAATGAGACGTCCCCATGTCCCGGATCACGCATATCGCGCTTGACGACGCGAACCTGCCCCCGCCCACGCCCGAGATAGAGCAAGAGCGCAAGGTCGCCATGTTTGATCTGCTGGAGGACAATGTTTTTACCCTGCCGTCGCGCGATGATCGCCCGGTGCCACAAGGGCCGTACCATCTGGGCCTGTCGATCCGTGACAAACGGCTGGTGTTTGATGTGAACACCGAAAGCGCTGAAAAGGCGGCGGAATTCCATCTGTCGCTGGGGCCGTTCCGGCAGGTTGTCAAAGACTATTTCCAGATTTGCGAATCCTATTTCGAGGCGGTCAAGAAATCCGCCCCCTCGCAGATCGAGACCATCGATATGGCACGGCGCGGGATTCACAACGAAGGCTCTCGGGTGTTGCAAGAGCGGCTTGAAGGCAAGGCCGAGATCGATACAGACACGGCCCGCCGCCTGTTCACCCTCATCTGCGTTCTGCACTACGGCGGCTAGATGACCCAGAAACTGCCCCAATCGGTGCTGTTTTGCTGCGATCACAACGCGGTGCGGTCGCCTATGGCCGAAGGGTTGATGAAAAAGTTCTACGGCACGGGCACCTATGTGCAATCCGTCGGCGTGATGAACGATCTGGAAATCGATGGTTTCTCTATCGCGGTGTGCCAAGAGCTGGACGTGGAATTGTCCCGCCACCGGTCCCGCAGTTTCGACGAGATGGAGAATTGGGGCGATGATCTAAGCTCTTTCGATCTGATCATCGCGCTGAGCCCCGCCAGCCAACGCCGCGCGCTGGAACTGACGCGGTTCTATCATCTGACTGTGGAATATTGGCCGATCCTCGATCCGACAGGGCTGGGGGAAACGCGCGATGCAAAGATCGCGCAATACCGTGCCGCCCGTGATCAGATCAAAGACCGGCTGATTGACCGTTTCGGCCCGCCTTCGCGGCCACAGATCTAGGGCAGGGGCGTGCCCCTGCCGCCGGTGTCACGGTCTTAGGTGGCGCTGCACAGGGTCGATGCTGTCTGGCCATAGGCTTTCCATACAGCCCAGAAATCATTGTCGCTTTTGCGGTCGGACTGGCGCGCCTCTTGCAGGCTGTGAGGGTCCGAGAAAACGCGTACGCCACGGCGCTGTTCTGACGAAGAAAGCTCTTTGTCGGCAACGGCCTGGATACAGCCGCAGCGCGCCGCGCTCGCCTGTTTGCGCCCCGATTTCATGCAGGCGTTGTGGATCGGCCCGGTGGCGAACAAGACAGCGCCCCGGCCAAAGCCGCCGCTGGGGTTATAGCCGCGCGGTCCGCCGCAAGCGGCCAGCGTGCCAACAACACAGATCATCGTGAAAAGTCGTACCATCGTTTTGCCTCATCTCTCGGACGCCGGGTTAATCCCGAGGCTGCCCTAACTGCTGCTGGCATTTATGCCGGAAAACTGCAGATTGAGCAATTCACGATTGAGGGCGCAAAACGGAAATGCCTTTGCCCGAACAGGTCGGGCAAAGGCGTGTGTTGCTTAGAACTTCCAGCGCGCACCAACGAAGGTCACGTCCAGATCCTGATAGGATGCCGACGGATCGTCGAAGTCATAGGTGCGGTGTGTTGCGTAAAGCTCGGTGTTATATGCGTCGAGACGCTGAACAACGGCGACACCCACGGAAGAGGTGCTGGACCCTGCGACAACAAAGTCGTTCCCGTCGTAGTAATCAACGGAGAAGGATGTCGAACCCGCTGCGATGTAATCACGGGTGATGCCCGCTTTGATGTAGGCGTAGTCTGCGTCACCCGCAACGCGGCGACCTGCGGAAACCGCGAGGTTCAGACCGGTTGGTTGGTGCAGAACAGCGGCGGAGCCCATGACCAGATCGTTGCTGGTGTCGCGGAACGAATAGCCCAAGCGCGCGTCGACCGAATAGTCGCCGTAGTCTTGAACGTAGCGTGTGCCAACATCGGTGTAGTCGTTATCATCGCCCGAGCTCAGGACTTCCTGACCGTAGGAAACCGATGCGGAGAAGCCGTTGAACACAGGTGTGTCATAGCGCACACGGAAACGGCGGCTGCCGTCGAAAGAGCTGTTGGTGCCCCCGATTGTAACGGTCGACAGGGTGCCATCCGCGAAACGCAGTTGCTGGCTGCCCGCGATGTCGCTGATGCCCACATAGGCGGCAACACCGGTGCCCGAGAAGTCAGCTTCGGCCGAGCCATCTGTCGACGTGCTGCCTTGACCAAACGAGAAGATACCCGCGTTTGGCGTGCGGTATGTCAGGTCCAGTTTGCGCAGTTCGGTGCGGTGGTAGTCGAAATCCAGGCTGTCGTCGTCGCCATTGATGGCGGAGGACCCGGTCAGGCCAAGGCCTGCTTCGAAGGTCAGACGCAGTTCGGACCCGTTTTGCAGCGCTTGGGTCATGGTCAGACCAACGCGGCTGTTGGAGTTGTCGTTGTCGATAAACGTGGTGTTTGTGTCTTCACCATCGTCAACGCTCAGAACGCCAAAGTTCAGTTGGCCGTAAACGTCCCAGACGGGGCCTTCTTGGGCCTGTGCCAGCGCGGGAAGCGACGCCAGACCAAGGGCTGCAACGGTCACTGTGCCAAGCGAGTGTTTCATCTTCATCTCAAAATTCCTTATTCGCCCGATCTGCAAGAGTGCAGACCATTTGAGAAGGCTGATCTAACGCCGCCGCTCGCGGGATAAAACCATAAGGCAGCCATACGAAATGCCGGTGTTGCAACATTGCTAAAGGGGGCGGTACCGCGCAGTACTGCCAAGCGCCTTGATATATTGGCGTTGGCGGCGGTATGCGGTTTCTGCATGGCAGGTGACCGCGAAAAAATCACATCCCCCCTTTGACGTTTGCGATCAGAATGCAGGTAAATCCGCCGACGCGCGTCAAATGCCCTAAGGATCAAGGGGAACAGGCGATCCAGCCCATTGACCAGCGCTTGAATCCGCACCATATCCTTGCCTCATGACACCACTTTCACATATCCGCAATTTCTCCATCGTCGCGCACATCGATCATGGTAAATCCACGCTCGCCGATCGCCTGATCCAAGAGACGAACACCGTTTCCCTGCGCGATATGAAAGCGCAGATGCTCGACTCGATGGATATCGAGCGCGAGCGCGGGATCACGATCAAGGCCCAGACGGTGCGGATCAACTACACCGCCCAGAACGGCGAGGAATATATCCTCAATCTGATCGACACCCCCGGTCACGTCGACTTTGCCTACGAGGTCTCTCGCTCCATGCGCGCGGTCGAAGGATCGCTGCTGGTCGTGGACAGCACCCAAGGCGTAGAGGCGCAGACGCTCGCCAACGTGTATCACGCGATTGATGCGGATCACGAGATCGTGCCGGTGCTGAACAAGATCGACCTGCCTGCGTCCGACTGCGACCGCGTGGCGGAACAGATCGAGGATGTGATCGGGATCGATGCTTCCGAAGCGATCCGTGTTTCGGCCAAGACAGGTCAGGGCATTGTCGAAACGCTTGAAGCCATCGTGCATAAGCTGCCCGCACCAAAGGGCACGCAGGACGCGCCGTTGAAGGCGATGCTGGTCGATTCATGGTACGACAGCTATCTGGGCGTCATCGTTCTGGTGCGGATCATGGATGGTCAGCTGAAAAAAGGCGACCGCATCCGCATGATGCAGAACGGGTCGGTGCACCATGTTGACCGTATCGGCGTTTTCCGTCCCGCCATGACCGAGATCGACAGCCTCAACCCCGGCGAGATCGGGTTTCTGACCGCATCGATCAAACAGGTCCGCGACACGCGGGTCGGGGATACAATCACGCACGAGAAAAAGGGCACCGAAACCCCGCTGCCGGGCTTTAAGCCAGCGCAGCCCGTGGTGTTCTGTGGTCTGTTCCCAGTGGACGCCGCCGAGTTTGAAGACTTGCGCGACAGTATTGAAAAGCTGTCTCTTATACACATCTGACGCTGCCGACGAGCGAT
>OJHJ01000457.1_pt1 | contig 14161 bp, 13 predicted proteins | sample 1595201 | NCBI WGS metagenome assembly OJHJ01 (sample SAMN05416832, study PRJEB24817) | seawater metagenome | isolation source: Sea water | place: Canada:Atlantic | collected 2013-07 | reverse complement strand
GATCTACACTAGATCGCTCGTCGGCAGCGTCAGATGTGTATAAGAGACAGCCGTGGCCAGCTCCTTGGTGCTTCCTTGCGCCACCGAGGTCACCGTGACCACGTTCAAGTCCACACCCAAGTCCTCGTACAAAGCGCCTGCGAGCAGCGCAATCTGCGCCTCCTGGTCGGGATCGAGCAGCTCGGCTTGGTCCAAGACGAAGCTGTCTGTGGCCGCCGGGTTGGGCAAGTCCTGGGCCTGGCCACCCCAAGCGACAAACACCAGCAGCAACCACATCACGATTCCCCCATCCAGGTCACCGGGTCACCCGGCTGCCACTGGGCATGCTTGGCCATGATCGCAGCAAAGCTTGGAGAGTCCAGCCACCCCTTCAACCAGCGTGCCAGATCGGGCCAATCTTGGGCGTCAAACCAGCCACGGTCTGCGTTGGCAAACTGCCTTACAAAAGGAAATATCGCCACATCACACAAGCCCGGACTGTCCCCTAGGAGAAAGAGATCATTCTTTAGGGACGCATCCAGCTCTCGCAACCAAGACGCCCCAAGCTCCCGCTCTGCCTCCCGATCCGAGCCGTAGCGGGTGTCGTACTTGTAGCGGTCCAGGGCGAGCTTGAAGGGGCCGTCACAGTGGGCAATCAGCGCCTCGCCCGCTCGCTCCATCCATCCCTGAGGGTCGCTCTGACGAAGGGACCACCGCATGATCTCCAGACTCTCGTCGATCACAGCCTCCGCCTGCAGGACGGGCACCGTGCCCTTTGGGGAGATCTCCAGCATCGCCGCCGGCTTGTCCCGCAGGACCACCTCCCGGTGCTGCCAGCGAATACCGGCGGTCCACAGAGCCATACGCGCGCGCATGGCGTAGGGACAGCGGCGAAAAGAATACAGAATCGGAGCCATTGGGTGCAGGGTAGCAAGGGAGGAGGGCTAGTATGTGCAGCAAGGAGCCCCATGCTGCCAACACTGATGCTCCTCTGGGCCTGCACGCCAACGCCCCCCAGCGACTCTCCGAACCCGGAGGACTCGCAGCTCGACAGCCCGAGCGACAGCCCGGTAGACACTGGCACGGCCCCAGATCCCTTCGACACCGGGGACCCGCTGGCGACCCAACTCCTGCTCAACCCCTCCTTTGAGGAGGGAGAGAGCGCCTGGAGCCGCTACGGCGAGGGCTCCTACGACTGGAGTGAGTCGGGCGCTCAAGAGGGGGCCGTTTGCCTGTCACTGGGCGGCTCCCCCTACGCACTGCTCTACCAGCGCGTGCCGGCCACCCCAGGTCAACTCTACCGAGCCGGTGCCTGGGCGCGATCGGAGAGCGGACGGGGGAACGCCACGCTGAAGCTGGAGTTTCACGACGCCCAAGGCCAGAAGCTGCACTCCGAGGACTGGGCCCTCTCTGCACCCCAGGCTTGGGGCGCCTTTGATGTGGTCGCCAAGGCACCCGAAGGGAGCGCCGAAGTTGGCCTCGCTTTGGTGGGGAGTGGTGAGGTGGTCCAGTGGGACGCTGCCTGGCTGCAGGCCGAAGAGCGCGCGTGGCTCAGCTTCGATGCCACCCAAAGCCAGCAGTCCTTCCAGGGCCTGGGGACCCAGGTCTGGGGCTACGGGACCGACAACGCCCTCCTGGAGAAGGCCCTGGACGAAGTCGACATCCGGCTCATCCGCATCGCCCCTGAGAGCGCCAGTGACGCCCAGCTTCAGGCCCTGCATGCCATCACGGAGAGCCGAGGAATTTCCTGGATCCTGCACCCCTGGTCCGCGCCCAACCCCATGATCAACCAGGGCATGCTCACCCAGGTCAGCGATTTCGCCGATTGGACGGTCAACGAGGTGCAGCGCTTGGAGGCCTTGGGCATCGTGCCGGCCTGGATCGAGCTGATGAACGAGCCGGACAGTCAGGGTCAGTGGAGCACCGGAATCTCCACCTCGAACTACGCCCAGCTCGCCAGCGAAGTGCGCGAGGGCTTGGATGCCGCAGGCCTGCAGTCCGTGGGCATCCTGGGGCCGGGCGGCTCTGCGTTGAACTACTTCAACAGCAACCGCGACTACCTGTTGGCGGTGGACCCCAAGGCCCTCTCGGGCTGGTCCTCACACGCCTGGGACGACGGCTCCTTCTGCGAGGGCGGCGCCGAGTGCCTCAAGCGCGCCTACCGGGACTTTGAGGGTGCGGTTCAAGCGGTGGATCCAGCCGCCGCAAAGCCGATCATCATCAGCGAGTACGCCAGCAAGACCGTCGACTTTGATGCACAGATCTGGCCCGGCCCCGAGGACACCGTCGGCCTGAACGCAGCGGACTCCTATGGCTACGGGGTGCGCGTGGTTGAGAACACCCTGGCCCTGCTCAACGCCGGCGCGCAAGTGCCCGTGCTCTGGTACCTGGTCGACGACGTGCGCGTGGGGGGCAAGCAGTGGGGCTTGGTGGCCGAAGATGGCCGCGAGAAGCCTGGCTACAGCGCTCTAAGGGGGCTGGCGCTTCCCCTCGGCGGCCAAGTCCTCGTGGCGCCGGAGATGGAAGGCTTGGGGGTCTACAGCGCTGGTGTCCGCGGGGAGCAGAGCACCGTCCTCGTCTTCAGCAACGACAACGCGGAAGACCAAGAAATCCTGGTCCGCATCCGAGGTCTGGACACCGCGCCGGAGCTGACCTTGCAGCGCTTTGAGGCCGTGCGCTTGGGCAAAGTGGCCTCGGGCGAGCCAGGGGTCGGTGCTTGGGTTCCAGCGGAAGCGCAGTCCAGGTATGCGGCAGGCGTGGTGGAGCTGCAGCTCTCCCTCCCCTCCCAGACCCTGCTGCGGGTTGAGCTGCGATAGGCTCTCGCCATGGAACTCCGTGAAAAGCTGTTGAAGAACCCCAAGGTGCCCGACGCCCTGGTCGACGACGTCATCCACCGGGCGCAAGGTCTGAAGGACGCGGAGACGGCCAAAGGCGAGGGAGCCTCCGTCGCGGAGATCCAGGCGGTCGCCGCCGAGCTGGGCATCGCGCCGGAGCACGTGGAAGACGCGCTCTCTCAGCTGCGCAGCGAGGCCAAAGACGAGAAAGCCGAGGAGGCCCTGCAGCGAGAGCTGGAGGCCCAGAAGGCCAAAGCACGCAGCGCCATGTTGCGCCGCATCGGCATCTTTGCGGGAGCGGGTCTAGCCCTTGTGGCCGCGCTCACAGGTGCCATGGGCATGATCGGGCGCTCCTCCCTTCAGCAGGTTCACGCACAGCGTGGCCAAGCCGAGGCCGCACTGGTCGTGCAGCTGGACCGCCAAGCCGCCTTGATCCCGCAGCTGGTGGCATTGGGCGGCGGGGAGTCCGCCGCGCTGGACCAAGCCCAAGAGGGCCTAAAGCAGGCCGAGACGGTGGCCCAGCGAATGGCAGCCTCCCAAGAGCTCTCGGTGGCCGCCGCGCAAGCCTTGGCCGGCAGCCAGATGGACGAGGCGACCCGCCTGAATCTGCAGTACGAGCTCACCGGTGCGACCAACCGCATCACCACCGAGCAGCGGCGCTACAACGAAGCCGAGGCCGCCTATCTGAGCGCAGCCAGCGCACTTCCTGCGCAGGTTGCCATCACCTTGGGCATGGCGCCCTGAGCGCGCCCTCCTGATGTTTCAGGTCCCGCAGAAGGTCTGATACTCGGCGTCAAACTCCGATGGCGCGGGCCCTTCATAGTCCTCCAGGCCCTCCCGCTGCGTGAAGGGGTCCGCGAGCACCTCCATCAGCTCCTCGAAGGGGCCCAAGTCTCCGCCGGTGGCGGCGGTCAAGGCGGCCTCGACCCGGTGGTTTCTCGCGATGTAGATCGGGTTGACCCGGTCCAGAGCATCGGCGATCTCATCGGGGTCCCCCTGAAGGCGCTCCATCCAGACCTCGGACCATCCCGCGAAGGACGCCTCGCTCGGAAAGAGCCCACAGACCGCCACGTCGCCACTGCGAAGCACGGCTGAGAGGCGGCGAAAGCCCTGGGTGAAGTCCACCTTGTGGAGCTCCAGGAGATCCAGATAAGCCTGGATCAAGGGTCGGTCCTCCTCGCTGGCCTGAATGCCGACCTTGGCCCCGAAGCGCTCCAACCACGCCGCGCCATAGTGCGCGCTGTACGCACGCAGGGTGGCGGTCGCCAGCTCCACGGCCTTGTCCTGCTCGGAGTCGACCAGGAAGAGCAGGGTCTCGGCGAAGCGGCTCAGGTTCCACTGTCCGATGCCGGGTTGGTTCCCGTAGGCATAGCGGCTCTGGCGGTCGATGGAGCTGTACACGGTGCGCGGATCGAAGCGGTCCATAAAGGCGCAGGGACCGTAGTCGATGGTCTCGCCGGACAAGGTGGTGTTGTCGGTGTTCATGACCCCGTGAATGAAGCCCACGCTCATCCAGTGGGCGATGAGTTGGGCCTGCTTCAAACTTGTGGCGTCCAGCAAGGCCAGCGCGGGGATCTCGGCCTTCTCCGCATCGGGTGCGTGCCTGGAGATGCTGTAGTCCATCAGCTGCTTGAGCTCGGCGGCCTGACCTTTGGCCGCAAAGTAGGAGAAGGTGCCCACGCGAATGTGGCTGGCCGCTGTGCGCGCCAAGACCGCGCCAGGCAACATCTGCTCTCTGCGAACAAACTCCCCCGTCGCGACGGCCGCCAGCGCGCGGGTGGTGGGGATGCCCAAGTGGTGCATGGCGTGGCTGATGAGCACCTCACGCAGCACGGGGGCGACCGCCGCGCGGCCATCTCCGCCACGGGAGAAGACGGTTCGACCGGAGCCCTTCAGGGCCAAATCCCAAGCCTGTCCTTGGGGGTCGACGACCTCACCCAACATGGCGGCACGGCCGTCCCCAAGCTGGGGACTAAAGCCACCGAACTGGTGCCCGGCGTAGACCTGGGCGATGGGCTGCGCGCCCTCTGGCAGCACGTTTCCGCTGAAGAGCTGGGCGCCCTTTTCCTTCAGCTTCTCAGGATCCAAGCCCAGCTCGATGGCCAGCGCATCGTTGAAGTAGATCAAGGTCGGATCCGAGAAGCCCTCCCGCTCCCACGGGACGTAGAAGCCGGGCATCTGGTCAGCGAAGTTGTGGTGCAGGGTCAGCACGCTCACAGGGGACTCCGAGGTCGGGGGCCACTCTCTAAGCACCAAGGGCGGAATGTGTGCGTCCGCCCTCAGCCCAAAAGCGCCAACCACTCCCCTACCCCAAAGCCCTCTACCCCCCTGGCATTCAGCTTCGTCGCCAGCTCACTGCGGTCCCAGTCCTGACCGTAGCGCTCCCGCAGCTTGCCAACCGCCTCGGCATCCCGACGCAGCCGGTACTTCTGGTGGTAGTCCTCGGCGTCCCAGAAGCGACCCGCCTCCGTGCCATCTGCGATGCCCTCCGGGCGCACCTCTCCCAAGGTCTCCAGGTAGGCCGAGACGGCTGCCTGCTCCCCCTCGGGCACAAAGACGATGCTGCGGTACTGGCCCAGAGTCCTTCGGGGTGTGTGCCACCGCGCCAGGTGCTCCAAGAGCTGCACATAGGGGATGCGCTCGGGATCGTAGACCACACGCAGTGCTTCGGCGTGGTCGGCGATGGCCTTGTAGGTGGGCTTTGCTTTGAGTCCGCCGGCGTAGCCTGCGCGGGTCTGAACCACTCCAGGGAGACTCCCGAACCGGGCGTCAGGTCCCCAGAATCAGCCCATGGCAAAGGTGGCCGAGCGCAGCGCACCGGTGGATAGGAGTGAGGTGATCTGGGCAGGGCTGCGTGGTTTCATGGCGCAAGCTTAGGCACCACCGCCGCTTCAGCCAAGCTGCTCGCCCAGCTCCTCCCAGCGCTCCATCTTCTCCTCCAGCTCGGCGTCCAATGCCCGCAGGCGGGTGTCCAGCTCCTGGATCTTGGCCAAGTCGGTGGCGTGCTCGGCCATCTGCGCGTGAACGCCTTCAATCTCGGTCTCCAGAGCGGTCACTCTGGCCTCGACCTTGGAGAGCTCCTTGCGTGCCCGCTCAGACTCCCGCTTCAGGCGCTGGCGCTCCTTGTGAGAGAGAGCCGCTTCCTCCTCCCCTTCCCCGTCCATCTCGCTCTGAAAGACGATCTGGTCCGGAGGCAGGAGGTCGCTCGCACGCAGCCCCTCATGCACGTCCAAGCCGGCCTGAGAGAAGCGCAGGACATGGGTGGCGCACTGCTCGATCAAGAAACGGTCATGGGTCACGACGACGACCACGCCTTCAAAGTCCTGAATGGCCTGGGCCAACACCCCCACGCTGACCACGTCCAAGTGGTTGGTGGGCTCGTCCAGGAGTAGGACGTCCAGTTCGCGAACGGTCAGACAGGCCAGCGCGACCCGGGCCTTTTGGCCACCGGAGAGGGTTCCGATGAGCTGCAGCGCCTTCTCTCCCTGCAGACCCAGAGCACCCAGCGCCGTCCGGGCCTGGGTCTCGGTCACGAAGGGGGCCGCTTCGAGCACGGCGTCTACGGGGCGAATCTCCGGGTTCAAGGCCAGGGCCTGATCCTGCTGGAAGATGCCAACACGCACGCCCTTGGCCAGCATGCGGCGCCCTTCCAAGGGGGCCATCCCGCCACCGAGGATTCGCAGGAGCGTGGACTTGCCACAGCCGTTCTCCCCCAAGAACATCCAGCGCTGTCCCCGGCGCATGTCCAGATCCAGGTTGGAGAAGAGGACGCGGTCGTAGCCTCCAGAGACCCCCCGCAGGTCCACCACTTCGGCGGTGCGGGCAACTCGGGATCGAAAGCGCAGCCGAGGCCCGTGCTCCGAGTCCGGCGCGAACACCCGCTCGGCGTTCAGCTTCTCCAGGCGCTTGGCCCGTGACTGGGCCTGCTTGGCCTTGGTCGCCTTGGCTCCAAAGCGCTCCACGAAGCGCTTGAGCTTGGCGGCCTCGTCCGCTTGCTTCTCCGCGGTCAGCACCCGAAGACGGTCCGCCTCCTCGCGCAGGCGCAGGAAGGTGCTGAAGTTCCCCGAGTAGCGGTCCAGATCCTGGTTCCGCAGCTCGATGATGGTGTTCACGCAGCGGTCCAACACGAAGCGGTCGTGGCTGACGAGAACCAGGGCCCCTTTGTGCTCGGCCAGGTGCCCGGCCAGCCACGCGCGGGCGTGCAAGTCCAAGTGGTTGGTGGGCTCGTCCAGGAGCAACACTTCGGGCTCGGAGAGCAGCAGCTTGGCCAGGGCGATGCGCATGCGCCAACCACCGGAGAACTCGGCGCAGGGCCGCTCCCAGTCCTCTTTGCCAAAACCCAATCCGTGCAGGACCGTGCCCACCTTCTCGTCCATCTGGTAGCCGCCAGCGGCTTGGAAGCGCTCCTCCGCGCGGGCGTGCTTCTCGATGGACTCCGGGCTGCCATCCAGCCGGTCCACGGCCCGTTCCAGGCGCTCCTGCAGCTCCAAGATGTGGGTCATGCCCTTGCGCGCCTCGGCCCAGACCGTCTCCGGGCTGGCCTCGACACCGGCCTGTGGCAGGTAGCCGTAGCGTCCTCGGTGTTTGACGGATCCCGAGTCCTGCAGGTGCAGGCCCATCAGGGTCTTGAGCAAGGTGCTCTTTCCCGCGCCGTTGCGTCCAACAAAGCCGACCCGGTCTCCAGGATGGATGTGTGCATCCACCTCCACCAAGAGCTCGTGCCCACCCGCCGATACGGTGAGCTTCTCAATGCGAATCACGAGAGTTCCGCTCCCGATGGGGTCGAGGCCAGCTCACCCCGAAGGCTGTTGGTGAAGCCGCGCAGCACCCTGACCCGGACGATGGTGCCTACCAGCTCCTTGGGGCCTTCAAAGTTGATCATCTTGAAGGTAGAGCTGCGGCCGCAGAGCACCTCGGGGTCCCACTTGGAGGGCCCCTCCACCAGAACGCTCAGGACCTTGCCCTCGCAGGCATGGTTGCTCTCAATCTGGATCTCCTGCTGCCGCTTCTGGTAGCGGGTCAGGCGCTCGCTCATCACCTTCTTGGGCACCGGCTCATCCTTGAGACGGAGGGCTGGGGTGCCAGGCCTTGGGCTGTACTTGAAGGAGAAGGAGCCCTCGAAGCGCACGGCCTCCAGCAGGCTCATGGTGTCCTCGAAGTCGGCGTCGGTCTCACCGGGGAAACCCACGATGATGTCGGTGCTCAGGCTGATGTCTGGCCGAGCATCCCGCAGTCCTCTGACCACCTCCATGTAGCGCTCTCGGTTGTAGAAGCGCTTCATGCGGCGTAGCATGCGGTCCGAGCCGGACTGCACGGGCAAGTGCAGGTGGGAGGTGAGCTGGGGCAGATCCCGGTAGGCCTGGATCACGTCATCGCCCATGTCCCGCGGGTGGGAGGTGGTGTAGCGAATGCGCTCCACGCCCGGAACATCAGCGACCTTGTAGAGGAGCTGGGCGAAGGTGAGCTCGCCGGGCACCTTGAGCCCGTAGGAGTTCACGTTCTGGCCGATCAGGGTGATCTCGCGAACGCCCTTGGCCACCACCGCCCGCACCTCTTCCAGGATCTCCGCGTTGGGTCTTGAGAGCTCCACGCCGCGGGTAGCCGGCACGATGCAGAAGGTGCACTTGTTGTCGCAGCCCTTCTGGATGGTGACAAAGGCGCCGGCCTTTCCGTCGGTGACCACTTCACGGACGAAGGCGTACTGGGTGTTGTCCAAGAAGCTGTTGGCCAGCACGCGCTGACCCTGCTCGACCTTGCCGACGATCTCGCGCACGTTGGGCACATGGTCGGGTCCAAAGACCAGATCCACCTGGCCTCGGTACTGCTTGAAGAGGTCCGCGCCAGCGTGCTGAGCCATGCAGCCAGCGATGCCCACCTTGGCGCCGCGAGCACGGTGAGGGACCATCTCCCCGATGAAGGAACGCAGCTTTTGCTCTGGCTTCTCGCGCACTGAGCAGGTGTTGACCACGATCAGATCCGCATCGCCGATCTCCTGGGTGGCGCTGTAGCCATCCTTGCCCAACAGAGCGGTGATCTTGTCGGAGTCGTAGGCGTTCATCTGGCAACCGAAGGTCTTCACGAAGACTTTCTTGCCTGCCGTCTCCTTGGAGGACGTCTCGTCCAAGGCTGCTCTGCCGAGGGTCTGCTCTTGCTCGCTCATCGCTGCTCCACGATCAGCGGCCGGTTTAACCCGCCCTGCTGCAGCGGCGATCCAGTCCTTACTTCACGCGCATGAACACCATGGCGTGCACCAGCTGCACGGTGAAGCGGCGCTCGTGGTGACGCACGACGCGAGGGATGACGTCCCGCTCTTGGATCAGCCGAAGTCCCAGCTCTTCAAAGACCTCGCGCAGCTCTTCAACGGGGCTGGGCTCGTTCTCGATCGATGGACCGCCAGAATCGTAGGCCGTGGTGATGGAGAGCACCCCGCCTCGAGTAAGCAGCTGCACGGACTCCAGCAAGGCCTGGACCAGGTCCTCGCCCTTGAGCTCATCAATGAGCATGCCCAGGTGAACCCAGGCGGCTGAATCCTTGCGCAAGGGCGGGAAGCGGGCGTCGGCGATCACCAGACGAAGCGGGGTATCCACGGCCACGTTTGGGAGCTGCACGGACTTGGCACCGCCAGCATGGGTGGGCATCAGCGCTTCCGTGATGCGACCGGTGAGGATGTCCCGAGCCAAGAGGACCGCGTTGGGAGAGCGATCAAAGGCGATGACAGCACGTCCCTGCTTGGCCATGATGCGGGCCATGTTGCCCAAGCCGCAGCCCACATCGACCGCCGGCCCTTGGGGCGCATGCTCCACTGCGATGGAAGCGCACCAGGCATCCGGCGTCAGAGTGCCCAAGTCCAACAGGGCATCTCCGAAGGGTCCACCCACGCCCAACTCACCAGGGCTCAGAAAGGGCGTGACGGCATCGGGCTCGGAGACCGGCAAGATCTCCTGAACCTGCCCAGCGACCCCTTCAGAGGGATGCCAAGGACCATGCCGCCGCAGGAAGGCGCGCGGGTCAGACACCAGCACCGGGATCTCGTCCAAGTGCGGGTAGAGGGTGTCGGAGGCGTTGGAGTACCAAGCCTCGAGCGTCGTGCGGGTTTTGGGACAGACGAACATGAAGCCAGTCTAATGCGGCGGGTCCCGATTCCCCTAGCTGGGGGCTTGCATCCACCCACGCGCCAAGCGCGGCTTCATGCCCAATCCTTCGGCCGCGAGGCCAAAGTCCCGCACGTCCTGGGGGTGCACCTTGCGACCTTGGGCATAGGGACGATCTCGCCCCGTGGCGGCGAGCACGAGGGGCTCGGCCAGACAGGCAAAGAGCTGCCATGGGCCGTAGCCAGCGAAGAGGTGGTAGAGCTGGCCCCAACCATCCCGAATCCAACCGGGAGGAAGGCCCACCGCTTCCCCTGCCAAGACCCGCAGGCCAGAAGGGCGCGGGCCGGCCTTGAGCGTGGGGGGCAGGGCCACATCCAAGAGCACGCTGTCTTCCTGAAGCACTCTGGGATCCAGAGTACCGCCCGTCGTGGCGGCCCCGACGATGACCTTGGCAGAGGCCGCAGCTTGCTCTTCCGGGAGCAGCTCGAAGCCCAGCTTCTTGGCGCGCCGCTCCAGGACTTTGCCGCTCCCGCCCAGCACCACGTCTACGCCGTCCTCGGCCAGGAGCTGGGCCAACACACCGCCCACGCCCCCGGAGAAGCCCAACAAGGCCACCCGCTGCTTCCCATGCTCATCGAGCACCTGGTGCAGGTTCCTCCAAGCCGCCCAAGCGGTGGCGGCGTTTCCTGTGGTCACAGGGACCGAGATGCGCTGGGCCAAGCTCTCCCCGCGCCCGGCGACCACGGAGAGCAGGGACCCCAGACCTACAGCCTGAACCGCGCCCGAGGCCAGCACGCCCTGAACCATTCCCTGGAGCGCACCCTCTTGATCGGAGAGCAGCTCCTCAGGAACCAAGGGAACGCTGACAACCACCCCATGGGCGACGCCTTCAATTCCCACTTTGCAGATCTGACCTGGCCGTCCGACGGCCTGCCGACCCAGAGCCATGCGCAGGTGACCTCGCCTGAACCCCACCACGCAGCGCTGGGCTGCGCTGAGCGGGTGGACCAGGAAGGTGAAGCGCGGTGTCAGCTCAGGCGCCCTTCTTCTTCTCTTCCAGCAAGGTGATGACCAAGCGGGTGAAGGTCGCGACGCGGAAGAGAGTGGGGATTTCCGAGGCCTTCAGGCCGGGCTTGAAGTCTCCGGCGGGGACCTCGGGCATGGCCTGAGCGAGACGCTGCAGTCCAAGCTCGGTGAGCACACCGTCCACCTCGTAGGGGCCTTCGTCGCCGGTGTTCGTGGCCTGAGCCTCGATGCCGCCGCGGGGAATCTTGACGCTGAAGGCGCGCTCCAAGCGGAACACGATGTCCAAGAAGTCCAGGGACTCAGCGCCCAGGTCTTCCATCAGCCGAGCGTCCGCTTCGACCTCGTCATCGTCCAGGCCCAGGGCCTCTGCGATGGCGTTCTGGACCTTGGCTGCGATCTGCGGGTCAGTCACGATGGCGCTCATGTTCTCTCTTTGTCGGTGGTGCCGAGCACCCCATCTACCCTAAGAATGGGTAGGGATCCAACAGCACCGTCACAGCAGCGAGAGGGAGAGCCCATGTTGCGCCAAGCCCGAGGGCAGATCCCCACGCATGGCGGCTCTGGCCAAGCTGACCACTTCACCGGCTGCGCCCAGGTAGCCGAGCTTGGCTTCCTCAGCTTCGAGGTGCCCTTCTCCGCGTTGCAGAACCAAGCTTCCCGGCGCAGCGCTGGCCAAGGGCCTCAAAACGAAGAACGCGGCGCCCTCGCCCGCCTTGTGGCCAGGAATCAGCGCCTCCAGACCAACCAAACTGTCTGCAGCGCCGGCTACGACGAGATCAGCGCGTCCCTCGGCGATCGCGGCCCAGCCTTCCCGCAAGGCGATTGCGCCCGAGGCGCCGCCATCGCAGTAGTTTCCGTTAACGCCTTGAAAATTGTGCGCAGCGCTCGCGAAGCCGAGCACGTTGTTGCTCAGGCCCTTGACCAGCCAGAGGGGGTGGATCAGGGGGTAGCCTTGGGTCGCGAAGGCTTGCAGGTCCACCTTTCCATTGGCATCCGCGCTGACCTCGAGCGCGGGAGACAGGTCGCCGATCTCGCCGCCCAGAGGCGTTGAGCCGACGAACATGCCACGGCGTTCCGGTGGGATCTCCTCCCAGTCCTCAACCTGAGCGAGGGCCAATCGAATGCCGCTGACGCCGAGCTTTACGGCCCGGGACATCAGCTTGAGGTTCTTGCGGTTCTCGACATAGGCGCGGGCCCGGAATCCGGGAACCTCACCGGGTCTGCCACCGCTGGCGCCCTCTTCCCCCACCCCAGCAGGACAGAGCAGGCCAATGGCTGCGACCGCGACAGACTGGCTCATTTCAGGCCCTTCCAAAAATCAAGCTAGTGTTCTGTCCGCCGAAGCCGAAGCTGTTGGACAAGATGGTCTGTGGGCCATCCTCTTGGGGCTGAGCCTGGACCTTGACCCCCAAGTCTTCAGGATCCTCCAGACCAGCGGTTCCCGGCGACCAGCCTTCGGCCAGCGCCGCGATGCAAGCCGCAGCTTCCACTGCTCCAGCGGCCGCGATGCAGTGTCCGATGGCGCCCTTAATGGAGCTCACCGGCACCTCTGGACCCAGGACCCGCCCAATGGCAGCGGCCTCGGCCCGGTCCCCAAGTGGGGTGCCCGTTCCGTGGGCGTTGACGTGATCCACGCTCTCCAGACCGGCTTCCTTCAGGGCGCGTCGCATGCTGAGCTCAGCACCCTTGCCCTGTGGATGGGGTGCTGTGACGTTGTGGGCGTCGACGGAAGACCCCGCGCCCAAGACACGCGCCAAGATGTGGGCGCCACGGGCGATGGCGACCTCTTCGCACTCCAACAGGAGCATGGCTGCGCCTTCGCCGATGACAAAGCCCTCGCGGTTGCGGTCGAAGGGGCGGCAGTTGCCCGGAGAGAGCGCGCCGAGGACCAGGAAGCTGAGCACGCCCAGGGGGTGAATCATGGCGTCCATGCCACCAGCGAGGGCGCGGTCGATCTCTCCTCGACGAATGGCCCGGGTGGCGTGGGCGATGCCCAATGCCCCGGCCGCGCATGCGGAGAAGCTGGTCAGCTGAGGCCCAGCGGCGCCGATGCTGCGCGCGATGAGCGCGGTGGTTCGTTCCGGCATGTGTCGCCCTGGGGCGACGTGATCTACGCTCAAGTCTCGGTGCAGAGCGGCGCGGTCAAAGCCCCCATTGCTGCGGTAGGGAGCGGCGTCCTGGTGTAGCTCCAGAGGGGTCACGCTCGACAGACCTGTACCCAGATAGACGCCGGCGTGGCTCATGTCTACGGTCCCGACCGCGTCCCTGGCCGCTTGCAGAGCCAAGGCTGCCTTTCGGTCGTCTTGGAAGCCCTTCGGAATCGCGAGGGGAACGCGGACTTCGGCGGCCATGCCGATCTCCAGACCCTGTGGCGCAAAGGCGGACAGTGGTGCCAAGGCGCTTCGGCCCTTGCGTAGCCCCTCGGCCAAGGGAGCCATTCCACGACCAAACGCCGTCAGAACCCCCACCCCTGTGACCACAACTCGGCGGCTATCGCTCACAGATGTCCTTCTCCGCTCCAGGCGCGAAGCACTGGTAGGCGCCTGCCTCAGCGGGCTCTACGCTTACTTGCCGACGAGATCGGTCATTCATGATGGCCACGACCAAGCACTTCTCGTCTTGCTCCAGGTCCACCGTGACCGTGGATTCTCCCTTCGCACCCTTCGCGCCGCCGTCCACACAGGTAACGGTCAGCTTCTTGGTCTCCGGGTCCAGAGAGGTGAACTGGATGCCGCTGACGGCAACCGGCTCCGGCTCAACTTCGGGCTCGGGCTCGGGCTCGGGCTCAACTTCGGGCTCGGGCTCGGGCTCAACCTCGGGGGGATCAGGCTCGACCTCGGGCTCGACCAGCGGCTCCGGATCTGTCTCCGGATCCACGAGCTCCGGATCCGGAACCATGTCGGCCGGCAGCTCCATGGGCAACTCAAAGCCGCCATCGCTCGCTGCGAGGTAGCGGGCACCGTAGAGGCCTCCACCGCCGCAAACGAGCAGCGCCAAGACCAGACCACAGCCCACGCCGGCCAACATTGGCAGCTTGGACTTTTTCTTCTTGTCCTTGGGCGGCGGTGGCGGCGGGGTCGGCCCCGCTCCGGTGGCCTCGGACTCCTCTTCAAGCTCAGCGGCCACAGCCGAGGGCTTCTGCACCAAGTCGGGTGGCGGAGGAGGGGGTGCCGCGACCACAGGGGGCGGAGCCACGGGCTGTCTCTTATACACATCTGACGCTGCCGACGA